>Ga0210241_101165_pt1 | contig 20919 bp, 18 predicted proteins | sample ChrtobMetP5a_8mM_FD_155488 | JGI IMG/M metagenome (GOLD analysis project Ga0210241, IMG submission 155488) | Chrysochromulina tobin associated microbial communities from unialgal haptophyte culture, Seattle, Washington, United States - P5a_8mM | ecosystem: Host-associated > Algae > Haptophytes >...
TCCCATCGAGAGTGTGCGCTCGAGAGGCACCGCGCTCGTCTCGTGGCGGCTGCGGCGGAAGGCGCCTGTCTCAAGATAGCACCTGGTGTACTCAGCCAGGGATGATGGCGGTGGCAGGCTGGGCAAATGCGTTCGCGCGTCGGCAGGGCCGCGGCCGCCTCGGCAGTGCTTGTGGGCACGTACGTATTGCGATGCAGCCCTCGCATGGGCGAAAGATGCGCCACTCTCCACCGTTTAATTTCGGTACGTGCTTTTTAGGAATGAACACTCAGTTGCTAAACCAGTCAGCAACGTGTCAATGACCCAGTCACTCACTCATCGCTTGGGCTTATTTCTTGGGGATCCTTTGGGCGGAAGACTGGACGACGCCGCTCCTGGACCAACTCCGCCCCCAACGACCACTGCCTTGCCGCCGCTCTTGGCCTTTGCCTCAGTGCCCACAGCCTTGTTCGCGGCTATGTTCGCAGCCTTGACCTTGGCAGCTTCCGCCTCGGCTCGCTCGATGATGGCCGCACGTCGGGCGGCCGCCTCCTTCGCCGCCGCCTTCGTTTCCGCCGCCCTCCGAGCCTCGGCCGCCTTGGCTGCGGCGACTTCCTCCCGGGTCGGTCGCTTCGCCTTCGGCGCAATCTCCGGCGCAATCTCCGACGCCTCCTCCTCCTCCAGTGTCCACTCCGCTGGCTCTTCCTCGGCCGCTCCGGCGTCGACATCGGACGACACGGTAATGAGCTCTGTCATCACCAACTTCATCGACGACTCGTCCACCTTGAGTGGAACACGTAGCGCGATGACGTTGACGAGTTCGCCACCCCCCTTCCCATCAAGCACAGGTACTCGTAGCTCCACGGACAGCTCCCTCACCGCCGCCGCCGCTTCTTCTGATGCACCCCCTCCCTTGAATCCCTTCCCGCGCCGAGCTGGTGCCACGTGTGGAATCAAGCTGCCGCCGATGGACCGCGGTGATGCCCATTTGTCCTCTGCCCTGGATTTGTCCTCTCCCCTTTGCTCCCGAACCTTGTCCCGAGCCAGCTCCCGAATCTTGTCCCGAGCCTCTCCCATACTCTCCCAGTGCGCTGGTGAGGCCAGCCACCTTCTCCTCGAGGACACTCACCCGCGCGCGCCACTGATGACGCTCCTCATCCATGCGTGCAGCCGACTCCTCGGCGTCCAGCGCCCGGCGCTCTGCCGCCTCAAGCTGCGTGCGCATCTGATGGGCGAGGCGTGCGTGCTCGCGCAGCAGGCCGAGGTGCCGGCGTTCGAGCTCGTCCGCGTTCTGCTTGTGACGCTCCGCTTCCGCGCGGCTTGCGTGCTCCTGGAGCCGATGCCTATATACTCAGCACGGCGACCTGCGACTGCGCGGCGTGCAGCCATGCGTGCAGCCATGCGTGCAGCACGTTGGAGTCCGCCTCGTTCTGCATCGCCCAGGATTCCTGGTCGCTGGTCGCCATCGCCTCTGATTGTATGGCCGGCAATTCCGGCGTTGGTTGATCCAGCAAGAAGCTCACCCCCTTCTCGGGCTGCGCTTCCTAGAGCGAGGGCTCAACCGGCGCAGTGAGTGCTTCAAGCTTGTCCCAGAGTTTGTGCGCGTGCGATGAGACGGCAGCCGTTGCGCCGGCTGAGAGGTGCCGTGACGACTTTGCCTTGGGCCGGCATGACTGCAAAGGGCTGAGGATCCTTGGTAGGGCTGGCGATGAATTGGTGTTCCAAACAAAACGCCGCGTATCGTCAGTTTCACAAGCTGCATGCATGTTCCCAAGCTCACCGCAGGTGTGGTTTAGGTGTGGTTGTGCCGACCTTCCGGTCCGGCCGAGCATGCATGCATATACCGCCCATATTACCATATCGGGCATCGTAATGAACGCTGAAGTGCGTCGAGATTCGCTCTCGTGAGTTCTCTCGTGCGCTCGCGCTCCTGTTCAAGTTCCGTGACGTTGTTGTTGTGTACGCATGCCCACCCAGGGCGGATTTGGGCAAAACTCGACACACATGCAGGCCGTGCGGCGCGCAACGCGCGATGCGCCGCCTCGTTGCAGCGCTGCCGAGGCATACTATGCATTGGAACATGTACGAGAGGCCGTCGTGACACTTTGCCCGACCTCGCGGTGGCTCGAGCTTGCGGCTAATGCGTATCCATGTATGAGCTCATTCGTCGACATTGGCAGCAACAAGGGTCACACTGGTGCGAGCTTTTTTGGTCTGTGGGCGCGAGAGGCAAGCGGCCTTCGAGGCGTGCACCACTGGTGGCAATCTGCATATAACAGCTCCCAAAGCCACTGTGGATACTGCAGGGATTGCTTGGAGATTGATCGTGCACGACTGGTCAATTGCACGGAGAACACGGCTGCTCCAACGCAGCTGCACACTATCCAGGTCCACAGCTTCGATGGCAGCCGGTCCTTGGTCAACCACATTCGCACGTCCGCCTCCCGATTGTTTCCACGTTTGCGAGAGAATTGGAGCGTGCACTGGGGTGTTGTGAGCAATCGCAGCGGAATGGCGACCTTTGCGCAAGGGCCATTTGGAGCTGAGACCAGCCACATAATAGACCCATCGGCAGCAACCGATTCAGCGCGCCAGAAGGATTCGAGGAGCACTTTCGAGCAGGTACGGGTGTGGACCGTGGACGAGTTTGCACGTGCACATGGCCTGCAGAGCATTGACGTGCTTAAAATCGATGCGGAGGGACACGACCCGATGGTTGTCTACGGTTCACGCGAGTCGCTGCACACAAGGCGGATCAAACTGCTCTTCTTCGAGCATAACATGTACCCATCGTGGGTGAGCATTCGGCTCGAGGCCATAGTGGTAGAGCTCGACGAGGCAGGGTACGTGTGCTATCTCGGCGGCGAAGTGGCGATGGTGCGGCTCACCGGGTGCTGGCGGGATGAGTGGGATGTGTTCCATCCTCAGACTGGCCTCATTCATGGGGGCAATCGCGCCCTCGGAGTCAATGTCTTCTGCGCCTCGCTCGCTCACGCTCCTGCGCTGGTGGACGCGTATGAAGCCGCGAGCCTCAGGCTCGGTCGCAATGTCGTCGACATGGTCGCAGCGTGCGAGGGGCTGTGCAGACCGCAAGTTAAGTCGAGGTGGGACCGAGCGAGGATTGCGTACAAGAGCAACCGCTCTTTGACAGGTGCCCGAGTGCAGATCGCCAAGGAGGCAGGCCTGCCGCTTCCTACATTTACGTAATCTCGCCACTGACTCGACCATCTCGGCCGTTGGCAATGGCAAATTTGCCTTCACGGCCGACGTGACGGGGTTGCAGACGCTCAACCAAACGCAGAGGAGCCCGCTATTGCAGACCATGTCACACTGTGGGGCTGTCACACGATCCCGGCGGCGTTTGCGGAGCAGACGGTCGTCGTCAACAACCACACGTCCCACTATCCCGCCAGCGCCGGGCAGCCGCCTGCGCTGCGCCAGGGAATGGCACGTCCACGCAGAGCCGCTACCTGCCCAACGGGCACTGCTCCAATGCCTTCTTGCCCGTGTACACGCCCGGCAACGGAGCGCTGCTCGCGGCGACTGCGATGCTTCTCGGTGGGGGGTGGGACGACGACGATGGGCTCGCAGCCGTTGCCGGGCGTGCCGCGCGACGGCACGTTCGACGGTGAAGGGCTGAAGGCGGAGGGCTTTGCCAAAGCGCTCTGATGGACGTGCCCGGGTGTGAAGCGTGAAGGCGTACATAAGGCGTACACTCCGAAGTCCGGTCCATGATGCGGACTAACACTAAGGATCTAACGCTAAAAACACTAATAAAGAACCGTCTCGATAGACGTCCGAATAGCGAATTTCTCCTCTACACGTTTGCCTAGGCACAGTCATCTTGTGCACACACCGTTGCGCGGCGAGCCAGGGAGCCTCGAAGGGTGGGAGCCACTACTGCCTACTGCGATCTACGTATTCTCACACCGACACACAAGACACATCAGCATCGTGACATCGTCGCGCTCCCCCCGGTCGCACTCAGTCCTCAGCCAACTTACCCTCGGACGCCCAGACTGTATGGCGAGATTCCTGGCTGGGGGAGACGTGTGCCACATCAAGCATCATGGCCCGTGTTCATGGAAGATTCAGTGCGTTCAGATGCGCTATCTTCGGCCAGCGTGCGAACAGATCGATGTTGATCCCAGCTGCGAGCTGGCACATAGTTACCATGCCTTGCGGTCATTACTACATTCACCATCCTCTTGCTTGCAGCGACTCATCGGCGGATTTACAGTTGCACTCTAACGTTCTGGCTCCGCACAAGCATCGGGTTTCAATTCTCATGTCAATTCTGCGCGGCCCAGACGATGCACAAGAAGAACACGGACCATTACATCTGGCTACTCACCGCGCGGACATAATTCTCATCGATGAGATTTCGAGATGCTCACGGCGCTCAGCGGCGTCGATCACGCACTCTCCTTCGTGTCATGAGAGCAACGCGATCTCGATCGTCAGCCCATCGGGCGGCCCCTTCGGCTGCAAGAGCGTCGTCACCCTCGGCGACCCCTACCAGCTCCCTGCAATCGAGGGCATCCGCTTCGAAGATCAGGTCTACTCGTCCATTCTGTGGGGGTACTTCCGTTTCATCGAGCTCACCGAGTCGTGTCGCACCGACGCGACCGAGGTCGAGTTCGCCGCGCTGCTCTCTCTCGCGCGCATCGGCTGGGCAGGTGTCGACAACGCCGTTCGCGAAGCCGACGAGGCGCTTCTCAAAACGCGACTCTGCACCGAGCATTGCGCGTGCAACGACGATGGCGTGCGGCTGCTCGAGCCATTCGATGATGTGGAGCCATGTGGAGCGTCTCAAATTCGCACCGCCTGGCGGTGGCAAGCCAACAGTCAATCAGGATCTTACTCGCAACAGTTTCTGTGCCGACAAGTGAAACGGAGGCCAGTCAGTCCCGGGTTCAGATGTCGCGATCCTCACAAACCATGGCACTACCGCTGACAACCTCAAAGTGGAGAGAACCTATATTTCAGCGGCGTCAGTGCAAGAGCACACGGCGGTCGCCAGCCGCAGCTGCCTGGCTGCAAGGCCACTGCCGTCACGAAGTGGCGCCCAATTCCGTGCAGGCCGTCCGCGTAGCAAAACGCAGAGCCGTTTTGCGAGGCAGCTTCCTTGCCGCCCGGGACCGAGTCGGGTGACAGGCCGACGCGCGTGGCAGCACGAATCCAGGCGCACGCCGCGAATCCTTCCTTGATGCGCCCGCGATGGCCAGTGTCCTCGACGCCCAGCATGCCGTCGAGGCCTCGATACCAAACTGCGAGAGCCTGGGAAGAGCCTGGCCATTCGATGAGGTGCCAAAACCTGGAGAAGCGCTCCTCCCACTGATGTGGGCCAGCTTGATCACCAGCGTCGCGAAGTGTCCAGGCAAGGGCGTCGCGTCGCCAGAGCGCAAAGTTTTGCTGAACCACCAGCCTTGATAGGGCCGACTTGCGAATGGAGGCACGATAAAAGTCGAGTGTGGAATAGACTCCAGGGGCAGAGGAGACCACGGCGGTATCCACCAAAGCCAAAGGAAGCGATACATGGTCTGCGGCCCCTTGCGTGTGATTGCCTCGCATGCTGTACCAGAAATTGATGGTGCGGCGGTATAGTGCGATTGTGGACGCGTTGCGTCTCCGGGCAACATCGAGCACTGTGGAGATTGAAAACCTTGAGATCGGATCGGGGATGATGGCGTCGTCCATGAGATGGAAGATCCAGCGGTAAGCCGTCAGACGCTCGAGATCTTTGAGCAGTGCACCGCTCCATCCAAGGAGCTGGTCTCCATCACCGCGACGGATGAGCGTAAACGGCTGCTCAAGCCCATTGAGAATAGCGCGCACCTCAATGTCTGCAGTGCCGTACGAAAAGTGAAGATCGCATAGACCTGGCGGGAAGTGACGGTCCAATGTCACCAACGCCGGGCGCCAAAATAGCCGTGCCTCCATGCGATCGCTGCTGTGCAGAAGCACGGCGCAGCGGTCCTCGGCCATTTCAAATATGGGCGACCCTGAAATCCCCGCGAAAGGCAGGAGCCGAGCTAGCCGCGCGCGCCGTCAACCGAGGTTGAACGTCGTCGATCGAACACATTGCACCGAACAAATCTAGATTTATGATCACAATTGGAGCTGATGCTTCGGAGATTCTGCATGCATGCAGTTCCCCATCCGCGTCGTGCAGGGCGCGCACCCCATGCGCTGAGCCGGCCCCGAGCCTAACACAAAGGACATATAACCCCCTTTCGTAACGTCCAACACGAGACATAGTAGAACACTCTCCGCTTGTCCAATATTGCCTGTCCACCCTAAGAGACTCAGGGAAATTATGGGAAAACGGAAAAGGGATGCGTATATGTATATGTATCGCGCGCTGATCAAGTGAGCTAGTGAGGGGCAAAAGCAACGAAGGCATGCCGACATTTAAATTGCCGTAATCCGCCCGTCGACGAAATGCTCATCAAGTCTTCATACCCTTTTTTGGAACAAGTTGGGTTTGCATTTTTGAAGAGAACGGCAGGCCGCGCCGCCCGCTGTCTTGCCCTTCGCGCTCGGACACGAGTACAAAATGCGAGGACGTGCTGGCGATTCGAGCGCCTCTGAAGCTCTTTCGCTTGCGGCGAGGAGGCGGCTGCTCCAGCCCAAGGATCGTTGGGCTGCAGGAGCAGCCGATTTGGGTCTCAAGCCTCCGCCTCCGAAGGAAACGGAACTGAGTGCGAAGCCCACGATCGACGCTGAGCTGTTCACACTCCGCTCCGAGTTTGAAACGTCGTCAGCCACATATGAGCGCGAGATCGAGGGTCTCAAGCAACTCGAGTCTTTGCTCGACAAGCAGGGCCGCAAGCCAGCGTCTCTTCCTTCCTCCCATGTTCCCGCCTCCTCGACCGATGGCCGAGCGACCCTGAACGCGCCCGTCTCGACGCCCGACCAACACGTCACTTTAGATCACGAGCTGCTCCCGAGGGATCGCCTACCTACTTGGGCTCCAGCCCGAGATACAGCCCGAGATACAGCCCGAGATCACGAGCTGCTCCCGAGGGATCGCCTACCTACTTGGGCTCCAGTACCTAATCCAGTACCGGTACGATGGAGCGAGATGGACCAATCACGCACCGACCACACGCACCGATCCAAGGAACGTGGCAAGGAGCCCTTAGGCCAAGCGGCGTTAGCGCCCGTCGAGCCGTTGGGGCTCGACGGATGCATGCAAGTGCTCACCACGGCGCCACGACCTGCCCTGCATGTCGAGCCGTTGGGGCTCGACAGATGGAAAGAGGAACGAGATGCGCTCGATACGGCGCTTGGGCGGCTCGTCGGCCGTCGGTGCACGGATGCAGAGCTCGCGCAGGCGCTGGAGCTCTTGCTGGCGAGAGAGGAGACCGATGGCGCGCCGCTCCCCTCGACCCCCACTGCCACGACCCCGGCCACGCCCACGCTCCCCGCCAACCCGCCCGCACCACCACTGCCCGAGATACAGCCCGAGATAATGTCCGATCCCCCGCCGGAGAGTGCCGACTCTAGAGTGCCCAGGAAGACGCGAGAGCTCCAGAGGCGTCTCTCGGGCTACCGAGGCGTCTTCTCGAGCGCGCCCGGTACAGCGCCCGAAGTGCCCAGGAAGACGCGAGAGGTCCAGAGGCGTCTCTCGGGCTACCGGGGCGTCTTCTCGAGCGCGCCCGGGACGGCGCCCGATCCCAAGCTCGAGCATCGAGCGGCGCTCGCGACGGCGCTCGCCACCAAGCCCACGACGGCGCTCGACACCAAGCCCGAGGGCGTCAAGAGGGCGGCGAACCTGGGGTTGTTCAGTCGCGTCGTCGCCAGCTGGGGGCACCGGGGCTACCGGGGCGGCCTCCGCCGAGACCGAGATGCAGCCCGAGATAGTATCCGAGATACCGCGCGGGCCGCCCCCCGGGGCGGAGGGTACACGGGCGGATTCTCGAGGGGTATGATGCTGGAAGCGAGCTCGGCCGAGGCGGAGGCCGAGGCGGAGGCGGAGGCGACGAAGGCGGCGAAGGCGGCGAAGGCGGCGGAGCTACCAGCAAGGGCCGAGATACAGGCCGAGATACAGTCCGAGACCTTGGCCGCGACGCATGCAGCCGTGCCCGAAGGCGAAGCGCCTCCCCCTGCGACTCCCCCTGCGACTCCCCTGAGGGCTCTCTCGGCACCCGCCTCGCACGTCACCGCCTCGCACGTCACCGCCTCGCATGGAGCTTCTGACGGAGGAGGCACCTCACTTCATAATCAGATGCATAGTCCGCGAGGGCTTCAGCTGCTCGCCCTCCGACCTGCCGAAGTCGTGTGCCTGGATGACGATGGACTGCCTATGCGTATCGTTTGGGACGAAGCAGGGCACCCGATACGCTCGCCGATTGCGGCCGTCGGTACCGGTGCCCCCAGCTCGTTGAGCATCGTGCGCGAAGATGTGGGCGGGGCGGGGCGGATCTCAACCGATGCCGAGGCCGACATGTTGCTGCCACGCAGCCCGTCACGTCTGTGCTTGGATTTCCTCAGCGATGCTTTGGTCAGCCTACCACGAAGCCCGTCACGTCTGCAGCTGGACGACGACGTCGACGGCGTGGCGGCGGCGGCAGGCGCCGGCGTCCACGAGGTCGCGAGCAAGGCGTGGAGCGCCATCTTGGGCGTGTGGAGGGCCCTGGCGAGGAGCGTACTACATGCGGACGCAGACACGTCAGTGGGCACGGTCGCAGACGCGGAGGCGGGCTCTGTCATCGCCCCTGCCGACGGACCGCAGAGAATCCCGCTGGGCACCGCCGACAAGCTCCGAGGCGCGGCGCTCGACCTCGTGCTCGGCCGGTTCGCCCGAAGGCTGCTCAACCTCGGGCTCTCTCGTGCGTTCGACTCGTGGGCTGAGCACTGGCGCGAGCGCACCTATGCCATGGCGAGGGTGCGTGCATGCACGAGCCGAGTGGCGTTACAGCAGCTCGCCGATGCGTTTGGCTTTTGGGCGCGGCCACCCTTCACATTCACATTCACATTCACAGCAGTGGCGTTACAGCAGCTCGCCGATGCGTTTGGCTTTTGGGCGCGGCCACCCGAGTGGGTGTGGAAGTCCCTCGAATATGACGATGAGGTGCGCAATCAAGGCCGAGATACGATCTCACATGTGGATCGAAAGATGTGCCTCGGATTGTGCCTTATTTGGATGCCTCGGATTGTGCCTTATTTGGATGCCTCGGATTGTGCCTGGCCGATGCGCGCGAGCATTGCCACACTGTTTTGTGCACACGCGCCGATCGCCTCTCCCCACATTATCCCCACATGCCCCATGCAGATGTGGAAAGCCTTTGAGAATGTGCATCGAGCTCAACGCTGGAGGCAGGAGCGAAGAATGCGCCGCGCGTGGACCTCATGGGAGCTGCGGCGCCAGATGGATCGCAATCCCCGCGGCAAATGGATGCAATCGTGGATGACTGTGACGCTGCACCAGCTGCTGTGCGCGCATCGGGAGATTGAGGAGATCCACTTGCGTCGGTCGTGCATGCGTCGCGGCTGGCGGAGCTTGATCACGGAGTGGTCGCGTCGCATACGAGAGGTGAAGCCCACGTTCTCGGCGATCTTCAAGTGGTTACGGCCGTTGGAGAAGAGCCCCGAGGCTCGACAGAAGATGACCGACGCTCCAAATAAGGAACGAGCGCTGCAGCGCACCCTCGAGTCGTCGCTAAGGGCAAAGCACGAGCGTATCTCGGCCATGGTGGCGGCGGCGGCAGCCAAGCGCGCGGTTGACGGCCTGCAGGTTGAGCTCCCCCGGACCAAGCCCCCCGAGACGAGCCCGGAGGTTTTATCAGGGGAGGTATTCTCGGGGGACTCCCCCCCCGCGGGACTCCCCATGAAGGAACACCCCGGGAAACACCCCGAGAATCACCCCGAGTCCTTTAAGGAGGCCTCCCCGCCGTCACTGCCCTCGGCAAATGGCCCTTCCCCAGCGGCGCACGTCGTCAGTGCCAGCACGGCGAGTGCGCTGAGTACGGCGAGCTCGAGCGAAGGGCGTGGAGATCTCGAACGAAGATTATGGAGATCTCGAGATATTATCCGAGATACACCCTCGAGCTCGAGCGAAGTGCGTGGAGATCTCGAGCGTGGAGCCGCCGATCGGGAGCTGAGCCCCAATAGCATGGGCGGCGCCACTACCTGCCCTGCGCCTGCCCGCCCTCTGCCCGTCCTCGATGAGGTGACGCATGAGGGCAACGACGTGCGGCAGGCTGGGGCGCTCAGCACGGCGCTCGACACGGGGTCGCTCAGCACGACGCTCAATGAAGCGCTCAGTACGACGCTCAGCATAGGGGCGCTCAGCACGACGCTCAGCACGGGGGCGCAACCGCACCAGCTCTCGAAACGTGTGATGATGGGAGAGCGCAGCCGGAGGCCATCCTCGGCTGATGAGGGATGCAATCAGAGGTCATCAGAGCGCAGCCGAAGGCCATCCTCGGCTGTGGAAGATGAGGTGACGCGCCTGATGATGGCAGGCGAGGGGTCGAGTGCAGCCCCTCTCGAGGGCAACACACGAGGGCAACAAGCCGAGGCCACGGTGGCGCCGGTGCGGAGCACTTCACAGCTCGGTACATCACAGCTCGGCATGTACCGGTACCTCAAGCACGCCAGCGCTTACGTCTTCGGGCGGGCAGGTGCTCATCACGGCGCAACGGGTGCCTCCACTCCAGCTTCGTCAAGCAGCCTCGCTCTCGGACCTGGGGCCTCGCAGAGGGTCCCCTCGACGCCCGTGACGACACCCGCCTCGGCACCGCTCGGTGTGAAGAGAGAGCCCGTGAAGACGCCCGGCGCGGCGCCCGGCATGCCGGGCAGCATTGCGAATTCGATGGCGCTCGAGCGCGCTCGCGCACGAACGAAGAAGTTGAAGGGCTCGGCGAAAGAAGAACATGAAAGGCTCACCGTACTTGCAATCTAGACTCTACTGTATCTCATTCTCTCTTCTACCGAGGCCCTTAATGAGATGACCCCCGAGGCATGTGTGGGTCGCATGTGTGAGTCGCATGTGCATAAATGAGTGCTGTGGCGCGGGCGGGTGACACGTGACGGTAATTCGTAAGTGGAATCCGGTGCCTTGGAGGCTCTCGGAACCGCCTTGCATGCCACGCTCGGGGGGGGGGTCGAGTGCGTCGAGAACTAGTATCAAGTATGGTGTAAGTGCTCATGGTGTACATGTTAAAAGTGTACATCTACATGCCGAAATCGTAATCGGACCGTGCCGGGGTCGACGGAACTCGGAAGACGCGCTCCGCATGCCAACCAACGCCCGGACGCAGAGCTGCACAGGCTTTCATTATAGGGTTTGAGGGGTCCCCGGTGACTTCGCGTGAGCCTTGCCCTTGAGGGTGTGGTGGGTGGTCCGTACGCCCCGTACGGTCTACGGAAGCCGCGAGGACAGTAGATCCAGGCTCTTAAGTCTTATATCGGACCGGTCAATTTAAATGGCAAAACGCTGTCGGCAGGCTTGCAGGCTAGGATTATCCGATTACCCACATCCCAGATTACAGGATTATAGAAAAAAGTCCTCGCCTGCACTGTCACCTCACCCAGCATACCACTTCTGTACGTCTGTCTCTTCACATTGCCGCCCCTCTCTCAACTCTAACTCAACTCTCTCAATCCAAAACGCCCGCCCCCCTCGCTCTCTCAGCCCACCAGCGTCACCACAGCCGACACAGCAGCGACCTCCGCCGCACGTACGACGGCCGGTCAGGCATGCGTTGCTCGAGCGGCGCGAAGAGCCGCCGTGCCTACATGCCGACGCGCCCACATGCCGACGCGCCCACATGCCGACGCGCCCACATGCCGACGTGCGCGGCGGCGGAGGCACGACCGACCAGCGGTCGCCCATTGCAAGGTGGCTTGGGGTTAGCCGCCCGCCTGCGCGATCAAGACCTGGTTCTCGGCGTGGAGCGCGATGTTCCGCAGCGCACCCGCCGCCTTCTCCTTTTGGCCATCAGTGCCGCTCTTCACCAGCGTCACGAGCGGCGCGATGGCCCCAGCCTGCGCGATCGAGACCTGGTTCTCGGCGTGGAGCGCGATGTTCCGCAGCGCACCCGCTGCGTGCTCCTTTTGGCGATCTGTGCCGCTCTTCACCAGCGTCACGAGCGGCGCGATGGCCCCAGCCTGCGCGATCGAGACCTGATTCTTGGCGTTGTTGTACGCGAGGCTCCGCAGCGCACCCGCCGCGTGCTCCTTTTGGCGATCCGTGCCGCTCTGCACCAGCGTCACGAGCGCCACGATGGCGCCAGCCTGCGCGATCAAGACCTGGTTCTCGGCGTTGAACGCGAGGCTCTGCAGCGCAGCCGCCGCGTGCTCCTTTTGGCCATCCGTGCCGCTCTGCACCAGCGTCACGAGCGGCGCGGTGATGGCCCCTGCCTGCGCGATCAAGACCTTGTTCTCGGCTATGTCCGCAAGGAAAAACAGCGCACCCGCTGCACTCTCCTTTTGGCGATCCGTGCCGCTCTGCACCAGCGTCAAAAGCGGCGCGATGGCGCAAGCCTGCGCGATCAAGACCTGATTGTCGGCGTTTTTCGCCGCGAGGTTCTTCAGCGCACGCGCCGCGTTCTCCTTTTGGCCATCAGTGCCGCTCTTCACCAGCGTCACGAGTGGCGCGATGGCGCCATTCTGCGCGATCAAGACCTTGTTATCGGCGTTGAACGCGATGTTCCGCAGCGCACCCGCCGCGATCTCCTTTTGGCCATCCGTGCCGCTCTTCACCAGCGTCACGAGCGGCGCGATGGCGCCATTCTGCGCGATCAAGACCTGGTTCTCGTCGTTTTTGACCGCGAGGTTCCGCAGCGCACCCGCCGCGTGCTCCTTTTGGCGATCCGTGCCGCTCTGCACAAGTGTCACGAGCGGCGCGATGGCGCCAGCCTGCGCGATCAAGACCTGGTTCTCGGCATTGTTGTACGCGAGGCTCCGCAGCGCACGCGCCGCCTCCGCCCCGGCCGCTGGGTCTTGGGCCGTGAGCAGCGCCACGAGGGGCACGATGCCGCCCGCCCTCGCAATCGCCACCCGCGACTCGTCGTCGCCCATGTCAGCCAGCGCTCCGGCCGCATCCGCGCTGCCGCTGCGCACCTGCTCGACCAGCCGCTGCAGCCGCTCGTCCTTCGAGGGCGCCGGCGCATCTGCGCCCGTGCCCACGCCCGCATCGCCACCCGATGGCCTCGGGGCTCCGCCGGCAAGCGTCAGCGTCGGCGGCGCCATCTTGCGCACAACCAGTCTGACCTGATGGTCGAGCGACAAGAGCTTGGCGAGCTGCATGCCCTTGTCCTTCTGATTGGTCACCTGAATGTCCGGGCTGCCGAGCATCGCGTAGATCTGATCCAAGCTCTTGCCCGCCACCAGGGTCTCGAGCTCCGATGCCGTGATTGAGCTAGCGAGGTGGATGGGAACGATGTCACAGCGCCGCTTCCCGCGCGGAGCGGGCACGAGGCCGTCGACGGTCGCCATCTGCATCGAGATCCACGCTTCGAAGAGCGTCCAGAAGCGGGTGGTGTAGGTCCGGTCGCAAAGAATGAGGACCCTCGAGCCGAGAAAGAGCAGGGAGATGAAGCGCAGGGTACGCCCGAAGACGAGCTCCTCGGCCGGGGTACGCTCCTTCTGTGGCGCGCACGAAAAGTCGACCCAGACGAGTTTGATGGCCGGCTTGCCGCGCACGTATACACACATGGCCATGAACTGTTTGCCCTCCGTGTCCGGCTCAGCTTCCTGCTCCCAGCGGTGCGAGACGGCAAGCACTTCGTCCGCGTACTCGTGCTTGCACGCGCCCTCGAGAGTGATCTCTTTCTCGACAAACCAGTCGGGCCTCTGGCGCTGCAGGTCCTGGAACCTGGGCAGCACCCGATCATCGCAGCCCCGAAGCTTGTCGGCCTTGATGAACCAGAGAACGATGCTGCGCTCCCCCTCCTCGTCGTCATTGGGGGGCGCTTGCACCGGCAGATCTCTGACCTGCTCCGCGGAACCAGGGGCCGAAAGCGCCAGCGCCACCGTTTCGAGCGACGCCGCAGTCCCGCTCAGCGATCTGACCCACCTGACGGCGTGACCCTCGAGCATATGAACCCTCTTTGCGACCTGCAGAAGCTCCTCCTGGGACGAACTCTTGAGGTAGTCCAGATCGTCGTACCCAAGCTCTCTGAACGCAGGAGCGTACCGATCCAATCCGAGGGCGGCCAAGCTGGCGGTGACTTCGTCTGGCCCCCGAGCGGTCTGGCTGCTCGACGGGTGCGACGGGAACGATTCGTTTCCAGACTGAGCTGCCTTCGAGACGTCAAGGCCGAGGCTCGCCAGCTTCATCTTTTCTTGATCGCCCACTTTGACGAGGAAGGCCGATCGCTCATCTGCCGATGCACCTTCGTAGGCGGCCTTGATATCCGCGTCCGGGCTCTCTCCTCGTGTCCGTCGCAAAGCTGAGGCGCCCGCGCCCATCGCAAAGAAACTGCTGCCCTCGATGCCAGTTCAGTGTGGAACTGCGTGGGAAAGCCCCCCTAGCCATGAAGACTTGTTGTGGGGAAAAGGACGATCATGCGTTGTGTCCCCTCCATCGGCAAGCAAGAGTCGGTTTTCTTCACGTCCATCAAGTTGCACCTCAGACCTCACTCTAACATAACCCACTGTACTCGTGGCGCTCACGCGTACCTTCGCCAGATGCGGCAGCCCGAGTAGCGCGCCGCCTTGCGTAGCGCCTTGGATTCCGCGGCCGCTGCCTGCGGACTGGACGCGAGCGCCGCGCCGCCGCCGTCCGCGCCCCGCGCCGCCGCCTGCTGCAGTGCATCGACTCGCCAGCAGCACGGGCAGTGGCTGGGCTCGGCCGGGGAGGGCAGCGGCAGGGCGACTGGCTGGTTGGGTTGGTGGCCGGGGAGGAGGCAGATGAGGGCTGAGGGAGCGAGGGCGGAGCTCAGCACGACGCCCGCGAGCATGCCGGTACCGCTCACGACGGCGCTCCCGCTCGCAAGCGCCGCGCAGCTCGTCGTGCGAAGCAACGGCGCCGTGCTGGGCAACGGCGCGGCGGCGGAGGAGGCGGAGGGGGAGGCGGAGGAGGAGGCGGCGGCCGAGGCGGCGGTCGTGGCGGCGGCGGCCGAGGCGGCGGCCGGAGGGGCCTTCCACCAATGCAGCGACTCCAGAATCGCACGCCGCGTGTCCGCGTGTGTGAATTGCATGTGAAGGACCGCTTGGCCGAAGAAGCTTTCAACGCCGCCGCCCAGTACGGCGCAGTCCATCGGCGGAGCACGTCGCAGCCACGACGGGTCCACTTGCATGCGTGCACCACAGAGCCGACCAACGGCTTCCCGGGGGAGGGCGGCGAGCGTGGGGGTCGGGATGGGGGGCAGCGAGGGGGGGGCTGTGGGGACTGTGGGGAAGGGGAGGAATGGCAAAGTGTTTGCACCCCCGCCCGCGCCGCCGCCACCGCTCTGGCTGCCGGCAGCGGCTATTGCGGCAGCTGTCGGGGGCGTGAGTTCAGTCCAGAGCACGAGCTGGGTATCTTGCCGGGGGGGGGGGAGCACGAGCTGGGTATCTTGCCGGGGCCGGCCGGCAGGTGCGGCGGCGGCGCAGCCGGCGGCGGCGCCGCCAACGCCGCCGCCGGCGCTGCCAACTTGTCGAAGTTGGGGGGGGGCAAGCTGATGGGAGGCGAGCCAGACGGAATGAGTAGCGCGTGGCAGCCACCATCGCCTCTTTGCGTCCTTCTCATCCTGCGTCGAGAGCGGCCGGCGTGAGCACGACGTGTCTTTGCGATGGCAGCCCGCCGTGGTGGCGTCCGCCGTGGCCCATCCGACCGGTAGGTTCGCGAGCTCGGCCGCCACCTGATGAAGGGCGCAATCATATGCACTCAGACGCACTCAGGCGCAATCAGCGGCCCATCCGAACAATTAGCTTGCGGGCTCGGGCCGTCACCTCATTGACCACATGCCGGCAATCAGCATGCAATGAGGGTGGCAATCAGTCACCTCATTGACCACATGCCGGCAATCAGCATGCAATGAGGGTGGCAATCAGTCACCTCATTGACCACATCCTGCGCCCACACCGCGTGCGGATCCACCTTGCCCTTCGAGTCATGGTTGGGCGGCCGCGCGAGCCGGGAGAGGATCTTCTCAACGGTCCGGTTGTAGAGCAGCTGTGGAAGCGAGGTGCTCACGACGGCGCCCGCGCGCACATAGACGAACCCCGTGTTGAGCAGAGGCGCCGGCGCGACGCCACACCCACAGCCGTACGCGTCCGACGGCAGCGACGCGCCGCCGCCCTCGGCGCTGGCGCCGTGTTGAGCGCTGGTGTCACTGGCCGCGCCGGTGCGCCGTGTTGAGCGCCGGCGGCATGGGACGATGTTGACGTGTTGGCCGCGCTCGTCCGTGGGCGCTTGGCCCTCTGTCTCGCCTTCAACGGCCCAACCGGAGTCGAGCTGCATGATGGCGCTGAAGGGCGCGTAACTGAGGAGGGAGGCCATCAGAGGTCAGAAGAGGCAATCAGAGTCGAGCTGCATGATGGCGCGGGCGCGTGCGCGACACCGTTGAGGAGCAATCAGACGCAATCAGAGGCAATCGGAGGCAATCAGACGCAATCAGATGGTGGCGCGGGCGCGTACGCGACTCCGTTGAGGAGCTCGAGCGGGTTGACCGCGAGGTGGAGGTCCGTGTCGAGTGAAAGCACGTTGTACCCTCGGTAGACTGCCTGGCCAGTCAGCCACCAGCGCTGCAAGAAGAGCATGTACGGATGCGTCTCATCCACCGTCCACGCGCGCCCAGGCCCAGTTGCATGCACGAGAGGCATGCCAACCCCGGAGTAGGCGCAACACACGCCGCGCGGCCTCAGCCTCGAGAGGCACAGGTTGTTACCCGGATGCTCTGGCAAGTGCAGGTGGGTCGTGATGGGCAGCGTGTTCGTCACCCCAAACGAGCGCAGCGTCGTCAGCAGGTTGAGTACGAATGCCTCGCCGATGCTCTCGGACATTTGAATGGCGCGCGTGCCCGTGGTCGGCCCTAATATGGTAATGACCACGTCCCTAACTGGGGACGCACGCGCGGCGAGCATCGCGTCGAGTTGGGCGGGGTCTTCGAGGTCTCCCCCGGTGGGGCAAGGGGGGTCAGGGGCGCTCGATACGGCGCCTCCGCTGCTGCCGCTGCTGCCGCCGCTGCTGCTGCTGCTGCTGCTGCCGCTGCTGCTGCTGCTGCCGCTGCTGCCGCTGCTGCCGCTGCTGCCGCTGCTGCCGCTGCTGCTGCTGCTGTCGAAAGCCTCACCCGCGCGATCTCCCGCTCGATCTCCCGCTCGATCTCCCGCTCGATCTCGCCCCCTCTGCCGTCGCAGCCTTCGTCGACCAAACAGCCCCTCCCGCTCCAACGTACCGGTAGACGCCTCGGGGCTCGGGGCGCCCGCGACGGCGCCGGCGGGCCATGCGGCCGCGCCCGCGGCGGCGCGCGCGGCGGCGGCGATCGATGGCCACGTGGCCGCGCCCGCGGCGGCGCGCGCCGCCTCGAGCACGTCCTTCCCAGCGCGCTGTCGCTTGCAGTGGCACATGTAACCGTCGGAGGTGCTGCAGTGCCAACGCTCGCCTCGGAACGTGAGGCTCGTGGTGGCATGCACGGCGTGGGCGCGCTGTGTTGGCACGTTCTGAAGCCCCTCATCGTAATCGCGGTCCGTGCCGATGTCGTTCGTGTGCATGGAGACGGGTATGCCGCGAGCGGCCGGTGGCGGGATGGGGCGCAGGCCCACCCGATGCATCTCGTACAGCAGCAGCGGGAGCATACTGCGAGCGCGGGTATGCAATCAGTATGCAAGTCAGCATGCACTCATCATGCACTCAGCATGCAATGGGAATGCACTCAGCATGCACTCGGCATGCACTCAGCATGCACTCAGCATGCACTCAGCATGCACTCAGCATGCACTCAGCACGCAATCAGCACGCAATCAACACGCACTCTCGCCCAGTGTAACCGTCGAGATGATAGGTCAATGCATGCTTCGCCGCTCGAACTCCTGCAAGCAACCTCGAGTGGTCGAGCGCGCCGAGATGGGCGCCGAGTCGCCGCAGGTTGGCCTTGGTCGGCTCGAGGCGCACGGAGAAGCGGCTCCAGTCGAGGAACCCCGACCACGGCGGCAGCATGCGCGGGGAGAGGAGGACCTGATGAGGGACCCAATCAGCATGCACTCAGAGGACCACGGAGGCAGCCCAGGCAGCATGCAAGGCGAGAGGCGTACCGGTACACATTCGTAGTAGATGAGGGAGGCGGCAATCATCAGGCAATCAGCATGCAATCAGCATGCAATCAGCATGCAATCAGCATGCAATCAGGTGAGAGGCGTACCGGTACACATTCGTAGTAGAGGGCCTCGGCGAGCCTCGGCGTCCACTGTAAGCAACCACGATGCACCCAGGCGCACTCAGTCAAAATCAAGGACACCCAGGCGCACTCAGTCGCAATCAAGGGCACTCAGACGCACACAGCGGCACTCAGTCGCACTCACCTGCGAGAAGCCGCCGCACACGGGGCAGAACTTTGCCTGACGAATCTTTGTAACGTACTCGTCGGCCGGCACGGAGCTGCGCACGTAGATCTGGGGCGACGGGTCGTCCTTGTACAGCTCCACCAGCTGCATGCGCACCGCGTAGTTCCAGCCAGCATAGAAGAGCAGCAGCGGGCGCCTCGTGTCGAGCGCCGTACCGGGCGCGGGCAGCGTCGTCGCGAGCGGCGGTGCGTACGGCGTGCGCGGGAAGTGAATGTTGGGCGTGGGGATGTTGACATCCTTCGAGTCGTCGAAGCACCGGATCCGAGGCCCCTTGCCGCGCCGAAAGAACCAAGTCGCCGCCGCCGCCGCGTCGCCCTCGTCGGAAGGCTCTCCGTGCGGCCCGATCACGTGATGGTTGAGAAAGTCGACGTCCTTGTACTTGCCGTCGAGGCAGCACGGTCCGCGCGAGTCGGTGAAGATGAAAAAGTGGCGCGACCCGTTCGTCGCGCGGAACGCCTCGCTCCGCGTCTGCAGCCGCTGGAGGCACTGCTGCTGAAGGATCGCCGGTCCGCCCGCGTACTGGCGCGCGAACAGCACGACGACGGAGGCGCTCGCCTGGCGCCAGTCGGCGGTGACAAAGGGGCTGCGCTCGATCATGCGCGGAATGAAGCCCGCGGCCGCGTACTTGGTCGCCCAGTTCTTCTCGCCTGTGAGGCCCCACTGCCGAGGCTTGTCCCAGGTCGAACGCCAGTCGGCGGGCAGGCCGCACGCGTCGTCGATGTGCACGCGGAAGGTGGCGGCGGCGCCGCCAGGGCCGTAGAAGGCGCGCAGCCGCTGCAGCGCGGCCGGCTGCGACACGTTTTCGAGCATGTGCAGCAGCGGCGGCGCTGTGGTCGTCGGCGGCGGTGACGGCGCCATTTTTGCTCAGCAGGACGCTCTGTCACACGGCGTTGTCTATGTGAACGTTACCACGCACCCCCTTCCAAGCTATTCGTAAGTTAGCACCGGTTGTCGAGGGGGGTGGTTGTTCTAAGTGGAGTTTTTATGATAGATCCCTTTTGGCCACAAGGACTTTTGCTTACGCTGGTACGCTGCTACATGCCACGTCCGCTCTCATAGTCAGAACGTCCGCCAGCGCCACCTCCGGCCCCGCGTCCTTCGCCTCCGTGGCTTTGCCACCACCCTTGCCTCCACCCGTGCCTCGGCCCTTGCCTCCACCTTGGCCTCTACCCTTGCCTCCTTCCGCTCCCTTGCCAAAGAAGCGCCCCCAACCAGCAGGCAGGGAGGCAAAAGGGCCACCACCCTTGCCTCCACCCTTGCCTCACAGCCGCTTTCGCAGCCGCATTTGCAGTGGCACCGACGTCATCAAGGTGCAGCTCTCAAAGGCACACTCACCGAGACTCGTGAGGCCGGCGGGCAGCGCGATCGACGCCAACGAGGAGCAGCCAGAGAAGGCGCGCACACCGATGCTCGTGAGGCTGGCAGGCAGCTCGATCGATGTCATCGAGGAGCAGCCATAGAAGGCGTAGTCACCGAGGCTCCTGAGGCCAGCGGGCAGCGCGATCGACGTCAACGAGGAGCAGCCTCGGAAGACGCAATCGAGGCTTGTGAAGCCGGCGGGCAGCGTGACCGACGTCAACGAGGAGCAGCCTTGGAAGGCATACGCATCCAGTCTCGTGAGGCCGGCGGGCAGCGTGATCGAGGTCAACGAGGAGCAGTCACGAAAGGAGTACCATCCGATGCTCGTGAGGCCGGCGGGCAGCGCGATCGACGACAATGAGGAGCAGCCTGAGAAGGCGCTCCGACTGATGCTCGTGAGGCCGGCGGGCAGCGCGATCGATGTCATCGAGGAGCAGTCACGGAAGGCCTCATCACCAAGGCTTGTGAGGCTGGCGGGCAGCTCGATCGATGTCATCGAGGAGCAGCCATAGAAGGCGCAGTCACCAAGGCTCGTGAGGCCAGCGGGCAGCGCGATCGACGTCAACGAGGAGCAGCCTGAGAAGGCCCTCAAACATATGACTGTGAGGCTGGCGGGCAGCGCGATTGACGTCATCGAGGAGCAGTCACGGAAGGCCTCATCACCAAGGCTTGTGAGGCCGGCGGGCAGCTCGATCGATGTCATCGACGTGTCCCCGCGGAACGCGTTCGCCGGCACACGCGCCTCACCGTGGCGAAGCGCGCACGCGGCGAGCAGCACCTCCATCGGCGCCTCGCCCTCGCCGCGGATGCACGCGCGCACCCCCGCCATCGCGTACGAGGATACATCGAACGCCATGCGCCTCAGCGCGGCCACGTCCACCTCGAAGCCGCCCAGCCCCGTCACCTTTGCCAGGTTGGACAGCCCGCGCGATGCGTCGGCCGCGTCGGCGACGAGGCGACCGGCGGCGCGGCTGCCCGAGAGGTCGAGCTCGGTCACCTCGACGAGGTTGCTCGTGAGCGGCAGGCCGACGCGTGCGCACAGCCGCGCGCACAGGACGCGCCGCGCCCGCGCGCGCCACGCGA
>Ga0210241_101168_pt1 | contig 20895 bp, 11 predicted proteins | sample ChrtobMetP5a_8mM_FD_155488 | JGI IMG/M metagenome (GOLD analysis project Ga0210241, IMG submission 155488) | Chrysochromulina tobin associated microbial communities from unialgal haptophyte culture, Seattle, Washington, United States - P5a_8mM | ecosystem: Host-associated > Algae > Haptophytes >...
TATGATTTCTTAGTCCATGAATTTACGCGCATGATTCTCATTGTGACGAGCTCTTCTGCATTTATGACTTCCATGATGTTATGGTTCAAATCCATGATTTCTCACTAAGACCCAATTGCTGATGCCCGCCGACGCGTCGCCGCCGCACGCTGCATGACACGCTGGTACGCGCGAGCCGGGCGCCGCCGCGACCGTGTTATTTAAAGCTGCACGGTACCCTGTGGACCGGGCCGCCTCTACTCACTACTCTATTCCTACACTGCGGAGAAGGGCAGAGGCCCACCCACAGTGCGTCCCAAGCTTCCAATTCGAGAGAGTCTGCGTCGAACCTCGAAGCAACGACACCCGGGAATCCGATCTCTGACACCCATCATGCGTCACACTAGGCTCACCGGTAGAGGCTCAACGTCTGCGCTTCGCATTGCGTCCGCCGGTCTGCAGATTGACCGTATGCGCAACTTGCTCTCCCGCTGGCGTGAGCTGCAGCACGCTGGCACCGCCTGCGCCCACACGCTGCTCAGTGACCAATTGCTTGCCGAGTAGATCGCGCAGTACGAATTGAAAATCGAGCTGGGATTGCGTGATTACCCTTTTCACAGCTGCGTGGCGCTCGACTGCAAGCCTAGGCGAGCGGTGGAACTTCTGCTTCCACAGAAATCGCAGGGCCTCCTCGCGGCATCGGAGCTGCATCACCATGAGCCTCCCTGCTTGTGGCAGCGCCCACCCCCACTTGCCTTCGCCCGACTGTGCAGAAGGAGCCTCCTCTGGTCCCTGAGCCTGTGCCAACACAGAGGATGCAGCGGGGGCTAGCCATCCGGCTTGTAATGCCCGAGCCGCCATGCCTTCGAGCGTGCTGACAGCCATCCCCGTGGACGCAATCAGCTCTTCCATGGCCACTGTGAGGCCTGCACATGAGGCTACGCACACGGCCAACTCGTCGAAACCGGCCTCGCGCAACGCGGCGGCGTAGTGTTCCGTGCGCACTAGAACGTGCTCGGTGCCGCGGGGCGTTGGAATTAGAAGCACGTGCACACGATGCGCCAGCCGAAGCCGCTCGATCTCCCGATCGACATCAGTGCCATCTTTGACGATAGTGTACAGGTAATGCTGACTTGCAACTGGATTGCGGCCGCAGATGCGGGAAGCCGGTGGAGCCTGTGCGGCCAGAAGTGCCAAGGCGGCCTCCGTGTCGCTCGGCAACTCGAAGATGTTCGGGTCGTCCGCATCGGACGCCATGCTTTACGCCGCGAACTTGCACAATTCGAACACACCTTGAGCGCTGACGAAACTTCGATTGCTCTGGATTTGTGGAGCTCACACAATCGGGGTGTCAAGTTGCCATCTTCACGTCATGGACGCGGTGGTATGTCCCCCACGCGTCTGTTTGTTGGAGTTTGCCGATCGCGTTGAACGTCGCCCGTCCAACCGAGCGAAAGATGACCGTCGACTACATGGCGGGGATTGCCGCCCCGCCTCGCAAGCCACCGAAGATCATGGGCATTGACCACCTACCTGAAGAATTCAAGGAGGGCAAGTTCGCGTCCGGGAAAGGCGGCGAGTTCCGCGAGGATCCGCAGCGCGCCTACTGGGAACACTTGAAGCAAGAGAGGAGGAAAAATGCCGTCACGGCGAAGAGCCTCCGTGAGCAGAACATCGAGGCGCTGCGAGATGCTCGCTCCGAAATGGCACGTCTGCTAGGGCAGAAGCTGCAGCCATTCGATGAGTTCACTGTGTTCGGCCTGCCCAGCAATCATCGCCGCACCGAGAGTGAGATGGCAACAACTAAGGATTGCCTGGACTTTAGCCACGTCGAGCGGCGACCAGGCTGGGGCATCAAGCCGCTGCCCTCCGCTCGCGCCAACCAGCTGCAGAAGGACATCGTGAATCTCGAAAGGGCGCTCTACCTACCGAAGCGGCCATTGTCAGCCCGCGAAGAACATAGGCCAGCCCCGCCTCAGAAGGCGTCCTTGCGCTTGGGATCGGCGAGGCGCCGGCCGGTGACTGACATCCCTGCGTACTGGGCCGCAGGCCTCGAACCGGAGGCAGCCATGTGGCTCAAACCCGAGGCTCTCAACTTGATGGAGGGGTTCCGCAGGTCCAAGGCAGATGAGCAGATACTGCTGGGTCACCTGAGCCTCATGGCACAAAGACTCGCACCTCGACCTGTCTGGAAGATGAAGCGCTTCGATGGGGTGCGCCCGAAGGTGGCCATGGGGTTGCCCGAGCTGATGGATTGACGATGTCCACGGATACGAGAAGCTCGAACAGTCAACAGACCCGGGCTTGCGCGCGGCACAACAGAGGGACACATCGAATCAGATGGATGATCGATGAATCGACGGAGAGTCGCTGTTGACTCGACGAAGAAACACTTCAATGCGTGATTCAACTACGAATCCAACATACAGTATACATGATGCATGAATGCAATGGAACGATCCATCTTGCAGTTGCAGTTCCACATGCAATACCAATAGCTCTAACACATCTGTCGTAACACTCGGCCCGAGTGGACGGCAACCTGCTCGTTGACTGCTAGTTGACTGCTATCGCGTATCGGTTCGGTTACGGTAGGTACAACAAAATATTTTTAGGAGTCCTCTGAAACAAAACTTGCGTGTGCTCCTACGCCCCGTACCGGCCTAAGGCGCGAGCCACGGAGGCCCGTGAGCCGGTGAGCGCGCCGGCCGGCGGGCGGAGCGACGAGCGTGGAACTGGAAGCCGTGGACGGGAGCGTCGAGAACGACTGAACCGCGAGAACGGAACCGGACGGAAGTACAGTTCTCAGTTGCTACAGATAATCCGATCGCGCCCGCTAACACCAAACACGCCGCGAATCCCGGACGGCGGGACCGCGCGGGCGCGCGCACGAAGCTCGATCGACGATCGAGCCGGAGCACGTCGGGGTGGGCGCGGGCGTCGTAGTGGTAGTCGGTTCCGGCGCAATACACCAAAAAGTGATATCAGTTATCACGCGCATGCATTCGTGCGAACAATGTAAAAATGATGCAGAACACAGACACGTTTCCCGCCCACCGCCGCCTCGGACTCGGTCATGGCCTACTACATGGGCCCACAGCGTCAAGAGCTAGAGCGCAGGAAGCATCGACCGAGCTGCAGCTTCGCGCGCGAGGGCAGTGAGCGCGGCGGCGATGGCCGCCGCGGAGCGTTGCTGTCCCGGCTGCCACGCGCTGGGAGCGAGCACCTCATCCTCGGGCACCCCGATACGCAAGCAGGCATTCGTGAACGCGGCGAGCTTGTCTGCGGCCGAAGCGCCCGCGAGCGGTGCGGCGACGCCAGGCACTGCTCGGACGGCGAGCGCCAGCAGCGCCTCGCCGTCCTCGAGAAGGGTTGGTAGGTCGCCCGGCGGCAGCTCGTAGCCGAGGCAGCGTTGCACCCACGTGCGCAGCGACGCAAGCTGCAGCACGAGCGTGGCACTGCGTCGCTCGGGTGCGGTAGGTCGCACCGAGGCCTCGCCCACTGGACATGCGAACGCGTCGGAGGCTGGCTGCGTGCGAGGCGTCGTTGGCGGCGCCGTGCCGCCAGCGTCGCGTCGGCCAGAGGCGCCCTGCGAGGCTGGCGTGCCAAGGTGCACAGACGGCGAAGCACCACGGCCGCGGCTCGCGCCAACGGCTCCGCCGCCCACGATCGTCGCGGGAGTGTAACCACCGACCATCGGCGCGCGCGTCGCTGGTGGTGGACGAACGGGTGCAGCGCGGTTAGGACGGTTGGGGGGTGCCGCGGCGCCAGTGGCGCTTCGGCCGCTTCCGAGCGGCGTGGGCCGCGCTGGCGGAACGCGGGCACCTCCCTCGGAAGCTCGCTTCGTGAGCTGCGCCGAAGCAGCCTGGTGGGCGGCGGCCGTGTCCGGTTGCGTGGTGGGTGGCGCCCAGACCGCCGCAGATTCCACAGACGGTGCAGTCGTGCGGCGGGGCTGCAGGTCGAACAAGACGGGCGGCTGCAGCGCCGGCGATGCGGGCGGGGCCGACGGCGGCGGAGGCGGCGGAGCGAAGCCCGTCGAGCCACCCTCAACCCAAATTTGGGTCGGTGGAGCGCCAACCGCACCGGCATACTCGTTGAGAGCGGCTGTAGCGTCCGCGGCGAGCTCACCGCTGAGGGCGCTCGCGCCGGCGGCGCCGCCTGCGAGCGCCTGCTGACTCATCTTGAGCCGTAGCCGCTCGAGGAGCGATTGCATGCGCGCATTGGCCTGGCGCATCTGCTCACGTTCGTGGCGCATGCGGGCCGCTTCCTCCTGGTGCGCCGCGAGCGCCGCGGTCGCGCGCGCCGCCTCGGCGCGTGCGGCCGCCTCGGACTGCTCGCGCTGGCGCAGCGCCTCGGTGAGGGTCGATGTCTCGATCGACCGTTGTTCGAGGCCTGCCTCGAGGGCGTCTCGCTCCGCCTTGAGCGCCTCAAGCTCCGAGCGCCCCTCCTTTTTCGCATCGAGCAGCGCGTGCTTGAGAGAGCGCAGCTCCGCCTGGGCACGCTCGCGATCGGCCTTGGCCTGGCTGGTCACCACACGCTGCTCCGCGAGGGCCTGGCCCACCTCCTCCTCCTTCTTCAGCCGCTGCTTGAGGCTCGCCTCTGCCGCCTTGAGCTTCGTCACCTCGGCCTCGCGCGCCGCCTTGAGCGCGAGTGCCGAGTCGCGTGACTGGCCCAAGTGGGAGAGCTCATATTGCAACGCATCCACTTCGGCCACGAGCGCGCGCGCGCGCGCCTCGGCCTCGAGCCGTGCGATCGTCTCGTCATGCAGCGCCTTGGCGTTCTGATCGCTCTTCTTCCCGATCTGGATCTGCGAGGTCTCGAGAGTCGCCCACCCCTCCGAGAGGCTGCCGAGCAGCTGCGAGAACTCGTCTCGGCTGCGGCGCAGCTCGCCCATCGCGGCGCGCAGCAGCCGGAGCAGCGGCAGCGCGATCGCCTGCTGCTGCGCCTGCGAGCCGAGGTGCGCCGAGTGCGCGCCGCCGCCGCCGCCGCTGCCGCTGCCGAAAAAGGACGCCTTCGTGATCGCCTCGGCCGCCTCCGCGGCCGCGGCTTCTGCCATCCAGACGCACACGGTGCCATCGGCGCACGCGCCCCACACCTGGCTGGCCGCCGCCGGGCGCAGCGCGAGCAGTGGCGCGCACGGCAGCCGGCGCGTGCATGCATACGTCCAACTGAGCTCCGCCGAGGCTGTGGCAGGTGAGCTCTCGCGTTCCCACAGCGCGACGCCGCCCAACTCGCCGCTACCGGTCCAGAGCTGCCGGCCGCGGCCGACGATGTGGACGCAGCTGATCGTGTCCATCGCCGCCGCGGCGCACGCGAGGCGCGCGCGCAGCCGCGCGTTGCCGTCGAGCACGAGCACGCCGTCGCGCCCCGCCGTCGCGCATACGAGGGTGCCGTCGACCGAGGCAGCGAGCTCGCTCACGTCCGCGTTGAGCTCGATCGTCTGCGGCGGTGGCGGCGCGCGCGCGGCGGCCCCGCCGTCCTTGGCGCCCGCCGGCGGCCGCTTCGGCTCCCACACACACAGCGTCTGGTCGGCATCCACGCTCCAGACGCGGCAGCGCTCGCGCTGGCTGTCGCCGGCGCCGTCAGGCGCCCACACAGGCAGCATCGCGCGAAGGGCGGTGCCGCCGCCCGGGATGGAACGCAGGCACTCGGCAGTGCGCGCATCCCACAGGCGCATCGCGCCATCCTCGCCGCCCGACAGCACGATCGACGCGCCCACCGCCGGCGTCGACGGCGGCGCGCCGGGCGAGCACAGGCACGCGATCGCTCCGCGGTGGCCGCCAAGCGTCGTGCGCAGGCCGAGGTCACCGCCCCCGAGCACGGCGATGCGCCCATCCGCCATCCCAGCCCACACGATGAGATCGCAACCGAATCCCTCTGCCGAACCCTTGCCTTTCGGCGCGGGCCCGCCTCGCAGCGGGTTGGCCGGCCGCACAGTCTCGACGACCGTTAGGCACATGATCTTGGACTCGAGGTTCGTCGCGCCAAGCAGCGTCCCGTTGGACGTACTCCACGCGTTGATGCGGCCGTCGGCCGTACCATCGCCGTCGCCGCCGCAGAAGACGCGACCCGCCGCTCTAGCTGTCAGCACAGCCGAGCGGTGGTGCCGCTGCGGCCGTGATGCAAGGCAGCGCAACCGGACGAGCTTCGGGTCGCTGAGGCCCGCCGTGAGGCGCGGGTCAAAGAGGCGCAGCAGCGGCTTGTTGGCCGACGAGAGTAGCCGCCCGGAGGGTGTTGCTCCGGGCGGCTGAAAGGCTCGCGCATCAGCACGCGACATAAAACAGAGCCGGTAGCGCGAAAGTCCTGTGAACTATTGCGAAAGCGTCGGGCTCTCTGCTGTCCGCAGAGATTGATGAATCTTTGTGGGGCGGAGCTCGTTCGGTGGCCTAAGTTCATAGCCCCGCAATTTCGCACCCGCTTCGTCGTCAATGTTCAGGGTCGCGCGAAGAGCGATCTCGATCGCGCCGACGACGTCGGCCACACGATGCGTACGCGGCGCTCGCCGACCGCCGGGTTTGCTCGCGCGCACACTCTCGTCCAAGCCTCCCAAACCAGCCGCTGGCGGCAAATCGTCACCTGGGAGGGACGAAGAGTGGCTCCACTCCGAGGAGCGGTCGGTGGCGCTTTCGAGGTCAGAGCGCATGATCATGGGCATCGCCGTCGTGAGCTGCACGTTGGCCATTGCCATGTTCACATCGACAAAGTGGGAGGTCGAGCGTCGCGTGCGTGAGCAGCTGTCCGAGGAGGACCAGAAGCGCTGGTATGCTGGCACGTACGTTGACACAAAGAAGCTGATGGAGGAATTGCGACAGAAGGAATGCGATGGCTTCGAGGCGGCTGACGCGTTCACGGGGTCTCGCAAAGGCATGGTTTTCAAGTCCGGCCCGGTGCGCGTTCGATGCCCACATCCTTGCACATGACTGAGCACGTCCGTGATGCAGGATGCTTTGCTGTCGGCCCAGCAGCCCTCATGTGTACTTGTTCGCGTCGCGTTGGGCGCACAGATGGGGCTTGGCTACTACCCTGACGTTATGCGCGACCTGATGGCGCCATGAGCTTTTCTACCGGTCACTCGCTCCTCTTCGATCATGTCCGAGCGCTCTTCCAGGCCAGTGCGACGTACGAGAAGAACAGAAGCAATACATCACTGATGCTGTTGGATTCGAGCCTCAGTGAGTTTTGTTCTTGGATGTACGGTGCGGCGCGGAATACGTGTAGTGATGGGTACAGGTACTCGATGGTGACCACTGGCCGCGAGCTCTTGTGCTGCACACGCGACCACGCAGGCGGCACCCACGTAAGCAGCCTTTTGGCTTTTCCCCCTCATACGACCGAACTCAATAATCTTGGTGTCTTGGAGTGCACCTATTCGCGTCAGCGCACCGACCCGCGGCGGCGGCGGAAAGGGGGGGGCGCGATGTAGTATAAGCACCCTCGGTCCGAGATCACCGACCACACCCGACCTCGGCGCGGGCCGATGTCGCTAAATTCGATTCCGAGTTAGGAGTTACGCATCCGATCATGGTATAGTGGACACCGGTCACCGCCGTTTCCCACACACACACGGGGACAGAGACACCAGCCGCGTACAGCCGCGCAGCTGTAGGAAGCCGAGACGTGAGAGAGATTTTTCATGGTCCACGATGCTCTGTCATGTTATTGGCTCATGCTCTCATGCGCAGTCGTCATCTGCACCAGCTGGGCCAGCGTCGGCGAGCGGCCGCCACCCTTGCTCCACGGCACAGATGCAGGTATAGGCTCCCGGGGGCCCCCATGGTACGGCGCCATCCGCGCAACGTCTTCCCTTCCCATTCAGACCGGACCTGCGCCGCCACGCGAGGACGACACGCGCACGAGCGGGCGTGAGAGTCGGCAGCGCGGGCTCGCCACGCCGGCGCCGGGCTGCACGCAGGGCGCGGGCCGCACGCGTGGCGGCACGGCGCAGCCGCCGCCTCGCCGGGCGGAGGGTGGGGGGGGGGGGGGCGGGGGGCGGGGGGGGCGCGGGGCGGGGGGGGGGCGGGGGGGGGGGGGGGGGGGGGGGGGGGGGGGGGGGGGGGGGGGAGGGCGCGCGCGGCGAGGGTCGAGCTGAGTTCGATTCTCGGAGGGCTTACGGCACGCACTCGAGGAACCCCTGCACATCTGCGGCAATCATTCCCACCGCCCCTCCCTGCATCTCGGCTGGAAGGCGGCTCCACGTCGGCTGGTATTGGTGCCCGGCGCGCCCTTAGTATAGTGGCTGCTATCTGGGATCGTCGCGGCATGGTTATCAACCAAGCCTTCAACCAAGGTACTTTCCATCCCAGTCAATGTTATCTGCGCACTCGAGCGGGCGTGAGTGGGCCACACGCAGGGCGGGGCCGCACGGACGCGGCGGCACGACGCGGCCGCCGCGGCCCGCCTCGGCCTCCGTGGTGGCGAGGGTCAACCTGGGTTCGATTCCCGAGGGGCACTCACTACCCCAACGAGAACGAAGAAGGGGTTTACGGTTAGAAAACCCAACCGCCCAACCTTCTTCGAGGGTGAGCCTGCGCGCACTCCAACGGCTTGAACCCAGCCTCCTTCGCGTCCTTGCAGGTGAACCCAGCCTCCCTCGCGTCATAGCAGGTGAACCCAGCCGCCCTCGCGTCCTTGCAGGTGAACCCAGCCTCCCTCGCGTCCCTGCAGGTCGACAGCATGCCAGCCGCCCTCGCGTCCTTGCAGGTGAACCCAGCAGCCCTCGCGTCCTCGCAGGTCGACAGCATGCCAGCCTCCTTCGCGTCCTTGCAGGTGAACCCAGCCTCACTCGCGTCCTTGCAGGTGAACCCAGCCTCCCTCGCGTCCTTGCAGGTGAACCCAGCCGCCCTCGCGTCCTTGCAGGTGAACCCAGCCGCCCTCGCGTCCTTGCATGCATAGCCCGCCGCCCTGGCCGCCTCCAGCGCGTCCTTGAGCTGCGCCACTGCGTACTCAGCATGGATGGTAAAGCCGCCGCGCAGGATCTCAGACAACATGTACCCCGCCTTCCTGACGTTCTCGAGCTGAAAGCCCGCCTCCTTGAGGCCCTCGACATAGCCGGCTCGCTTGACGTCCTCCAAAGCATAGCCCGCGGCCTTGGCCTCGGCGCACGTCAGCCCCGCCGCCTTGACCTCGGCGCACGTGTAGCCCGCCTTGATCTCGAACCCGGCGGTCTTGGCCTCACGTGCCGTATAGCCAACTCGCTTGACCTCATCCAAAGCATAGCCCGCGGCCTTGGCCTCGGCGCACGTCAGCCCCGCCGCCTTGATGTCGGCGCACGTGTAGCCCGCCTTGATCTCGAACCCGGCGGTCTTGGCCTCACGTGCCGTATAGCCAGCTCGCTTGACCTCCTCGACCGTATAGCCTGCGGCCTTGGCCTCGGCGCATGTAATCCCCACCGTCTTGAGCCCCTCAACGTAACCTTCGGAACGGAGCTGCTTCAGCGTCAGGCCTGAGGCCAGCTCATCCTTCAGGGCCTTCTCCTTTCTCGCCGCGGCCTCCGCCCTCTCCTTCTCCGCTCTCGCCGCGGCCTCCGCCCTCTCCTTCTCCGCTCTCGCCGCGGCCTCCGCCCTCTCCTTCTCCGCTCTCGCCTCCGCCTCCGCCCTCTCCATCTCCATTCTCTTCGCGTACGCCTCCTCCGACTCGGCGCATAGCCCAAAGCAAGAGCTCTGCATCTCTGCGGGCGTGGGCTCGGAGGCAGGGGATTTCCCCGTAAGACTCTCGCGCTCCATGGCCAAGGGTGCGACCAGCGGCTGCGGCGTAGGCTTGGACACCGCCTCCAGGCTGAGGACCCGCACCTCGTTCCACCTGTGCCCAGCGGTCCACGCGTCTCCGTCGGGCTGCACCATCAGCGGCTCCACGGAGGCCACCGTGCCGACTTGCCCGCTCTCGCCACGGACGCGGCACTCGACGCGTTCGACACGTAGCGGCGTGGGCTGTCGCGGGGGCTTGGCTGGGCTCGCCGGGGGCTGCGGCGAGGGCTCGAAGGCAGACGGGTTCCCCGACACACCCTCGCGTTCCACGACGCGCGAGGGGTTGACCCCGAACAGGCTCGCAGCCTTGTCGCATGCAGAGTCAATGAAGAGCGTGATCGGGATGTCGTCCTCTCGCAGCTCTCCCTCGAGCGACTCTGGGATCACGCTGTGCATGCCGCTCATCATCTCCTTGACGTGCTCGTCGGTCTTGCCGACGATTGGCAGCATCGTATTCTTGTCCTTCTCGTTGGTCACGAACACGTCGGGCGACGCGAGGAACTTGGACATCTCCGCCGGCGTCTTGGTCGACATCTCCAGCAGGGCCTCTCGGTCCTTCTCCGTCGCGTTGTGGATGCACGAGACTGTGACACGTGACTCGCCCTCCCTTGCCGGGCGCACGCCCTCCGACGTCACCTGCTGCATCGCGCACCAGCCCTCCATTGTCGTCCAGAACCGCGTGCGGTACGCAGTGTCGAGCAGGATCAGCACCTTGGCCGTCAGGTAGAGGTCAGCGATCGCTTTGAGCATAAGGTCGAACTCGGCCTTCTCCGCGGGCGTGCGGTCGTCCTGATTCTTCGAGCGTTGTGGCATGCACGAGTAGTCGAACCAGACGTACTGGATCTCAAGGTGGGCCAGCAGGTGCGCCTTGATCGCCGCCAGCTGCGCGCCGGTCCCGTCGGGTGTCGCGGGGTCTTCCCACCTGTGGCTGACGAATAGGACGTTCTTGATCAGCCCCTTGCCCTGGAAGGCGTCCTTCAGGTCGATGAGCACCTTCACGAGCAGCTTCGAGTCGCGCATCTCCTGCATACGCTGCAGATGCTTGGTGCTGATGTCTAGCACGGCGGCGCGGGTTAAAAAGTAAAAGCCGGGCTTGAGAGGGTTCCACGCCCCCTCCTCGGTCAAGGAAGCTTGGGAAGACCTGTACAGCATGTCCTGCAACCCGCCTTACTCGTTGTTCGTGGCAATACCAACACCCGGTGTCAACTACATTTTCGTCAAAAGTTGAAAGTTGCAGAAACGGCATGCATTTGAGAGGACCCTCAGACCCTTCTTAAATCCCCACGGTCTTGATTTCGGCGCACGTGTAGCCCGCCTCGATCAGGCCACTTGCGTCCATTAATTAGCATCTTGGAGGGACGGAGATTTTTCTATTAGTTTCCTATCCGATGATTTCCTATGTAATTCCCAAATTCAGTGTACCCGTCCGGGCCTTCATGCATCGACCCACACGACCCCCGACCCCCACAGCGACATCCGACAACAGTCAACAGTAGCATGGATTTTCGCGCTTCGGAGACGCACACCCACAGGGTGGGTTCAAAAGTCCACCAAAAGTCGAGATTCGACCACCGCTGGAAAGCCCGCCATTGAGAATGCGGCCGCTAAGCGCTCTTCTCCTTGAGAGTCCTGAGACTCCGCCACCGTCATTGAGAGTGCGGCCGCCAACCGCTCTTGACAGCTCAAAGTATTGCTGCTCTGCGCGGCCCGAACCGGCTGGCCGCTGGTCACGAAGCCCTGGGCTGCGCTGGAGGTACTGCCCCTCCCCCCGTCGATATGGGGCCGCTCCCAACGAGTCTCATCGGTCACTCGGTTCCACCAGTACTGGCTACCACCAGTGCTCACCTCCACCCACGATGCCGCAGCAGCGGCAGCCCTCACGTCCGAATGCCTCGGCCCGTCCCAGCTCGCGTCCGGAGCTGCCAAGGAGGAAGGCGCCCTGGTAGTGCTGGGGCAAGCGCTCGAGCGTACCTGTGAAGAGTTTTAGAAGAGTTTGGGGGCGCCGTGGTGAGAACGTGCATGCAGGAGAGGCGCCCTGGTAGTGGGACAAGCGCTCAAGCGCGATGAGAAGGCACGCGGGGTGCGCTGCTGCCAGGTCGCTGGCTGGAGGTACCAAGGGAGGCACGTGCCCCGGTACGGGGAGTCGCACCGGGGCATCCTCGTCGTCGACCGCGTCATCATGCGGATCGCGACGGCCGGCGTGTCCTCCTCCGACCATCCGGACCTTCTCCTCATTGGGCGCATGCACGAGATCCTTCCTGGCGAGATCCTGGCGAGATCCTGGCGAGCTTCTTCCACGAGATCCTTCCACGAGATCATTCCTGGCGCGCCGCCCGCCACGCGACTTCGCACTCGAGCGAGCCCAGGGGGCTTGGAGCGTGGATGGGAGGATGGCCCGGCCGGCTCGGCCCCTCCGCCGGTCGGCTGCACACACGAGCCGCAGGAGGAGCAGGAGGCAACCTGACGCGACGCACAACAGCCCGAGTGCTGCAGTGAGGCCCAAGAGCAGCGGGGTCATGTTGAGGTTTACGGCCTGTTGGCGCAGCGCTGCCAAGGCCCAGCTACCGGCAGTCGCACCTGCGCCGCGCTTCTGGGGACCCGAGAGCATGGTGGCCGGGTCCAGACTGTCTTGCTCGACGGTCTCAGTCTGAGGGCTCGGGCTGCCTTGCTCGATGCTCCACATAGCGGGTGCCGGCCCCGGTGCCGGCGGAGGCGGAGGTGGAGGTGGCGGCGGAGGAGGTGGTGGCGGTTGTGGTGGCAGAAGAGGCGGCGGCTGTGGTGGTGGCGGTTGTGGTGGCAAGAGAGGCGGCGTTCGTGGCGGCAGAAGAGGCGACGGTGGCAGCAATGGCGGTGGCAGTAACGGAGGTGGTGATCGCGGTGGCAGTAATGGAGGTAGAGATGGTGACGGTGGAGGCGTAGGAGGTGGCGGTGGCACGATTGGTGGTGCTGGCGGGAGTTGACACGGCTCGCCCGCAACGCACCGAGTCGTGTGCGGAGGCCATAGGCAGGGCACTGGGCGACCTGCTGCGCCAGTAGGCAGCACATAGCGAGAAGCACACTGTTGCTGCGCATGCCGCAGATTACCCTGATATTCAGCCTCAATCGTGGAGGCCATAGCCTTGACCAAGGCGCACGATTCGACCAGCTCGAGGCCATACACACAACCCCAACTTGCACTTACGAGAGGCGCGCGCGAGGGATCGATGGGCATTGAGGCGCGGGCGAGAGCAGACACAAGGATTCCTATGCAAAAAGGTGTTGTCGTCTGCATATGCATGCGTCAAAAAGTCAAGGGCATTTGACTTAGTTTCTTGTACCCTGCATGTACATTGTATAACGACCTTCACTCGTGGCTTTCTCTCTCTGCCGGCTCTCACATGTTTCGAATGAAATCATCCCAACACGAAAAGGCTTGGTTCAGACTCTGACCGGACTGTATGGCTTGGCCTTGTGGGTTGCAGCCTTGGGTGATGGGGATTGACATGCCGCCTTTTGTATCGACGGTGCCTCTAGCCGCAGCGCCTGTTCCAGCTCGGCAATATCGCCTGCATCTATAGCCGCCTGTATGAGCAGCTCGTGCATCGTGCGCTGGTTCAGCCGCGCCGCGAGATCAGCCGCGGTCGAGATCGGGAGACAGCCGCGAGATCAGCCGCGAGATCAGCCGCGAGCTCAGCGAGATCAGCGAGATCAGCCGCGGTCTCGCCGTTGGCGTCGAGCGCGCTGATGTTGGCGCAAGCGTCAATGAGCATGTGGGCGCACGGGATCGCGCCGCGCGTCGCGGCCCAGTGAATCGGGAAGCGGTCACCGTCGACGTCACGACGGTAGCGGGAAGCGGTCGCCGTCGACGTCACACGACGGTTGATCGAGATGGCGTACGCGCGAAGCATGGAGTCGAGCTCGCGCGGCTCGTTCCGCATGTCCGCATGCGGAGCTGAGAGATCGCACCCTCATCATGAGAGATCGCACCCTCATCATGAGAGATCGCACCCGCATACCGCACACGTAGTATGAGAGATCGCACCCGCAAAACATGTCGCCTTCTTGCCAACATCGAGGCGCGGGCCGTAGCTGACGATCTCGTAGATCTCGGGCTGGTCGCACACTCGAGTGCGAGCTCTATGCGAGCTCGGCCGGCGTGCGCCCTGCTTGTCGCGCCTTCCTGTCCGCGCCCGCCTCGAGCAGGATAAAATCGATCTCCCGATGGCGTTGCCATGATGCTTGACGTGAGGTCACGAGGGTAGGCTCCACACTCCGCTGTGTCTGCTTCCGTGCTGTTCGGTGCTTCCGTGCACGTGATTCAGTGCTCGGACGGGCGCTTGGGCTCCTCGCTCCGTCAATCGGACGGGCTCTTGGTGCCACTTGGGCTCCTCTAGGCTCCTCCGTCAATCGGACGGGCTCTTGGTGCCACTTGGGCTCCTCTAGGCTCCTCCGTCAATCGGACGGGCTCTTGGTGCCACTTGGGCTCCTCTAGGCTCCTCCGTCAATCGGACGGGCTCTTGGTGCCACTTGGGCTCCTCTAGGCTCCTCCGTCAATCGGACGGGCTCTTGGTGCCACTTGGGCTCCTCGCGGCTCCTCGCTTCCTCATGTCGTGCTTCTTCGGATGGACGTAGGATGGACGCCAGCCGAGCTGAGGCGAGCACACGTCCATCCTACGTCCATCCAGCCGTAGGTGGCTCCTCTGTAGCTCCTCTGAAACCCCGTGAAACCCCGTTCATCGCTCGGCGGAGTGTACCGACTACGTGTACCGAAGGAGGCCTGACGGGGTATGGTTCGTCAAGGAGGCCTGACGGGGTATGGTTCGTCAGGAAAGAGCGGTGACCGTTCCTCGTCCAGCAGCTCCTCGACAAGGCGAGCCTGGCTGGGAGCGGATGGAGAGACAAGCGAACGACGGCAGTGCATGGGGCTGGCACGCGTGGGCGGCGACGGGGCGGCGAGGGAGATCACCATGTGGCATGCCCGTGTGGCAACGGAGAAGAGCCGGGCTCGGGGTGCACAGGAGGTGAGGGGATGCACAGGAGGCGAGGGCCGTGGGGAGACCGTAGATTACCCCATCCTCGTTTGCTCGGCGGTGAGGGTAGCTGTATGAACGATCTCCAGCACGGCGATCTCGATCTCGATCTCGATGAACGATCGCCAGCACGGCGATCTCGAGCCCAGCGACTTTCACGAGCATTTGGATCGCGCTGCTCGTCGCGCCGGCCATCTTCGAGAGCATTGAGGTCGCGGTCGCCGTGGGCGTGTGGATCTTGGCGTCGACGAGATATCGACGAGACAGTTAACGGACATGCCCGGCTTAACTTTCACTTCCACCGCCGACGGCTGGACGCCCGCTTCGGAGGCGATCGCAGGAGCCTCTCGGCTCGCACGCTCAAGGCAAAGATGTCGCCCGCACCTGAGGGTGAGTGAGACGACGCTCATCGCTGGCGGAGGTGGGGAGGTGGGGAGGCTACTAGAGTGTCGACCTCGAGGTCCTCGAGGTCGAGGTCGAGGTCCCCTCCACTTGTGTGGCGGCCGGCGCCGGCGCCGGCGCCGGCGCCGAACGGTGGTGCAGGGGGCACCCTGGACGTCGCCCCCTCGTGCACAGGGGGCACCCTGGGCGTCGCCCCCTCGGCCACGCTGAGCCCTTTTGTGGTGATGGTCGCTGCGTCGCCCCCGCCCGGCCCGTCGTCGTCGAGCTCATGCAGCTCCGCCTCCGATTCGACGGACGCGTCGAACATCGACGTGCGGTTCTTGCCGCGCATGCCGCCTCCCTCGGCATTCCGCTCGATCATTGGGTACTTGAACACCCACTTCATCGTGCCGCTCTGCGAATCTACCTGGCGCTCGCCGCAGTTCAGGTTGAGCCAGCCCCATCGCTGGAGGATATATATTTGGATCTCGAGCCGCAATACCTGGCGCGCGTAGGCGACCCGCCACTCGAGCGTCGCGCGTTGCATCGTCACTTTATACGTCTCACCCATCATCGCAATGAGCAGGTTGAGGAGCAGCACAAGCGCCATGATGTAGTAGGTGATGACACTCATGAGGAAGGCGACGAATGCCACATTGGTCCACACGGCCTTCGCCGAGCTGGTGTTGAAGCCTTTCCATGAGGAAATGTCGAGTTGAATACGCTCGCCGATGAGACCCGTCTCGATCAAGCTCCAGACGGCTGTGCCAAAGTCGTTGAAGCCGGGGACTGGGTCCGCCGTCGCGAGCACCGGGTCGCTGAAGTTGGGCGGGTAGCAGACGTACACGACGAAGCCGTAGTTGAGAATGAAGATCGCGAAGAGCAGCAGCCAATGACCCACGTCCTTTGAGAGCATCTTGAAGCAGACGTTGTACAAGACGCCGAGCTTCTCCCACGGCGTGACGAGCGCGCGAAAGAAGGCCTTCGCGTGGAGCATAATCCCAAGGGCAAGCGGCACGAGCAGGCTCGTGAGCTGCTCCGCGGGCTGGTCGAGCGAGGCGGCGTCCCACCACGGCTCGTACGGATCGCGCTTCGAGGCCGCGCGGAAGTAAATGAGCTGCATCATCACGCAGAGGGCGCACAGCCACCCGAGTAGACGTGTGAGCATCTGGTTCGAGCTGCACCACCGGAGGAGCAGCAGAATGTCAGACCAACTCCGCGCGCGGAAGCTCGCGGCGGCTTGCTTGGCTGTGGCCCGCTCAGCCGACCACCAGCCGACTGCTGAGCGCACATCTTCCTCGAGCATCGGCACGATGCACGCGAGCGTTGCATAGGGCAGGTAGTGCGCCACCAGCATGAAACCCTCGCCGCCGTCGGTGCCGCCTGCGTCAGCGTCGTCCGCATCGTACAGCACCACTCGCGGATAGGTCTTCACCAGCATGGCGGTGGCGCAGAGGCAGAGAAGGTACGCGAGGTCGAGCATGCGCATGAGGACGAAGACTGCGCGGCCGAAGCGCTTGAACTTTTGGGTCAAGAGCTTGTGGAAGATGCCGTCAACGAAGCTGTCGAGCAGCATTTCCTGCGTTTCGGGTAGCGCATCAAGCTTGCCTAGGAGCTCGAGGACGTCGTTGCTTCCCAAACCGATCGAATCGATGCCGCGCATGTCGATGTACCAGCTTGAGACGGGGCCCCACGCCCACTCGCAGGTGGACTGCGTGCGCAGGATGTACTTGACGATGCGCTTCTCGCCTAGCTTGACGCCCAGACCCAGCGGCGTGAGCGCCGCCCACTGATGCCTGTGTCCGTGCTGCGAGAGCCCGAATGGACTCGCACACTCCTTGTCGAACGTGATCGGCAGCCCAGGCAAGTCGATCAGAAAGTTGAACATGCCCGTGAGCGAGTTGGCGACGGCCACATGTAGTGGCAGGAAGCCGGTGAGCGGGCACGCGTGCTCGGGGTCGTTCAGGTCCACCAGGCCCGCCATCCTTGGCTCGCTCTTGCTCGCGAGCAGCAGCGTGGTGAGTGCGCGCTGCAGCGAGAAGGCGACGAAGTAGGAGAGCGGCGATGATCCGTAAAAGTCCATCGGATCGTTGCTGAAAAAGACGCCGGAGGTGACCGCGCGGAATGTCTCGCGCAGCACCTCCGTCTCCAGCGTGCTCGCAGCGAGCTTGATCACCCGGCAGAGCTCGTCCTCTCTCTTGTTGACGGCGAGGATGTGCAGCGCGTTCTCGCCCTCAAAGGGCGGACCAATGTGACGAAGCGCGATGAGCCCGGGGCGCGCTTCGAAGGCCTCGAGCACGAGCGCGAGCGACGAGGGTGTGTTCGAGACGAGCAGCCCGTGATGTGGCCGCGCCCCTGAAGCGTCGAGCCGGTGCGAGTAGCAGCGCCCATCAGGCAAGTTGCTCTCGTTGAGTAGCAGTGCGAGCAGCAGCTTCTCGAGCACGAAGAGCGACGAGCCGCTGGGCACGACGGCCTTGTCCTTGCGAAGATGGTCGAAGTAGACACGCGGATAGCGGTACAGGTTGCAGTACCCCGGCTGGAGCGTCGCTGGCACGCCATTGACTTGAACAGGTAGCCCTACGGGCTCGGCCCACGTCACCATATGCTGAGCGTCGGTGCGACCCGAGATGGTGACTTCCACCTCGCAAGACAACTGCCGACCCAATGCGCTGCACGGGATGAGCACCCTGTGCACCGTTCGCCCATCGAGCTCGAGAGGCTCCGTCCTTCTTGGGATCCACGAGCGCTTCCGTGACGGCGAGGGCGACAGTCCCTTTTGAGTGCCGGAGAGCACTTGGGTGGTTACTTGGGTGACGCTCCCAGTGAGGTCTCTCGGGGTCGTCATTATGCAAGCGCTCTTCATGTCCACGTCCACCCCGAAAGGCCGCACTGCCGCCGATGAGACCAGCATCTTGCGATGAACCGCGCCGACCTCCTCCACTCTCTTCTTCTCAGCCTCTTCCTCCTCGGCCAGCTTCTTGAGACGCTGCGCTTCCTTTGAGCGTCGCATCGCCTCGCGAGTGTACTCGAGCTCCTCGCGCTGCTTGCGTTTCGCCTCGGCCGCCTTGGCCGCCTCCATCTCCTTCATTCGCTGCTGAACGAGTTTCGGATCGTATGTGGTTGCGGTGGCCACCACCTTCTCGACCCCCATTTCGGACACCGCAGCCTTCTCGGGCGCGGCCTTCTCGGCCGCCGCCTTGTTAGCCGCTGCCTCCACGGCCGCCGCCTTCTCAGCCGCCGCTAAGAACTCCACCTCGGCCTCGGAGGCCTCGACGGTAGCCGGCAAGACCTTCGCCTTCCGCATGAAAAACGGCCCGAGGTGTGAAAGCGTTACTTTTTTGTCGCACTAGGTCCCGCCGTGCGCCGTCGAGTTTCTAATTAAAAGCGTGCAACACAATGCATGCAACGCTTTGGCGCAACCGCACACACAAGTCAAGTCAAGTCAAGTTATGTAAAGACTTGACTTGACGCCTCTTGTCAAGTACAACACTACAACTGTCACATACTCAGTCAGTCAGTCAGTTTCTTCGCGGTCCCTCCACGCTCACTCCACCACCGTCTCAAAGGACGGCTCATACTGAAATCTCCCTTACCCTTCTGTTATTCCTTGTATCCTTGACCTCCCCCCTTTCAGGCAGCTGAGACAAGGTCAAAACCAAAGGCGAAAGGGACGTGTTGCACGCCAGGGCGTGAAACCAAGCGCGTCGCTTTCCGATAAATGAGTGAATGCGGGTCGTTTCAGTCGTTAGTAAAGCCTACACACGCTACTGATGCGTGTACCTCCTGCCCAAGCAACATACTGAGCAAGAGCGCAAGAGGATGTTACCAAAGATGGTCCCGACTCCCGGGTCCTGCACGTTCCAGCACGTACCGAACCTGACCGAACCCTAATCTAGACGCATCGAATCTGCGTACCAAATTCCCCACAATGCACGTGCCTACGCGCTACTGCGCGCGCGGCCCATATCGCGTCCCCTCTGTGTATGTGTATGCGTCCCCACAAATACGGCTCGCCTACCTACACCCTGGCGTGTGAGATCTTGCCGGACCTCAGGCGAGACAACGTTCGTGTGCCGATTGCGACACTCATCTCGCGACACATGGAATGGACGTCGGCATGCATGCTGGTGTCCGCCGCCCTGAGAGGCGCTACGGTGTTCTACTGTATTACAATAGAACCCTCGCAGCAGCCTGCTCGAGGACGAGGGCGGATCAGTCACTTAGATCTTAGATGAACTTGCGCTGGCTGTCGAAGGCGACGCGCTTGAAGAGCTCGATCGTGCCGGTCGCCTCAAGGATTGGGATGCCGTAGCTGGCGACGGTGACCATGTTGATGGAGTCGAAGGCCGTCACGATGCCGTCGACGAGCGGAAAGTGCCCGTTCGTCATCACGGGCGAGTGCAGTCCCTTCTTGCTCACAGTGGCGATCTTGGTCACGGCGGAGGGCATGGCCGCGCCGGTGGTCGAAGAGAGCCACATGGTGTCGCCCAGCTTCATCTCGATCGCCGTCTTGAGGGTGGCGCAGCAGGACGGGCCTACCGGCACGTGGTGCGCCTCAGTGAGGGTTACATTGCGGCCGGCGGCCGTCGAGAGCACGAGGAACGTCGACTCCGCGTCATTATCGGCGAGCGAGAGCGCGCTCACGGTATCGGTGGTCAGGACGCCCTCGGCCGTGGCCACGATGATCTCGTCGCCCACCTGGAGAGCATCGAGAGACTTCTTGGCACCGCTGGCCAGCACGACGGTGGCCGAGGAGGGGAAGCAGGGTAGCCCGTCGCCCCGGTTCGCTGACGGCGGCGGTGAGGCCGAAACGGTGGGCGACGGCGTGGAGGCCGAAACGGTGGGCGGCGTGACGATTGCGAGCACGGTGACTGAGACACCGCTGACGCTCGCGAACATGGAGGTCGTGCTGTTCGGGGTGCTCGTCGCGCTAACCACCGCCGACTGCACCGAAGTCGCGTTCGTCGTGGGAGTGAGGATCCTAACGTTGACAATGACGCTGCCCGATGTGACATCCACCGTCACCGACGACGGGTGAACGCCCGCCACGGTCGCGATCGCGCTCTGCATCTCGGTCCGCACGAGAGGGGTGAACGAGGAGACGTCGCCGGCGAGCTGAAGGGCGAACCCGACGACACTCATGTCGCGCGGCCCGCAGTCCGTGCAGTCGGTGCCGCCGGCGCACTCTGAGTACACGGCTCCGTCGCCGCCGTCGTCACATTCACCGTCGTCAAAGGAATCGCACGTGTTGGAGCAGCCCAAACTCCTCGCTGGCGGTGGCGGCGGTGGCCGCGGTGGTGCCGTGGCTGTGCGCGGCCCGCAATCGACGCAGTCGGTGCCGTAGATGCACATTGAGAACTCGGATCCGGCGCCGCCATCGTCACAGTCACCGTCGAGTGGGAAAAAGCACGTGTTGGCGCAGCCTGGAACGGCCGTAAAAGGCGGTGGTGGTGGTTGTTTTGGAGGCGATGGTGGCAAGGAAGGGCGCGGGCCGCCGCAGTCCGTGCAGTCGGTGTCGTAGGAGCAGGCCGAGTAAACATAACCGGGCCCGCCATCGTCGCATTCGCCATCGGCGGCGTAGTTGCAGGTGTTGATGCACGTGCCGGAGAACGGCGGCAGCGATGGCGGCGGCGGCCGCAAGGGGGGTGATGGCGGCGGCGGCTGCAAGGGGGGCATGGGCGCCGGGGGGGGGGGCGGCGGCCGTCGCGGCATGGTTGCGGGCACCCGCGGCGGGCTCGGGGAAGGCGGAGGCGACGGCGAGGGCGGCGGCGGCGAAGGCGAGG
>Ga0210241_101174_pt1 | contig 20850 bp, 27 predicted proteins | sample ChrtobMetP5a_8mM_FD_155488 | JGI IMG/M metagenome (GOLD analysis project Ga0210241, IMG submission 155488) | Chrysochromulina tobin associated microbial communities from unialgal haptophyte culture, Seattle, Washington, United States - P5a_8mM | ecosystem: Host-associated > Algae > Haptophytes >...
CGAGGTCTGTCGAGTTGTCGAGCTGTCGAGCTTGACACTTGACGCCGCCGTCGCATGGAGTCAGGGGGGTTCTGTCGAGTAGCTGTCGAGTTCTGTCGAGGTCTGTCGAGCTATCCTGTCGAGTAGCTGTCGAGTATCCTGTCGAGTTCTGTCGAGTTGTCGAGGCCAGGGCTCAATTCCGTGCGCTGCGCGATTACTGCGCGATTCGTGTAAAGGCAACTTGCGTCCGCGGATTGGTGAGCACTAAGGTGTTGCGAACGTGCGAACAAATATTGCGAGCAACAGCCCCCAGGCGCCCAGCCAAGAGTCGTTGTAAACATGTCGTGTAGACGGTGCCGCGGTGTAGGTCTAGAGAGCGTAGAGGTGGCGTGTCCCTCGCCTGGCGTAAACTGTATCACCTGTATCACCTGACACGCGTCGGGCAAACCGGGCCTGCACTGCATTTTAGATTTTTCTAACATTTTTAAAAGAAAGAGATGCTGGCGAGAACACCCGCGGTTGATGCCGCCGTCAACGTCCCACCGCCCCCCCGCCTCACCCGGCTTTGCGCAAGCAAGCTGCCTCGATGAGCAGATCAAGCACATCATCAGGAAACTTCATGCTGTATTTGTTCAGCCACAGCACCAGCAAGACAAATTGCTGCGTGGTAACATTACGTTGAACATCAAGTGATCTTTGCGAGACCGATACATGTAGAACGATAGGAACCCCCCCCCAAAAAGGATAGGAACCCCCCCCGTCACCCCGCCCTGTGGAGTCTCTGTTCGGACTCAGTTTCTCTGTGTAGTTTGATGAACCACAATCACCAACATACGCGACCAAGTTCGCATGTACTTTCCACAGGAATTCCAATTGCAAGGGCGTCCTCGTGGGCATCGTCGCATGGCGGCGGCCTTGATCGCGACATCTCAAGGCAGCATATTCATTCAGAACGCTTCATACTCTGTTAGTATTTGCGTGGCGCTCGCGCTCATCCTGTTGGTCATACATGCAGTCCTCGATGTTGGCATCCAGCGCTGCTCCGCATCCGTGAGGGCGCTCGCCCCCGCAGCGCGCCATGATCTCGTCATCCAGTTCGTGTGGCTGCTGACCTGCACGCCAATCCCAGTCCTGTACGCCGCGGCGCTGCCAGAACTCTGGAGCAGTGGCATTGAGGGTCGCTGGCTCCGCACCTCAGCCACTTGCGAGTACGCGATGTTGCTACACGTGGCGAGTTCTCTCTATGAGGCCGTCATCTTCTTCGTGTACAAGAAGCCGATAGTGTACATGATACACCATGCGATTGTGGTGTATGCTTACGGGATGGGCCTCTGGATGGGTGCGATGCACTTCTGGGGGGCTTGGGATGGTCTCACCGAGGTGAGCAACATCAACCTATGCTTTCTCAAGATTGGCCTAATCTTAGAGCGTGGGCGCGGCTCGACTGCGGAGACGGTCAACGGCTTGCTGCTCTACTTCCTTTTCCTTGTGGTACGCGTGCTATCGCTTCCCCTGTGGCTCGCACTGTATGCGCACGACTTGTACGTGGCGCCCGAGAGCACATGGCATCATCCGGACGCCGGTCCGATGCGCAAGATGTGCATGCTGACTTACCCACTGTGTACGCTTGCGATCTGGGGCCTATCAGTCAGTTGGTTCCGGCCCATTCACAAAGGCATGCTCAAAGCATTGAGAGAGAAGGGCGCCCTAGCTCCCGTCCCAGCTATTGACAAGGCTGTCGCCATCCTGAAGGCAATGGATCATCCAAAGCAGAGTGGCGAGGTGAAGCTCAAGCGCACCAAGCATAGTGGCGAGTCGAAGCGCACCTGACCGCGAGCCCAATGGATGTCCGGCGACCCGCCCATGGAGCTCTACGTTGAGGGGCTGACACGGTCAGCTCTTTCGCAAAAACTGCAATTCGCCGCCGCGTGCGGTCTCCGCGTGGCAGCGCCCTTGGCGTCCTCGTGTCGCGGAAAGCGGAGAGACCAGCCCGCGTGAGACCAGCCCGCCTTCCGCGTCACCGGCACGCGACGCGTACCTATCGGCGCCCAGCACGGCCCGCCGCCCCGAGTCGCGAGTGCCGTCAACGAAATGTAGCTCGCAATGAAGTTCCACCGATCCAGTTATACAGTAGTGAACGATAGTGAACCGGGTGCATCCTGTGTTTGACCCGACTCCACCCGGCGTTTTTGAACCGAGTCAGTTCTGTTTCGTCGCACTCTTCACGGGAGCCCTGTGTTCACTCTCGAATCTCCGAAAGGTGACGACGATGCTGCTGCTGCTGCTGCTCGTGTCGGCGAGAGCCTATCAGATAGTCTCGACGGCGCCGCTCCTACGGCATGCGTGCGGGGCGCTGCATGCTTCGCGCACGGCGGCGCCGCACATGCTGCTGGAGGTCTTCCCTGCACCACTGCTGGAGTTCGGGAGCTTTTACATGGATTCGCTCAACTCCCATCCGATTGGGACCAAGGTCGTCACCGCAGCAACCCTAGCGATGACCGGGGATCTGATAGCGCAGCAGCTCATCGAGAAGGGTCCCTACGACACTAAGCGCGGAGTGAGCTTCGGTCTGTTCGACGCGATCTATCGAGGCGGCTTCCAGCATTTCCTCTTCCCCTTGATCAACGATGCCTTCCACGGCGAGCTGCTCCTGAGGATCCTCCCTGACGGCAACGTCGGGCTGCTCGCTGCGTTGGAGAGGACTTTTGCCAACCAGCTCGTGGTGCGCCTCCCAGCCTTGGGACACCGCTCCCTTCACACCATGGGCATCTTCACACCCATGCCCTTGACGCCCTTGCTGCCCTCACATTGCCCCATTCACACGATGGCCTGGCGAGCACCTCTCCCCTGTGCCAGCGTCCCTGACCGAAGCACCACTGCCTCGATCAGGTCGTTCCGCTGGTCTACTATCCGCTCTTCTTTGCTCTCACTGGCCTCGTGCAAGGGCTGACCGTCGATGAGACCGTGGCGCGTGCCAGAGAGAACTGGCTGCCGCTCATACGGCGCAACCTGCAGTTCTGGCTGCCGGTCCAGATAGTGCAGTTCGAGTTCGTGCCCGAGGAGCTCCAAGTCACGTGGGTTGCGGTCTTCGGCCTCGTGTGGAAGATTATCCTCTCCACCCTCGCAGGCGACGCCAAGCGCGACATCGTGCGCGCGGACGCCGACATCGTGCGCACAGAAGCTGAGGAGCCCTTTCACACGGTGGGGCCGAATGGCGAGCCAGCACTGCCAACAAAGCCAGCAGCAAGCCCGCGCACAACATAGACGCCTTGCATATGACGTACTATACGTATAGAACACGTTTACATCGTTTGTGCGGCGTCTCTTGACCCGTGTGAGAGGACTGACGTCAGCCATTGAATATTTATATGAGGTGAACTTGTATGAGCTTATTCTCGAGACGCACATACCCGGTATGGAGCTCCGGTTTCGTGTGGGAACGTGGGGTCAAAAGCTAACTAGTCCGGTTTCAAGCTCAACCGCAAGTCAAATGCCAAAAGGCAAACACAAATATCACGTTTACACTTTACAGAGGGAGAAGGGAGTGGGCGGGAAACCGGGTACATGTACAGTACCGGTGACGGACTTGACTTGACTTGACTGATTTGTGACTTGACTATGCAGTGTCTGTCTCAGGGTCTGTCTTCTCCTCTCGACTTCCGCCGGTGTCCGAGAAAAGGCCGCGCAGCCTTCGCGGCTCGCGACATCGCAGCTGGCGAGGAGCTGCTCGTTGATCACCCGCTCGTCTCCATGGCTTTGCCCGAGACCCTCGCGGTGCTCGTCGCCTGCGAGCAGTGTTGCCGGCCGGTCGGCACGATGGCCCTGCAGCTTCGGCACCTTAGCAAGAGGCGATCGCTGCCGGCAGCATCGGAACATCTCGTCGAGGACGAGCTGGCTAGCAATGTACCATGCCGCTACAGCTGCGCCGCTTGTTTCTGCAGCGCCGAATGCGAGGAGGAGGCTGAGGCACACAGGTTGCTGTGCCCAGCGTTGGCTAAGTCGGCGATCCAACGCTTCGAGAAGCATGCATTGCGAACGTACGAGGTCTTTCTCTTCGGCGCACGCATCGTGGCCTCCATACACGCCCGCGCTCACCAACATGCTCGCGAGCGGCGCTGCTGCGTGGCTCGATCGGGCGCCAACGCCGCGCCCTCGTTGTGCAAGAAGTGCCTCGATGCGGCGCGCGAGCCGTACGATGCCTTCTGCCGTGCGCCCTGGTGGGCGATCTCGGATGAGGGTGCGCTCCAAGCAAGGGCAGATGGCCGCGTGGCGAAGCAGGCTGCCGAAGAGTCCCTCAGGTTGTTGTTATGCGCGACGGAGGCTGCGGAGGCGCGTGGTGGTGTACGTGCGCGTGGTGGCGGCGGTGCGGGAGTGCGCGCGTGGCTAGATTTGGAGGTGTGGGGTGGCCTGCTGGGCGCGGCGCGGCGTAATGCGATCTGCGTCGCGCTCTCACATCCAGTGGACGAGTGGAGCTCTGCGCTGCGCCATGTGCGCCGGCTGGCGAGTGAAGAGGAGGAGGAGGAGGAGGAGGAGGAGGAGGAGGAGGAGGAAGAGGAGGAGGCAGATCCAGGCGTGATCACGGAGAACGAGTACACAAGCACGGAGGCGAGCGCTGTGATCGATGCCCTGCTCGAGATGCTTCCGAGCTCTATCCCCGCGGCGCTCTCCACCGCCTTGTACCCTCGAATCGCATGCTTGAACCACGACTGCCGCCCCAATGCGGAGGTGAACTGGCTTGGGGTCACGTCGGAGGCGACGCTGCTCGCTCGTCGCGCGATCGCGTGCGGCGAGGAGATCACGATCTCGTACATTGACGAGAACGAGCGCTCGGGATTCCGCAAGCGACGCGCGAGCCTGCGCGCATACGGCTTTGACTGTGAGTGCTCCAAGTGCTGCACCGAGGAGAGTTGGACGCGCCGGCTCCGAAGGCGGCGTTGCGAGTGATACGAATACGAATCGCCTTCGCGGCGACGGCGCGGCACTGGTCAGAGCGCGCGGCGCGGGCACAAAGCACAATGCTTTAAAACACAATGCATGCACGGCGCGGACCGAAACCGCGTCCGAGCGCCGAGAGACGGCAAAATGGCAACAAATATCGCAATTTTCCCTGCAACGTTTCAAATCATTTAACACAGATGGCCCTCGGCCTTGTCCGTCTATTGACAAGTGTTCTCCATTTTTCACCTATTTTTCACAGCCCCATGCAACGAAGGCACAACAGAGAACAGTAAGAAACTCGACATAGAGGTGTGAATATGCTCTGAACCGTGTCTGTGAGCGGGTGCAGCAGAGAAGAAGCGGTCTGTGCATACGAGGTGTGAATGACGGGGGTGGAGCCCTCGGCGGCTCCGCGTCTTTGCTCCGCGCGGCCCCTTTGTCTCCTCAATGTTTATCGGCAAGTACCGTCGGCTTCTGAATCCACTCTCTCTCGCACACCGGAGGACCAGGGCCAGTGCCGCCATGGCTGCCGGCAGCGCCAGAGCCGTGCCAACCGCGGTCGCCAGCCGTGTCGACTTGGGGCTCGTTGAGCACATCGCCGAGACCTCGCTCGCTCGCATCTTCTCGATCTACGAAAAGCATGGCGACGCCGACTACATCGGCGAGCCGGTCTCGACCACAGAGCACTCGGTTCAGGCCTTCTTGGTCGCGCGCGAGGCGTGCGAGAGTGCCGAAGCGCAGGTCGCCTGCCTGCTGCACGACATCGGCCACCTGTGTGGCTTTGAGGCTGGCTTCGAGCCAGCGATGGACGGCTGCGGCACGGTTGACCACGAGGGCGTCGGCGCGCGCTTCCTCGGCGCGCTGGGCTTCCCCGAGTCGGTGGCGTACCTGGTGCACCAGCACGTCAACGCCAAGCGCTACCGGTGCGCGCGCGAGCCCGACTACTACCTTCAGCTGAGCGACGCTAGCAAGACGACGCTACGCCATCAGGGCGGACCGTTCACAGAGGCCGAGTACGCAGTTCACAGTGATAGAACGCGCGCTCCTGCGCACGCCCTCGCTCTGACGATGATGGCGGCTCCTATCGGGTCCTCTTGCGCAGGTGCCTCGCCGTGGAGGCGGAGCCGTTGTGGCCAACTGTGCTTCGCATGCGGACGTACGATGACCAATGCGTCTGATTGCGCCTGATTGCGCCTGATTGCGCCTGATTGCGCCTCATAGCCACTGAGTGCGTGTGAACGTGCCCCTCATCAGGTACGACGAGGCCGCCAAGAGGACACCACCCACCAACCTGCTCATCACGGCGTTCCGAGACGAGCTCAAGGCCGTACTATTGAAGGGCATCGCCGAGCGTCTCGAGAGCGGAGCAGCAGGTGGCGGCGGCGGCACGGCAGCGGCGGGGAGGGGAGGGGAGCGGTACCCGATGAGTGCGTACGCGCACAGTTACGTCCTCTCCGACGAGCAGCGGCGCGCGTGGGCTAAAGATGGATCGCTCGCACTGCGTGGCATCCTCCCTGTCGAGGTGATGGCCACCGATGAGCAGTGATGAGCTGAGATTACTCAGGATCGCCTCTTGGTCTCCCCCGACTGATGAGCTGAGATTACTCAGGATCGCCTCTTGGTCTCCCCCGACTGATGAGCTGAGATTACTCAGGATCGCCTCTTGGTCTCCCCCGACGTGACTGAGTGCGCCCGATTGCATCATCTGATGGCGTCCCTCATCAGGTGGCTGCGCGGCTCTCGGCCATGGCAGACGATCTCACTTCGTTGCCAACGGGCCACAGCGCCGAGTCGGGCGAGCACCCTTGGATGGTACACCACGAGCGATCCGCCCACGACGGCGCGGTTCGCATCTGCCGCGTCGAGAACTTTTGCTATCACAAGCCCGCGTGGGCAGAGCTGTGCTTCGGCATCGTGCAGGACTGTGTGAGCCAAGCATTTGGAGAGCCGGCGGTGCTCTTCAAGGATAAGGTGAACTACAAGGGTCCGGGCGGCGGCGGCTTCCTTCTGCATCAGGTGCCTGTCAGTCGCTTGATTGCCATGGATTGCATCTGATTGTCTCTCTGATGGGCCGGCTTCGATCTGTTCCAGGATGACTTGACTTGACTTGACTTGACTTGACTTGACTTGACTTGCTCCAGGATGCGACGGCGTACGCGACGGACGAGCTCGCATCTCGACATATCTCCGTCTCGATTGCCGTCGACTCGGCGACCCTCGAGAATGGACCGCTTGAGATCGCACCTGGCCGACACAGCGAGGGCATCTTGCCCAATCAGCATGGCGTGATCTCGCCCGAGGTCGAGGCTGCGATGGTCTTCGAGCCTGTTCTCGCCGTGCCGGGCGACATGGTGATGGCCACAGATGATCGCTGAGCCACTGATGGCCGCTGATGGCCACTGATGGCTCCCTCGCAGGTGCTGTTCGACTCGTACCTGCCCCACCGCTCCGCTCCGAACCACACGAACACCTGGCGCCGCTCAGCTTACCTCACGTTCAACGCGCGGAGCCAGGGTGACTTGCATGCCGCCTACTACGCGAAGAAGAAGCGGCTGATGCGCGAGGGCAAGGCGGGCTCGATCTCGATCACCAAGGACTTTGCCGGCGACGTCGTCTGAGTCGCGCTCGCGGACCTACCTTAGGTGACATAAGAGTCAGGTGGCACCTCGGCGGTGGGGCCGGTGTAGGGCCGGTGTTGCACTCAGTGAGAAGGCCGTCCAGCGCCGCTCCTCGCACTCAACTGTTACTACTGCGTGAAACACACGACCGGGCACCGGCACTCCGCTCAGCCCGGCGCGGGTCCGGTCGGGGGCACCGCGCGACGCGCGCGGCCCCCGTAGCCGGGGTTGACGTCGACCGACGCACACAGACGTAAGACGTCGTTTCGACGTCGTAACACCTTTTCAGGACTTCACCTCACACATGCAGTAAACATGCAGTCCCGGCTCCCGCGATCCCGCGTCGCCGTACGTCCGGGACGCGGGAGCGACGGTCGGGACGCGTCGCCGACGCCGTCGGACGACCGCTCGGAACCGTTACGAGAGACTCCACACATGTACACGCAATGTGTCTTCATGTGACCGAATAGAACACCACATTGGGTATTGAGACGCTCGCAACTGCATCCAAAGGGCGGACGTCCAACCCGCGCCCAGCCGCAACCAGAGACAGAATGCGCGGCAGCTCGCGCTCTCCGTGGCGGTTCACCTGGTGGGAGAGGAGCATGATTGGACCCTCACTGCTACTGTGGCGCTCTCTGTGGCGCTCTCTGAGCTCAGCGAGAGTGTCGCACAGTGGCGGTAGCAACGGCAGTGAGTATGTGATGTCCGCACCCAGCACGAAGTCAAAGTGCTTGTCACCAGCCATCAGTCCCGCCAAAGGCTCGCCCCACAGGTATTTGTGAGCATCGACCGTGGCGCCGCGGTAGAGGTGCGAGTGCCTTCGCGCGTTCAGTTTTGCCAGCGCAGTCTCGCCCTCACCACCATCAGTCAGCAATACTCGGGAGGCACCGAGCGCGGCGGCAAAAATGCCGACGGCCCCAGCACCTGCACCGAGCTCGAGGACGCTACTCCCTTGCAGTTCTGGTTGCATGGATACGAGCAGCTGACACATTGCGGCTGCACCAGGCCACACTCGGCCGCCTGTACCAAGATTACCGGCCCAGCCAGGCGTCACAACGTGGAGATTTGCGCCGCTCGGTAGTGACGGCAATTTTGAGTGTCGCATTGCTTCTCGAGGTTGAACGTGTGAACGTTTTTGAACCAGTGCTGTGAACGTCGACCGGGCGGGGCGCCGGGCGGTGCCGGTCCGGTGACGCCTGTTGCGTATTGTCAACGTGCGAGGCATAAGAACCCACCTGTTCGCGCTGTCTCTGGGCTCTCTGCGGCGTGGGCGCTGCCGTTGTAGTGTGTTTTAGCAATTGTGTTTTTGGTAGATCGATAGCGGGGCGGGGCGGGCGCAGTGCGACAGCTGTCTCCCGCGTCAAGATCGCCTGTGCATACAATGCTTTCTACGAACGTGGCGCGGTACCCACCAAATCCGCTTAAAAAAAGGCACACTTAAATGGTGCGACGCCTGTCGTCCAAGTCGTACTTGGTGTGCAGCGTGCGCATACGCTTGTCGAGGCCATCGAGCACTTTCGCCCAAGAGCGAAGTTCCTCGGCCAGCTGCTTTCCATCAGACGGCAGGCCCGCGCGCTCGCACAATACGTCCCACTCAGGTGCCGCACGCACCGACATCAAGAAGGCCTTGCGAGCGACCCACCCGTGGAAGTCCGAGATCTCCTTATCGTAGGCGAGGGTGGTCTGCGCCATAAATGTCCCTGGCTCACCCAATCTGAAGTGGTTGTCCATCAGGCGCCTGGCCTCGAGATCGAACAGACGCGCCCAGAACATGAGCCCGCGGCGCACCCAGAGGAGGCCCATTGCAGCTGATGGGTCGGCGAGGAGGCCACCCTTGCCGTGGATCGCCTTCTCAAGCTCGGATTCGAGCAGCGCACGCATCGATCGCGTCATCTTGCGCATCTTGGAGCGACTGCCTTTGGATGCAGCACCGATGAGGGATTTCCTCGCCTCTGCGTGAGCAACGGGCGCCGCCAGTGAGCAACCAAGGAGGCCTTCTTGTGCTTCGGGCGATTCGAGACCGGCCTCGCACCTTCAACTTTGTCGATGCAAAGGAGCACCTGCCGAATGGATCCTGCCGTGAAGACGCCAAAACGGCGCAGGAGCGCGCAATAAGCCAGCGTCGCGTCGGCGAAGGCCGACACGTCAACGTCACCCTTCCCTACGGCGCATGCCTTAAAGCTGGCCGCCGACTTAGTGAGCGGCGATGCACGCGTGTGGACGCAAGCGAGCAGAGCGACGAGCACAAGTCGCATTCGGACCAAGACCGGCGGAGTCGCAGCGGAGAGGACGAATGTTTGTACTCAAGACATATGAATATGCGGTCGTTTCTTCCATCACTACCGTCTCCTTGAACACGAATTCTTAATTTCGCAGGTTGGGAATGCAATTTTTGAATGTCCCCACAATCACAACTTTGCGTGGTGGACGCGTGTACGCTAGACCCTTGCGGGCGCTACGCGGTGCCATGAACCAGCAGCAGCAGTGGATGCCCGACGGCTCGATTCCACCCCTACCACCGCCGTTGAGCATGCAAATCCCTCCCGGTATGCCTCCGGGCTTTCCGCCGCAGCAGCCGAGCCCGAACCTGTCTGGAGGCATGGAAGGGCTCTTTGCGGCACTCGCCAAGGCAGCCGGTGCCGGCATGCCGCCGGGTGGGTTGCTGGGTCTCGGCGGTGGTGGCGGTGGCGTCATCACGGGAGGAAGCGAGCAGCAACAGCAGCTCCTGCAGCAGCAGCAACAGCAGCAGCTGCTCATGCAGCAGCAACAGCAGCTCCTACTTCAACAGCAAGCGCAAGCCCGGGCGCAAGCCCAGGCGCAAGCCCAGGCGCAGCAGCAGCAGCAGCAGCAGCAGCAGCAGCAACAGCAGCAACAGCAGCAGCAGGCGCAGCAGCAGCAGCAGCAGCAGCAGCAGGCGCAGCAGCAGGCGCAGCAGCAGGCGCAGCAGCAGGCGCAGCAGCAGGCGCAGCAGCAGCAGCAGCAGCAGCAGCAGCAGCAGCAGGCACAGGCAGCCTTGGGCGCCAGTGCCGAATCCGCGATCCCCGCCAAGCTCGATGTGCACCCGTTGATCGGCGAGTTTGCCTTCTTCGACGGCTCGTTTTATCTCGGCTTCTGGCGCGAGCAGGTCTGCCCCACCGCCGTGGAATACACCAACTTGCCTACATGAATGCGGCGCACGTCCCTATGCCAGGCGGTTTGCCCGACAACTTGCAAGCCCAACTGACGCCCTCCTCGTGTGTGCTCCTCGTGTGTGCTCCTCGTGTGTGCGTCCTCGTGTGTGCGTCGTCGCAGGTGTTCCGCGGTCCCGAGGACCTGAATCCACTCGGAGCAACACAGGCCGCAGGCAACATGAAGAGCGGAGGAGGCAAGCCGGGTGTCTCTGACACTAACCTCGCTCGCTTCAGGGCGCCCGAGCAATGCCGGTACGGCGACCGGTGCCGGCACAAGCTCTCCTGCTCGCGCTTTCATGGGGTCGACCCGGCGATCCATGCTGTGAACTGCGCGTGTGAAGAGAGCCACTGCCCCAAAGGCCACCCGTTGCGCGCCGGGCGCGACCGCAACACGGACCAGAAGATGAGCGCCGCGGCCCAGCTGAGTGCCGCGGCCGCGGGCGCAGCGAACGTCGCGCGCCCCGGCGGGCTCTCTGCCGGTAAGCGGCCGCCGCCCTCATATGTCTGCGCCAAGTGCAAGGTGGCGGCCGATCACTATCTGAACGAGTGCCCTCAGAACTTATGCTTTCGATGCGGTCAGCACGGGCACATCGCGACGCACTGCACGAATGAGCGGCTGCCCGATGAGAAGCGTCGGACCATCCCGGAGCTCGCCAACGCCCCTGCAAGCGATCGTCTACGGGTGCGCTCCCTCGACGGACAATCTGACGACCCGACCGGGCGCAACGTGCAACCCCGCCTGAGCGGCACAGGCGACGCCGCCGGCTTGCCGTGGTCGACAGATGCCGGGTCGGGGGCTGGTGGCGGCTTCGGATTTGACCCCTTTGGTCCGTGAGAGCTGTGCAGTTGCATGCATACATGATCATCAACATCATCCCAGAGCGCCCGCGCCCGCCCAGGCGGCCTTGCCCTCGTCGCCCTGTGGGACCGCGGACGAGAAAACGGAGCGGGTCTTCGCTCTCCCGTTCAAGAACCACTTATCGGTAAATCATTCCGCCCGGGCCGACGCGAGCGTGTACAGTGTACACTTCGCCGCGCGGCGCGAGAACCGACGGAACGGCGAGAGGCGAAAACCCGAGATGCGACGGAACTGAGAACGCGCGAGACCCGGACGGCGACGCGTACATGCGAGCGGTGCCACGAGAGATAGAGGTTGTGAGGAGAGGTTCGCAGCCACAAGGTCGCGGTGGAGGTGCCGTGCCGCGTGTGTCCGGCCGCGGTACGTTGAACGTTCGCGGTCGCGCGATCGCGATTCAACGCGATTCGCGGTTTGCGCGCCGTGCTGCTGCCGGGTATCGTCAGCCTGATCGTCAGCCCGGTGCCGTAGAAAGAGACGAAACTTGGCGCCATTTGACCCAAAGGGGTAGGGGAAGGTATTCTTTCTGGATTCACACACTCTCCTATCTCAACGCAGTCGTGTTTACATGGGAAGAATTATAATGCAGTGCGGGCCGTTGCTTCGCCCGATGTGTCAGGTGAGACAGATTACGCCAGGGACACGCCCCCTAGACCGTACACGGCACGTACAGGCTTCGTTCCACAGAGCTTGCAGCGAGGCGTTCCCAATTGGGCGTTCCACTGGAAAATTGGTCAGCGAAGAGGACGGGCGCGCTCGCGCGGAGCTGCAAACGCGCATTCGGACGCGAGCGCGGATGCGCCGTCTGCTCGTGAGCCTCGTCGGCCTCACCTCACCGCTCGTACGCTCGTACGCGGTGACACCGAGCCTGCAACGGCTGCCACACATCCGCGGCGGCAGCCGCCACACCACATCGACGGCGATCGCCGTCGATATTGAGCAGCTGATCGTCGAGCGCACGGAGAGTGTGCGCGCGCCGCCACTGGACACGCGCACTTATCGGCACGTGACGCTCGCCAACGGGCTGCGTGCGCTGCTCGTGCACGACGCGGAAGCCGATCGCGCCGCCGCAGCCATCGAGGTGCGTGCGGGCCATTTTAGCGACCCGCTGGACCGGGCAGGCCTCGCACATCTGACCGAGCACATGATGTTCCTTGGCACGGAAGTGGAGCCGGACGAGGGTGCGTTCAAAGCGTTCCTGCAGAAGCACGGCGGCTCGTCCAACGCATTCACCGGCATGGAGTCCACCGGCTTCCACTTCTCAGTCCACCCGTCGCAGCTTCCCGCCGCGCTCGAGAGGTTCAGCGCCTTCTTCTCGTGCCCGTTGCTTCGGGAGGACTCGACACGGCGTGAGATGCGCGCTGTGGACTCGGAGTACCGGCGCAACCTGCAGGATGACTCCCGTCGCCTCTTTCAGCTCCTCAAGACCACGAGCGCAGATGGCCATCCCTTTCGCAAGTTCTCTACGGGTAACCTCGAGACCCTCGCGGGCGAGGGCGGCGAGATCGAGATCGAGACCGAGATCGAGACCATAGGGGGCGAGGGCGGCGAGGGCGGCGAGGGCGGCGAGCAAGCCGTTGCCTCACCGAGCAGCAGCAGCAGCAGCAGCAGCAGCAGCAGCAGCAGCAGCGGTGCCCACCATGCAGAGGACGGCGGTGTAGCCGACTCCGTCAGCAGCAGCAGCAGGCTTGAGGCGCCCCACGAGGCAGTTCGGCGATTCTACCAAACCCATTACCGAGCCGAGGCGATGCACTTGTGCGTGCTCGGCGCGATCTCCCTCGACGAGCTCGAGGCGTGCGTGGTGCGCCACTTTGGCGGGCTGCGTGGCGGAGTGGTCGCGCCCAGCACGGCGCCGAACGTCGCCGACGACGCGGGCGTCGCCGACGAGCTGGCTGCTGCTGTACAGGATGCGGCGATGGCGGCGGTGGTGGCCGAGACGGCGGCGGTGGTCGCAGGCGTCGCAGACACGCCCAACACAGCGCTCCCACGCGGCCCCTTCTCGGACAAGCAGCGTGGCGGCCTGCTGCGTGCGACGCCTGTTCGCGAGACGCGCCTGCTGCGGTTGCTGTGGGAAGTCCCTCCGGAGGCCGAGTTCGCAGAGAGCAAGGCGATGCGGCTGCTCTCGTCGATGCTCAGCTTCGAGGGCGAAGGGGGGCTGGCGTGGCTGCTCACCCAACGGCTCGACCCGCCGCTCGCGACCTCGCTCTCTTGCGGACCATTGTACGGGATGAGCGATGCCACGCTGTACGGGATCACGCTCACTTTAACTCCCGAAGGACTTGCCAAATACGGAGACGCGATGGAGCTCGTGTTCGGCTATGTGCGCATGCTCACCAAGCAGGCCGCCCCGGGCGGCCCCGGCATCCCGCAATACCTCTTCGACGAGCGTGCGGCCATGTCGCGGATCGCGTTCGCGTACGCGGAGCAATCGGAGCCGGTGCGATGGCCTCCGATGTCCTCCGATGTCCTCCGATGGCCTCTGATGGCCTCTTTTGAGGACCCCCGATGACCTCCGAGGGCTTCTGATAGCTTCCGATGGCGTCTGACGGCCTTTCGGAGTGCGTCCTTCATCAGGTGCCGCTCGTCAAGGCGCTCGCCGGTCGACTGCACTTGTACGAGCGTCGTCCTGAGCGCGTGCTCTCTTTGCCGTTTGAGTGGCCGCACGGGATGGGTGACCCGGCAGATGCGGGCAGCACTGCCGCGCAGCTGCATAGTCTCCTCACAGATTTGAATGACCCGTCCGAGATGCTCACGCTGTTGGTCTCGCCCTCGCCGCTGCAGACTCCCTCGACTGAACGGTGGTACGCGACCCCATATGAGCTCCAGCCGCTGCCAGAGTCCCTCCGCCGAGCGTGTGCGATGGCGACGCCCCATCCAGAGCTACGGCTGCCCCCGCCGAATCCATACGTGCCATCGGACCTCTCCATGCTTGAACAGGTGAGCTTGATGACCTCCGATGACCTCCGATGACCTCCGATGACCTCCGATGACCTCCGATGACCTCCGATGACCTCCGATGACCTCCGATGACCTCTTGTGACCTCTTGTGACCGCTGAGGGCCGCTGATGACCGCTGGTGACCTCTTGCGACCTCTGATATCCTCTGATGAGCGCTGGTTGGACCTCTTTGTGCTGAGCAGCCGACGCGCGAGGCGGCGGAGGGCTTCTGGGGACGCTCGCCTTCCCGACTCACGAGTGACTTTGACGAAGCCGCTGAGGGCGTGCGAGTGTGGCATCTCGACAGTGGCCGTTTCGGGCGACCGCGCGCCTCCATCCTCACGCTCGTGCGCACGCCGCTCGTGTCGCAGGCCGGCGCCGCGAGCGCGCGGGCCGCGGTGCTGTCGCAGCTCGGTACTGACCTGCTCGTGGATGCGCTCACCACGACGCTCGCACCGTGCGCGCTCGCCGGGCTCAGCTGGTCAGTAAGCTCACACCAGGGAGGGCTGCTGGTGCAGGCGAGCGGCTACTCGCAGCGGCTGCCGCAGCTCTCGCTCGATCTCGCGCGCGCGCTCGCCGCGTTCCAACCCAAAGCCGAGCGCTTCGAGGTCCTGCGGGAGATCCTAATGCGCTCCTTGCGTAACCGTCAGCAGGAGCGACCCTTGTGGCACGCGCAGTACGCGATCACGCATCACTTGACGGTGCCTGCGACGCATCATGAGGCCGCGCTGGTGAGCCGAGCGATCGATCGGGGCCCCTGATGAGCCCCTGACGAGCCCCTGATGCCCCTGATGAGCCACTGATGAGCCACTGATGAGCCCCTGATGAACCCCTGATGAGCGACTCGTTGATGCTGCGTGATTACATCCCGTGTTGGGCAGGCGTTCGCGCTCTCGGACTCGTGCACCGTAGATGCGGTCGCCGAGCATCTCCGAGAGATGCTGCAGGCCAATTTCGTCGAGATGTTCGTGCATGGCAACCTGCTCCCGATGCATGCACGCACCCTCGGACGCCAGTGGCGGGAAGCTCTCGCCGGCTCCACGCCGCTCCCACCCGACTGCGCGCCGCTCCCGTCCACGGCGCTGCTGCCGACGAGCGTCGAGTTGGGCGGACAACCCACACGCTTGAGCGGCGTCGCTGTAAACGCGGCCGAGAGTAATTCGGCCATCGAGCTCTTCATGCAGGTGGGCACGACGCTGAGCTTGCAAGAGGAGGCCCAGCTGCTTGTGCTCGCGCAGGTGGCCTCGAAGCATGCATTCCACGTGCTGCGCACCCAAAAGCAGCTCGGGTACGTTGTGCAGTGCTCCGTGCGCTCGGTGGGCACGTCACGGGGTCTCACCGTCCTCATCCAATCGAGCGTGCAACCTCCGGCGCAGCTCGAGGCCGAGATTGAGAGCTGGATGCGCGAATTCCGCAGCGGCCCGCTCGCCGAGCTGTCAACCTCGAGCTTCGCGGAGTACCAGAGCGCCGTATCGGCGCTGCTCGATGAGCAACCCAAGACTCTCCAGCAGGAGACCTCCCAAATATGGGGCGAGCTCGTCGAGGGGACCTATCGGTTCCAGCATGAAGCTCAGCTGGCCCGTGCGGTGCGCGAGCTCGAGCTGACGCAGGTGAGATCCCCACTGATGACCTCCGACTGCCACCGAGGACCTGCGTTCGCCACTAACGACCTCCGATTGCCACTGATGACCTCCGGTTGCCACTGATGGCGCAGGTAATCGGACTGTTCGACGACAGGTTCGCCGCCGACGCGCCGCACCGACGCGTGATCGTGTCGCACTGGTCCTCGCAAAAGGATGCGGGCGCCGCTGAGCCGTCGCCACAAAAGGCGGCAACGATGGGCGCGTGACGAGAGCTGCACACTTGAGTCCACGCCGCGCTCCTGTGGCCCCACCGGTACCTCCAGTGCCGGTACTACGTAATGCGCTCTCATGGCAAGCACCTCGTGGGGCGTGCGAGCTTTGAGACACGGGCAGGCGCGCACTGTCGTACTCAGCCGCGTACTAGCCCGGTTGTTTCTAACGCTGAGGCGTTCGTGGTTAGTGGATGTAGTTGTCACTTCGGGGGCGCGCCGGGCGGCAACGCAACTAACGTTCAACGTACGCGGAAGCAACCGGCTCGAAGGGCGGTGCGCGCGGGTACGGAAGCGCTGGGTGGACCGCGCTCGGCTTGACGCTTGTATCGGAAATCGTCGACTCTACAACGCACGACACGTTGCACGAATTTGTTCACAAACACACAATCATTAAAGGCGTAAATCCCTGCCGGGAACACCGGACGAACAGGAACACCGCCCGGCCCGCCCGCCGGCGCGTCCCGGCGCGCCACCGACCCGCGCGCGACCCGGGGGCCGGCCCCGCGGCCCACCGGACGGGACCCCGGGGCCGCGGGCCCGCGGCTGTCAGCCCCGGGATCTCGACCGTGGCGCGCGCAAGCCGCAACGCGCGCAAGAACATCGACGAAGACCCCTCCACCGCACACGTAGGGCCGCCTGAGACGAGAGGAACTTTGATCTACCCCAACCGCCTTTGGGGAGCAGGCCCACAGCAGGGGTCAAGATCTCTTCAGCCCCGCGGCCGCGAGCAGCGACACAACGAACGCGGGCCCGGTGCCCGCGCGCAGCACGAGGCCCGCGCCGATGAGCATCACCGCCGTGTCGCGCTTCTCGGACATGTCGCGGCAGGATATTGCGAGCTCAACGCCAGAGAGCGCGAGCAGCACGCCGAGGACCGCGTTGGGGAAGGCGGCGAGCACCGTGGCGAGTGAGGGGCCGAGCGCGAGTGCGAGCGCCATCTTGACAAAGCCCATCAGCATCATGGAAGAGCCCGTGCGCGCACCGAAGAGATGCTGAGCGGCGAGGCCGCCGCAGCCGTGGCAACTAGGAAAGTGACCCAACCAGCCGGTACTCAAGTTCATCAGACCGATGCTCATCGCGATCGTCGTGACTGTTGCAGGCCCTTGATCCACCACCGGATCGGTGCAGCATGCGCCCTCCCCTCGCGCCTTGCGGTGGGCGGCACGGCGACGCCCTCTCGCTGGGTACAGGTCAGACGCGAGCCTTGCCGTCGAGATCACCGCATTGAGGAGGGTGACCGGGAGCTGAGGGAGGGCTGCGCGGTAGAGCGCTTGCATCCAATCGTCCGCGCTGATCTCCAATGGGTTGAGCGGCGCCAGCGGCAGGTACACGCCCCATTCGACGCTTGGCGCGCCATGCCGGGCAAGCACGACCACGGCTCTCACGAGTCCGAGGACAAAGAGGACGAGAGACGCAGGGCGCAGCCGATCGCCATACAAGAGGGCGGCGAGCGCGGCGGAGATGACGAGCAGTCCGAGCTCCAGGGCGCTCTCGGTGGAGGTGCGCCACTCCTTGCAACTTGTAAGCGCAAGGGTCACGCCGGTCGCGAAGACCTTGAGGCCGAGGCCCAGCTGCAGGCCGCGCACGACGGAGAGCGGGATGACGCGCTGGCACCAGCTGATGAGCCCGAGGCTGCCGAGGACGAGGAACGCGCCGCCGAGCCACACCGTCGAGGCGACCATCTGAGGGTACGAGAGCCCCTCGGTCAATGCGACTGCCACCACCGCGTGCATCGGCTGGATGGGCATCGGCAGGTCGAAGAGCACGCCCGCCCAAGCAGACCACAGGCCGCTGAAGAAGACCATCGCCGCGGGTTCGGGAAGAAGCGTGACGCCGCCTTTGGAAAGCGCGACCACGTCCGGTAGGAAAGTGCCGAGATCGCCGAGGGCGCCTGCGACTTCGCCCCGGCGCAGCATTCGCGATGGTGCTGCGATCCGAGCCACGCGGGAAAGAAATCCCTCATGCTGCGGCTCGTCGTCATCGTCGTCATCTGCCACGCCCTTGTAGCTGCTGTTGCCGTCATCGGTGTCGTCGCCATCCTCGACGCCGCAGGACGTATCGCGTGCCATCTTCACCGTTCCCGTTCCGTTTCAGGGCCCTCTCGGCCAGGCACACACCCACAAGCCCGGAGCATGTGCGCTTGCTTGCGATCTTCACGCAGCAAAGGACTGGCCTACCGGTAATTAGGAATATGAATATAAGTCAAGTCAAGTCACATCCAACGGTTGGCGTTTCTGTGTGGTTATAAGTTACAGTTTATAGACTTGAGTTGACTCTTCACTCCCTACTAATTTAGCATTTAGGACCAGCATCATCTTATCGATTCCGTCGTATATTCCAATACCCGCGAACCCGTGGCGCGCCACAGGCTCAGCCCCCTTCCCGGCCCGCGAGCCGCGTCGATGACTGGCGCTGTCATTCGGCCCCGCGTCTTGCATAGCACACCACGGAGCTGTCTCGGCGCTCGCCCGATCACGTGACGTGTCGCCCCTCCCGCGCGAGTGCTGCGTCCTCACACGGAGGGCACGCTTGCCACATTCCCCCTTACATTCCCCCGCACAACGCCACACGCCCGGAGGCATAGCCCTCGCGAGGCTCACTGCGATCAACCTCGGCTATCCCGGCGAGACTCACTGCGATGGCTCGAGCTCGGCCATTTTCGTATCCAGATCCGCGAGGACGGTCTGCAACCGATCCGCTTCGTCAAAGTCGTCATTGTCAACGGCCGCCTGCATTTGCTCTTCTGCCTTGTCTTTCTGCCGCCGCAGCTCCGCAATCTGCTCAGCCACGCCGCCGGCGGCGTCCGGCATCTGCGCCGCCTCCGCAGCCGGTGGAGCCTGTGCGGCAGGCGGCGCCGCCGCCGCGGGCGCCGCTACGAAGTCGAAAGCACTGGCGGCAGCGGGCGCGGGCGCTGGCTCTGGTGGTGGTGGCGCCGGCGCGGCTGGCTTGCCATCGTCGCTGTCATCATCGTCTGGCGCTGGCGCTGGCGCTGGCGCTGGCGCTGGCGCCGTTGGCGTTGCGGGTGCCGGCATAGCCGGCTTGTCGTCGTCGCTATCGTCGCTATCGTCATCCTTAGCAGCGGCCGCCGGTGGCGCTGGTGTCGGTGCCGGTGCTGGTGCTGGTGCCGGTGCTGGTGCCGGTGCCGGTGCTGGTGCTGGTGCTGGTGCTGGTGCTGGTGCTGGTGCTGGTCTCGTCGGTTGCACGGCCGGCTTGTCATCGTCGCTGTCATCGTCGCTGTTGTCATCCTTAGTGGCGGTGGCCGCGGCCGCCGGCGCGCCCACCGGCCTGCCCTCGACATTCAAGCTCCATTTCGTCATCAGTTCGACCAGCTGCGCATTGCAAGCGTCCAGCTCATGCCTGAGGAGCTCCGCCTGCGCCGACTCCGCCTGAGGAAGGAGGGCCTCGAGCGCGCCCTGGTGCTCGCGCAGCAACACAGACTTTGCCTCGTCGAGCTCCTTGGTCTCCGAGTTGAGCTCCGCCGCGAGATCCGCCTCACGGCGCACCTCCGCCAGTTGTGTCGCGCGCTCGCCCTCCACCTGGGCAGCCAGAGTGCCCACCGACGCGCGCGAGGTGTCGATCTTGGTCATCAGCGCCTTGAGCTCCGCCGAGAGGCGTGCCGCGTCGGCAAACTTTTGGGAGGAGGCCGCGAGCTTCTTTTCAAGCTCGAGGCGCACACGGTCATCTTCAGCCGCCCCAATTTGGCGTGTGAGCAGATCCTTCTCGGCCTCGAGCTGCAGCGCGCGGTCGCCGTGCTGCCGCTGCGCGGCGCGGCATTTGGCCACCTCCCCCTCGAGCTCGGCAAGCTGCTCGGTGCGCTTCGCCTTGTGGGCCGCAAGGGCTTTGGCCGCTTGCACCACGCGCACCGCGAGCGCCGATGCATTCCGATGCGCCTCGATGCGCTGGGCAGCCGCGCTCTGTGCCGCGGCGGCGGATGCAATCCAGGCGTCGCGCTCTGCCTGATCGGCGGCTGCCTTTGCCAGGCTGACGTCGTGCTTGGCCCTCTCGCCCTCGTACTTGGCACGCTCCTGCGAGCTCATCAGAGCTCATCAGAGGCCATCAGAGGCCATCAGAGGCCATCAGAGGCACTCATTAGTCACCATACGACCATCAGATCGCAATCAGATGGCAATCAGATGGCAATCAGATCGAAATCAGATCGCAATCGGAGCGCAATCAGCGGCTCGTGCCTGCGAGGTCGCCTCGCGTGAGGCCGCGAGCTTCTCCATCTTCTCGCTCAGCTTCTTGAGCGTCTTGCCGTGCTTGGCCTTGGCAGCGTCGATGACGGCGTCACAGCGCGCGATGTTCGCGACGCACTGGCTCGCCTGATGAGGGAGGCAATCATGATGAGGGAGGCAGTCATGATGAGGGGCAATCATGATGAGGGAGGCAGTCATGATGAGGGGCAATCATGATGAGGGAGGCAGTCATGATGAGGGGCAATCATGATGAGGGAGGCAGTCATGATGAGGGGCAATCATGATGAGGGAGGCAGTC
>Ga0210241_101185_pt1 | contig 20672 bp, 22 predicted proteins | sample ChrtobMetP5a_8mM_FD_155488 | JGI IMG/M metagenome (GOLD analysis project Ga0210241, IMG submission 155488) | Chrysochromulina tobin associated microbial communities from unialgal haptophyte culture, Seattle, Washington, United States - P5a_8mM | ecosystem: Host-associated > Algae > Haptophytes >...
CTGATGCTGCTCTATTCGGCGAGTGAAGTATTGCCGGTCTCTGCGGCATGCTCCGAGAATGTGCCGACGGTCTCCGGTCGGCGCTTTCGAATATCGATGCGCGTCAGTTCTGGGAGTGTGATGTGTTGCGCCGGCCCGAGTGCTCGCGCGCTAATGCTCCTCGCCCTGTCCTTCGGTGCGATCACGTCGAGTGTCGCGTTACTCCCCCCTAACGGTCAGGCCTTCGTTGCACCGCGTGCTGGTGCGGGGCTGGTGCTGGTGGGGGCGTTCGTCGACGACTATCACCAACCTACGCGACCAAGTTTACTTGCTCTTATGTCGTCATTCACACAACGGATGTCGTGTGAAACGGTGATTTGTACGAATGGCGACGCCGCGTGAAGGTGGTCGTGGCGCCGGACGCGCGTTGGTCGTGGCGCCGGACAGGAGCACGACGCAGGCCGCCTCGCGCCTCGACGCATTGCTCGCGGCCGCGCAGAGCAAGAGCGCGTCTCGCGTCTCTACGCAGGCGAAGCCTCCCGACGTGCCACTACGAGTAGTTGCATCCCAGGCGACCGCGCTGCGGGCGTGGGAGGCGCCCGATGACGAGCTCGTCGAGAGCGAGTTGCCGCTCGCGCGACGGGAGCAGCTCCAAGAGCGGGCGTCGCGCGTGCAGCTCTGCGCGGCGCTCACTCGCGAGGCGGCGGCGCAGTACCACGACGAGGAGCAGCGGCGCGAGCGCGAGCGGCAGGACCGGCAGGCTGTGAAGCTCCAGGAAGAGCAGGCGCGCAAGCGCGCACACGTGTCATCGCATCGCGAGGCGCGGCTGGCCGCGGAGCGCGCACAGATCGAGGCCGACCGCCGGCGCGAGCAAGAGCACAAGGCCGCCCTGCGTGAGCAGCTCACGACAGCACGCGCGCGGCGAGCCGAGGCGGAGCGACAAGCGGCGGAACGGCAAGCGCAGGCGTTGGCGCGGGAGGCAGCCCTGAATGAGCGCGCGGCGCGCGAGCGGCGTGCGGCCGCCAAGGCAGCCGAGGCCGCGATGGCGCAGCGGCGCGCCCTCGAAGAGGAGGAGCGGCGCACACAGCAGCAGGCAGCCGCGGACGCCGCAGCCCTCGCGGCCGCGGCGGAGGAGGCGACGCGTGAGCAGACGCGACAGCGGCGCGAGCGCTGGCTTGAGCGGTGAGAGCTGCCTCTGATGACCCCATGTGTGCCTCTGGTGACCCCATGTGTGCCTCGATGGACTCCGTCCGATTGCCTCCCTCATCAACTCCGTCCGATTGCCTCCCTCATTAACTCCGTCGGATTGCCTCCCTCATCAGGCGGCAGGAGCGCCTCGAGGCAGCGGCCGAGGACGCAGAGCACGCGGCCGCACTCGCCGAGGCCCGCGCACGTCGCGAGGCCGAGGCGGCACTCGAGCGCCACCTCGCTGCGACTGCTGCACTCCAGCGTTGGATATCGGAGAGGAGATCTCAACTGCCCGCCTGGCGTGCGAGCAAGCGCGCTCAGGACGCCAGTGCACAGACCGAGGCGGCGCGCCGTGCCGAAGCCGAGCGAGACGAGCGACGCGCTCGACTCGACGAATGGAGACGTGCCAAGGACGCCGCCGCCGCCGCCGCCGCCGCCGCTGCTGCTGCTGGACGTCCCTATGCAGGCATGGAAATGGAGGCGGCAGCGGTGGCGGCGGCAGCCTTGGAGCTCGATTGGGGAGATTGGGGGTCGGACGCCGAGCTGGAGGCACGGCTGACGGCGCACGAGCTTGCAGTGATGCGGCTTGCGGCCGATCCGCCGACTGCGCTGGACGACGGAGTCGGCGGCCGGGCGGCGGCGTCGTCGCTGTTGTTGTTGGGCACGCAGGAAGGCGGCGAGGATGATGACGATGATGATGTGACGGGAGCTGCAGCGAGATTGGCGCCAGCACGCTTTCTCGCGCCGCACGAGCGCTCACGGCAGGTAGCCCTCGTCTCCTACCCCCGCTCTGCATGCATGTGCTCACCATGGCGCCCATCTCACGGCAGGTAGCCCTCGTCTCCTACCCCCGCTCTGGGAATTCGTTACTTCGCTCTCTCCTTGAGTCCTGTACCGGTATCCTCACTGGCTCTGATGGGCACGCAGACGCGCCCCTCTCGCGCGACTTGGCGGCCTTTGGGCTCGCGGCGGAGGGCATCTCGGATGGTCGCGTCTGGCTCGTCAAGAGCCATTGGCCCGAGAGGCGCGGCGCGGCCGAGGTGCGTGTGCCGCGACGACGCGCGCATGCGAGTGCTTACCACGGCGCGCGCGTCTCCGCCACCCTTCGGCATGCATCTGCTCACCACGGCGCGCGAGTCTCCGCCACCCTTCGGCATGCATCGGTCACCACGGCGCGCGCCCCCCCTCGCCCCTCGTTCCCCTCGCCCCTCGCCCCCCCCAGGTGCGAGTGCATGCGGCGGTGCTCCTCGTGCGTAGCCCGGTGGATGCGATCGACTCGTATTGGAATATGGTTCTGACCAAGAGCCACACGCGCTCCGTGCGTGCGACCGAGTACACCCGTCTTCGTGACGAGTGGCGTGAGCACGTCCATCGGGAGGCGGCCGTGTGGGCGGCGTTCCATCGCTATTGGCTGGGCACTCGCACGCCGCTGCTCGCGATTCGGTATGAGGACTTGCTTGACGTGCAGGTGCGCTCGAGTGCCCTCGTGATGGCTGCCATCATCATCATCTTCTTCTTCTACCTGCGTACCCCCCCCCCCCTGATTGCCAACCTCATCGTCCACCCTGATTGCGTGCTTGATGACCCCCGATGACGTCCTTGATTGCCCTCTGACCTGGCGTCCGCTCGATCTCCGCTCGATCTCCGCTCGATCTCCGCTCGATCTCCGCTCGATCTCGCGCAGCGGCGCGCCGAGACGCTGCAGCTTGTGGCGGCCTTTCTCTACGCCCGTGCTGCCCCTGCCGACGGGGCTTCGCCCGAGGCGGCCGCCGCTGCACTGCGAGGCATGCTTCGGCGGGTGCAGGTCGCATGTTCACACTCACTCGAGTGTGAAGCGCAGGCTCGCCGGATGAAAGGCGATTCCGAAACGGCCGACAGCGTGGACGACGGCGGCGGAGGTGTGGACGGCGGCGGAGGTGTGAACGACAGCGTGGACGACGGCGGCGGGGGCGCGGACGGCGGCGGCGACGCGAACGACAGCAACATAGGCGCGAACGACGGCGGCGGAGGTGTGAACGACGGCGGCGGGGGCGCGTTCGACGGCTTCACCTCGCCAGCCACCGCGCCTGACGGCCTCCGGACCGATGCCTCAGTTGCCAAATGCGGCGTGTACCGCCCTCGCCGCGGGCGCGTGGGCAGTGGCCTCTCCAACCTTGGGGAAGCCGAGCGCCGACAGCTCGCCGCCGTCGCGGGCGCCGAGCTCTGCTTGTTCAAATACGAAGCGGACCCGAACTCCAAGTTCTTCGGCCGACCGTTAGCAGGCCCGCCGCATGCAATCTATCTCGACCCTCAGAGTGGCAGCGCCGATGCCGCCGCCGCCGCCGCCACCGCCAACGCCAACGCCGCCAACGCCAACGCCAGCGCCGCCGCGGTCAGTACCGGTAAGTCGGGGGCGGGGGCGGGGGCGGGGGCGGCGGGCGGGGGCGCGAGTATGCGCGCCGTCTTGTGCGTGCTCAATCGCGGCCAGGGACTGCGCCCCCGCGAGGACGCACGCGGCATGCGCTGGCGCGATGGGCTCGTCCTCAAGCGCGATGCGTCCCTCATCTTCGCAAGCGAGAGCCACGTCGCCCACGTAGAGCCTGATGACGACTGATGACGACTGATGACGACTGATGACGTCCCTCATCTTCGCAAGCGTGAGCCACGACTCGCCCACGTAGAGCCGTGCGACGACGCGGAGGAGGGGGTGGGCGGGCACGGATCCTTCGCGCTGACGATGGAATCAGCAATCACGAAGATGACGAATCCCGACGATTACGAATTCACGAAGTGATGACCGTCAGTGCGCGGCTGTCGCGCGAGCGAGGACTGAACCGCACGGTCACATGTTATCTTAATCGTTAGACGGATTTTCGTGTGTAACTCCGTGCGGTGAGGGCGCCTTGGTTTTCGCTTCTTTATGGCGCAACAGCCGTCGGTGCACTTTACCTGGGGCAGAAGACGGTACGTCCGCTCCGGAACTGTCAACGGCCAACCCTGGCTCTTGTGCCCGCTCTGCGCTTGTCGCGTGAGCCGTGAGCCGAAACGGATGCGCACGACGTCGCGTCCCTCTCCACTCTCCGTGGCCGGCCAAAAGGTCGACAGGCAAGGTTCACAGCCAAGGTTCACAGACGGTCGGACCTCTCGACGGCGCGCTCATCTCGGCGCGCTCAGCTCTCATCCATCTTGTCGACCGGCTCCTCCTCCTCCTCCTTCGCTTTCGCCGCGTCCGTGGAAGCCTGCAACGCCCGCAGAAAGGGCTCAAGGCCCGGTCCAGTCGGATTGAGGTTTAGTTCGCGCATCAGGCCAAACGCATCTCCTTGGTAGAGTGCCTCGTTGAAGCGCATGGCCGCCTGGCCGTTCATCAGGGCCAATCAGGGCCAATCAGAGCCATTCGGAGGGCACTCTGGCGCGCATCGGAGGCACTCGAGGAGGCGAGAAGGCGCCTTGTCGCGCGAGAAGGGCGCGGGCTGGGAGGGGGTATACAGCGGGGAGCTGGGCAGGGGAGGGGGAGTGGAGGTGCATGTGCACGTGGGCGGGGCATATCTCGCGCGATCTCGGGCGTATCTCGCACCTGGGCCATCTGCGGCGTCGAGAGCGTCGCCGCCGCGCTGTCTCCGCTGGGCAGGTGCTCGGCGAGCGCCGCCTCCATCGCCTCATCCACCTTCGGCACGACGTCCTCCGCGCGTAGGACGTCGTTGAGGGCGACGGGCGGCCCTGCTGCGGGCCCCAGCCCCCCGAGGATGCTCGAGATCGCGTCGGCGGAGAAGGCGGGCGCCGCGCCGCCGGCGGGCGGGGCGGGGATGCTGCCGAGGATGCTCGAGATCGAGTCGGCGGAGAAGACAGGCGCCGCGCCCGCCGCAGCGGCGGGAGCGGCGGAGGAGGCGGGCGCGGCGGGCGCGGCGGGCGCTGGCGGGGCGACGGTGCCGCCGAGCATCGCAAGCAGCTCGGCCTGCGTCATGCCGAGCGCACCAGTCCCCTCCCGTGCCGTCGCGGACTCGCCCGTAAGCACCCTGTGGAACTTGTCCATGAGGTCCTTCTCTTTGCTCACGTCCTCCCAATCGCTCCCCTTCTTACGTGGCTCCTGGGAGTAGAAGAAGAGCTTGCGGCCGCCCGCAGCGAACGCGATGAGCATGCAGAAGCCGTCCTTGCACTCCTCCACGCGCTGGATCTTTGCGTCGCCTTCGAAGACGATCAGGTCGTCCACCACCGAGTTGGCGACGCGGTCCTTCCAGATGAGGTGCGTGAGGCCGTCGTCCGACTTGCGCATTATGAGCAAGCTGCGCGGCACAGCACACGGGTAATCGATGAGCGCGCCACGGCCCAATGCGCGCGCACGAGCGGGCGCGCAGGAGGCGCAGGCGCAGGTGCAGAAGGCGGCGTGGTGCGCACCCTTTCCTCGGGTCGGACGTGACGGTGGTACCCTCCAGGTTGGCCTTGCCAGCCCTCATGGAGACGAGCTCCGGAGACGCGCCAGGCATGCCGAACATGGCTGCGCTCAAAAAGTGGCAGCGGCGGCGGCGGCGACAGCGGCGAAGAGCTTGCGGCGAAGGCCGAAATAGTGTGAATTCACAGAGGCGGAACGCAGGGGTGCCGCTTGCAGCCTCACGCGAGCAACCCGCAGGCCGACCCTTCTTTTCGTCGCTTAACACCGCAGACATGCGCGCTTCATTAGAGGTCGCTCTTTAGAGAGATTCTCCTCATGCAAGCGATGAATCTTTCTTGCTCGACGACGGCGGCGCGATGCGCATCTTGAGATTTCCTTCGCTCGCGCCGATGGCCACGGCCGGCTTGTCCATGGCCCCGCGCACGCTGCCACCCACCTGCGTCGCATTCGGCTCGTCCGGCTGGGACGGCCCCGGCTTCGTGGCGAGTGGAGGCCTCGAGCTCTCCTACTGGGACCTGCACGGCTTCCTGCTCTTGCCCACGCTCTGGCTGCTCACGGCCGGAAAGCCAACGATGCTCAACGACGAGCGCGACCCGCTGAAAACCACCGCCTCTTTCGCCTACCTCGCCTTCATCCTCACCATCGCCGTCGGTCAGGCCTTTGTCTGGGATTCGGTCGGGGCACAGATTGGCATCTGGACCTTCAATCCCGCGAAGGTGACCGGGCTGGGTGCGGCGACGCTGCTGCCGCTCGAGGAGATCCTGTGGCTCTTCCACCACGTCATCAAGGCCGCGCTCTGGACACTCAAGATGTCTGAGTGGACTCTCACCGCCGCGCCCGACGGCACGCCAGCGCCAATGGCCGATTCGGTGCGCGCCGCGGGCAATGCCGTGCTGGCGGCGATGACGCTCGCGGGGTTGGCGGCGCTTGCGGGCGACGAGGACCATCACAAGTGCCTCGGGCTCATCGCCACCTTTTTCGCGCCCGTGTTCGCGGTCGTTTGGAACCTGGGAGCTCGCTATCTCCGCTCGCACTGGCGGTTATTTGTGTCGAGTTGGCTGCCGCCGGGGATGTGGACGGTGTGCATCGACTGCGTGGGGCAGCAGCAGGGCGTGTGGTCCTTCCCCTCGCGCTACCTGACGGGCCTGAGCACCTTGCCCGAGGGGCTACTCAAGCTCGACATCGCCGCGGTCTACCTCGTCTCCACCTTTGCCGTGACCGCCACCGGAGCCATCATCCTAGCAGCCTCGGAGGAATTTGCCGAGGTGCGCTCGAGCCGTTGAGTGCCATGGCCGAAGAGCTCTGATTGCCTCTGATGGCGTCCCTCATCAGGTGCGCGCGAGCAGTCGAGCGCGGTGTGCTGATGACCACTGATGACCAATGATGACCAACTATTGCTTCCCTCATCAGGTGCGCGCGAGCAGTCGAGCTGCCGCCGCCACCGCGGCCGCCACCGGCGGTGGCGGCGGCGCGCAGCTCGGGACGGCGCCCTCGGCGGACGCGGAGAGCCTGTGGGATCTCTTCTTGTTCATCTTGCACGGCGCGGCGCCCAAGACGGCGGAGCGCGTGGCGCAGGCCATGCCACCCGCGTCCTCGTCGTGGCGCGTGCTGAGCGCCGAGTAGGTGGGGTACAACTGTGAGTCGAAACCAACTAGCCGAGGACTAAAAATATGCCGTGCTGTAATGGATTAGATAATAGCCGCGCTCCCCCTGGAGGATTTTTGGATACGTACGAGCACGCGGGCTCGTCACCGCGGAAGGGTCGAACTCGAGGTCGAACAGACACGAAACCCGATACCGCGATACTTTTCGGTTTAGTCTAATACGATAAGAAACGTTTTTGTGCTGTCGGAGATCATACACGACCTTTTACACGTGCTGGAGTGTCTACACACTGATAACAGGAAGGTGTTGAACTCCATTTGGCCGTTTCCACGCCGTTTCCTTGCCTTTTCCGAAGTAGCGATTCGTCAAATTCGCGAGAGGCTCAAATGTGTTTCGTCCGACATGCTTTTTCGGGAAGTTCGGTGTCGTCAAATCTCCACTTCGCAACCGGCTTCGTCGCCCTTCGCTTCTCCCGCATCAGCCATCGACCCCGACCGGAGGTTCTCCCTTTTGCGTCGCCCAATCTCCAATATGGGAGCCTGCTCGTCCAAAAAGTCGGCCGATGCCGCCACTGACACCAAGCCCATCCCTGCCTCGGGCGAGGAGGTCGCCACAGTTCCGCCTACCAAGATTGCCATCGGGCTGTCCGACGAGAAGCTCAAGTCCAAACCTCAGGATGTGAGAATTGATGTGAAGACTTGGCCAAGTGAGGCGCCCACTGCAGCCGACTTGGCCGAGGCGGATGCGGTGGCGATTCGCGTGATCGCGCTGGCGCTCACGATGCGCAAGGCAGAGGTCGCAAAGGACGCGAAGGCTGTGGCTGCGCCGTGTCCAAAGTCGGCGGCCCAAGCTGTGAAGCCCATGGACCCCAAGCTCACCGTGCTCGTGAATGACTTCGCAAAGCAATCCGGCGTGCCGCACATGCGTGAGGCCCTGTGCGCCGCGCTCGCAGCGCACGGAGCGATGGAACCGCCGAGGGCTGGCTCGCCCTCTTCGTCCGAGTATTCGCGCTTCCCCAAGAAGACGCACGAGCGCAGCCCACAGCATTTCGTACCCGTCTCGAAGGCGCAGGAGCGCTTTTGGGGCAGCCCGCAGGCATCCCTCGCAAATGTCGCAGGCTCAAGGCTCACGAAGAACGAGGCGGGTCTCGGGAGCGCGTTCAAGAATCTCGAGCAGGATCTATCCGAGATTGTCTCCGAGATTGTCATCGTGCCCAACGTGCACTCGTCGAAGCCCGCGGTGCCCACTCTGGACCTGTCCAAGTGCCCCGAACGGGTCCTCGACCTGGACAAGCTCGGCTCGCGCACGAGCCCCTCCCCAGACTCCGACGCGACGGTTGCGGTCCAGGAGCGCTGGCTGCAGGCGCACACGGCCGCCGCGCTCGCCGTGGACGACGAGGACGTCGTGGACCTGCATGAGTTTCGGGACGTCGAGCTCGACTACCACGCCGCCGCGCGCCTGCAGGCGGTGGCACGCGGCCGGTCCGACCGGCGAAACTTGGCAAAGGCCGACAAGGCTGGGTCCAAGGTCGAACCGCCAGTGTCGTCAACCAAACGTACTCCACATGATTCGGAGCCATCGTCGCTCGTGGCCTCCGAGCCAGCGACGCCCACCTTCTCGGTGAGCGACTCCGAGCCACCGTCGCCTCTACTGCTTGCGAATGTGCCCGAGCCGGGGCTGCTGCACGTCGTTGCCACCGGGGCGACGGGCGCCATGTCGGGCGCGTTCAAGTGGGAGAAGGCCGCAGCCAATGCCACCGAGGAGACGCCCAGCGGCCGTGAGAAGCGCCGCCGCAACCGAGAGTCCCGCGAGGGCGCGGAGTCGACCTCGCCCCAACCTCCGCCCGAGGAGAACGAGTGGCTCGCCGCGCACTTCCAGCTCACCAAGTCCATGTCTGCCAAGCAAGAGCCTAAATTGAAGGGCGTCATCGCCGAGGTGGTGAAGCAAAAGGGGGGCAAGAGGGGCAAGAAGGGCAACAAGGGAGGCGCAAACAAGGACCTCTCGCCGCTTTCATCGGGCATGGAGAAGCTCAAGTGCGGCCGCGCCTCCCTCCGCTCCGAGCTGATGGATCAGGTCCTCTCAGTGCAATGATGATGCGTACTATCAATTGTTCATCACATGGTCTTGCCAACTCTCGGGCAAGTCGCACAGCGGAGCCTTCGGCTTGCTGGAGTTTCGTTGCATGTACAAGTGAGAGGTGCTGAGACAGAGGCGCAGCGGCAGTGCGCCGCGGCTTGCCCGCGGTGCGCACTAGGTGTTGGATCGAGGCACAGCAGGGTTCACAGGGATGGAGGTCAGGGGCCAGATTTGGCGAGATGCGATGCAGATGGGCGGCCCGAGGGCAGAAGTACTTAAGGGGCCGGGCGCGAGCGTGGCGCCCTACACGGCATGGACGCGTGCGAGTGGCTCCTGCCAGTTTTCGCGCCGCCTGTGGGATGCGCGGCGGCCGGCTGGTTGTGAGGACGCGCTCTCAACACATTCTGCTGATGAAGCCGAGCGGCTATTACGGGGCTATTTCACGGGATTGTGGCAAAGATGTGTGGAGTGAACAGCGATAAAAGACTGCTTGATTTCGAACACCTCGATCGTGATTCGTCACATCACCCTGCCCGCGGATGGCGACACGAGGATCTGAAAAAAGCGGGGACCCTGTGTATTCACGGTTTCACGCGCACATCGTGGTCACAGTCTAGCCTGTACCGGTACAGTACCGGTTGCTCCCCCCAGTGTCTTTTTACCGGTACCAACCGACTGCCGACTTTTAGGACGGTTTGCGGCAAAGAGGAACGCACGCCGTCTTGCGGGCAGACACCGACCGCGGTCCGCGGCACTTCGGTGCCGACACAAGTCGTCGATTTGTGTGTCCGCACAGAGCACAAGCCCCGCGGTCTGTCGAGCTGTTGCGGCGCGAGCTATCATGGTGGCGTCACAGCCGTCAGCCACGGCACCTCTCGCAATAGTGCAGTGGACTCACACGCTCGTGATGAAGCCCATGCTGCTGCTTGCCCGCGAACAGATTTTGCGTTCGTCGTTCGCCGAGCACCACGTCGTATTGTCCTCGTGTGGCGACTCGGAACCATGTTCGACCCTGCTGCAGAAAGCCAGGCCGCTTGTTGACAACGTGACATGCTCCAACGCAACCGATGTGGTGAGAGCTTTGCCAGCATTTTCGAAACTTCGACTCGTCTTCGATGGCGATTATGGTGGAGCACCCGGGACATACAATCAGACATATTGTGCCCTAGGTGAGAACCAAAAGAGGACCCGCTGCAAGACGCACCCCCTGGAAATCGGGGAGCGAGGATGGTGTTGGCACAGCTGCGACGCGCCGTACCTTCTCTGGTATAGTCGTATTGGCAGCGCGCTTCAGCACGTCCAGTTCTTCTGGTTTCTGGAGTGGGATGTCGTGTGGACGGGCGACATTACCACTGTCCTGTCAGCGTGGAGTGCTCTGCATGAACCCTTTAACGTATCGGACGCGGTGGACGTAATCAACCCCTCCAGACGTTCCCCACCTCTCATCGGCAAGGACATCTATTCCTTCGATAGCCGCCGGCTCTACAACCATGATTTGCTCTGTGCCAACCCAAGTTGGGCTGTGCGCAACTGGGTTCATCGGAAGAAGCGCAGCTTGAGGATCGTCAATCACACGTTTGTGCATCGTTGCGTCACAGAAGTCTATAGACTCACGCATCGCCTGCTCGGTGCCATGCTCAAGTTATCGCAGCAGCCACAGGCAGCTATGTTCTGCGAGATGCGCGCGGGTTCTGTCTGTGCTATGAACTCCTGGTGCACCATGAGATCGCTCTTTGATCACGACCGGCTGCACCTGTTTCACACTGCAAGTCGAATATCCTCGGGACTGGCAGTAGATCTTAACCCGTCGGCTCCAGCTTGGTCGAGCCAGGAAATATTTCGGGCGCGGAGCCGATGGATAGCCTCGTACAAGAGCGACAGCGGCGTGCAAGATGCCGTACTGCAAAGGCTCGACCGTCCGATGCTCTACCATGCGTATAAATGGAACCGGTCGGCTTCACCTCAAGTGACGTCATTTGCTGATCGGATGCACCAGGTGACGGCGCCGTTTGAGGAGTTCCTGGGTCGCCAAGTGTTTCGTCGTCACCGCGCCGCGAACACCTTCCGAAAGTGACACGATGCGCTATGTGAGGCGCACTATGCCCAGGCAGGCAGATGGCCCATGATTCATGGCAGGCAGACAGGTAGAGAACGTAAGTAGGCACAGGCACAAGCTGAGGCAGCAAGAAATATGAGGACCATTTGACGCTCTTCCTAAGTGCGAAATTTGGGGACTACAGGTTAACTACAGGTTAGGTGTGAACTCGTCCGCCTTCCAAAAAGAGCAATTAAAGAGCAATTCAGGGCGTGTCCAGCCCGAATTGGTATGGTAGCTTCTAGCTTGTGTTAAGTCATGAACGCCGCTCAAATCGCTTTCTCATTCTGTTCTGTCCCGAACTTACCCCGTTGAGGTTGACCCAAAGGGGTAGCGGTAGGGGCGCCAGAGGGGCGCCCGGTTAGGGGGAGGTTTCCTTGTTTCCTTCTGGATTCGCTACAAACTATCCTCAATGCAAGGGCCTCAATGCCGCAAGCTCGCGCATGCTCCGTGTCTCGTATGGGGTCATGTAATTAGTCATGTAAGGGGGGTGTGTATCCTGAGCGGGCAGTAACAGTGCCGTAGCACCGGTTGTCGCGTCTATGGTTCATGTGCATGTAACCCCAATGAGACGAGTTCGTTTGTGAGACTTCGCAGTTCGTCACTTCCGTTTGTGAGACTTGAGTTCGAACACTACCGTTTGTGAGACTTCGCAGTTCGACCACTACCGTTTGTGAGACTTCGGGTAAGCAGTTTCTAAAGACGCGCGGTACCGTTTGTGAGACTTCACGGTCCTCCAGTTCCCGGTTCAGTTTGTGAGACTTCGGCGAACGTTTGTGAGACTTGGGTTCTTTTGGCCACGACCATTTGTGAGATTTTAGTTCGACCACTACCATTTGTGAGACTTCATGAGTTCTTTTCGCCACTACCGTTTGTGAGACTTGAGTTCGACCACTACCGTTTGTGAGACTTGGCCACTACCGTTTGTGAGACATGAGTTCGACCACTACCGTTTGTGAGACTTGGCCACTACCGTGTGTGAGACATGAGTTCGACCACTACCGTATCGCGGTTATTGTTTGTGAGACTTCACGGTACCGTTTGTGAGACTTCACGGTACCGCTTTGAGACTTCACGGTACCGTTTGTGAGACTTCACGGTACCGCTTGTGAGACTTCACGGTACCGTTTGTGAGACTTCACGGTACCGTTTGTGAGACTTCACGGTACCGTTTGTGAGACTTCGCGGTACCGTTTGTGAGACTTTGCGGCGGTACCGTTTGTGAGACTTCACGGTACCGCTCGTGAGACTTCACGGTACCGTTTGTGAGACTTCACGGCACCGTTTGTGAGACTTCACGGTACCGTTTGTCCCGGCTCCCCCCGGTGTCTTTTTACCGTTTGTGAGTCACGGCCAATCTCGAGAGAGAGATGAACTCGTCTCTAATAACGACAAAGCAATAGAAAGCACACGCCTTTTCCATGGAAGCAGTCTTCTTAATATTCCTGATGCTGAGCGTGGCATGCGGCCGCCATCACAATCATCACTGCGCACACGACGAGATTCCAGCACCTCCATACAACTTTGCAGCGCAGGAGTACTACGAGCCCACAGGCCACGGCCGGCGGACGACGAGCAACAGCTACGAGCCCATCCGCATTCACGTCATCACGCAGAACCTAGCGGCGCTCGATAGCGCCAGGCAATCTTTCTTGATGAACACGCTTGTGCCCGCGGCCGTCTCGGTGCTCTCTCGAGCGTTGTCAGTCGTGCGTGTGCAGGGACCGCTGCGTGTCAATCGCAACTGCGGTTCGACATGGCAGGTGGCTGGCTCGCCATGCGCGAGCGTGGGCCAGCCAGTGCGTTGCGGCTACATGCCGGACGGGACGTCGGCGGCCGTGGCCGACTATCTGCTCAACAGTCTGCAGACCTGCAGTTCGTGCAACGCAGACGGCACGTGCAATCCGTCGAGTTGCACCACTTCGGCCAACGGCACAGGCGTGAGCAACGCAGACTTTGTCTTGTATGTCACGTCGGCGACCACGGGCAGCTGCCCGGCGTCGGCCGGCGATGGCACGCTCGCGTACGCCTCCACGTGTGTGCGCGATCAATACGATCGACCGATCATGGGTCAGGCAAACTTCTGTCCGGTGGCGCTCTCGTCGAGTTCGAGCGCGTGGGAAGACCAACTGAGTACTGCGGTGCACGAGCCTGTGCCTCTGATGACCTCTGATGACCTCTGATGACCAACTGATGATGACCTCTGAAGACCAACTGATGACCTCTGATGACCATCCTCATCAGGTGCACGAGCTCCTGCACGCGCTCGGCTTTTCGACGGATTCCTGGGCGCTCTTCCGCCACCAGGATGGCACCCCGCGCACACCGCGCGGGGCGGACGGTCTGCCTGCGCTCACGCCAACCCTGTGCACCGACGGTGTGACCCGCACTGTGAGGGCGCCCAGCGCGAGCACGCTTCTGGTCAGGCAGGAGCGCGGCGTGATCGTGAACCGCATGGTCACGCCCAAGGTAGTCGCGGTTGCGCGCGACCTCCTCGGCTGCAGCACACTCGAAGGCCCAGAGCTCGAGAACCAGCCCACCACAAGCGGCAGCTGCTTCGGTTCCCACTGGGAGCAACGGCTCTTCCCACAAGAGATGATGGCGTCGACGGCGTCGCATAACTCTTTCATTTCGGCGCTCACGCTCGCAGCCCTCGAGGACAGCGGCTGGTGCGCGCCGCCTCCGCACGCCGAAGGGGTCTCATTACCTCTCATTACCTCTCATTACCTCTCATTACCTCTCATTACCTCTCATTACCTCTCATTACCTCTCATTACCTTTCATTACCTCATTACCGCCCCCGCACGCCGAAGGGGTCTCATTACCTCTCTCCCCGAAGACTCATCTCATTACCTCTCTCCCCGATGACTCTTCTCATTGCCTCTCTCCCCTATGACTCTTCTCATTGCCTCTCTCCCCTATGACTCTTCTCATTACCTCTCTCCCCAATGACTCTTCTCATTGCCTCTCTCCCCGATGACTCTGCTCGATGCCTCTGAAGGCTGCCCCTTAGAGCCACAGTACCTCTGATGGCTACCTCTGATGGCTACCTCTGATGGCTACCTCTGATGGCTACCTCTGATGGCTACCTCCCCTCGCGCAGGTACCGTGCCAACTGGAGCATGGCGGAGCCACTCGTATACGGCCGGAATGCGGGCTGTGCGTGGGCGACGGAGCGGTGCATCGACAGCAGCGGCGTAGCACAGGACGGCTTCTGCAACGTGGCTCAACAAGACGGGTGCATGCGGCCGACCCCACTGATGACCACTGATCACCGCTCATGACCGCTCATGACCGCTCATAACCGCCGATAACCTCTGATGACAGGTGCACGGCCGACCACGCCGCACGCGGCCAGTGCAATCTCGTCACGTACAATTCTGCGCTGCCCGTGGGTTATCAGTACTTCAGCGCCAACCCGAGCCTAGGCGGTTCGATAGCCGTGTCCGACTACTGCCCCATCTTTCGGAGCTATTCGAATGGCGAGTGTGACGAGACGCCGAATGCGCCCTCGAGCTCGCAGAACTTTCGCGGAGAGACCTTTGGCACTGGCGGGCGCTGCGTCAATAGCTCGCTCTCGCAAGTCATCAACAACTATCGCACCAGCGAGCCCGTCCGAAGCGCCTGCCACGTCACCCGCTGCTCCGCAGGCGCACTGCAGCTGAGGGTGCTCGCCGCCAGTGGCGTAGAGCATTGGCTCACCTGCCCGAGCCCTGGGGCTTTCGTCACGCCACCGAGCTCCCTCGGCTTTACCGGTAGCATCCAGTGCCCCGAGCTGGCGCTGTTCCTGCTTTGCTCACCGCACGAGTGCCCCGGACTCGCATGTAACGGCCTCGATACATGCAACGGCGGCGTGTGTACGTGCGGCGCTGCATTCGGAACGACGTGTGCAACACTGTCGCCCGCGCCCTCGCCGCCCCCGCCCTCGCCCTCGCCGCCCCCAGCGCCCTCGCCGCCCCCCGCGCCCTCGCCGCCCCCGCCCTCGCCCTCGCCACCGCCGGCGCCCTCTCCGCCGCCGCCCTCACCCTCACCGCCGCCGCCCTCGCCGCCGCCGCCCTCGCCCTCGCCGCCGCCGCCCTCGCCGCCAGCGCGGCCGCCGACCATCGGAGCAGGCCAAGTCGAGGTCGTTCGGTACATCGTTGAGGTCAGCACGAGTGTGCAGGCACAAGCGCTCACGCTGGCGAGCAGCAAGCCCGCCCTCCTCGCAGCCTTCAACGGCGCATTCCCCCTCGGTGCGGGCGCACCCACGCGGACTCTGACCATCGTTGATGATGCCACCGGCGCCGCGTATCGACGGCGCCTATCAACCCAGGCCACATCGACCCTCCGCTTCTCGCAAAGCTTTGGCAGCCAGGAGGCCGCAGCCACCGCGCAGACCGCCATGAACACTGCCGACCTGAGTCTAGGCAATTTGCAAGCTGCCTTCGCCTCCGTGCCCGGCGTCCAGATCGTAGTTCTCACTGGAGGCAGCGTGTCCACAGCATCCATCGTCACCTATGAGTCGGTAAAGGAGAACAGCGACGGGCTACCCTGCTTCCCCTCCTCGGCCACCGTCGTGCTGGCTAGTGGCGCCAAGCGCTCGCTCGATGCTGTGCAGGTGGGCGACGAGATCGTCGTGGCCACGGCTGAGGGCGTCCTGACCACCGATACCGTGAGCGCTCTCTCGCTCGCCGACGAGGACGCGGTGTCGACGTTCCTCGTGCTCTCGACGGCTGCCGGCCGCAATGTAACCCTCACTGAGGAGCACCACGTGCCGGTTGGCCCGTCCTGCTGCGCCACCCTCAAGACGGCGGGCGAGATTGAGCTGGGCGACACCTTGTGGCTCTCATCGACCACCGGCGCGGCCATGCCCTCCGCCGTGACCAAGATGGCCACTGCGAGCAAGAAGGGGCTGCACTCGCCCGTGATGACGAACGGGCACTTTCCGCTCATCGACGGCATCGTGACGGCCTTCGACTCCATCGGGACGGTCACCGCCGCCGGCTACGGCATCCCGATCCTTGAGGCGACCGGCACGATCGAGCTCTTCAAGCGCGTCGCCTTCGATAGCCATCGCAAGTTCATCCAACAATGAGGCGCGCGGCAGAGCTTTGAGCAGAACACTCTTCAAAGGCGCTGTGTGTCATCGTAGAGTCCTGAGTCAGTCAAGTGTCCAGTCTCAGTGTTACCCCGCGGTCCAATACACGCTTTCGTTCGTGTTATTGTGCTCGTCGTCGTCCGATGTAACTTGACGCCACGTTGGTGACCCGGTGCGTGCCGTGCGGGATCGTGCTGAGTCGTCGTGACGGATTCGGTGCCTGGGGCGATGAAAAAGCTAAAAGGTGGCGGACGGAGCTCGACATGCCGCATCATCGACCCTGACATCACGTCAGAAATTGCGACCAAGATCCAATTGAGTAACAATTGAGATCCAAGTGATCTCCAAGTCCAACTCTTGCTGACTCCAGATGATGAAATCATAGCTGAAGGCAATTCTGACGCGGCTGACGCTTTTTCCTCGCGGCTGACGCCGAAACCACCAAATCAAATGTCTTAGCATCTTACAAATTACCGGTACAAGTACTACTACTATTGATGGCACTTGTAATCGTTCGCTTTTGTTTGCCGCAACGCGGCCCAGGCGGACGGGTCCAATTTTCGAGTACAGACGGATGGACGAGAACGCGCCGCCATCGAGTACACACGTGCCCAAGATTGTGGGGCTGAGGGGCATCTCTCCGCGCACGCCACGCCAACAAAGCCCGAGGGCAAGCAGTCCGCTTCGCGTGCCACGAGAGAGCACCCCGAGCAACAGCGCCCGCCAGAGCAGCCCGCGCCCTCGTTTTCAGGACAGTCCGCGAGCCGCCAGCCCACGTCGTGCTGTCAGCCCTCGGCCCGTTCCAGAGGAGGCGACTTTCGAGGTGGATGAGCAGCTCTACGATCATCTGATAAGCCGCACAACACCGCTGCCGCTCCACGGAGGCCGGTGGTTCCGGCAGGAGCCTTCGCGGATGATATTGTTGGGCTGTTGGACGGCCACCCATGGCAATGGTTGCCCATTCCAAACTCGCAACGCAGGGATCGTCACATCGGAACGTCGCTCGACCGTTGCCGTCGATCTCTGGCGGAAGCTGACGGGCGACGAGACGACGCCTTCAGAGAAGCTCATCACCGAGGCGACCGCGGCTCATCGGAAGCTCGGAGCGAACACGCTCGGAATCGGAGCCAACAACACGCGGACGCCCTCGCCCTCCCTTCGCAGATGGCTCGCTGCTCCTGTGGGTGCCGGTGGTGCGGGCGGCTTTGGCTCGAACTCCGAGCGGCTGCACCCAGGAATCAAGGTGGGATGCTTCAAGGATACGTCGATCGATTCACCCGCTCCTGGGGCGTACGATCCGGCGGAGATTGCCTCGAAGTCGTGCAAGGGGTCGACCTGGAGCCGCATTTCGACAACAAAGTCGCGGCTCAAGAAGGAGGGCGACGAGGATGACGAAGGGCAGCGTAGCATGCCATGGGACGAGAGGGATGTCACGCCGGCGATGGGGGACTACCGAACGTCGTGCCGCAACATGGCCAACGAGGCAGCCAAGCACGTCGGCCGCGTGAGCCCTGGAATGAACCGCGCATCAACGGCTTCTCGCTTGCAGCATGTCAAAACTGCTGTCCAGCAGGCGGGTCCCGGCTCGTACGATGTGGGCGGCTTCAACTTGAGCCGCAACTTGAGCCCGAAGAACATGCGGCCATCAGCCGCGTTCGCGTCCAAGGCTGTTCGGACCTCGCCATTCGGAGGCAAGCCGCTCGTGGCGAATCTGCGGGAGATGTGAACTTTCGAGTCCAGGGGTAGGTGGGGGAGGAAAGTGTGTGCTCAGTGTGTGCTGAGCGTCGTCCGCTCAGAGAAGTTTTCGCGCCGTCGCGGCACTTGAAACTTGACTTGGGCCCGTTGCTGAAGAACGCAGGAGGCCGAGCCCTAAACTCTGGCCAGCCATGCCGGCGGCCAAGAAGGCTGAGAAGGCGGCGGTGGGGTACAACCAGGGCAAATTTTACCGGCGGAAGAGGGAGCTCACCGACGATATGCTGACCGAGATCCAGGATTCTTTTGATCTCTTCACGAGCGCGAACGAAAGCGACGACGGCCCGCCCAAGATTGATGTGGAGGAGCTGGTGGTAGTGATGCGCGCGCTCGGGCACGAGCCCGACAAGTTGGCACTGAAAAAGCTCGCGCAGGAGTCAGACCCCGAGAACACGGGCCGGCTTGACTTTGATGGCTACCTCAACATCATCTTGAACAAGCTCGCTGAGCGGCCGAGCCAGGGCGACCTTGAGAAGGCGTTCCGCCTCTTCGACCAGGGCAGCAAGCAGCACGTGGATTTCAACGACCTCAAACGGATCGCAGGCCAGATTGGCGAGGTGATTGACGACGAGGAGCTCATGCAGATGCTTCGCGAGGCGGACTCTACAGGGGAGGGGGTCGTCGGCCAGGCGGACTTTATGAAGATCGTGACGAGCTACGGCAAACACTACGATGGGGAGAAGTGATCACGGGTACGCATGGCGCCCACCATGGGTTTCGTGCCCCCGCCCCCCATTCTGGCCGGTCGCCGGCATGTCTCCGGACTCTGCCCGCTACCCGCCCTCACATCATGCCATGCGGCCATGTCGAGTCGTCAAGCCTTATTAGAACCTTACTGAAAGCCCTGCAACCAAGGAGGAAAAAGGTTCACTCGTACTCAGTCCTTCACTTGATCGAGAGGCCCGCCCCAATGGGTGTGAACTACATGATTGGCTGTGAAGCCAAATTTTTTAATGGCGACCGACCTCCGGCTCGTCGCGACGGTCTTGTGTTTCGTCTGCACTGTCAGCAAATTCACAACCGCATCGCCGCTGGCGTTTTTGTACGTGGATCCTCCGGCAGAGGCAGGCGAGCGCATGAGCGTTCTCAGCGAGGCCGAGCGTCGCGGCGCGCTGTGTGTGCAGGTCCATTCATCGGCGATCGCCGACATGCTGTGCCGTGACGCTGGCGAAGCCGATGACGCAGTCGTGAAGCGCGTGCGCGCAAACGAAGTGCCACCAGCCGGTGAGGAGCTCGGCTGGGCCAAGATGGTGCTGCCGCGAGACGTCTCGTTCGCTGGCGTTCTGTGCGGCACCGATGGTGGCCTGGCGGATGCGGAGCGCATGCTGCACGCGCTGGTGCCGGAGCGCTCGAATGGCGTGCTGCCGGCCCGCCGCGACAAATTCCTGGCCAACGAGGCCCTACGCGCCGCTGGCTTGGCCGTCGTGCAGCAGACGTCGCCCGGCAGCTGGGCCGCCGCTGAGGCGTTTCTGCGCACGCTGCCGCAGCCGCCGCTGCGTGCTGTGGTCAAGCCTCGACGAGGGCAGGCGAGCGTGATGGTCGGCCTGGCGCGCTCGCTCGAACAGGCGCGGCACATGTTCGACCGGCTCCAGGCCTCCAAAGTCTCCCTCGACGCGCGTGGTGGCGGCGAGGTGGTGGTGCAGGAGCTGTTGGTGGGAGAGGAGGTGATTGCGATGGATTGCATCGGGACTGATTGGGACTGATTGCAGGAGCTATTGGTGGGAGAGGAGGTGATTGCGATGGATACATGGATTGCAGGAGCTATTCGTCGTATAGGCGTTGATTGCCTCGGATTCCATCGGGACTGATTTGGGACTGATCGCCCTCGCAGTTCGTTGTCGATGTGGTGTCGCGTGCGGGCGAGCACAAGGCGGTCGCCCTCTGGCGGTATTCGAAAGGCGAGCGGAACGGCGCGCCTTTCGTGTACGATTACGATCAGGTGATTGCATGCTGATGGCCAGAGGTGACCACGAATGAGCACTGGGTGCTGCTGATGAGCGCTGATGACCACTGATGACTGCTGATGACTGATGACGACGAATTAGCACTGATGACCACTGATGACTGATGATGACTGATGACGACGAATTAGCACTGAGTGCTATGCTACTATGGCTGCCGTTCATGTATACGAGTACGCTCGTCAGCTCATGCCATACGCTGGCTCAAAAGAGATGGCTGATGCATTGGGACTGATTGCGACAGATTGGGGCTGATGACGTCTGATTGCGCTCGCAGCTGATGACGTCTGATTGCGCTCGCAGCTGATGATGTCTGATTGCGCTCGCAGCTGATGCCATGCGCTGGCCCCAAGGAGAGGGCGCTCGTCGAGTACGCCTTCGCGACGCTCGATGCTCTAGGTTGGCAATGGGGGCCCGCCCACATCGAGCTGATGAGCACCGTCGACGGCCCACGGCTCATTGAGGTGATTGCATGCTGATGGCCCACGGCTCATTGAGGTGATTGCATGCTGATGGCCCACGGCTCATTGAGGTGATTGCATGCTGATGGCCCACGGCTCATTGAGGTGATTG
>Ga0210241_101193_pt1 | contig 20584 bp, 18 predicted proteins | sample ChrtobMetP5a_8mM_FD_155488 | JGI IMG/M metagenome (GOLD analysis project Ga0210241, IMG submission 155488) | Chrysochromulina tobin associated microbial communities from unialgal haptophyte culture, Seattle, Washington, United States - P5a_8mM | ecosystem: Host-associated > Algae > Haptophytes >...
CGAGCGGGACACCAGGTGCTTCGAGCGGGACACCAACAGGGCGCACGCGCTGTTTCGGTCACGAAGTTAAAATTCCCACACTTCCTTCCTCGCGGTTCGGGTGCGCCACCTGATCTCAGCTTCACTCCGTTGCACGTTCGTCCTCGGCGCCACATGTGGGCCGGTTCTGCGGCCGGGGCTGGCCCGCGTCCCGATCCGCTAGCGCTACGAGCGCCGAGACCCCCACCCGTTCGATAGCGAATTCGGCTATAGCCCGTAAACCCAAACGCGCGCGCAATTCCAATTCAATTCGGAGGGTACCGTCCCTGTGCAATCCGGGATACCATTCAATCCCTTAAGCACATATCCCTAATTTAATACATGAATCGCCTCTAACTGTCTCTATATGTTTGCGCCACTTTATATACACAACTATTTACGCAAGTACCGATCAGGGTCGAAGCCCCCCGCCCGCGGGTTAGGTCCAGTCACTGGCGTCAATCCCATAGACACATGGCCTGCCTGTACGTGTAGAGAGTGTTCGTCCGCGCCGAGTTCGAGGTTGCATACGGATTCGGCGAACGCGGATTCAGTGCCGTCGTCCAACAAGCTCGATGCCCGCTTCTCGGTCTTGCGCGCTGCTTTCTTCTCCGCCTTCTCCTGGTTGCGCGCCACCGCGCCCACCTCGCAGGCAACAACCATCTTCTCGAGCTCCGCCTTACGCGTCTCTACGTCCCGTGGTCCCGTCGGTATGGCCGATCCCTTCTTGAGCTGATGCAGCCGATGGCGCGACATCTCAAGGGCATCGAGTTTGTCCTTGCCGCCGCGCGAGGTGCAGCTCGCGCCCGCCTCGATGAGCGCTTCCACGACGTTGAACCAGCCGGAAGTAATGGCCCAATGCAATGCCGTCATCCGGTGTTGCTTGTCGCGCTGACGCAGGTTCGCGCCCGCCTTGGTGAGAGTGCGCACCGTCTGCACCTTGCCGACGCCGCCCGAAAAGATCGAGGCGAGGATTAGCGGGCTCTCTTCGCTCGGCAATTGCTTGTAGTTGACGTCCGCGCCCGCCTCGATGAGCATCTTTGCGATCTCGGCAATCTTGGCCTCGTCGGCCTCAGTGTTGGCCTTGACTCGGACGGCGTAGATGAGCGGCGGGCTGCCCATGTCGATGCTATTGACGCGGTGGTAATTGCTCGTGGCGTTTCCAGCGCCGAGAATGCAACGCACTTTGGCCACGTTGGTCGTGAAGCATGCAATGTGCAGCTCGCTTTTGAGCTGGGTGAGCGTGCCACCGCCCTTGCCCATCTCCGTGGCGCCCTCGAAGCCCTTCGGAAGCGCGCGTGTGGGCGGATTTTGGATATTGACGGAGCCGTCGTGTTCCGGCGTGAAGGGCTTCGTGCCCAACAACATGCCACCTTCGGAGATGCTGCCCGACGCGGCGCGAAAGCGAAAGATCAATTTTGGCGCAAGTTCCGGATCGGCTCGAAGACGAGGCGACGAAAGCTACCGGTACTCAGTTGTTGGTGGGTTTGGATGGTTGTGAGGTTCGTCTGTGGGGTCCGAGTGCCTTTGTGCGTCCGCGTGTCCCGTGTGTCCCGTGTGTTTCCCGGCTCCCCCCGGTGCCTTTTTACCGGTACTCAGAATGCGCACGTCTGCGCCTTTTAACGTCAGCCTGAAACTCTGTTTGTCGACACGATGTCGAATGTCGATTGGGGCATCGCGCCCACTCCCGCCGAGCTGGCGAGCGCGCAGACGCTCGGCGCGATGGAGCTGACGCGGCTTCTCGTGCGCCTGCTCCACCTGCCGCGGCGCGCGTGGGCCGATGAGGACGCTATGGGCCTGCGCTCAGTGCTGGAGCACGCCCACGCCCATGAAGATGAGTGGGTGCGCTTGCTAGCCACGGTGCTCGACCAATACCGCGCAACAGGGGTGGTGCTCGCCGATACCGATGGGCTGCTCCACGTTGCCCGCCAGGTCGCCACCGTCGTCGCGCGGCCGCAGACCGAATCGCAGGGAGGCAGCTTCGTTCAGCATTTGCGCTCTTCCGAGCTAGCATTCACCCTGCTGCGCGACCAGCCTGCCTCGGCAGGCGAGCATTTCAAAGTCAGCCCGGTTGCGCTCGCATCGCTCGAGACCGACTTCCGGCTTGCCGAGCCAGCGGCCTCCTCCTCCGGCACCTTCGCCGCGACGGCGTCTACCACGGCCGGCACCAGAACGGATGCCGACTCATCCGCAGTTGGCACCTCTCGCGCGAGCGCTGATTCTTCGGAGGCGGACAGGCCGTCAATCCTGCTGAGCGCGCGCGCCGCCCGTCCCGTGACGCTGGGGCGCGCCTCAGGGCTCTCGACGGGCCCAGGCCAGGCCAAGAAAGAGAAGCCGAAGGTGATGATGGTTGATGTGGAAGAGCTGACGAAGCTGCAGGCAGCCGCAGAGGCGAAGAAGAAGGCAGAGAAGGAGGCCATGGAGGCCAAGAAGAAGGCAGAGAAGGAGGCGGCTGAGGGCAAGAAGAAGGCAGAGAAGGAGGCCATGGAAACCAAGAAGAAGGCAGAGAAGGAGGCGGCTGAGGGCAAGAAGAAGGCCGAGAAGGAGGCCATGGAAACCAAGAAGAAGGCAGAGAAGGAGGCAGCGGAGGCAGACGCCGAGAAGGAGAAGCCCAAACTTGAACCCAAGGAGCCAAAGGAGCCCAGAGCCAAGAAGCCCAAACTGGACGCGGCAGCAACGGCATCGTCCGCGTTTGGATCTGTCACACCGGACGCGGGCGTGCTAGTGGGCGGCGAGGAGGGCGTTGGCTTGACCGCCCCGTTTGGGATCCCGCCGCCGCTGCCGCCGCCACTGCCGCCGCCACAACCCCACCCAGCACAAGTGGTACAAACGGCGGCGTCGCCATCAGTTTCGGCCTTTGCTCCACCACCCGCGCCACCACTTGCCGACGCGGTGTTGCCCGAGGCAGTGCCCGAGGTTCTTAGGGATGCGCTGCGCGGCCTCGGTGCCGATGATCTGGCGCTCGTCGTGGCCTTCTTTCGCCAGGATGCTGGCCGGGCCGGCGCGCATGAGATCGTCCTCTCGACTGAGTCGAAGGAAGACGGCACGCTCAGCCACGTAATGCTCAAGCTCGACTTCGGGAGCATGTCGTGGAAGCGCGTGCGCAGGAAGGCATAACACTGTGTTACAGCGGTGCCGTCCGAAGAGAGGGCTCTACACGCCTCCTCTCATTCTCCCTGAAGTAGATGCTGAACGTGCGAAACAAAACCTCCTGCACAGCGGTTTCCCCCCGCGAGAGCCGATTTGTGTGAAGTGACGCGGGAAGAACGAAAATGGTGCGCGCGACCTTACTCGTGTTATTCGGGGCTCTTGGCCTCGTCGCCGCCGACAAGACGAAGACAGTATGGTGTAAGAACGAGGGAGGCAATTGCAACTACCCAAACATCAATTTGACGTCCGACACGTACGTCTACTGCGTGGAAAACCAGCCCCTGCTCAGCTGGCAGACTTGTACGGGCAGTATGCTGCAGCTCTTTGACGTGCAAAAGCTGCACGTAACGAGCACATGTACTTCGACGGAGATCAGAATTGCATCGGATGATACGTGGTTGGTGGATCTGATCAGGTTCAACAACCCGGCTTCAATCGAGCAGCGAGCAATCGATGCCCTCAACAAAGATAAGCCATTCTCACAATTATTCGGCGAGTCGATCGATAGCCTCTTCTCAAACGTTAAGGACAAGCTCGTCAACCTGTCGCCGTTCGGCACGTCGTGCGTCGCGCTGAAGTCCGGCAATTGCTCGAAGGAGGAGGTCAACATCAAATGGCAACGCAGCGGCCCACTCAAAGGGGAGGCGGAGATGCGCTTGTGGATGGGGCCCGCGCTAGTGCTCCTCGGCGCGGTGCTTTTCATGTACGCCGATCTGCTCGCCGAGTCCACCTTCTTCCACTACGCTTCGTGGACGTCGGGATTCATGATCTTCTCCATCATCCTCCTTCTCTGGCTTCTGAGCTCGCGCACAGGCCGCGTCGGGAAGTACATCACATATGCCGCGGGTGTGAGCAGCCTTGTCGGGGCATACGTGTGGGACATGGTCAAGATCGAGTTAGGGGAACATTGGCCGTGCGCGCCGCACAGCCACACGCCGCACGCTGCGCTCGCGCGTGCGTATGATGAGAGTACGCATGATGAGAGTCGAACCGCACCTCCTGCCTTGCACCTCCTGCCTTGCTCCTCAGGTACATCCTCGCCTACTTCCTCGTCTTCGGCTGCGCGGGGCTGGCGTACGAGTTCTGGCGGCTGAAGGGTGGCCGTCCGCCGATGTACGAGTGCAGCCTGGTGGCGTATATGATCAAGTTGACCTCGCTCATCCTCCTCTATTTCGGTCCCTTTTCGAGAAGTTTGAGTTTGACGCTCTCTCTCGGTGCGGCGCTGTATCATCCTGCGAGCGTGCTGCTCTCGCCACTGCAGCCGCTCTGGCAGCACCTGACCGCACGAAGGCCCGAGCGTGCACCGTCGTGGTACCGCCCGCCGACGGCCAGCGGCCGGTATCTCACGCAGGAACAGTATGAGACGCAAGGGCGCATCGCTACTGACCAGGGTCTGCAGAGCCTCTTCAAGAGTCCGGAGTACCAAACTTGGCTCCTCGCCAACCACCAGCGCATGTCCCTCGATGGCGGGATGAGGCAACCCCAGTTCTCACCCGAGGAGGATGTGGATGACTGAAAGACGATCAGGATAGTCAGCCAGTCACTGTACTGTTCCGAGTTCGTGCATCGTGCTCGGTGCTTCCCCGTCGGCTCGCCTCGGACCGCGCGGCGGATCGGAAGGATGCGCGCGCGCGCGCAGCGCCGCAAGCACATGGGTTCGGTCTCGAGGTCGGTCAAAACGCCCGCTGTGGCGGGGATCACGGGACCACGCAAAAAACTACGAGAGTAGGACCGGTGTGGAGCGAGCACATAATACATGATAGACTGGGACGCACATAGGCGGTACATTTAGGGGCCTTTTTCTTATGATTCAGTTACAGCACCTTCCCGCCGGGGCGCTTCCGGACCTGCGACGAGGCCTCCGACTGACCGGCACCCGGGTTGCCAACGGCGCGCAGGACATTTCTCAATAGGAGGCGCCCCATTCGAACCCTTTTGGTGCCGGGGCGCTTACCAGCACCGACATCCGTGTGGCTGCATGGCTCGCGCCTTTCCCTACCTCGGCGAGTCCCTGATCGTCGAAGGCGGCGCAGACGCGCTCGAACACGGTCTCCACACTCGCGCCGGCGTCGATGCGCCGAAGGCAACCTCGTGCCTCGAGGCTCTCGACGACAGGCAGTGAGTCCTGCACAAACGTGCGGAAGCGCCTTTTGATGGTCTCTGCGTTGTCATCCGAGCGGCCGGAGGAGAGTCCGCGATTGAGTAGGCGTGCCTCCATCTCGGCCTCGCTCACGTCCAGGAAGAGCATGAAAGCTGGCGAACCCACGGCGCTCTCGAATGCCTCGAGGTTGGAGATGGAGCGCGGGAAGCCGTCGATCAGGAACGGGCCGGCGCGACCCGCCATCGCGTTTGTGAGGAGGCGCACGGTTGTATCGGACTTGACGATCTGTCCCTGGTTGATGACCTTTGAGATCTCCAGCCCGAGCTCTGACCCAGAGCGCACCTCCTCGCGAAGCAACTCGCCGGCAGAGAGGTGCACCAGCCCAAACCGCTCTACGAGGCGCTCGCACTGTGTGCCCTTGCCGCTCCCCGGTCCGCCCATGATGAAGTAGACACTCGGCGGAGCGTCTGCAGCCGTGTCATCGTCAGCAGCTCGGCGCTGCTCTCTATCCAGTCCCGCATGTATCGCGCAGCTCACCCGTGGCATGCGCGAGCTCGCGCCGAGCATCACAGCGAGCTCATTGTCGTGGCGCATCGACTGCGGCGCCCGCACGAGCGCAGGCGTCGCGCCCGGTAGCAGCAGCCCGAGGGTCACGCAAAACAGATTTCGATGAGCCATTTTTGTTCCCACTCGAGATTTTGATTTCTAAACAATTCCGCAAGCTCTACATCGATAGTCAGACACGGTTCAATGGTTCAATCGTTGGTGACCCTCTCACACTCCTCATGCACATCGTCGACGCCTAGGGCTTCAAAAGAAAGAACCGGGTACAGAACGAGCGCGGCTCCGTAGATGCAGATGAGAATGAGGCCCTTGGCACGGCCGAGGCTGGCATGCGAGTGGCGCCCCCAAGTGGGCAGAGTGGGCAGCAGCAGCAGACTCAGGTACAGCAGCACGTTCGCCAGCTGGATGTTGGCCATCAGGTGGAGGCTCTTGACGAGATCGACCCTTATGGTCTGGTGTGCGGCATTTGAGATGGCCCACGGGAGTCCGAGCCCGACGAGGATGTTAATGATCTGCGAGCCACTCGAGTTGGAGACCGCCATGGAGCCGTACCCTCGCTTGGCCACGGTGACAGACTGGATCAAGTCGGGGATCTCGGCGCCCACGGAGATCACATACCTGCAGTTAGGCGATCAGTGGCGTTCAGCGGCGCTCAGAGGGCATCAGAGGGCATCAGAGGACACGCAGAGGGCACTCAGAGGGCACTCAGAGAGCACTCAGAGAGCACTCAGAGGGCACTCAGAGGGCACTCAGAGGGCACTCAGAGGGCACTCAGAGGGCACTCAGAGGGCACTCAGAGGGCACTCAGAGGCGAACACGCACAACCCGAGCGTCGCAGTTGGGATGCGGAGCATGCTGCCCCAGCGCGTGACGATGGCCGCGATGGTTGTTGAGAAGAGTGCGACCCATAAGAAGGAGGCGACGAGCGTGATCGGATAGCGCGCCGCGCCCGGCGCATCATGCGCGCACTCCGGGCAAGTGAGGGCCAGAAGCCACTTGAGCGGTTGCAGAGTGAGAGCGCCTGCCGTCTGCATCGCTGCGAGGCATCGAGCGAAAGGGCGCCCCTCACCTCGGACGACAGCAGAGTCGTCCAAGGCGAAGCCGTCGACGGTCTGGGCCGCGAGCCTCGCCAGCAACGCTGGCGATCGCATGCCTACGCTCCCCGGCGCCGCCGCACTTCCAGACGCAGCCTCAGCAGCTGCTGCGGCGTCCTCGACCTGGAGGAGCCTCTCGCTCGCCTGGATCACGAATGACTTTTGGCGACGCGGCGAGAGTTGGTACAGCTTGGTGCGGATGTACTCTCGTGCCTGCGAGGCGAACATAATCACCAGCAGGTAGACCAAGTAGAGCGCGACGAGCATGTACGACTCGGCTGTCTGTATGACGCCATCCGCGATGGCGGTGTGGAGCAGCACCAAGGCGATTAGGTACATGGAAATGTCGCGCGCGAGCGGCCGCCGCTTGAGCTCGAGAGGCTTAGAAGTGGCAAGAGCGCAGCAGCCGGGGATGACTGTGAAGGCGATCATGCCGCTTCCGAGGATGGCGCCAACGCCGAGCGCGGTGTCGCTGCCTGGGCAGGAGTTGTTGTCGTTGCAAGCACACGAAGATGTGGCATTACGGTCGTCGTCGCCGCGACCATCGGAGAGTGCGGCTTTGAGGGTGCTGATCGCGTTGATGACCATCTCTGGGGCTGCCGAGCCAAAGGCCATGAAGGACGCGCCTGCCACATCTTCCGGTATGCTCCAGCGCACGCAGAGGGTTTCGAGACTCACGACGAGGTGCTCATCGGCAATGATGGCGACCGCAACAAACGAGTACACGAGCAAGCCGACCTCGAACACGATTCCCGAAGTGCTGCTGTCTATGGAATCGAGGCACAAGTTTTCTATGCCTGAACAGCAGCAGCCCATCGGGGCCGGGGGAGACAGTGAGAGGCGAATGACAGACTGTCCAAAGTTGGAAGACGACGAGATACCGGTAAAAAAACACCGACGAGATACCGGTAACTTAAGAGAACATGTCAAGATCGCACTTTTGATAGGCTACCGTGTGGTTGCGTGTTGTTTATGCAAAGACTTGACTTGACAATGAGTTGACAAATGCTCTCTTCATCCGTGGACGAGTTTCCACACAGATTTCCACACGATCAAACCCTCCGAGCCTGCTTTACCAGCCCTGTCCCTCGTCTATGAAGTTGGGCATAGGGCCTCCCTCCCTCAAGAATCATGAAATTGGCATCGCGTGCGGATGTGGAACCATCATGGGGATGACCATGCGCGCCCCTTCCGGACTCTGCGGCAACTCCGGCATTCCCGGGTGGCAAAATGCCATCGTGTACCCCGGGAACCACATGCCTTGGTCGAAGCACATGTCGTAGCCGGTGGCGGGATACGCCTGCGGGATCATCTCTGCGTCAAAGCCCCGCCGCTCCTCTGCGAGCCTCATAGCCGCAAGGTGCTGCGCCTCGACCGCATCACCGTGCATGAAGCGGCAGCGTGGGCCATAGGCGCACTGACCAGTCCGTTCGTACTCGCGGCACTCCTTCGTCTTGTAGCTCGTCGGCTGGTCCTGGCGCATACGCAGCTCTTCGAAGCCATGGGCAAACTGGCACTTGCTATCGTACCCGCATGCCCCGATGCGGGCCCAGTTTGCGCACAGCTCGGTCTTGTAGCGGAGGGGGTCCTTGACGAGGGAGGCGGCTGCGGCCGCGGCTTGCTTCCGCCCTCCTCGAGCCATTGAAGTCGCGCCTCCCTCAAGGAAAAAGTGGTATCAGATATGTCGGCAAGCGCGTGTCGAGCAGGTTTTTTGAGATGAGTTTTGTCGCGTCGGTAGGTTTTGCACAAAAAATGGTTTTCAGTTTCGTTAATATTGCCCGGCCGCAACTTTCCGGCCAATCCATTTGTGCCGCGTCGCGCTCTCCCGATATCTCGCGCCGGTGGGCGCCCCATAGGCGCCCCCAAGGAGCAATCGCCTTCGATTCTGCATTCACGCTTTGTGAACTTGAACTTGACTTGACTTGACTTGACTTGCTTGATTTGTATGCTTCGGAGACATCGGACACGCGAAATGCGTCTTTTCTTCGGTCTCATCGGTGTGGCCTCGGCCGATGCTTTGCTTGTACGCCGCGCCGCTCTTGGCTCTGGCTTTGCAGCTGCTGCAGGGATCCAAGCCAGCTCGTTTTTTCTGCCGCGGCCCGCCTCCGCCAGCGACAAGGGAGCGGCCAGGTACGCGAGCGGTTATGAGCAACCGAAGACGAAGGAGGAGCTCTTTGGAGAGGCGCAGGATCAGGTTTTCACGCCGCTTGCTAAGGCGCTGGTCGCCAAAGATGGACCTGGCCTGGCGCAGCTCTATTCGGCCGATGCCACGTACATAGATTCAAGCATCAAGCCCTTTGAGATTGTGAAGGGCGCGAGCGGCATCGGCCCATATGTTGCGGCGCGTGTAGCCGACGGCCCTGCGGTGCTGAAGCTCACTCGCTGCAATGGCGAGTTCACAATTTCCGAAGGAACTACTCGCATTCTCCACACGCAGTTCACAATTACTTCCTCTGGCGGCCTCTCGACGGGCTATTGTCGGTTGATCGCGACTGATGGCAACAGTGGCTGGAAGATCGACCGTGAAATCTACCCGCTCGACAACCCGAAGGCGTACAGCATGCTGCAGCCTAAGCGCGACATCTTTGGGAACGTTTACATGCAGCTGGAGCTTTGAGCGAGACGGACTGGGTCGGTATCGTGCCCACATACGACGAAATACGACGATCAGAGTTAAGATCAGAGACCGACAGAGTTGCCACGCTCTCCTCTCCGGGGGCGACGTCTGACGCGAGTTGTGTGTAAAATGTTCAGTCGAATCGAATCTCGACACACGATACGGAGCCACTCTCGGTGGCGGGCCGCGAGACTTACGCGCGCGTAAGTCGAGACGCGCATCTTGAAGATGATCTCGAGATGCCCGCCATCCGGGCCACATGCGCAATTGCGCATGTGCCGGGATCTTGGAGCGGCGACGCGCGAGCACGCGACGCGGACCCACAGGGACCAGGCCCTCAGAGAACGACCCAGAAAGACCCTAGAAAGACCCCCGGGCGGGGTGGTAGCACGTTGCGCTGTTGCAAGAGGTAAAGAGGCGGCCTTTTCTGAGTCGGGGCCGCGGGGAGCAATTGGCGGGGAGGTGCGGTCGGCTCGACCGGGGCTGCGGCTGTTGATTGATCGGCCGCGGATTCGGAGGTCGAGGTCGCGCGGTCGTGCGTGTGGTTGCGTTGGTGGGTTGGGTTGGTTGTGAGGTTCGTCTGTGTGATCCGTGCGCCCATGTTGTCCCGCCCCCCGGCGTCTTATTTTACCGTCTTTTTACCGGTCCCGGCTCCCCCCGGTGTCTTGTTACCGGTACCGGTACCGGTTTGGATGGTTGTGAGGTTCGTCTGTGTGGTCTGTGTGCCTTTGTACGTCCGCGTGTCCCGTGTGTCCCGTGTGTGTCCCGGCTCCCCCCGGTGTCTTTTTACCGGTACGCGACGATCACGATGCGGCGGCATACCTGCGACATGGCCATGCCGTCAAATCCAACGTCGCAGTCGCGCCCGCTAGTTCCTAAGTGGAACGTTCAAGATGCCAGGCGTCAACTTGATCAAATGCTTCGCAGAAAATCGGATTTCAGCCATCAGTACCTCTTCATCCCTAACTCCAAGCGTAACGATGCGTGGCTGCCGTTGCTGCACGCATCACAGCATCCTGTCAAATGCTCACGCTACTTGCTGATCGAAGATGATTTGAGCCGCACGGGAGTGGGGTTTACGGGCCGCCTTCTTGCGTCCGCTCTCCTTTATGCTGCTCGCCATGGACGGGTGTTGCTAGAGTCACCCGTGCGCAACAAGATCACCGGCGAGCCTGCTGGACGCTGGTGCGATCGCCATCCGCACACGCTACAGTGTGTATACGAACCGTGGTCGCATTGCGTACTTCCCAATGAGAAGGCGCCGGCCGCTGCTTACGAAACGACTTGCACGTATACAGAGCACGCAAATGGCACAAGGATATGGATTCATAAACCCGGTACTCGCGTTCATGCCAGTAGCAGGATGGCGTGCTTCCGCCACCATGTCAATGCCGATGACGGTGCGGTTCGCATACGACTCAGCTCCTTTCATACCATCAGCCCATTCTGGATGCAACCGGGACCTGACGCATACGCGGTGCTCCGCGCTGCTCACCGCCTCCTGTTTGTGCCACGGCCCTGGGTCACCTCGCTGGGAGCCTGCGTGATGCAAGAGCACGGCCTTCGACCAGCTGAGTTCATGACAGTGCACGTGCGTGTCTCCCAGGAGAAGACAAAAGAGGTGCTCAAGGCTGGCAAGCGGATGCCCAATGAGGCTGCCTACCGCGAGCTAACTCAGCTGGCATCCGAGGCATTCGGCATTCGTCATGTCTTCCTGCAGACCGCCAACCCGCGGGTGCTCTCCGAATGGATTCCGTGGGCAGAGGCTCAGAACCTTCGCCTGAGTTACACCGACAATCCACGGCAGGAAGGTGATGCGTGGGGAGGATGGTCGGCTGAGGCGAACATGACATCGACGCAGACGGCCGTTGCAGCCGTGAACGCATACATAGCAGCGCAAGCCGCTCTGCTCATATCGCCAACGCACAGCATCTGGACCACTTTTTTGATGCATCTGATGGGCTTTGACGCGCATGCCGAGCAATGGCCGCCCATTCGAGCACCATCCGGGTTGCCCTGGCTCGACGAGCAGTTCGATGAAAGCTCGTATGGGTGTGGACCATTCGAGAGCTACCTCAAATTTGTCGCCCGGCGGGCCGTCATTCCCTCGGCTGTCGTCTCGCGAGTATGGAACCATACAACTCGCGTGGCGAGGAAACGCGCCGGGTGCCAGGGCAGGAGCCGGCACATATGGGCGTAACTTTTTCGTTATCGACTTACGCGGTAAATCGTAAAAGTCTATTAGTCAAGTCAAACTTGCTATACGCGTCGACGTTACACGTTGATAACTCAAAACTCAAAACTCTTGGGTCGTCATCACGTCTGTCATATGAAGTTATGAACAAAACCAACCAGACTAACCGATCGAGTACATGTACCGGTAACGTACAGGACCACGCGCTATCGAAGGTCGTCTCGAGGCTCGCAGTTCGAAGTGATTTGGAGTGTCAACTTGACTTGACTTGACTTCCAAATCTGGCAGCGACGAGTTGGCCGTGGCGTTATGATATGCGCGGTCGAATCCCGCATGTGTTCGCGAACATGCGTATGTTGATAGTGGCACTTTCGTGCTTATTGTATGTTTCCACCGTGGTCTATACAGCAGCGATGCTCATGGAGATTGCCACGATCGCAGGCCCGTCTGCGCCTGCCGCACAAGGAGGGGGGCTCAGCCGCAGTCGCTGCGCACCGGCACCTTTCTCGTGGATCTTTCGCCCGCCACCTCCATGCCCTCTGCCTCCGCCTCCGCCACCTCTAGAGGCATTCATCGGCGCTGTATTGAAAGAATACGGCATTCGGGTCGACGTGGTCCAAATGGCGATGCCACCTATAGAGGCATTCATCGGGGGTTTGTGGGCAGAATCTGGCCAACGGGTGGACGTGGTCTATACCTTCGTCAAAACGGCGATCAAGGAGCATTTTTACGTCTCAAAAGCTCCACCGCCGAGCGTTTCAATTTGGTGGCTGGTGATCCTTGCCGTAGCCATCGCGAGCGTGCAATTGTGGGTGGCGAAGAACACGCCCGAATCCGCGTTGTTCACCACTATCATGCGCATGCTCTTCTTTCGCGGGCGTCGCATGCGCGGCGAGCTCAGCGGCTTGAGGTTTCCAGTCAAGCTGACGGATCTGACCGACGCTCGCGACGGGCCGGCGGTGCTCACGGCGATGCTGCGCCACGGCGGCCATCTTCCTGCGGGCGTGCGCGTGGCGCGCATCACCGACGAGGCGGCGGTGATCCGCGACGGCGTCAAGGGCGACAAGGGCGTGATCACCGTCGAGTACTATACCGACGAGCCGCACCTCGTCGCCGCGGTGGACCTCAAAGTGATGCTGCCACCCTCGACCTTCTTTGTCAAGTTCAACGTGAGTAGGCTGAGTGGGATGCGACTGCTCGTGGACACTTCGGAATGCGCCAAGTGTGAGGCGATCTTCTATACGCACCTCGCTCACAGGCTGCCGATGGAGGTGCGCACCCCCAAGTGCTACTTCGTCGATTACTCGGAACTCTCGGGAGAGTTCGTGCTGCTCTCGGAGCAGGTGCGCTTTGGCGAGGGTGCGCTTCTGCCGCTCAAGCATCGCATTCGCGACAGCGCGCGCCTCGACGAGCAGCGCGCCTTTGTGCTGAGCGGCGGCACGCTGAACGCGACCTTTTGGGCCGGGGCGCCGATCGGGCTGCCGCTGCATGTGCTCGAGGCGATCCCGCGTTTTGAGGAGACGCACCGACGCATGTGGGTGGTCGCGCAGGCGCTTGCTCGTTTCGGCGGGCTGCACCACACGGCGAACCGCACGCTCAAGGGGCGCGTGGGTGTGAGCGAGGCCTTCATGACGTGGCGACCGCCGCCCGAGCTGCTCGGGCGCGAAAGAGAGCTCATCCGAGATATGCCCGAGATTCTCACCTCGCTGTGCGATCCCTCGACTGGGCTCGTAGCTTACGGGCACAACGACATCACCACGGACAATGTCTTCTTCCTGCGCGAGGGAGGCCTCTTCTTCCTCCGCTTCGGCCTGTTCGATTGGCAACAGAGCTGCTTCAACAACGTGGGGCAGGAGTGGGCATGGAATTGGCATTGGCTCGAGCCAGACTTCCTCGACCAGCACGAGGACGAGTTGATCGAGCTGCTGCTGACCACGTACCAGAAGCAGGGGCGGCGCGTGGCCAAGGCCGATTTCTTACGCGCGTATGTGCTCGGCACGGCGCAGATGTACGTGTGGGGCGGCGGCGGCCTTCAGGCCCTTATGGGTCGTCTCCATTCGCGTGGGCTGCTCGAGGGTCTTCAGCCCGATGACGCGCGCACGCGGGACGGCTCGGTCACGGACCCGAAGCTTCTCGAGCTCTTCGTGGGCGCCGAAATGACGCGGCGCACCTTCACCAACGTGTGCCGTATCATGCGCCGGCACGACTTTGTCGGCGCGTGGCAGCGCTGGCAGAAGGAGCACGGGGTGCTGTCCTCGTGAGCGTGGGATGGGGCTCGGGGGGTCCACAGAGGGGCGATTCTCGGCTTATTCTCGGCGTGCTGGGGTGACGTTTCTTGACCGTTTTGGCCGATTTGGGGCTGGGCGCTGCGCGCTGCGCGGCAGACGGGTGGACGGTTGGAGCAAACTCTGAGACAGAGAAATAAATCACCGTCTTAGGCACTGTCGCCATCTTAAGTGATCATACTGTCACGGTCGGCTTTCCTGCGCCATTTATGTACGGTTCGGATTCGTCAAAACTTTCAAGTTTCCGAACTTCTTGTGGCTTCCTGCGCAGGAGGACGATGCTGGCGTGCTTCACGTCACGAGGTGACTGTGGTTGTGGGCTCGGGACCTCTGGCTGGCCGCCGCGAGCACTATGGAAAAGTGCACCGAGTCGACCCTGAACTATACGCTCTCCGACTTCGGTGACCACTATGTGATCACGCCGCGCGCCTACTTTGACTGCAAGCCGGGCAAGGCTCGCGTGGCGCTCAACCGCGAGAAGGGGTGCGTTGCCATTGCGCCGAAGCTGAAGCCAAAGATCCCCAAGGATCAATATGCGTGCAATACGACGAAGCAGATCTTCGGGGGGATCATCTACTTGCCCAAGAAGGCCGACTTGAGCAAGGAGATTGAGATCGACTACGAAGGACCCGTGAAGCAGGTCATGCTGATCAAGGTTAGAAAGCTTTCGCAACTGGCAGGCTCGGCCTGAGCATTCGTCTCTTTCACACGTGCGAGCAACGGCCCTCTCTCTCGCGCGCTCGGCGCTCGAGGAGGAGCTGCCGCACGCTCGCTCCGCAGATGTAACGCAGATGACCCCGGGACCAGCGGACCTTAAATGAGAACCGCAATAGTACGGTAGAAACACGTTTGTTAGTCGGTTCAGCAGTAATGAAGACGGCCCTTTACCCACACAACAACTGCCCATCCGGCAATGCATCCCTGACAATCCCGCCTGCGCCCAGCACGCGGCCACGCAGGACAGCAAACTCCCAAAGTAGATAGTCCAACACGTCGCAGGACGCAGCCGATTGCGTGTGTTCAGGTACCTCGTGAGCGCAGGGGGGAAAGGCGTGCAAGACCCGAACAATGTATCTGGGCCACACACACACCAAACTTGAAACTTCATCGAAGTAAAGTGAAATCCGTCCAACGAGCGATCATGCACTCGTGCGAGGACGAGGAGGCGGATTTGACCCGCACCGCGCGATGGCGCCGCTTTGCTGACGAGGCCAACCTAGGCAGTCCTCCCGAGGGCTACTATGCTCGGCTCGTCAAAGGGGCGCCGGCTGCAGATCGCACTGCCAAGCAGGTCGAAAAGGACCTGCATCGCACGTTTGGGTCGCTGCAGCGACCAGGGCTACGCGCGCTGCGCGTGCCGACACCCGAGGCCATACAGTCGCTGCGTAACGTGCTGCTCGCATACGCGCAGCACAATCCACAGGTTGGATACTGCCAGTCGATGAACTTCCTCGCAGCCATTCTGCTGCTTGTTGTGGACGAGGAGTACTCATTCTGGTGCCTCGCGGCGATCGTTGAGCGGCTGATGCCGGGGCACTTCTCGCAGTGCATGGAGATGGCGCTCGTTGACCAGGGCGTCCTCGCCCATTTCTTGCGCGTCGAGGATCCGCTGCTCGTCGACCATCTCGAGCAACTGCACGTGGCGCCGTCGCTCGTGACCACACAGTGGCTGCTCACCTGCTTCGTGGGCTCGGCGCTGTCGCTCCGCGCGCTGCTGCGCGTGTGGGACCGCTTTTTCACCGAGCGCCACGTCGCCTGCCTCTTCCGCATCGCCGCCTCCCTTCTCATCTCGAGCCGGAGATCGCTGCTCCAAATCGTAGAGACGGGCGCCGCCTACCAAGCTCTTTCCCGACTGGGGCACGACACCAGCGACCCCGCGGCGATCCACGCGCTCTTTGCGACCGCGGCAGCGCTGCGTCACCCCGAGCTCCTCGAGCACGGGTCCCTCGCCGCCCTTCGGCACTCGCACGCCGCGAGCCTGCGCGAAGAGCGAGGGGTGGGCGCTTCAGAGCAGGCCGTTGCCGCCGTGGCCGTGGCGACAGCGACGGCCGCCGAGATGATCGCGCAGGTGCAGGTGGAAGAGGAAGAGGGGGTGGAGGCAACGAGCGGGGCGCACCACTGTGGGAGCAGCGGCACCGGCCTTCGGCGGCAACGCAGCAGCGGCAGCAGTGCTCGGCGCGAGCGTGCGGATGCACCGGCCGGTACTCTCTGGAACGGAGCAGCGCTCTCGGCTGCACGAGCCGAGACTGCCGCTGACCCCGAGTGGACAGTCGTGCCCGCGGAGGCGCTGGGCGCCGAGCCCATGGGCGCAGCGGAGGGTTGGAGCCTCGTCGAGCGCGCGCCCGCCCCGAGCCGAACGTGCTACACTGGCTCGGCCCTCTCGTATGTGATCCTGCAGCTCGAGGCTCCCAGGCTACTCGAGGCTCACTTTGCGAGCGACGCCGGCGGATCGGCCGACCTCGCTGCACTAGCTGCCGTCAAAGACCTCTCGGCACAGCTCGATGCCCTCGCGTGATGGTCATATAAACCGCGCCCGTAACGGCTTTGTATCTGAGAGTCTGACACATTCACGTTCACACACTTGTGTTGCTTCGGCGCGGGCGCCTGATTTTGTGCTCGGCTGCCGCGACACTCTCACGCACCCCACTCATCGTGCTCTGTCGGCAGTGCCGACGCTCGCTCGGCAATTTCGCGATGAAGTGGTCCGCTCGCGTGCTCGCGGCCGCCACGGGTCTCTTCGGCATCAAACCGCCATCGACGGTCCACATCGTGGGCGACACGTACCTCGACGTCATCGCCAAGATCCAGGATCTTCCCAAATGGGACGGCGACACGTCCATTCGCTCGCCAATTGAGACGGTCTGCGGCGGCTCGGCGTTGAACACGGCGGCGCAGTTGTCGGCGCTACTGCGTACGCGGCGGCAGCGTGGGCAGCAGCGGCCTTTTCGCCGCTGCGTCTTGCACTCCCGACTGGGTGCCGACCTGTACGGTGACCTCGTGGCGAAGCGCATCCGCGAGGTTGGTGTGACGCTCGCTGGCCGGCGCTCGGGCGGGCAGGGCGTGTGCATCTGCCTCTCGGGGCAGCAGGATCGCGCCTTCGTCTCCTTCAAGGGCTCCGTGGCCGACTTTTGCGAGGCGGACCTGGACATTGACAAGCTGCTCAGCCCTAGCACGAGCCACGTGCACTTCTCCGCGTACTACGACTGCTCCGGGCTGCAGCCAGCTGTGCCGCGGCTGATGCAGCGCGCAAAGGCCGAGTGCGGCGCGACCATCTCGATCGTGCCGCAGACCGACTCGGCCGGCAAGTGGCGCGGTGGCCTCAAAGAGCTGTTGCCGCTGGTCGACGTCCTCATCTGCAACCAGCGCGAGGCCGCGGCGATCGCGGGCGTGGGCCTCGCGGGCCGTCGGCCGAACTGGTCGGAGATGGACGAGATCATGCGCACGCTGCACACGGCCGGCGCACCACTCGTCGTCGTCACGCTGGGCGCCGATGGAGCATTAGCCGCGAGTCCGGACGCCTGGTGGTTTCAGCCAACTCAGCCGAGCCGCACGGTGGACACCACCGGCGCAGGCGACGCGTTTGCGGCGGGGTTCCTCTTCGGCTGGTGCGGCTCGCGGGACGTGCAGCGCGGACTCGTGTATGGCTGCGCTTGCGGTTCGGCCGTCGTTGAGCAGATCGGCGGTTCGAGGCCTCTCGACGCCACCCAGGTGGATACCACCATGCGTCGCAACGAGGGCGTCACGCTCCACGGCGACTTTTTGAGCTCGGTGGATGTGATCAAGGAGTACTTGAACCACGACCCTGACGATCTGTTGGAGGAGGGCACGCTCGTCGACACGCTCAACGGCTTCCTCGTGGATTGCAAGACAAGCGGGCTGCTGCGTGCCGGCGCTGCCGGCGCCATGCCGGTGGAAGCCATGGCCATCGGGTTGGTCGAGAGGAATGAGAGCCTGTAATAACACGCTGATGTCCGTTGTCGAGTATTGTCGAGAGCCTTTGCGCTTTGGCAGCCTTCCCCGTCACCGACACACAGGCGCGGATAACCAACACACTTACAACACACTTGACACTAAAGACACCCGGTTCGGGCGCCGGGCGATCCGATCGCGGCCGCGACGCGCGCGACCGACCGGCCCGGGACCGCGACCGGGCTTGGACGCTCGGTCCTCGGATCGAAGTTGGATCGTACTTCGTAGTTTCCGGTTTGAAGTCGTCGGGTCCACTGTATACGTGACGCCGGACCGGACGACAGCTAGTCCAGCCGTTACAGCTACGAGCTGCGCAGGGAGATCCCTCGCCTAACCAAACCGAACCCGGTTGTACGGCACGCCATGCACGCGTGACAAGTCGAACTCCGCGCTCGATCCGGTAACGAAGAAAAAATAAACAACGCGCGGCGGCCCGGGAACTCATCGGTCCGATCCTCCCGGACTAATCGCTTTTTCGGAGCACGATCCCATTTGGCCTCATGGCTTCTGATAGCGGATTCGAAAGAAAGTTGCGCCGATAAATGTGCCGAGGGCACTGAGCCACACCCACGACTCCACATGCGCGAAGTTAAGGGTATAACCGATCCCGCGCGATTTGGGGACCCACACGCGCGGGTCAGACGCTTCGCAGTAGATAAGACCACCGTAGCGCCAGCCAGACATCCCGAGAAGACGAGGATGTAGCAGTGGAGTTGGTAGTCTGCGCGGGGAGGTCGCGAGGAGATGGGTGGTGAGCGTCGACGCGCGAGGCTGGAAGCGGACGCGAGGTGGCCTTCCTGGCGCAGTGCGCTACATCGCAATCGGGGACCACAGCAGCGATAGCGCTCATTGGCCTGGAGCGCGAACGCGAGGGTGCCGGATTGGAGACAGCGCCTTGTGTACTTTTCGGTTTTGGTGGCGACTTGATCGATCGAAGCAAAAGGCGGGCACACAATGGCACAAAAGACGAGCGGGAATTGCCAAAACCTCTCTACCGGTACCGGTAAAAGGACACCGGGGGGAGCAGCGGGGGAGCCGGGACACACACTCTACCGGTCGCCAACTCCCAACTTGCTTCAAAGTTGCAAGAGCAAGTTGAAGTTCCACGTAAGTCCTCCGTTCGGTTCCCCGCGGCCCGCGCGTCGTGTGTTGCCTCGTGAGAACAATGGGTAGGTACCACTTGTCGCGGACCGACGGGGGGGCGCGTTCCCTCATGGGGCAACTTGATTACGAACTAGGCAGCACCTAGGCAGTCAAATAATCCACATAATCCAAGGGTACCAATCGACAGATCTCGGAACGTAGGCCCCAGATCCGCAATAATCCGCTCAGGATTATCAAAACAAAGCCCGCAAACAGCCCTTCCAATTTGGTTCACAGCAACTGTGTGGCTTGGGTCTCGGCGGCGGGTGCCTAGGTGTGCGTGTGGTTGTGTGCGATTGTGTGTTGATGTCGTACGTCGGTGGGTGTCTCCCTTCGAATGCACAAGCTTTGGTAAAGCTTTGGGAGCTCAAGGTGAGGAGATCCACCCGACCTACACCCGACCGCCGTCGCTGCCTTCGCCGCCTCCGCATGAGAGCAAGGACGGCGGGCCGACCGGGCGCGAGGTGACCTGAGGAGAGCTTCCTGGTAAGCGTGAGGGACAGGAGGTGAGCAGATCTGGACGTCTGGTTACATACACATGCACAAAAGGTGTATTTATTAAGGACCATTTATAGTGCGTTTAGGGCCGACAAAAAAGCCGAGCAGAGAAATGCGACACTTCGAACCACGGCGGTGCAAAGCGCAGATCGATGAAGCCGCTTCTTGCGGCTGCTGCGACACGCGTAGATGCGTCTAGCACGAGCGCTGCGTCTGTGCATAGCTGCTCAGCGTCTCAGATCCACCCGAGGCTAGCAAGATCAGCTTCCTCGTAACACCAAGCATGAGCACGGTTGATGCGACCCATCTGCAAGGTTGACTACGCAATGCAAGTGCAGATCGATGAGGCAGCTTCATGCGGCCGCTGCGACACGCGTAGATGCGTCTAGCACGAGCGCTGCGTCTGGGTATAGCTGCTCAGCGTCTCAGATCCACCCGAGGCTCGCAAGGTCAGCTTCCTCGCAACACCAAACATGAGCACGGTTACGACCCTCTGCATGGTCGACGACGAATGCAAAGTGCAGATCGATGAGGCCGCTTCTTGCGGCTGCTGCGACACGCGTAGATGCGTCTAGCACGAGCGCTGCGTCTGTGCATATAGCTGCTCAGCGTCTCAGATCCACCCGAGGCTCGCAAGGTCAGCTTCCTCGCAACACCAAACATGAGCACGGTTACGACCCTCTGCATGGTCGACGACGAATGCAAAGTGCAGATCGATGAGGCCGCTTCTTGCGGCTGCTGCGACACGCGTAGATGCGTCTAGCACGAGCGCTGCGTCTGTGTGTAGCTACTCAGCGTCACAGATCCACCCGAGGCTAGCAAGGTCAGCTTCCTCGCAAGACCAAGCATGAGAATTCGCCACCTTGGATTCAAAAGTGCACCGTCGATGCAATGCAAGTGTACAGAGCTCTGAGAGAGGTCGGCGCTGGCACAGGAGGTGCACTGATCCCT
>Ga0210241_101202_pt1 | contig 20530 bp, 13 predicted proteins | sample ChrtobMetP5a_8mM_FD_155488 | JGI IMG/M metagenome (GOLD analysis project Ga0210241, IMG submission 155488) | Chrysochromulina tobin associated microbial communities from unialgal haptophyte culture, Seattle, Washington, United States - P5a_8mM | ecosystem: Host-associated > Algae > Haptophytes >...
GGCATGTTGCTGGGGTTGTGTGCGGCGGATCGCTCGTTGCTCCAAGACGATACGCAGCTCGAGTTCACGGTCGCCGAGTGCGTCGAAGTCAAGCGGGAGCACTCGGCACGCTCGCTCCAGGTGTGGTCCCGCCCACCCACCGCGATGTAAGCCTGGTCTAGCTTTAGCAGGGACCGGGTTGTCGCGCTCACCAGGCTGCTTGTGTAGCTCTGATGAACAGCAATTCAAGTCAAACACGCGACCAAGTTTACGAGTCTGTAATGCTTTCTCGGTGGTACCGTTTACGTGTTGTGTGTATTCCTAATGAAGACCGAGTAACGGACTTGTGCCGGGTGCGTAAACCAGACTTGGAGATTTTGCTGCGAATTAACAACTCATCCGGATCGTTTGACTTGGAGCAGAAATTATTCGAAAATTCCATGGCATCGACTCCGTGGACCGTGGTCGTCGCCGCACTGGGAAGAAAAAGAGTCAACAGACACCTCGGATTGTCACGTTGTGACACAACCTGAGCGTGTCGGCGCGAACAAAGAATCACGAACGGCGGGGTGTGCCAGTTACGTAATACTCGGCCGCCTGTACTCGGATCTATGGTTCAGGGCACGCATAAGGGCACGCAGCATTAGGTACTGGTGAGGGGCATGGCCCCCCAGTAGAATAGATTTGGGGTTCGTTGAGGTAGTCGTCGTCGGAAGGCGAGTGTGACCACACCCATCGAATACAGCGGCGCTCACATGCACAAGCGCGTCCCCGGGGGGGCGCGTTCACGTGACTACTGGCAACAGGCCAGCAAGCGGGCCGCCGCTTGCGCGGGCATTCCATCACTGGCCGCGGCACCACGGCGCCGGCCCCTACGTTCACCTCCGCTCAGCGCATGTGCGCTCGATCTCGCCTGAGAAGTGAGATTCAGAGCTCGAGCTTCAGATCTCGCCTGAGAAGTGAGATTCAGAGCTCGAGCTTCAGATCTCGCCTGAGAAGTGAGATTCAGAGCTCGAGCTTCAGATCTCGCCTGAGAAGTGAGATTCAGAGCTCGAGCTTCAGATTCAGAGCTCGAGCTTCAGGATCGCTGGTGAGCCGAGCACGTGCATCCCATCCAACTTCACGAAGACTTGGTAGCACCCCGCCGCCGATGCCCCCCACTTGAGCACGTACGACCCATTGCCGAGGTCCTCCACGCTGTGCTCGGGTCGGCGTTCGATCGGGCGTTCGATCAAGTCGGCGTCGCCGTCGGGCGACCCCGCGCCGCCCTTGGGCACCGGCGCCGGTTGCACATCGGAGCCCATCGTGCGCGATCGGATGGGCAACGCTGTCCGCACGGGCGGCTCAGATTGGGCGCCGGCGCCGGGCAAGCCGCCCTCGAGGAAGCCGCATGTGACATCTGAGCCGCCCGTGCGGACAGCGTTGCCCATCCGATCGCGCACGATGAGCTCCGATGTGCAACTGAACCACTGCGCCCTGGCCAAGTCGGCCGCCGCCTTCTCGGCCAAGGCGGCGGCCTTCTCGGCCTTGGACTTGCGCACCAGGGCCTCCTCGGCCGCCCTGGCCTCTGCCTCGCGCGCCGCCGCAGCGGCTGCCGCTGCGGCCTCGCTCGTGTTCTCGTGCATCTCGTTCGTCTCCGCCGCTACGTATGGACGTCGCGGCTGCTTTGCGAGCGCTGCCAATCTCTCCCGCTCCTTCTCATCTTCGTGGCGCTGCTTTGCGCGACCAGCCGCCTGGGACGCCGCAGTCCGCAGCTGCTCTGCGTGCTCGGGCGGCAGACCGGTGGAATGGCCAACCAGCGGCTGCTGCACCTGAGTGAGCAGCGGGTGCGCTGGCCCCGGCTTCACCGTGAGTAGAAAGGGCGAGCCCAGTACGGGGGCCGTCTGCGAGCGCAGTGAGATGTGCAGCCAGAAGGTGCTCGCCGTGTCGACTGAGAAGTGAACCTCGTGGCTCTCGAGCACCTGACCTCGAGCCTTGGGGCCGGGCGACACGCCACCGTATGCGAATCCATTCCTTGACCGGCGCGCGAGTGCGCTGGCGTGCGCAGCCGAGGACCCGCCGCTTGCTACCTCGAATCTTCCGAGCCACTGAGCACCACTGAGCGTCGTTGTGCTAAAGCTCATGTCGGTTGGGACGATGTGTTCGCGCGCGAGCACCTCCGCACACTCGTGCTCCGAAGAAATGGCCTGCTTGCTAATCCAGCTCTGCAGGCTGCGCTGCCTCTCAATGGCTGAGAGCCGAACGCCCACCCTGGACGCAAAGACGCACTGTCGCGTCTGAAGGGTAATCCATCCGCTCGACACGCCAGGGAAGAAGCGCCGAGGACTCTGGCCACCCTGGGAACCATTGCCTCCCAACCGAGTCGCCTGTGCGCTGGACCCTGCGCCGGTCGGCTGGCTCATCGTTTTGGATGGGCTTCTTGGATGGTTCTTCTTGGATGGGGAGCTTCCACGGCGCGATTTCTCCTTGAGTAGAGCGGCTTGTGCCTTCTTCTGCTGCACCTTACGCCGCGCCAGCAGCGCGCGAAACTTGCTCTGGAGCTTGGTGGCCGCACCCTCCATCTTCAGTGCCTCGGCCGCGCGCCGCGCCGCCTCGGCCGCCTTCGGTGACTTGCCCTTCTTCTTCTTCTTCTTCTCGGGCGAGGATGGTGACTTTGGAGCGTCCACGGCCTTCTTTTCGGCCTTCGCACTGCTGCTTGTCTCGCCCTTGTCGTTCTTGTCCGGCTTTGGACTCCCGCCCTTCTTCTCGATCGTCTTAGGCCTTTGGGCCTTCGAAGGCGAGGCCGGGCTTGACGGTGCAACCAGCGGCGCCTCGCCGTCCAGCGGCGCCTCGCCATCCTTGCTTCTTCTTCTTCTTCTTGCTTCTTGATTCTTCGCCGCTTCGGCAGCCCTCGCTTCTGCCTCGCGCGCCTTTGCAGCGTCTGCCGCGGCGGCCGCAGCCTCCGCAGCCTCCGCCGCGGACTTCGCAGCCTCCGCAGCGGCCTCTGCCTCGCGCTCCGCCGCTGCCTCCCTAGTCCTCCGAGCAGAGCGCTCCTTGGCGCGTTGGATGGCCGCTTCCCTCTCTGCTTTCTGGTTGTGGATGGCATCCTCTTTCGTCCTCTCCAACTCGCCCACCGCCTCGCGCCAGCTTCTCGTGCGCCACTGCTGCTGGACGGCGTATGTGTTACGCCAGCTCAAGTTGCCTTTGAACTCCTCGATGCCCTCAAGCGCCACCATCGCACGCACCACGCCCTCGGCCTCGTCACCTACTGCTTCAGTGCGCAGCACCCGCAAGACGCACCCTGGATGCACCTTGCCCAGCCATGTGCTGTCCTCATCAACGGTGAGCGTCAGATCGAGCGTCGTGGTCGCCACGACCATCTTCTCGCCCGCCTCGCCGCCGCCTTCCCAGTACCGGCTCGCCTCCGTCGAGCCACTCGACTGGACTGGGCTGGATGGTGACATTGGTGATCTCGGGCTGCCCATTGTCCGATCGGCTGGAGGGGATGCCTCCATGCCGCCCACGGCGACGGCGTCCTCGCGCGCGGGGAACAAGGCGGGGAAGACGCACACGTCGAGCTCGGTCGCGAAGGTCAGCTGCCCCAGCTCGTCGCGGAACGAGATCGTGAACACCTCCTTGTTGCCCGCGACGGCCCGAGTGAGAGCGTCGCCGCTCACCAGGCAGGTCGAGGCGCATGGCTGCGGCGGCGCGCGCACGTTGCACGTAAAGGGCGAGCCTTCGAGTGGCTTTCCCGCGAGGGAGACGCTGATCGTGATGCGCCCGGTACTCCCCGGTTTGTAGGTCACCGTGTACGTACCGTCTTTGTTGTCGAGCACCTTCGCGCGCAGGCGTGTGCCCTGCCCGCAATACCGAATGGAGACGAAGAAGAGGTCGCCACCGTTAGGGACCCTGTCGCCGTAGACATCGCGTGCCTCGATCTGGAAAGTGGTGCGCTGTCCCGCCCGCGTCATGTGCAGGCCCTCGCCCTTGGCCTCGGAGCTCTTGGCCACCGAAGTAGTCTCCGTGAGGATCTCGCGCAGGTCGTATTGACGCGCCTCAGCCGCCACCGCGTCGGCCTCCAGCTTGGCGGCAAGCGCCTCCGCCTCCTTGGCCGTCACCTCCTTCGCCTCGAGCCCTGAGGCGATCGCATTCTTGGCCTTCGCGTCGGCAAGGAGCGCCTGCCACTCCGTCTGTTTGCGCTCGCATGCCATCTTGGCCGCGCTCGCCGTCGCTTCGCAGTCGATCTCTCGTTGCCTCGCGGCCACACTGCGCGCCCTTGCTTGATCGAGGACCTCGATCGCCTTCTCCGCTGCCTCGTCCGCTGCCTCCTTTGCAGGCAGCTCCCGGCCGAGCTTCGTCTCTGCACCTTGATGAGCGGCGCGCGCCACACGCGCCGCTTGCTCGGCCTTGCGCGCCGCCGCCTCTGCGCCTGCTGAAGCGAGCTCAGCCTGCTGTGCCAACCCCTGAGCTTCAATGCGTGCCGCATCGAGCTCCGCGGCGAGCACATTGATGGGAACCTCGGCCTCTGCGGCGGCCTTCAGGCTCTTCTGGGCTTCCGACACCGCCTCGATGCATCGCTCCACGCGGATCTGCGCCATAGACAAGTGCTCCGACAAGCTGTCTGCTGTCTGCTGGGACTGACGCTTCTCCCACAGCGCCTTCGCGCCGTTCTCCCCCACGCGCGGCGCTCGCTCGATGATCACCATCGCCTCGTTCAACTTCTGCTCAATGTCCTTGAGCTCCATCTCTGCCTCCTGCTGCTGCACCTCCGCCATTGCCAGCTTGGAGGCGCACCCGAGCCGTTGCGCCTTCTCGCTCAAACTAGCGCTGTGCGCCACGCCGTACTCTTTGGCCGCACCCTCCGCCTTCTCGCTCAACGCCCTGGCACGCTCGGCCACACTCCCAGCCTCGTCCCACATTTTCGCCGCAAATTCATCCGCCAGCTCCTTTTTGGCCGTGTAGTCAGCAAGGCCCATCTGCGTAGACGCCATCTGCAAAGTGAGCTTCTGAGCCATGGCCTGCGAGTGCTCCAGCTCCGCCTCGGCCTGCTCCTGAGCGATACGCAGCCGATTGGCGTCCATCTTTGCCGTGGAATGGTTCTTGTGCTCGACGTCTCTGACCAGTTCAAGCTCACGCACCTCGGCCCCCAATGCCTCGATGAGGGTCTGCAACTGCGTGGCCTCCTGGCGCGCTTTCACGGGGCTCGAAACCTCCGCGCGGGCGCGAGTGGCGGCCGCCGCCGCCAAGGTGGCCGCCTCGCGCGCCTCGGAAGCCAACCGTGCGAGCGAAACTCGCGCATCGCGGGCGGCTTTCGTGGGCGATACTGGAAAGTGGGGCAACATCTTGGCTACTCTTGGAGAGGGCCTACAACGTGTCCAATTATAGTTTAATAAGTTTAGTTAATAGTTTAATTTGGCTGAGTCGTCAGTCAATAGATACTTTGCGTCAAGGGGGAAAAGGTGCATGCATGTCGACTTCGGACTTCGCTTGTTCCCCGTATTCGGTACTACGGTGTGTCTGTGCCTCAATAACTCTCTCACTCACTTGCGCGATCCACCATCCGCTCACGTCCGCCCCCTGCTACATGTATGCACCAGCACTATCTCTCAGCTTGACGCCCTCAACGCCCGCCGCGTCGCATTGCCCCTCACAGTCGACTGCACTCTGGCCGCAGCCATGTCGTACGGATCCTTCTCCTCGGTCTCCACGTCGTCGGCCGCCAGCAAGGCTGACTGCGCCGCCTGCAGCTCAGCCTCGGCAGCAGCAAGCTCATCGGCTGCCGCCGCTGCTGCCGCTGCCGCCGCTGCCGCCGCGTCCACGTCTGCCTCCTCCTCTGCGACGAACTCAGCCGCCACCGGCGGGATGAGCGGCGGGAGCAGTGGCAGCAGCAGAGCTCGTCGCCCATCCGGCGAGGGCACTAGCCGGCTCGCAATGGGCGGCAGATGGTGCTGGTCGTGCCGCTCGCGACGCTGCACCGCGTCGGCGTCATGCGCCTCTAGGCGCGCCGACCAGTCCGGTGCCCCACGGAATAAATGGGGCTCAAGCATCACCGCGTGGGCCGACGCTGCGTCACGCAGACGATTCCAGCGCGCACGGAGCATGCTAGGGCTGAAAGGCCCCTCGGGGCGCTTGGGTGGCCTCTGATATTGGCCGCGCGCCTCGGGCGGCAGCAGCTTGAGGCTCTGAGACCGCGTCAATGTCGCCTGCGTCAGCACGGGCAGCGAGCTCGACGTGATAGGAGAGAGGATCGGCTTGCTGCTCGAGCGGCCGAGCGACGAGCTACGCATGCGAAGGAACCGATCGTCTGCGAGCTTCGTGCGCTCAAAATGCTCGCGCGCCGTCGCCTCGGCAGCTATGCGCGCCTTTTCCTTCTTCTTCCGTGCCACCTCGAGGGCCTCGATGGAGCGAGCTGTGTGCAGCTTGCGCGACTCGGCCCATTGGGCGCGCGAGCGGAGTGCGCGCTCCTCAGCCTCAGCCGCCTCCAGCCGCGCCTTGGCCGCCATGCGCAGCAGCCACTCGCGCTCCTGGCGCGCCTGGGCCGTGTTGTCGAAGGCGAGCTGCTCGTTGAGTACCGCCTGCAGCTTCTCTTGCTCACGCCGTAGCGTCTCCTTGGCGCCGCTGAAGACGAGCTTCTCGAGCTGAGCTTGCCATGGGTCCGCCGGTGTCTCCAGCGTCGCCTCGGACGCGCGCAGGTGCTTCGTGAGCTCGAAACGCATCTCGCGCTTGCCGCGCTGTGCCGACTCGAGCTGACGCTTGAGTTTGTGCATCTGCGACACCTGCTTGGTCATGCTCATCTGCAGCGTGTGCACGCGCGCCGTCGCGCTGCGCAGCTGGCCAGAGACTTCTTTGGGGTCGTACGGCAGCCCTTCCTCGAGCCACGCGCTGACGAAGGCGTCGTGTTCTCCGGGAGCGAGGACCAACGGCTCGCGCGTCGGAGGCGGTGGCAGCTTGCCCGCGCGTGCATTGCGCCCACGAATGCGCGCCTGCAACGCCGAGGCGGCGCCGCCCTCGCTTGCCTTGTGCTCCCGCTGGGCTGCTTTGAGGACGTTCTCGAGAAGCTGCTTCTGCTCGCGCGCACTCATGCCGCTCTCCTTGAGCACGTCGATCACTTCGGACTTGCGAGAAGGTGCGAGGCGTTGAATCCGACCCGCGAGCAATTGGAGAGGCGGCGTGGCTGCCGCCACGACCGTCTCAAACTCCACGTCCACCGCGGCCGTCGATGCCTCGGCGGCGGTCGTCGCGGCGATCGTGGGCTCGATGCGCAGCTTGACGCGGTAAGCTCCTTCCTCGTCGCCGCCGTCCTCAGGCTCGTCCATCTCGAGCAGCAGTGAGGCCAGAGGCAGCAGCTTGGCCGCCGCGGCTGCACGCGCCGCCTCCTCCTCCGCGGCCGCCGCCTTGGCCGCCGCTCTGGCCGCCGCCCTTTCCACCTTCTTCTCGGCCCGCTTGTCGGCCAGCGCCTTCTTGGCGGCGGGTCCCCGAGTCTTGGTACCGACAAACTCGCGCAGCTCCGTGTACCGGATCGAGCCGCTGCCATCGTCATCCATCTGGTCGAAGACGGCGTCGATGTCTACCTGCGGCGCCGCGTACCCGAGCGCGCTGAAGGCCCTGTGAAACTCGTCCCGGTCGATGTACCCATTACCGTCCAGGTCCCACAGCTTGAACAGGTCGCTGACGCGCGCCGCTTTGCTCGCGAGCAGTTCGAGAATCTGCTCGACCACGCTCGGCCCACCTTGTATGAGCTGCAGAGTCGTGAAGCTCGCCGCCTTGGCTTGCCGCGCCGCGCGATCGCGCGCCGCCTTGCGCGCCTGAAGGGTCTCCGCGCTCACCTTGAGGAGCCTGTTGAGCTCCTCGTACTCGATGGAGCCCGTGCCGTCCACGTCAAGCTCGGCAAAGACGGCGTCGATGGCGGTCGCGTCAGCCTCGAAGCCGAGCGCTAGGACCGCCTGACGGAACTCGAGCACATCGATCTCGCCGCTGTTGTCGCCGTCCCACTCGTGGAATAGGTCCATCACTCTCTTCGACGAGTCAGCGAGGAAGTCACGCAGCGCCCCTCGCAGCCTATTGCTGTCCACCCCCTTCCACGGGGCTTGTCGCAACTCTTCCAGCCGCTCGGCCTCGAGCCTCTCCGCCTCCGCCTTCTCCGCCGCCAGCCGCTCGGCTTCTGCCGCTGCCGCTGCCTCAGCCGCCAGCCGCTCCGCCTCCGCCGCTGCCTCTGCCTCAGCCGCCATTCGCTCCGCCTCCGCCACTGCGGCTGCCTCGGCCGCTAGCCTCTCGACCTCTGCTGCCTCCGCCTCCGCCGCCGCTGCTGCGACTGCCTCAACTGCCAGTCGCTCCGCCTCCGCTGCCTCCGCCGCAAGCCGCTCGGCCTCCGCCGCTGCGGCTGCCTCGGCCGCTAGCCTCTCGACCTCTGCTGCCTCCGCCTCCGCCGCTGCCGCTGCAGCTACCTCAGCCGCCAGTCGCTCCGCCTCCGCCGCCTCCGCCGCAAGCCGCTCGGCCTCCGCCGCTGCGGCTGCCTCCGCTGTTGGCGCTGCCGCCTCAGCAGGTGCTTCCGGAGGCGGCACAGGCAACCCGCCCTCAGCTGAGGTCTTGGCCGGAGCCGCTTCACCCGTCCCCGCCGCCGCCGCAACAGCCGGGGCGGCTCCTGCCGGTGGGGCGCCACTGGTCGTCGGTGAAGCTTCTGCTGGCGCCACTGGCGGCAGAGGCGGGGAGGCAAGGAGGGCCGCGGCCGCGGCCGCCGATTCCACAGAGGCGGTGACCGCTTTCACCTCTGCCTGGCGAGCGCGCTCCTCCGCCGCCGCCGCACGTGCCTCCGCCGCCGTCGCACGTGCCTCCGCCTCCATCGCCCTTGCAAGCGCCGCCGCGGCCGCAGCCTCGCCCTCCGCCCTCGCGGCCTCCACTGCCGCTGCGGCCTTGGCCACTGCGGCTTTAGAAGCCTCCTCCGCCGCCGCAGCAGCCTTGGCCGCCGCCTCCAAGGCCGCCGCCTCCGAGGCCGCGGCCTCCGAGGCGTACGCCTTGGCTGCCTCTTCAGCCGCCGACGGTACTGTCGGTGGTGGCGGCAGCTGCATCATCCCCTGTGCAACCTCAGCCGAAGATTGCAGCGCCGCAGGCGACCCTGCTGGAGCCGAGGGGATATTCGCCACAACAGGCGCAGGTGCCTCTGGTGGTGCTGGTGGTGCTGGTGGCGGTGCCTCTGGTGGTGCTGGTGGTGCTGGTGGCGGTGCTGGTGGTGGTGCTGGAGGTTCAGCAGCAGCCGACGCTGATGGCGCTGCCGTGCTTGCGGGCGCGGCGGTTACCGCTTCAGTTGCTGGTGGCGCTTCGAGAGGAGGCAGGAGCTCTGGTTGGGGCACCGACTCTGCTGCCGCTGGCGAGGTTGCTGGCGAGGTTGCTGGCGAGGTTGCGGGGACTGCAGCCTCCGCCTGCGATGGTACAAGAGCCTGAGCATTTGCCGAAGCCTCGGTCGTCGCCTTCGTCGCAGCTACCGCCTCGGCCGACACCGGAGTCACCGACGGTGCTGCCGTTTCTCTGGTGGGCTCGTCTTTCTTCTCGTCCGTGGGGGGCTTGATCGAGCCAAGGTCGGGCGGCAGCGGCGCAGCCAGGGCCCCCGCAGCCTCCCCCACCGCGGGAGCTGGTGCCGTCTCCGCTTCTGGTGCCGCGGGGGCCGGTGCTGTGACCTTCTCAGTGACCTCGGGCGCTGTCGCGGGCGGTGTTGCCTCCGCAGGCTCCTCCTCTGTAACCTCCTCTGTAGCTTCCTCTGCCTCCTCGGCAACGGTGGGGAGCGTCGTCTCGAGCGACGCGGGTGCCGCATCGTACCGCGGCGGCGCGAGCGTCATCTCCAGACCGACGCCAGCGCCAAGATCGGGCGCTCGTGTCACGGCCGCAGCCAAAGGGGTCTCCGGAAGGGGCGCGGATGGCGGCGGGGCGACGGCAGGTGCGTCGAGGTACTGAGACAGGTTTGCTGCAGTGGCCATTCCTAAAAGCGGCGGGCGATGCTCAACAGTGCCGAGGCCCGCTAGCCGCGCAGCTCTCATGCTCTTCACCCGGCGGATTGCGAGGAAGCGGCGAGCGCGGGTCTGTATGTAGATCGTGGCGTCGCGCCGCTTCATCAGGACTTGCTGCCGTTGTGCGACTGTCGCAGCGATGATTTCGGTGGCGTTGTGCAGGCAGCCCATCGCGTACTCACCGATGATGCGATCCTCTGAGCGAGCCAAATCCTGTGTCGCGCGATATGGGAGGGACGAGGTTGAGATCGAGTAGGAAGGGTCAGATTGCTCTAAGATTGCTCGCCTCCGCCCAAGGGACAGTGGGGCACATATGGGGCACGCATGCACACTCCGCAGGGCGTTGCGGAGGAAGAGAGCACGCGAAACGTCCGAGGCGGGGGCGCTAGGGGGCGCACCTGGAGCCGTCGCATGGCGCCCTGCTTCTGCATGATGCCCACGCAGTCGGGGTCGCTGCACGTGTTCCGGATTGCGCCGAGTGCAAACATGATCGTCGACGGATTGTCGGAGAAGAGATGGGGCACGAGGTGCTGGAAACCATCTGCCGTCTGGAAAGCTGCCTGCACGTCGACCGAGTCCGCGGCGAGATTGCCTAGGACGAGCATGGCCGTCTGATGCAGCCACTCTCGCGGATGCCCACACAATTCCGCAAGGTGCGCGACGCCGCCCTGCTCCACGATAATGATGCACAGCTGTGCTGAACGCGAGCCAAACGCGGAGTCCACGATCTGTGCGAGCTGCAACAGGCACTGCACCTGGTCGGCCTCTTCATTTCCGGGCGCCATGCCATCGATGAGCGACGGCACCACGCGTAGCAAGGCGTCAGGTGAACCAGGTCGAAGGTCCGCCATTTTCTGGCCCACGAGTGGGTGTCCTTGAGAAACTGCCACAGGACTAAAACCTTTGGTGAGAACCGTGTGCATGCATGCCAGTTAAAGCATGCCAGAGGGACTCCTGCGGATGTCTCCTTCGGAACCAGGAGTGGCTTGGGAAAGATGGCGTCGCTGATGGTGCGTTTGGGGCATGAGGTCGACGGCATGGCACAAGGCAAGGCCTCGTCGCATTGCCTGGGCTGCGTTCTCATCACCGGCGTCGGTCTTCTTATCAACTCCGCCTTCGAGCGCTATTCATCACCGAGGTGCCTTCGGCTGCACTCGGGGTCTGCACTCTACACGTATTGGATCGGCTGCACGGTGCAGCTGGCTCTGCTGCCCGCTCTTCTAATGCTCATCGTGCGCGACACTGCACCTCGGTTTGCGACATGGTCATTGTGGCTGAACGCTGAGTGGTCCCAGCTCACCTCACCGTGGCATGCACTCTTCCACTATGTGTTCTTCGGCTATCTCATGAAGGACATGTTCACTCCCATGTCGACCGTGTTTTACGTCCATCACGCCGTATGCATGGCCCTGACCGTCCTATCGCTGGCCGAGTGGCCCGTGCCATGCTCAGCAGTCTTCGTACTGATGGTCATGGTCCTTGAGTTCGGCTCGTGCGCCCTCAGCTTGAGCAGGCAATACCCAACAAGCCAGCTCCTCAACCATCTTTCATTGGTCGTCATGGGAGTCAGTAACACCAGCGCTGCCCTACTTGCCATTTGGTTCGGCCTGTATTTTGGCCGAGGCGACACTCTGGCTTCCCGATGGGCGCTTCCCATGATTGGGTACGGGATGATGTTTGGACGGCAGGATCTGGAATGGAAGCGATGGAAGGACCATGGCAAGGCGCACGCAGCATGAGACATGGCGAGTCGCTCAGAGCCCCGTGCTCTGCTGCTAATGCACGTGAGTCTGCATGTTAGATAGCGCCTCGGAACGGCGAACACAATGCCGAAATGCATGCAACACCTCCGTGCGTGGCCCGCGGACCGCGGACGGGGACGCGGGTCGTGTACGAACTGTAATAAGTAATAGTACAAGCGCGGGGCGGCGGCGCGGCGGGCCAACAATTTGATTATTTTGAATAACACCGCCGAAGGCTCAAGTATTTACACAACCATGCACGACCACAGCCCAACGTTGCGCGGGTCACCGTCACGATGCGGTTCCGCTTCCGGGTTCATGCCGTCATGGACATCACGGATCGCGACCATGACGTATCGATCATGCCGTAACCGCATGTCAACTGTCTCGCGCATGCGCTGCAACATGCGTCATGCAAGTAAGGCTTATGTGCGAGAGATCAGGGGCATGTCGAAGGGGCATGGTTCCATGTCGATTGTCGAAGGTTCATGGAATCCGTATAGCTCAGTCGGGCGAGGGCGGCTGAGGCGAGGTCAGCACCGGCAGATCCAGCCGTCGTGCAGCAGCGAGCACTTGCGCGACGCTGCCGGCGCCGTTAGGGAGCACCTGGACGGCACCGATGCCTCGGATGCGCGCGATGTTTGACGTGACGTTATGGGCACGCACGGATGCTTCGCACTCATCGTGCACTTGTATGGACGAGACGCTCGCTCGCACCTTCGCGGCGCGGTCTCGGAGCTTGGCAATGAGCGCCTCCTTTATGTCCGAGTTCGAGTAGGCAAGGTCAACGGTGCGCAGAACCTTGCGCGACGAGACGATCATCGTGTCAGGCATCCCTTGAATCACGCCTTGCTCGCCTTGAATGCCGCTCTGCGATACCTCTTGGCCGTTAGCGAGGGACCCATTCTCCTTGTCATTCGCATCGGCCTTTGCGGGCTGCTGCTGATAGGCAGCGAGTGGCTCTTCGATGACTGGCGCCGGCGGCACAAGCGGGGCTGGCTCTTCGACCATCTGCGGCCCTTGAGCTCTGTCCGCAGCCTCCTTAGCTTCCTTCTGAATCGCCGCGCGCCTGGCACGCAACTCGGCAGCGTGTGACCTACCGAGCTTCGCGTGTGATGGCACCGGCACGGATGGCTCGGGCTCGATCATCGCCCCTAACTCACTGCGGACTGAGAGGACGCGCTGATCCGAGCGCTGCTCCTCGAGGGTGCGCGCCAGGCGGATGGGCGTAGCGGCGACCACATCTTCCATCATCGGCGGCGGCGTGGGCTCAACTTGCTCGGGCAGATCGGTGCGATGCCGCTCCAGAGTCGGTGGCGGCGAAAGCGCAAGATTGGGCTCATTCTCGAAGCAGCGCTCGCCGTGGAGCCTTGCCTGACGCACTGCGCTGGGCGTGGTCAGGCCCGCCCTCGTATCCGCAGTGCCGTCTTTCATCTTTTTTATACCCCCGAGCTGCACGAGTGCACGACTCAGCCAATGCGTGACGACGACCAGGACCACAAACATGAGCGCGATTGAGCAGCCAGTTTCAGTCGTTTCAGCCGAAGCGAACGCATTGAGATCCCGCTTCGGGGTGAGAACTGACTGCGCCGAGGTGAGAACGGACTGCGCGGCCGCGGAAGCGAACGCGTTGAAATAAGAATCGCGCTCCGAAGTGATATTTACGGCCTGTTGGGCATCGTTGGGCTGCACAGAAACACTGCGTGCGAGCTCGTAGGCGTGCAGCGCTGCGAGCCACGAAAAGTGTTCGTGCAATGACATGTGTGAGGCAAAACTGGAGAATTCGAATTTCGCGGGATGTGAGATGAGTTTGTGTGATTGATGCCGTGGCGGCGCTCACATTGTGCCCGAGCGTGCACGAGAACACCCGGACGCCCGCTCGCGGGCTCGGCACATAAGTTTGGAGTGAACATAAGTTGGAGGACTTTTCAACGGCACAATGGCGGGTGCTTTCACCGAGGAGGCGCCACGGGACTCGCTCTCCCAAGCACTGTTGGGCGCCGTCCAGAACGGGCGCATCGGTGAGATCCGCAAGGCACTCACGGCAGAGCCGTCGCGCCTCGGCGCCCTCTACTTGCATGTGACGCAGTATCCAACGCCGACGGCAGCGACGCCCATGCCATTGCTCTGCGTAGCGGCAGCTGAGACGCATGGAGGCGCGCTCGAGACGCTGCTCGAGCTTGGCGCTGCGCTTGACCAGCCCGCCACGGATGGCCGCGTGCCCCTCATGCTTGCCGCCTCCGTCGCCGACGTCGGCCTCGTGAAGCTGCTGCTTGGCCGTGGTGCCAACCCGCTCCTGCTGGACGAGCTGGGGCGCAGCGCATCCGATTACGCTCGCGAGATGGGTCGGCAGCGGCCCAACGACCCCACGTGGGAGCGTTGCGTGCGCCAATGTATCGAGATGATCGACGCCGCCGCCGAGGCGTGGCGGTGCGCCAGGGCACGCCGACGTTGGCGATTGGCGGCGTGGGTCGTGGTGGTCCTCCGGGAGTGGCAAGCGCGTGCGGCGGAGCGCGCGTACGCGCCGGGCGGGCTGGGGTTTGCCGAGGCGAACGAGCGATTTCGCGAACTGGCGGGCCCGTCGGTGGGCGCGGCCGCAGCTGCGCAGGCGGAGGCTCAGGCGGTGCCGACGCTGGCGGCGCCGATGCAGTTCAAGCTGACGGAGCCGAGCATTGAGCTCGAGCAGCCGCCACCCGATGCGGACGGGGAGGATGACGACCTGATGGCGCGCATCCTGCAGCAGAATGCGGAGGTGACCATCGAGCGCAAGCGGTGCGCGACGGCGTCGGCTGAGAGAGCTGTGAAGCACGAGCAGATGCGCGAGGCTGCTCGTAAATCCGAAGCCGCAGTGCTCGGGCTGCCGACGGGGCTGAGCCACCTGCAGCTCGAGGCCGAGGAGGAGGGGCTGAGTGCGGTTGAGAGCCTGCAGGGGCTCGCTGCGAAGACCCGGATCTGGAGGCCCAAGGATGGCAGCCGTGGCTACGTCGTGCCCTCACCAAAAGACATCTCCTGAGAACACCCTGAGCTAGTCCGAAGAGGTGAATGACGCAAGGCGCGAGTGGCAGATTTTCCGGTGAACGAAGGCCAGAGCATGGCGAGCGCATAGCGATGGCGCGACTTGGGCCGCGGGTGCGCCTCTCGTCCACTTGTTTCATGCCTGAGTGCGCATAATTTGGCCTTGTTGCGGTTCTCGTTGCGGCTTGGCGCTTGCGCCGCGCCGCCGGCGATGCCTGGGGCGGGCCGCGGGCGGCTGCGCGAGTCCAGCCCGGCCGCTCAAGGCACGTCAAGCCCGGCCGCGTGTTACCTGTTAGGTCCCTACCGTAGGCGCGGTCGTCAGTTCAGACGTCAGCCGACCGCGACCCGGCCGCGAGCTTCAACATCAGTGACCTTCCGACCGAACCGGACGCGTTACTGTTTTTACACTTGTAGAGACGCTTATGTATTAACTACACTACCGTACATACTTGGTGACACTCGACTGTCGGTTAATATCCATATGTGACGAACTGACAACCGTAATTAATAAACGTGAAGGACGGTCCCGGGGGACGGACCGGGCACGAAGGACGAAGCTCACATAATACACGATACACGCAGCACCCTCGTCGCTCGTGCACGGCCGAACGCACACCGGACCGCGCAGCGCTCCCGCTCGTTCAGAAGAATGTTCACCCCGGCCCTTTTTCCGGTGCTCTGCCGTAAGCCGCGGGCACAGCTCGTCGTCCGGTGCTCACCCGACTCCCCCCGCGACGAAAGAGGACCCAGCATGTCTGACCTCTCACACCGCGCACCGCTCTAATCGAACCTCGCAACTCGAGGATGATGGTGGGTGACGGGGAGACTGGAGACGCTGGAAAAGCATTCGGCTCGCAACAAGCTTCGTCACCAGCTAAGCCGCTTCGGAGGGGGGAGCGGCGGGGGGCGACGAGGGCGCAATGCTGGCCGAGGCGAGGTCAGCTGCGGTGGGCATGCTCCATGCGGTGTCAGGCGACGAGGCCATCGCGTCGTCGTCAAGGCTGTCCGATGGGTTGGGCTCTGTGAGGCCCCACCCGCCCTCGGCGAGCTGCCCGTTGGACTCCTCTCGGTCAGCGTCGGCACCGTCGGTTACGGTGCCGGGGTTCGTCACATCGCCGTCGGTTACGGTGCCGGGGTTCGTCACATCGCCGGTCGTGACACCCGCCACCTCGCCATCCTCGGAGGCAGTTGGGCCGGCGATCGACGGCAGCAACGATTGCGACTGCAGCGGCTGCGTCCGTGCGCTCTCGCGATCCATGCGCAAGGGGCCATACGCAATCGTCGCCGGCGGCCCGAACATCTCCTCAAACTTGGCCACGTACTCGGCGCATCCCTCCTCGGGCGCGAAGGCCTTGGAGCCACGCCACACCTGTGGGGAGAGGAGAGGGCGTCGTGGTGAGCACCTGCATGCAGCGCAGAGCACTTGGAAGGCCTTGGAGCCACGCCACACCTCGTTCCGCTGCTCGAAGTGCGTGTACACGGCTGCGAAGAGCGTGGCATCACCCGACTCGAAAGCGGCCTGCAGCAGCCTGCGCGCCGGGTAGAGCACCATCCGTTGCGAGCGCAGCAGCCGGCACGCAGCGAGGAGCAAGCCGCGGCGCATCAGGCACTCCATGAGCGTCTCGACGGCGCCCGGCCCGAGCCGCTGTAGCATGTCGATGGCGAGCTCGGCCGCCGGCGGGTACTTGGGCTCGAAGGAAAGCAGGCGCATCGCGAGCTCGATCGAATCTGGCACGAGCATGAACTGGACGAGCTGGTGCATCTGGTAGAAGGAGCCCTGCTCGCCGAGCAGCATGAGTGCGAGCGTGCCGATGCCCGCGTTCGTGGGCAGAGAGTGCTGCTGCTGCGAGAGTAGGAACTCGGTGAGCACTGCAATCGCATATTGGCGGCGCGGGCAGCGAGCGTTGGGCGGCGTGCTCTGCCCCTTCACCATCGGCGTGAACACACGCTCGAAGAAGGCGGTCGAGTCGGGTGGACCCTCGGGTAGCGTCGGGGCGAGTGGGTCGGGCGTGGCGGCATTCGGGTACAAGGGCGGCTGGTTGTCAAACGGCGGCGCCAGGGGAGCGAAAGAGGCGGGCGCACCAGGGGGGACACGGAGCGTGGCGCCGAAGGCCGAGGCCACGGAGGCGGCTGCAGCCGAGCCGTTGGCACCGGCGCCGCTGCCAGCGACTGCACTGGCGTCGGAGCCTCCCCCGGCGGCGCTGCTGCCGGCGGCGGCAGCGGCGCCGGTGGCCTGGGCGCGATCACCGTCCATACTGTCCGAGAGGCTCGTCGCGGCCACCCAGTCTGTGATCGTCGCGGTCGGGCTCGTGGCGTCGGCGGCCGACGCGGAGGGCGTCGACGGCGACGAGGGCTGCTGCTGTGCCGGCGAGGAGAGCTGTGCAACCGACGAGCTGAAGCTCGTGCCACCCATGCTCGCGCTGCTCCCCACGCTGTTGGTGGTGCTCGGGCGGTCGGCACCTTTGGAAGCAGGCGAGGCGCTTCCGAGCGCCGGGGCGCTCACGACGGCATGCCTGATGAGCAGCTGGCGCGCGTACGCGGCGTGCACGAGGTCGAACATGCGTGCGAGCGTGGGTAGCTCCTCTTGCTCAGCAATCGACTTGCTGAAGACGTCGAGGATCACGTCGGCGCAGTGCGTGCGCGCGAGCAGGAACTGGAGCAGGCATGCCTTGTCGATCGACGAGCGTACGATGGTGTGCAGGTCGATGCGCAGCTGGCCGACGCGCCCCGCCTGAGGGTCGACCACCAAGTCCGGAGCCACGAAAGTCCAATGGGGTGAGTAGAGGGGCGAGAACTGATCAGAAGCCACCGTGCCGAGCGGCAGCGGCGCCGTGATCGGGTACTGCTGGTTGATCCGCAGGTCGAAGATGAGGCATACCTGCGACGGGCGTGGACGGGGGCGATGGGGGGGGGGGCGAATGGCGAGGCGGTGTGAGGGGCGAGGGGGGTTGAGGGCGAGGGGGGCAAGGGGCGAGAGCGCATAGCGATAGGGCCCTACAGAGTGGCTCGCTGTCTCTCTCTCTCGTGCGGCGCTCACCTTGGAGTCGAGGGCGTGGACGACAAGCAGGTTGTCCGAGACGCTCATCACGGCGCGGCTCGAGTAGATGGCGAGCGCGAATTTGCGCACCACAAAGTCGCGGAAGAGCTGGTAGAGGAGCAGCTGTTGCCGCTCAGCCTCCACTTGGATGCAATAGATCGACTCGTACAGGCGTGCGACGAAGATGTCGTTCGGAAGCAATGAGCGGCGCAGCTTGGGCTGGCCCAGGGATTGTGCCGAGGACGGCAACTCGGCGGGCGGCGCCAGCTGCACCTCAAACTTGGGAAGCCGCACCAGCGCGCTCGGCTGTATCTGGACGCCGTGCAGCACATTGTCCTGCGCGCCTGTTGCGAGCAGCAGCAGGCGCGTCGCGTGCGAGTAGACGGCCCATGCGACGGCGAGCGCGAGTGCTTTGACGAGCTTGAGGCAGCCCTTTTCGGGCAGCACGAGGTAAAACTCGACGCCCGCGGTGGTCACGACGAAGAAGTCGGCGACGGGGGTGCCCGTCCAATGGTAGGACAGGATGCGCCAACGGCCACGTGAACCGCCACCTTTGACGGCGTGCGTGAACGACGCATTGGTCTGCAGGTCGACAAAGTCGATGACGGTGTCCGAGCGCTGCAGCGCCGCGAAGCGATGGTTGAGCGAAAAGCGCACGTTCTCCACCTTGCCATTGGAGTCGACCACAATCGGCGGCAGCGTTGGCACGGTGGAGAAGGCCGCAAACTGGCGGTGCTTGATCAGGATGAGACGGCGCGCGCACTCGTCGAAGCGCACCTGGGAGTCCTCCTCGTCAAAGTGGAGCACCGGTCGGAGCACCACGTGCGCCGCCTTTGCGGAAGCGCCGCTCACGCTCATGGGGGGTAGCCGTTTCACAGTTGTTTTTTGTTCACAGAGGATGTGCTCAGCGTGACGTCGGTGAACTCTTCTCCCGCCGCCTCGCCGAACATACCTCCAAGCTCCAACAGTACTTCAACAAAGGTCGAAGGGGGCGCGCAACTCATCATCGATCATGGGTCATGACAACCCAAGTCAACCCAAGGCTCAAAAAAGCAACTCACGTGCCATACGCGTCAGCTTCGGTAACGATGGCGCTCACGATTGGTGCGTGCCGCTCTGGCCGTGCCTTGGGCTGCAGCTTGACGCGCTTGCGGAAGCGATGCCGGCCGCGATCAATGGCGCGAAGCCGCGAGATCATGAGCTCTGGCGCGTCGGTCTCGGCGGGCAGATGTACGCATCGGATTGACGAATTGCTTATGCGCAGCGTCGCGTGGCGAGTCACCTGGTCAGCGGCACCAGGCATGCTCTCCTCGGCGTCGGTGAGAAGGAGGCTGCGCACGAGCACGCCAGCACCGCATGAGGCGTGGGTCGAGGATGTGGGTTGAGGATATATGGGTGGACGCCTGATTCGGCGAGGGGGCTGTCTGGGCAACGGCGACGCACTTCATGTAGTTGTCTGCCTTCTTGAGGCAGCCGCGGACAGTGCGGTCGTCCTTGCAATCGATCGCGAGTGTTTTGCCGACCATCGCGTGCAGCAGCGTGTTGAGCGTGAGCAGTGCAGCATCTTCCTGCTGCTGTCGGCTGTGAAACGATGAGGATGAGGCACCCGAGGCTGCAGCGCTGGACGGTGCTGGAGCTGCGGCCGGCCTCGCCGAAGCGGTTGGCGCAGAACCAGAGGCGTAAAAGTTCATTCTCCTCCAGGGACTCTCCAGGGCGCGAAGTGCACAAGAAAACTCACAACGTGATCGGTCACAGTGCCGACCATCAATTCATTAGAGGTGACCTTTTTTCGTGGGTTCTAGATCGATAAACTTGCGCCACGCCCTGACGTGCGGGACGTTGGGCTTAAAGGTGGGATGCCGGCCGCCCTCTCCCTCGAGCCGCAGTCGCTCGACTCGCCACGTGTCGACTCGCCACGCGAGAACGTGCGGCCCGCGGCAGAGTTGAACTCGCACACCTTTGGGCAGGTCGCCATCGCTCGTGGCTCTAAGTGGGCCGAGGCGAGCATGGCTGCTCTGCACAAGAAGGAGCGCGCGCAGGCGATGCAGATCCTCCAGCTTCGGCAGGACCTCGAGCGCGCGAAGACGCAGCTCGAGTCGAGCCAGCGCGAGGCTGCCGAGCTGCGCGTACCTCGGCCTCGGCTGATCGAGGCTACTGGAGCACCTGTGGTGGATGCCGGCAGCTTGGGCGGCGCAGTCTTGCCGAGCATTCCGAAGAGCGGCAACGGGAGCAGCAGCCGCGTCGGGAGCGCCACCGGTGGCTCGCGCGGCCAGGAGCCCCAACCAGTGCCGGCTGGGGATGAGCCACCGCCAGCGCCGCCGCAGCAGCAGCGCGGCAGGAGTGGCAGCACCTCCACCGCATCGACCGCCGCGGCAGCGCTCGGCGCCTCCGCGACTGGCACTCGGTTGCAACCGCCTGGCTCGACGCCGCTGCCGCCACAGCCAATGCCCATAGCACCCCAGACGATCGCGTCGCTGACAGCGACCGAGGAGCAGTTGCGTGCTCAGCTGCACGAGCTCGAGGCGCAGCTCGAGGTGCAGAGGAATGCGGCCGCGACCGAGCGTGCGGCGGCCGCGCGCAGCCGCGCCGAGCTCGAGGACACGCGCTCGGAGCTTGTTCGCCTGTCCGGCCGGCACGAGATGCATAAGAGCACGGCGGCCTCCGTGCAGCACGACTTGGAGGCACGGCTGCACCAAGCTCATGACGAGCTCGATGCGGCTCGCGAGCGGGCGCACGGTCTCGCGAACGAAGCGCGCGCGGCCAAGGTGCACGCCGACGAG
>Ga0210241_101205_pt1 | contig 20502 bp, 13 predicted proteins | sample ChrtobMetP5a_8mM_FD_155488 | JGI IMG/M metagenome (GOLD analysis project Ga0210241, IMG submission 155488) | Chrysochromulina tobin associated microbial communities from unialgal haptophyte culture, Seattle, Washington, United States - P5a_8mM | ecosystem: Host-associated > Algae > Haptophytes >...
AAGGGAGCGAGACAGTTGCTTTTGTCATTGTGGGCTAGTGTGTCATCGTAGTAGTCGGTACATACATGTGCGTCGCAGTCAATAGTGTGTGAGTGGCATCAATTTCAGGGCCTAAATGTAGTGATTTTCAGTCAATATCGCCAAAATTTTCGCGCCTGCGGCGAGCTGAAAACCCGCGCGCTACGCGCGCGGGGCAACTTGATTACCCCCCCTCTATAGAGCACCCCCGTCACCTCACAAGAGGCCGTCGACTACCCGGGGCAGATTCAACCTCAGCCGACGCATCCGTCAGTGCACAGGGCGGATTCTGAGACTGGACTGCCTCGAGAACTCTGGAGTCGTATTTCCAGCTGGTTTGGACGCGAGTCCTTCTCCACTGGAGTCCTAGCCGCCCTTTCGCACTCTTTGAGGGCTCTGCTTGCTGAGCGGGGCCACCTGACGGCTGCGGCGCCGTTGGCCGATGAGCTGATGGCCGAGGTGCCGACGGCTGTGGCGCCGTTGGCCGAGGAGGTGCCGATGCTGGCCGCGGAACCGTGGGGCAGACGGCTGCGGCGCCAGCAGACCGGTACGAGCGCCTTGCTCGTGCTGCGACAGGAGCGCCGGGCTTGTCGAATCGGCGCATTGCGCAGAAAAGGCGCTCTGACATCGGCCTGTGCTGGCCTGCCAATGATGATGATAGAAGGGTGCGAGCCCGCCGCTGGTGATCCCGTGGCGATGAATCACGGGAACTTTCTCTTCGCGGGCTGTGACGTGCCTTACCGGAGCCGCCAAATGGTGGGCCAGCTTGGCATGGGCCAGTTCAACTCTTCCAGCCAGCGAATACGATGCCAGCGGGCCAGATTGACGTCCTATTCGCGCTGGCTAGATGCAACTGACCGACTGACTGCAGGCGTCGTCGTGGTGTGAGCGCGGGGGGGGACTGCGACGAAACTCATGTGGGCGTCTGTCGAGGTAACGTTCTCGCTTCGCACGCGATGCTGTCCCTGACGACCGTCAAGGACGACACCTCGAAGCGCAAGGCGTGCGAGTTGCTCACCTCGCGCCTCGCCTCGAGTAAGCTCACGAAGGACAACGCGCAGCTCATCGCAAAGCTGCTTGGCCAATCGAAGGGCGAGATCCACTGTCACCTCTCAAAGCGGCCGCTCGCGGCCAAGGAGCTCAAGGCTTTCTGCTGTGCCATCGGCACGGTAGAGCTTGACCGCGAATATCGTTAATATCGGAATATGTGGCTCGAAGATGAATCACTTCTAAATCACATCATCATGCTCCTCGACAAGCCGTGCTTTCAATCCCGCATCTCCCTGCAAAATCACCCTTCCCCCTCTTCCCCCCCCTTTTTCCACAATGCATGCAAGGTAGGTGAGGGCTCCCCACAAGACTTCGACGTACCCCACGAAACTCTTCACATGGAATCGGACGCAGCGCAGCGGCAGCTCGAAGCGCTCATGAGCAGCGTTCGCACTGGCGAGCTGAGCGTTAGAGCGCCCACATCAAACGGTGCCTCGGGAGACGACGACATCACTGAGGATTTGTCGTCGCCTCGTGGTCGATTGCTCGCTCGCTTCGCGTCCATTGCCGCTTCCACTGCTTCTCGTGACCACGACGCTGCCTTTGGCGAGGACGTGCCCCTCGCCGAGCGGCACGCGATGCAGGTGGGGGATGCGGTGACATCGATGCTGAATAAGTGCCGTCGCCATGGCGCATGCCTCGCCTGCACGCTCAACCCGTGCATTTGCAGCCAGATGCCGCCGCTGGCGCTGTCGCACCTACCAGCCGCGGTGCCCAAGGTGGTCGTCTCTCCCAAGGCCGGATCGGAGCGCAGCGTCTTCGGAAGGGTCGAGCTCAGCGTCCCGCGGCCGGTGCCCCGTGCTGACGATCTGTACGTGCGCGTGCGTCGCTGGGCGATGCGGCTACAAGAGGAGGTGCCGGAGCACAGCACGCCGAGCCATTCGTACCCGAACTCAGAGGCGGACGATGCGGAGTGTGGCTCCGAGGCGGGCGAGGCTGTCGACGCCACACATGCGACGGAGGGCGCGCCCGCCGCTGACACGCCCGCCATAGCGCCTGCCACAGCGCCCGCCGCTGACACGCCCGCTACAGCGCCTGCCACAGCGCCTGCCACAGCGCCCGCCGCAACTGCGACGAATAAAGCACCGGCCTCCAGCGGCGCGGGCGCGGCCGATGCGCGCGAGGCCTCGCTCCCTCTCGCTGACCAGCTTCTCTCTCTGGCGGCCGCCATCTCGAGCGGCGAACGCGCCGTCTCGAGCGGCGAACGCGCCGTCTCGAGCGGCGAACGCGCCGTCTCGAGCGGCGAACGCGTGGGTACCTCGTCCCCGTTAGTCGTGCCGGCTCAGCCCTCGTCGCACGGGCCCCCCGCACGCGAGACGGCGCCGCCCAATCCCAATCCCAATCCCAATCCCAATCCCAAGAACGTTCGTTTCCCGACCCAAATGGCCGACATGGTCACGCTTCCAGTGCACGAGCCGACTCGCTCGCGCGCGCCTACCTTATCAGATCTGGACCCGATCGGACCAAGTCGACCAAGTCGCGCAGGGGGCGGCTCGGGTGGTGGAGGCGCGAGCGGCGGCATGGGCGCGGGCGGCAGCGGGGCGTCCTCCGAACGCACCTCGACGATCTCGTGGGATCTCGCTGATCTCGAGCCTCGAGGTACACACCGACACGACGAGCAACGAGCGCGCCGTGCCGAGCACCTCCTCGCTACCGGCGGCGGCGGCGGCGGCGGCAGTGGCGATGATGGCGGCGGCGGCCACGGCGACGATGGCGGCGCCGGCGGCGGCAGCGGCAGCGGCGCCGGCGCCGGCGGTGGCGCCGGCGGCGGTGGCGGCGGCGGCGGCGGATGCGGCGGCGGCGGCTCTGAAGGCGGCGCGTCTCGTCCGCGGCGCGAAAAGTCGCGCGAGCGCACTCCCCGGATCTCATGGGACCTGTCTGACCTCACCTCTGACAAGCTCGCATCGAGAGATCCGGGAGATGGTGACGGCACGTACCACCACCCTCTCCGCCCCCACCCGCCTTCCTCGACTGCTTCATCCGCCGCCTCGTCGGCCGCTTCCTCTGTCGGCTCCGTCTCCTCCTATTCACACTCCGTCTCCTCCTATTCACGGCGCTCCCCCGCATCCTCCCTCGGCTCCTTCGGTTCGGGGCGTTCCGACGACGACTATTTCTACAGCGACGACGACGACGAGGACGACGAGGACGACGACGAGGACGACGAGGATGAAGAGGTGGGCCCTGAGGTGCTCTGCTGCATTCGTGGTGGCCGTGCCCCCGAGGCGACCGTTGCCGACCTGCACCGAGCTCTCCATGAGCAGCTGGGTGTGCCACCGGAGCGACAGCGACTCGTCCAGATGATCGATGGGCGCCCTCGGCTGATCCTCCCTCTGGGCTGGGCGGACGTCTTTGATGAGAACCAGGTCGATGCCGCGGAAGTGGCTCGAGACCTTCCATATTTGGCTCGAGATAGGCTCATCGCACCCGTGGCAGCCGCTGCCATCGCCGCCGCCTACGGAGACGTAGGGGCTCCTACTACCGCCTCATCCCCCGCCCTCGCTCTCGCCTCCATGATCCCCCTCGCCGCGCTCTCGCTCACGACTCCTCCGGGAGATCCAAATATGGAAGGCGCCGTTGACGAAATCGAGCTGCTGCTCGAGGAAGCGCCTTCGAACGACGCGCCATCGTTGCTTCTCGAGCGGCGTGAGGCATCAAGGCACATGCTTGCGATCTCGTTCAACGAGCTCGACAGCGACGAGTGCAACCTCGAGGTGTGCTGAGATGCCTCAGAGTGCCTCCGAGTGCCTCCGAGTGCCTCCGAGTGCCTATGATGATCCTTTCACGACCTCTGATGACCTCTGATGACCTCCCGCATCAGGTGCTCTTGGACGGACTGATGACCTCTGATGACCTCTGATGACCTCTGATGACCTCTGATGACCTCCCGCATCAGGTCCTCTTGGACGGACTGATGACCTCTGATGACCTCTGATGACCTCTGATGACCTCTGATGACCTCTGATGACCTCCCGCATCAGGTGCTCTTGGACGGACTGATGACCTCTGATGACCTCTGATGACCTCTGATGACCTCTGATGACCTCTGATGACCTCCCGCATCAGGTCCTCTTGGACGGACGCTCGACGGTAGCTGTACTCAAGCGTCGGATCGCCGCGAAGCTCCGGAAGCGTGCGCGGCTCGATCCGAGCGCAAGCGGGGCAGCGGCGGCGGATGGGCGCCGAGATGGGCGCGAAGGAGGACTTGACGGTGGACGCGTGCCGCAGGCCATGCTGCTGACACCCCCTGTCGCGCTCTCGACGCTGCCGCTACACCCACTTCGCATGCAAGCCAGCCCACTCATCCCTGTGCTCGCGGAGACCCTCCGGCTTCGTCGTTCGGCGCGCGGTGCGCACGCAGTAGCCGAGAGTTTTAGTATGACCTCTGATGGCCTCTGATGACCCCTGATGGCCTCCCTCATCAGGTGCGCACGTCGTAGCCGAGATGGAGAATGACCTCGTCGGAGAGGGTGGCTTGGGGCTCCAGGACGGCGATAGCGTGTTCGTCGAGAGGGGTCCGCCGCTCAACGCAGGCGAGCTGCTGGTACGATGCGCTTGGTGCATCCCTGAAGAGCTCGGCGGTGCAGGGGGAGACGACCCCGAGGGCAGCGACTCCCGCCACCCGTCGCCGCCCGTGTTCGCCGATTCCGCAGGGCATCCCACAGGGTATGCCGCAGGGTATGAGCCCGAGGAGGGACGTGGTGAGACCCGCCGGCGCACGCGCCGCTCAGTCTCCTTCGCGACGGCGTCCGAGGTAGCCGTGTTCGGCGAGGGCGGGATGGACGCGGAGATCGCCGAGCTCGCCGCATCTGCGCGCTCGAGATCGAGATCGCGCTCGAGGTCGCGCTCCCAGTCGCCCTCGATGGCCTCGGACAGCTCGAGCCACAGCTACAGTGGCTACTCGTCAGCGGCCAGCTCAGCCGCCACCAGCGACGAGGAGGAGGACGACGACACCGCGCCGTCGTGGGCGCGGATGGTGTCGGACCCGTTGCTGAGTCGGGTGCAGGCGCAGCCCTGTGCACTCGTCGCAGTGTCCGAGTCGCTCTCCGTCCGCGAGCTCAAGCGTCGCCTCAAGCGGGCGCTCGTCGCCTCCGGCGCACACCCGCCCTACCAGCCAGGTGCCCGACTCCGACCCTCGCTGCCTTGCATGCAAGTGCTCACCACGGCGCGGCATCCTCCCTTCCCCACAGGTGCCCGACTCCGACCCTCGCTGCCTGCGTCGCGCATCCGGCTCTATACCAAGCGAGGCTCCACAGCGATCAAGCCGCTGCGCGATGATGACGAGCTCGGCACGGCGCTCGCGGGCGGCGCGGTGGACAAGGAGGTGGCGTTGCAGCTGGTGAGGCATGAGGAGCTGCTGAGTGAGGGCGCTGTGCTCGTTGGAGTGGCGGTGCTCGATGCGACAGGCTCGCCGGCGCACTCGATGGCCATCCTCGTGCCGGGCGAGTGGAATATGCAGGCGCTGCTCGACCAACTCTCCCTCATCGTGGGCACCCCCCCTTGATTGCCATTGATTGCTATTGATTGCCATTGATTGCCATTGATTGCCATTGATTGCCATTGATTGCCATTGATTGCGACCAACTCTCCTCCATCGTGGGCATCCCCCTTGATTGCCATTGATTGCCATTGATTGCCATTGATTGCCATTGATTGCGACCAACTCTCCTCCATCGTGGGCATCCCCCTTGATTGCCATTGATTGCCCTTGATTGCCCTTGATTGCCATTGATTGCCATTGATTGCCATTGATTGCGACCAACTCTCCTCCATCGTGGGCATCCCCCTTGATTGCTATTGATTGCCATTGATTGCCATTGATTGCCATTGATTGCGACCAACTCTCCTCCATCGTGGGCATCCCCGCTCGCGGCGTGCATGCAATCAATGGATTGCGATGGATTGCGATGGATTGCCATTGATGCCCATTGATTGCAATTGATTGCCTCCCTCATCAGGTGGGTATCCCGCGTCGGCAGCTCGCCATCGCCAAGGCGGCTCCCGGCCCGATGAGCAACGCCTTGGCAGCGCGTCAACTCGGCTGTCTCGAGTGGGACAAGGCCGCGATGCTCCCTTGATTGCCATGGATTGCCTCCCTCATCAGGTTGCCTCCCCCATCAGGTGGGACGAGCTCTCGATTCTCCATGCCCCGAAGGTGTCCGAGCGCCTGGCCGACGGCAGCATCCTTATCGTGCGTGATCGCATGCATCCAGCGCCCCAGCCGCCCGGGCAGCCGTTGGCGCCGAGCAGCGCGGCTCGCCGAGGTGGTGTGAGCTTCGGTGGCGCGGCCGCTGCCGACAGCGAGCCCTTTCGCACAGGAAGCGCTGTACCGGGCGAGTCCTTTCGCACAGGAAGCGCTGTACCGGGCGAGTCCTTTCGCTCGGCGCGGCGCACTGGGGGCGTCCAAATTCGCGGCCCCGTGTTTGCAGAGGACGCCTAACTACAGTGTACACTTAACACTCTACAGACTGGACTAGCAGCGTATACTAGTGCAAGACGTGCTCGATACCGTCGCGGCGGTTTGGCCCGGCGGCGTGGTGCGGATCGACGAATTGAATCGTGATGCGGCGGTGTCGGCGGCGTCTTACGACGGTGCGCCCGGTGTAGCGCGTCTGTAGGACCGCACCGGGCGGGGCGGGTATAAGCGGGTATATAGTCTTTAGCCAAGCAGTAGTAGATCTACGTAGTTTAAGGGGTTTATTTCACCTGTTCACGACGGTGTCGCTATCCGGTTCGACACTGCGGTCGACACGTCAAAACCGGTCGAGGGTCGTCCCAACGGGCGCGCGCACCGAACGGACAACGGTGCTGATCCGGGTCCGTCGCCGTAACGCTCCTCGGTCAGTTCGAGCCCTACTCGGGCATCGGGCGGCTCGGGCCAGCTGCACGCCCAAATGGGAATGGTGTTCCGTTACGGCTTCACCGCGTAACGGCTCGGTGGCCAGCTGCATGCCCACAGCAGTGCGGCGAAGATGACGCCGAGCGTCGAAAAGGGCGGGAGACTCGCCTTCAGGCTGCCTGTGCACACTCGCATGCTGGCCGCCGCGCCGAGCATGCCGCCTCCGAAGGCGAGCATGACCACCAGGCTGCGCTGGGCGGCGCGCTGCTTCTCACCGTGCAGCCGACCACCCAAGCCATCCGCGGCTGACTGGCCCAGCTTTTGCAAGTGACCGGTGACCACGTGCGTTAATACGCCGGTCGCTTCGGAGCCTGCGGTGTTGACCATGCCAAAGGCTGCCGAGAGCAGCAACATCGTCCAGCGCGTTGTGTGCGAGCCTGCGCCGCGAAGCCAGTCGGCCGCGACGAAGAGCGCCAGCACGACCGGTGCGATGGCGGCACAGCTCGAATGGTCGCCACCCGCGGCGGCGCCCTTCGGACTGAGCGCCAGATCAACCGCGCGGTGGACGCCGGCGCCTCCAATGTAGAACAGCACCACCAAGAGCCAATACACCGCGTCCACCCACTGCAGAGCAACCAACGAGGTGCAGATTCGCATCCAGTTGCCTGTCATCATGTTGGCAAAGGCGCTGTAATGCTCAAAGCACACCACTTCGGCCCAGCCGTTGAAGAAGGCGAAGCTGCGTACGAGAGTAGGCGACCCGCGCCCGCATTGCAACAAGACGCTGTGCAGGATGCTTCTCAACTTTGCGGTGCGACTTGGCAGTGCTGCTTGCGGCGGTGTTGCTGAAGGCACGATGATGGCTTGGGCAGGTGCCGATTCGACCGGGATCGACGTGGCGACCATCGGCATTTCAGCAACTGCCACAGTCTTCGCGGCTCGAGGCCGTGCTAGACGTGAGTGCGCGGCCGCATGGAGCGGTCCACTCCACGCCAGGACGGCTATGGACGCGAAGGCCACCGCCATGGAGACTTGGTCGAGTTCCTGGTCGAGAATCGCGAGATTCCCTAACCCCCCTTCTTTCAGTCAAGGATTCAGGGTATCCGGATACAGCAAGGCCAAACCTGTGAACACGGCGCTTTTTGCCAAGCTCGAGCCAGCGCAACTCGGCCAAGCTCGCGGGCGGCGCGGTGGACAAGAGCATTTTGGCTCGCGGAACTCGAGCTTGGCCAGATGCTTCGCATCTCGGCCAGATGCTTGCCCGCGTTGCGGCCGCTGCGCTGCGCGAGCTGCAGCGCGGCGACTCGCGGACGTGCGCTCGGTGCTCGCTCATTCTGCAGCCAACCGCCAGCCAGCACGCGGCCGAGTGCAGAGACGGTGAAGCAGCTCGCCGAGGCCGCCAAGATCCAAGAGAAAATGTGGGCGGTATTCGTGCCGGAGCGCGGCATCCGCTTCGGCGATCAACGCTTCTGGATTCTGCTGGGCCTCGTCGCCGGGCTGCACCTCTTCAACAATTACAGGGAATCGACCCGTGTGCCCAAGGATGCTTTGGGCCTTCCCGAGGGCGCGCTCCGCCGGCTTGCGGATGGGCGTGTGCTGATGGTGGACGGTTCCGTCGTGAAGGCCGAGGCCATCGGAGCCGAGCGGGACGGGCCGGTGCTGCTGCACAAGGTGAAGGAGAAGGGCGAGAATGAGCCCGTCCTCGACCGCGCGTGGCGTAAGCTCAAGGATTCAGTTTGATAAGTTAAAATGCTCCGAAGCTGTCCCGTAGTCACGTGTCCCAGTCAAGTCAAGTCTCAGTCTCCGTCGACTCTCACCTCTACTGCTAGCCTCGAGAGCACATTCGATAGGCTTCCTGTAACAGGTTGTCTGTTGCCTTAATATCTTGCACTTGACTTCAGGGCTTGACTTTCAAGCTATCAACAAGTCTCAAGTGGCTATCAAGTCGTCCCGGGTCATCGACTTACATTTGGGATCCCTGCGGCCTGCGGCATAAAAACATGTGGTCCGTCTCCGCCTCGAGCTCATAGAGGGTCTCGAGTTCTCGAGGTACGGTTTTCCCCGCGTGGAACAGACGCCCACTACGGCGCTCATCCCTCATCAGAAGGATCCTTTTTGGGCGAAGTTGTCTCGCCCCCGAGCCGCTGCTGCAGCTGCAACTATCTCTCGCGAGGCTGCTTTGTTTTCCAACTTGTAGGGGCAAGCCCTATTCTGCGCGACCCTGGGGGCGCCCGCGGAGCCACGACAGGTCATACAAGACCTCGCCTCCTCCAACGGCACCTGCATGAGCTCGTCGGCCGATCTCGCCGGCCCCAGTGCGTCGGCGCGCCGCCGTTATGAGCAACGTCCTACGAACTCAATGCTGCACGACGAGGGTGGCGGCGAGATGGAGGACGAGCAGCATGAATTGTGCAACAAGAGCGACCCGCTCGCCTTTCTCGCCGCCGCCGCCGCCGAGGCCGCCTCGGGCCCCGATACCTCAATGACGCGGGTGTCCTATTATTCCCAAGACGCAGGAGGTCTCGCGGTTGGCAGTGGCCCGACGATCGACGAGGTGAGCGCGCACCCGTGCTGGGGGGCGCAGCTGCGCGGCGACGGCTCGCGCTGCTCGCCCGGCTTTACGGGCGGCACTGCGCACTTCAAGAACAAGTTCTGCCTCGCGTGCAAGGCGGGCACGTTCCACATTCCGGCGGCCCAGGTACGCGCGCTCCCCGCCGACTGGTTACACGGATCGGAGCGACAGGAGCTCAAGGCGCTGCTCTCGAACGGCAAGAACGTCGGCTTCTGGAAGACGCTCCCCGACGGCGAGTACCGTATCCGGCTCGTCAATAACACCCTCGGCTGCACAGGGCCGCAGCTCGTCGTCTTCCAGCGCGGCGCTCCTCCGCCTCTCGATTGGGGAGAGATGCCGGATAGATGGAACCACAACGGGATCGTGACGCTGCACGTGGGCAAGGGAACGCTCGTGCCGCGTGCGCACATGCTCGACGTCCCCGACAGCATGAGCCTCATGCCGGGGGGCGGTGCGTCTGCTCTGATGGGCTGCCTCGAGGGCGCCACGCTCGGCGGCTGCGGTGGCGGTGGAAACGGCTGCGGGGGCGTCGGCCCTCCGATGGCGGGGGCCTGGGGGCGCGACGGCTTGCCGATGGGACCGACGGCAAAGCGCGCGCGCCTCGCCGAGGCGCAATGGCACCTTCCCCCCACCCCCCCCCCCACCCCCCATGCCCCCGGGGGCCCAATGATGGCGGCGCCGCCCGTGGTGGGCATGCAAGTGCTCAGCACGGCGCCCAACGCGGGTGCGGGCATGGGGCCGCCGCCCCTGGGCGGCCCGTATGGGCACCACCTCCCAAGCCCGTACGGCCCGCCGCCGCCCGGGATGGCGCCTAATATGGCGCCGTCGCAAGCGGCACCATTTGGAAACGGCGCCGTCACGGGCGCGCCCGGGATGGCGCCGAACATGGCGCCGTCGCAAGCGGCTCCATTTGGAAACGGCGCCGTCCCGGGCGGCGGCCCTTGCTGCAGCCCAGGCCATGGCGCGCCCGCATCGGCGCCCCCTCATCCGCCGCCGTCGCACCATCCGGGGATTTCGTCACAGATTTCGTCACAGTACTCCGGGATCGCGCCCCCTCCGGTGCGCTACCTTCCCCCCCACCCCAACCCCCCCCACCCCAACGGTCCCAATGGCTCGCAGGGTGGCGGCATGCACGTGCTCGTGACAGCGCCCGCGGGGTCGGGCGGCAAGGGGGGCTCGCCCTATGGCAGCAAAGGGGGCATGGGCGGCGGCGCGGCAGCTGGCGGGTACGCGCCGCACGCGCCGCCGATGGCGATGCAGACACCCAAGGCAAGCGCGATGGCCGACCAGCTATGCAGCGTGTACAGCCATCTGATCTCGCACCTCGAGATCATGGTCAGCCGCGCTCCCCTCGGCTCCGCCGAGCAGAAGGAACTTGAGGATCAGCTCACACGGGCGCGCCAGTCGCTCACCAACCTCGCGCATATGTACTACCCGTCGAGCTACCCGTCGAGCTACCCGTCGAACTACCAGTCGAGCTACGGAGGGTACGTGCAGCGCGCGCCCGCGCCCGCGCCCGCGCCGGCGCCCCCCGTCGCGGGCGCCGTCGCGGGCGCCTCGGTGGGCCCGATGTACCCGTACCGCGCCCCGATGCCAGGGGCTCATCCGGGGCAAGCTGCCCCTCCGGCTCCGTATTCGATGGCCGGTCCGTACCCGTCCACAAAGGGATCTACCGGTAACCCCTTCGGGCCGATGGCGCCCGCCATGGCGCCCGGTACAGCGCCCTTTGGGCCCGGCACGGGGGCGCCCGGCACAGCGCCCTATGGGCCACCCGGCACGGGGGCGCCCGGTACAGCGCCGCAACCGATGCCCTCGAGCTATGCCTCTTACGGTGTCCAACCGCCGGCGGGCGTCGCGCCGCCGCCCGGGACGGCGCCCGGGACGGCGCCCGGGACGACGCTCGGACCGGCAGCTGCCGGCATGAGCTGGGGGGGAGCGCCGCCCCCCAACGCGCTCCTCGGGCCGGCGGTGGTGCCGCCGCCGCCCATCGTGCCGGCAGCTGCCGGTCCGAGCGTCGTGCCGGGCACCGTCGCGCCCTCTTCAGTCGGCGCCGTCCCGGGCGCGCCGCCCTCGCAGCTGTGGCGCCCGTTCCAGCCGCCGCCGTACCAAAACGGCGCGCCGCCTCCCGGTGACGCCCGGGACGGCGCGCCCGCGACGGATGACGCGGCCCTCAAATGCGAGCTCTCGCCGGCGGACGACGCCATCAAAAGCGAGCCGTTGACCATGGACTGCACGTGAGGAGGGCGCGGCGAGACATACAACAACCCCAAGGAGCAAATGAGGCACTCAGGTGGGTTGCCGCGAGGATGCAATGAGGCACTCAGGTGGGCTGCCGCGAGGAACCGAGGATGCATGCGAGGATGCCTGGTCGCGGGGCCATGCGAAGAGCAGAGTCTATGGCGAGACAGAGAGACGCGATCCCACTTATAGTTACGCCGCCGCTGTGCGCTGATACGTGCTGGCCGGTGCGGTACTACGCGCGAGGGTCGGGACCGGCCCGCAGCCGAGGACGCACCCTCGACGCACCCTGACCGGATCGCGGGCGCTGCCTCCGGCTCCGCGCGGCGGGGCCGGTTCCGGCTTCCGGTTCGTCCGGCGCGGCCTGCGGGCCGCGGGGCGTCATCGACATGGCTCATGGGTCATAACCGTTTGAGTTTGGTACCGTACGGCGTAAACAGCTCTCGTACGAACAACCGAACCGCACCGCAGCGGAGGTCCAACGCTCCGCCGCACTCTCCCGCTCCCCTTAGCATTGGTCGGGTCACGGGTGGACGGGTGCACAGCGCATCTCCTTCGTCCTTGACCACGTGCACAGCTGCGACCCTCTCTTCTAGGAATTCGAATCCTTCGAGCCCAGTCTACTTGCGCTCAGGCGTGGGGATGTGGCAGATGGTCTCGTCCTTCACGGCTGCCTCGGCGGCCTTCTCGACGGTCTCCGCACTCCGATCTCCATGCCGCCAGATCTGGTACTGGGCGTGAATCCATGTTTGGAGCTCCTCGTAGCTCATCGCCTCCCAATCGTTTGGAGGAGCCACGCCGTTGAGACGGGTCCAGAGATCGACGTGGCGGCGCTGCATGCGCGAGATGTCGTCCTTGTCGCCGCAGCTGTGGAAGGCGGCCTCCTTCGTGGGCGCGGGCGCGTCAGGCAGGTGCATCGGTGTGTCAGTGCGCGGCGTCGCCTCGGTCAAGAGCTCCGAGAACGAGCCAGCCCACGAGTCGCGCTTCGTCAGGTACTTGGGGAGGCCGAAGAGGTCGACGATGGTGGCCGAGATGGCCGAGTGCTCCCACGCGGTGCCGTTGGTCTTCAGGGGACCTCCCTTCTTGGGCGGGCCCATGATGACTCCCGCGGGGATCCACGGCGACATGAGGAAGGACACGACGCGCGAACCGACGCGCTTGAAATCGAACGGCTTCTTGCAGCCGGACTTGACGATGCACGACGACTCGTCGGGCACGATGCCCTCGTGAGGGGGCACGACGTGGTCGTAGAAGCCACCCGCATCGTCGTACGTCACGAGGAAGAGCGTCTTGTTCCAACCGGGGCCGGCGCGCAGGCTCTCGTACACGTCCTTGACGAGCCGCTCACCGAGGGCGACGTCGTTGCACGGGTGGTCCGAGTTGCCCTTACCGTTGCGCGGGTCGTTACCCGGCTGGACAAACGAAAAGGAGGGGAGCGTGCCATTCGCCGCCTGCCCAAAGAAGTCGGGGTAGCCCAGGAACTTGTCGACGTGGCGCTGGACGCCATCCATGTCGGTGTCGGCCGAGTGCGGCGTGTGGTTCGAGTAGATGCCAAAGCTCACGCCCCCTTCGGCCAAGTTGTCGTAGATGGTGCGCTGCGGGAACGAGGCCTTCGAGCCGCCACAGTCGTTCCAGTGGATGTTGTCATCGATGCCGCACGAGGTGGCCGACTGCGCGTACAGATGGTTGGGCGTCGAGAACGAGGGGACGGACGAGTGATAGTTGTTGAAGATGGAGAATTGGCGCGCAATCGCCGACTTGACGGGCACGGTGCCTTTGCCGAAGAGGGTGATCGCCACGTCGTGCGCGCCATGGGCGTAGCTGTACTTGTCGTCCTGCTCGCCGTAAGGATACTTGCCCTCATTGGCTCCGGGCTTGAAGTGCAGTCCCCACATGTCGAAGCCAGGCCCTTTCGGGCAGACGTACGTCGCACTGCCACACTTGAGCGTTGCGCCACCCTTGGAGGGATCGGCGGGGTCGATCGGAAGGAAGTGGCCATCCTTGACGAAGTCGCCGGTCGGAAGGTCGTCGCATGCCCAGATGTGGTCCGGCGTGCGGTTCTCCATGAAGAGCACGACAAAGTGTTCGATCTTCTCATTCTTTTGGCCCGCGTTGGGATTGTCCAGGCCTTCGGCGGGTGGGATGGCATTGGGGGGGCGGTACGGCTTGCCCGTGGTCGCGACAGCGACAGCTGCGACGGCTGCGAGGTAGAGCATTTTCAAGAGTTTGTCGGGACGAACGGGGACCCCGTGCCGACGGCGTGACGGTACATGTACAAGTTAGGTATCGGAAATTCGCCGACGGCATGGCATGTTCACGGCAACACTTCGATCCCACCAACACGACGCGCACGCATCCCTCGTATCCCCTTTCTGCCTACCGGCGCGGATCGGCATCTTCGCACTGTCGTCATCTCCTCTCTAGGCCCTCGAGGGCTTCTCGGCGCGCCTCCTCGGTCGCTGGGTTGCCCTCGAGGTAGAGGTGGCGCTTGAGGGATGCAAAGGCGCCGGCGTGCAAGGCGCGGCTGAGCCCCCGCATCCCCTCGTCGCCAATCTGGTTTCCGACCAGCCCGAGCACCGCGACATTCCGCAGCGCGCCCCGGTCCTCCGCCGCCACCTCGACGAGCGCCGCAAGACCGCGATCGCCGATGAGGTTGCCGCCGGCTTTCGAGCCGAGGGAGAGGCTCTGCAGCTCCGTGAGCGCGCCCTGGCGGCACGCGTCCGCGAGCGCCACCACGCCAGCGTCGCCGATTCGGTTATCGGCCAGTCCGAGGATAGTGAGCGCTGCGAGAGCGCCCGACGCGGCGCCGGGGCGACCGTTGTCGGACGCCGTCGTGGGCGCCATTGCGCTCGTGAGCGCCCGTAGGCCCGCATCTCCGATGCGGTTGGAGTGGAGCCAAAGCTGGCTGAGCTTCGCCATGGCGCCCTTGGCGAGGGCGGCGCCCAAGGCCATTGCGCCCTCATCACCGATGGCATTCTCGGCGACCATCAACATCTCCAATTTGGGTAGATTGGCCTCGCCGATCGCCGAGAAGAGAGCGACCGCCCCCGGATCACCGAACCCATTCCCGTTGAGCTGGAGCTCCTGCGACGAACCGAGAGACGCCCAGTGAGCAGGTGAGCCGGATGCCGCACTGATGACGTCAACAAAGCGAGAGAGCCTCATCAAGGCGAGCAGGTGAGCGGCGGCGTCGCGCGTGCGAGCACGCGTGCGCGTAGCAGCAGCTGGCCGTAGCCGAGAAGGCAGCAAGCCTGCGTGGCGGGACGCATGCATGCCGGCCACCATTGCATGCATGCCGGCCACCACATGGTCGGAGCCCCGAGCTAGCTCGCCTTGAGGTTATTCAACTGGCCGCTCCTGATGGCACTCGCGAATGTCTGCACGCCAGCGTCGCCGAGCTCAGTGCTGCTGAGCCACAGGTGCGACAGCTTCTTGAGGGACCCGCGTAAGGCCGCCGCGGCGAAGACCTTCATGCCCTCGTCCTTGATGGGGTTCGTGGAGAGCACGAGACGCTCGAGGGCGGGCACGGCGCCCTTGCACTGAAGCGCGAAGAACGCTTCGAGATCCGTTGCATCCAAACTCGATTCGACCATGCTGATGTACGAAGCTGTCCGCTGGTTGCTCATCTTTACGTTCGTCTTGTTTGAGAAGCGTTCGATGACCTCATCAGGCACCATCGCCTCGGAGCACCGGCTGTCGCCGTCAGCCGAGATCTCGACACGCAGCGCGGCTAATGCAAGCACAAGGCATGGCAGGTGCATCCCACCCAACGAACCCGGCAGACCGATCAAGGCCGATTGTAGCCCTCAGCAAGACCCCCGACGCGTTTGCGCACGTCGCACGCACAAAGACGGATAGCGGCCGAAGTGCCTCGGCGCTCCCGATCAAAAGTTTCCAAACCTACAAGTCACCCGGCGCCGTCCAGGAGCGGCGCCGCGACAAGTCAAGTCAAGTCAAGTCAAGTCACGGGGGCGCGCTTATCTAAGTAACCGCGAACATGGAAAACAGAAGAAGCGAGCCATGGAAGCGAGCTCCCGAGGCCGAGCGAGCTGCTGTCGATTCGTAAAGTGTCCGTTGTGCGATTTTGTTTGATTGTAGAGATGCATCAAGCCAGGCCCAGGGCGTCACATGGCGTCACCTGTCACTCGGACACTCGCGCGACCGCGGGCGCGGCGCGCGGGTCCGTGGTCGACGCTACACTAGTTGCGAGTGAGTTGACGCCGTGGAGAGAGAACGCCTGTGCGGGAGAAGCTCGAGCTTAACCGTGATGAAGGCTGTGACTTCGGTTTTGACGAAAAACCTGTTCGCTTTCGACTGACGCATCATCGCAACGTGTGAACGAAACTGAGCTTACTTTTCCGCGTCCGTCCCCTCTCGTCGCACTCCGTCCAACCCCGAACGCGAACCCTTGTCCCATGAAGCGCGCGCGTCAGGCGAGCGAGCGCGACCACCGGCTTATGGATGATGATCAGTGGGATGAATTTTGGTACAACCTCGACGCGCGCTACCAGGATCTCGAGCATCAGCCAGTCCCTGCCCCCACCAAGCCGCAGATGACTTTTTCCCAGGAATTCCATCTGGCGGCTGAGGCGAAGGCGCGGGAGGACGCGGCCGCGCTCGCCAGGTCGCGGACTCATCCGAAGTCGCATCGATGCGGCACGTGCACAGCTTGTCGGGCCAGCGACTGCGGGCGCTGCAAGAACTGCCGAGACAAGCCTCGGTGCGCTTTCTTGTCGCACCTCTCCCCAGGCTGCGCCCAGGCTGCGCCCCGCCTGGCTCGCGGGCGCGCAGAGCCCCCTCGCCGGCTGCCTGAGGTGTCAGCACGCACCATCTGCTGAGATGCGCCCTCACTCTTCCCCCCAGCCCGTGTCCCCGCCTGCTGTATCCCCTCCCACCTCCGTGCTTTGACAGTCGCCGTCGTGCCGTTGCCCCGAACGCGCGCAGGTTTGGCGGCCCCGGCGTCAAGAAGAAGGCATGCCTGGCCCGCATCTGCCTCCGTGAGGGAGATGAAATGCCCTCCGACGACGACGAGACCGTCGCGCTCGATGGATCGCCTTCCGCAACATCTCCCGCTCACCAGGACCGCCAGTACGAGAATAGCCTGCACCCGTGCGGCACCGGCGCGTCGGGCGCGCCGGCACAGCCAGCATATACCGTGCGGGCTCCCGAGGATGCCGCCTCACCGTCCGTTCAAGGATCGGGATCGGGGGCGCCCTCTCTTGCGAGTGGCTCCGTGGGAGCGAGTGCGCATGCATCTCTGTCAGCATCTCTGCATGCATCTCCAGCCCTGCGCCCGAGCTCTCCTCGAGAGGGACGCGAGGTGAAAGGGTCGAACGAGGCGCGCGCTGACGAGCGTGTGCCGGCGCACGAGCGCGCTGGGGCGCACGAGCGGACACGACAGAACCGCGAGGCCAGCCATGCAGAGGGCTTCTTTGCCTTCCGTATGGCCACACAGGACGTGCGCTCCGCAGCAGCGCACGGATGAAAGGCGGCTCTGGATTTCCCGTGGGCGGCGCCTTTCGGCTGTCCTCCGTTCGGGAGGCGTGGCTCTTCCGACGCGCCGACGCCAGCGGGCGCCGACGCCGGGTGCGAGCCTATGCACCTTGCCACAATTGCTGTACGGCGCGGAGGTGGCCTCCGGGGCAGTGAAGGACGGCACGCTAGCCCCTCGTCCACGCCCCTCGGCCTCCTTCGCGCGTGTGTGGTCTTCATGGGGAGATGATGTCGTCACGGTGAGGAGCGGCGGAAGCGGCAAGACCGATGGAGGAGATGCTTCCTGAAGCGCAAGTTTACGCGTGCAGATCGGGCGAAGAATGAACTCGACCTTTGCGACATGCGAGTTGCGTGTGTGTGGAGTCTGTGAGAGAGCTCGGCGGGATCTTGTCCAACGTGTCCATGAGCGTGTGTCGTGTCACGGCCATGCCCCTCTCGACGCGCGACGCCGGGTGCTCGCAGCATGTGGGCGCGGTACCCCGCACAGAGCGCGCACGCGATCAGGCACGGAACGCATCTCGACACGGCGGCTCGTCGAGGCGCTGTCCCGGCTGAGCGGGGCCGGGGGACAGCGCGACCACGGGATGCGTCGCGGAAACGTTTCAGGAATCGGATGCCCACGTTGGGGCGGATCAAATGGCGGCGGTGAGAGTAGAGAGTTGAGCTTCTGAGGTATGAAACGAGAGTTGACTGTTGAGACCGCATCGAGAGCAGCATTCTCGCAATTGCGCAAATCGTCCGCAATCCGGCATTGTCCTTTGTCGAATGTGGCCGGGCCCACCGGGCGAAGTGGCGCGGGTGAGCGACCGTGTCGAACGTGCAATAAAGTTCAATAAAGTGTCCGCTCTTAATGTCCGCTCTTCTCCGCTCCGTCGAGGAGACGCGAGCGAACCCCACCGCGGCTAGGCCGGCCGGGGCCGGGAGCCGGAGAGGCCGCCGCACCCGGACGCCGCCGCAGGCGGGACGCCGAGTCGCCAACGGAACCGCGTGGGGCACGATCAAGCTGTTCGTTCGAAAATAGCGCGCGCGCGGCGGTCGGACGCGCGCGCGGATTCGCCTGTTTTGGAGTCAAATATAAGCGTGCATCGACGTGATTCCATACTCCGATCTCGCATCTGGGCCGAGCATGATTCGATCATGCTCGGCGGCGGCGGCTGTGGTTTTCTGTGCACTGTGGTTTTAATCCTGGGACTTCTCTGATAATAATCGCCTCTGTTCTCACGCTTCCGTTCCAGCTGCCGTGCCCGCTCTAGTCACCTACATCTGCAGTGGGGGGGAGACCGTCTTGCGACTTGGATGGTGCTACTAGCTACTCACAACGTGTGCTACTAACGCTCAGGTGCTACTCACGTTTCTACTTAAGATGCTACTTGGCGTAGATCTCGGCAGTGAATTTTTTGAGGTTGGCCTTAAGCGTGGGAAGCTCCTTGGTGAGGTACCGTAGCGCCTTCTTGTGCGAGTCGTCGTTGGGCTGCTTGGCCGTCAGCTTGATCTCATAGTTGCTATCCTCGACGTCCTCACTCACATAGGGCATCAGCAACTCACCGCTCACCTCGTCGTAGTCGACGCTGCCCTCCCACTTGAATTTGAGTTTCAGCTCGTACGAGACGATGCGCTTGCCCTTGCGGTTGGACATTGCGGCCTCGCCCTCGCATGACTCGAGCTTGGTCACCTTCACCCAGCCCTTGTCCGGAATGTCCTTGCCTGCTAGGCCGACGACGAGCTCTGAGAGGCGTTCTTTGGCCCATGGCACCAGGTCCAGCTCGCTCCAGTGCCACTGGTTCACGTTCGTCGCGTCCTCCCTGGGCGCCGTGGCTCCCCCTATGATACGTTGGCTCGAGCTGTCTGCCATCACGGCCCAGAGAGCCTCGGCAAGGCCAGGTGCCAGGCCGACCTTGGTGGCGGCTTCATTGAACTTGTCACGTGTGACGAACACGGACGTGGTCTTATCGTTTATCGGTGCACCCGCCGGCGAAGAAACTGTGGCGGTGGCCGTGGGCACCTCGCTCGTGGGTTCCTCGCTCGGCGGCATGGATGCTGTTCAACACAACGCGAATTCTCGAGACATTCTCAAGACGCCCGAGACGACGGCACGAGACGTGCGCCGCGCCTGAGTTCGATGCGTGCGATTCCGCCCTGCGATCGCGACTTTGCGCGAGACAACGCGCGCTCCATAAATTAACGACTCATTAATGAGCATGTGAAGAGATTTCAGATGAGAACGCGCCCAGATTCTTTGAGGGTGCATTTATGGCAGCGTGCGTTTACCTGCTTCTAGCCTTCTTCGCCGCCTCCGGCTGCGAAGGCCGGCACGCTCAGCCGCTGCCGTCGTTCACGATTGCCGCGGAGTCGCGCGAGGCTGTACGACCTGCCGGGAATGTGACGGCGCGATACGCCACTACTACTGCTGATGTCGTGCCGGTGGCACGACGGCCAGGAATCTTCAAGAGCATCCGTCAATTCTTTGCAGATTGGCACAACTCGCAGCCGGCGCGGCTGCTAGTGACGTGCTGCGTATATTGGATGGCCTTCGCTTCCTACCAGACGTGGCGCGACATGCAAATCTTCACCAACCCGCTGAGGGATTTGACCCGCAGCGCCAACAAGGCGGTGATCAAGTTGCAGCGTGAGGCGGCGCCAAAGGCTCGCGAGGCGTTCAAGGTCGCGACGAAAAAGGTGCAGCGCGAAGTGGCGCCAAAGGCGGCTGAGACATCCAAGGCGGCGGCGCAAGCGTCAGCGAAGCGCTTGCTCGAGGCTGCCAAGGCTGCCGAGAAGGCTGCCGAGAAGGCACGCCGCAAGGTGGTGGAGACTGCGCCACAGGCGACGGAAGTCACCTCCGATTTCTTGATGAGGACGGCACGCTCGATGGTGAACATTGTCGGCTCCATGGCGGCGCTCAGGGCAAGCGCGATGGAGGAGGCGCGGCAGCAGCAGCAGCAGAGGCGAGCGGCGGCGCCAGCCCCGCCGCCGCCGCCGCCGCCGCCGCCGCCGCCGCCGCCGCCGCCGCCGCTGCCGCCGCCGCCAGTTCCCGAGGAGACACCTTCCTCGCCGCTTGATCCGTCGCCGCCGCAGCCTGGACAAGCGCCGCCGCCTCCTCCCGAACCACCACCTCCGCCTCCCTCGCCGCTGCTGCCGCCACCTTACCCGTTCCCAAAGCTCGAGCCACCAATGACGCCTCCGCCGCTACCGCCACTTCCATCGCCGCCGCCATCACCGCCGCCACCACAGCTAAGCCCACCACCTCCTCCTCCACCACCACCGCCGCCGCCGCCACCGCCTCCGCCCCCGACGCCGT
>Ga0210241_101209_pt1 | contig 20483 bp, 19 predicted proteins | sample ChrtobMetP5a_8mM_FD_155488 | JGI IMG/M metagenome (GOLD analysis project Ga0210241, IMG submission 155488) | Chrysochromulina tobin associated microbial communities from unialgal haptophyte culture, Seattle, Washington, United States - P5a_8mM | ecosystem: Host-associated > Algae > Haptophytes >...
AGGGTCCGGCGATGAGGGTGGCGTACAATGTATGAGCAAAACGTGTTGTAGCGGTCATATAAGTCATTCAAGCACACGTTCAATCACGCACTACTGGAATCGAAGATAAGTGGCACCATTTCTTTCGCGCAGTGGTGGGTGCTAAACCTGACCTCAGAAACGCTCCCCCCCCCCTTGCCGGGACGCGGTGCGGGGTGCGGGTGGCGCTGGCCCGGACGGGCCCCGAGAATCAACTTAACACACATGACCCTTGCCTGCGTTGCCCAACGCAGGCTGATTGCAGCCTAGTTGCGCTGCCACACGCCACACGAGCAGCAACCTCCACCCCGCGAGCCCCCAAGGCCGTTACAAATGAACAGAAATAGCGCTAGGCAAGACGCCGCCCACTGGACAGCTTCGAAGCGCGACTCGTGCGCTCGTGCAGCACGAGCGCAGCAACGTGCGCCAAGGCCTTGGCAGGCAGTAGGGTCGTGCACACGAAGAGCGCGAGCGACGCCAAGGCACACCTGCACTCGCGTTGGTCGCCCTTGGCGTATGCGGCGGCGTCGCTGCCAGCGCGAAGAGTGTTCACTGCATCGTCCCAGCGGTTGAGGCCACGCATCACAGCGAGTCCGCCTAGGGAGAGGAGCTGGCCAGTGAGCAGAGCGCCTATGGGCAATTGACGCAGGAATTTCCTCCGACGCTGGCTGGTCAGCATCCAGCAGAGCACCGAGGCAGCTATCAGAATCGCGTGCAAGTGGTGAGATCCGGAGTTGCTCGTGCTTGGATGGGCATCGGGCGCCGGTGCGGGCGCCGGCTGATTGGCAGCAGCCCGCAGGTGATCCTCAATACGTTCCAGCTTCAGAGAAGCTGACGCCGACGAGGTCTCGATGGATCGCACTGATGAGCGAATTGCTAGCATCTCATCGCCCATGGCCTCGCAGCGCTCTAGCAGGAGCTTCAGGAGCTGTATTGGACATTCCTCTGTTGTGGTGCGGTGTGCGCCGCGTATGGCGAATAGGTCGGCCATGTTGCGTTGCCGCCGCGTTTGGTACATGCCGCGTTTGACGAGATTGGAGTTTCGTCCATTGTAGAAATCCTTGACGTTTGCACGTCTGTAGTTTAGTGTTCGCTAAAGTTGTCACTTGGTGAGGTCACTTGCGATCGATCCACCCTGGCTTCTGGCTTTCGATACTGCTTTGTGTGGCCCCGCAGCAATTCGCCTTAACAGTTGATCAGTTCGGCATCGCGAGTCGTCTCCGCTTCATGCCACCGCAGCTTCATACCACCGCAGCCTCCGCGGCATCCGCGGCCGTAGCCTCCCCTGCCAGCACCGAGGCGGCGCTCGACGCCTGCGGCGCGGGCGGCGGCGGCGCGGCCATTGCGCGCACGTCCTTCGAGAGAGCCTTGAGCGCCTGCTCCACCGTCGTCTTGAGCGTCTCGGGTGCGTCCAGGCAATCGAGGACACTCTGCATGGGCATCTCGATGAGCATGCCGGTCAACTTGCCGGCGAGCGGCTCGCCGAGCATTTGGAAGATGGCAGGATAGAGCGCGTTCCCGAGCGCTTGCATGCGCGCCGCGGGCTCGAGGGAGTCAAGTGCGTCGACGGCGAGCTTCTGTCTTTTGGGTCCGGGTCCCTCGGCAGCGACATCCTCCGGGGCCTCGCGAGTGGCCCTCGCAGTGCCGTCGTCCACTTGTGCGGCCTGGGTCGGAGCGCCGTCCTGAGCGCCGCCCTCCGCCTTGGTGAGAGCGCCGTCCTGAACGCCGCCCTCCGCCTTGGCGGGTGCCTCGTCGGGCATGGTGCCCTCGAGCGCTGCTAGCACGCCTGCGAGAGGCAGCGTGTGCATGTCGTCATGGAAGTGGGTCACGCCGTGCTCTGACCAGCCGCTCGACCCACCGAAGACGAGAAGCTGGGGCCTGCCTGCCACAGCGTCGGCACCAGCGCCGCCGAGGCAGGCGAGGACCATGCAGCCACGGGGGGAGGGCAGCGCCCCTGCCTGGCGTACGGCGGCCCACATCCACTCGCCCTCTCGCGACGCGTGCAGCAGATGCGTGTCGTTCAGGTGCCTGTCGTCCACACCCAGGCCGCCGAAGATGGCGATGAGGCCGTCGCCAACGGCCACGCTTGAGTGGAAGCTGCGCGCCGCCGGACGAGCACCGGTCACGTGCGGCTCGCGCCACGCAGCATTGACCGTGCCGGCGCCGCCGAGGGGTTCGAGTACCCAGGTGTCGTCCACCCGCCCTGTAGCAGTACGTCCGCCGAAGATGACTAACTGCTCGCCCTCCGCCGCCTTGTCGGCGGGTGTGCGAGGCAGAAGACAGGCCGCGAGCGCGGCGCGCGCCGGCGGAAGCACGGCGATGGCGGGCGCCGCGGCCGGTTTCTTCTTGCCGGCAATGGCGAACGGGAAGGCTGGCGCTGGCTCCGAGGCATCGGCCGACTCTGCAGGCGCTGCAGGCGCTGCAGGCGCTGCTGGCGCTGAGGGGCGCACCTTGCTCCAGCGCCAGGTGCGGACCTCGAGCATGTACGTGTCGTCGAACCAGGTCATGTCGACGCTCGGACCGCGGCATTCACCGTCACCGCCCTCCTCGCCCTTTCCCTCGCCCTCGTCGTCGCCCTCGCCCTCGTTCTCTTCGTCCTCGTCCTCCTCACCCTCCTCGTCGTCATTGGGAGGCCGGACGCCAAAGCCGCCCATGACGAGCATGTGGCCCGAGGAGAGCGCGACGGCCGCGTGCTTATCGCGCGCGCACGGCAGCTCGCCCGTGACGCACACGGGCTCCCAGGCGGTCAGGTCGGGCGTGAGCACAGCGACATCGGCCAAGTAGCCTCCGTTCTCAGCGTGTGAGATTCCGCCAAAGATGACAACTCCCGCTGAGGTGGAGACGACCGTGTGGCCAGCGCGGGGCCGTGGCGCGCGTCCTGTCGGCGAGTGTTTCTGCCAATCGCCTCCCGGCCGTGTCGACCAGACATCAATCGTCTCGTCCTCGAGACCGCGCCCACCGACGACCACGGCTGCGGTGCCATCGGCAGTGGCGCACCCGGCCGTCTCGCGAGGGCTCGGACGGCTCTCTGCGGCCGCGTTGCCTGGCTTCCAGGTCACTTCGACCGCATCGATGAGTATCTGCGCCTTGCTTGGCGGTGCCTGTGAGCGCGACGAGGCGCCGGCCACCTGCGATTCGGTATTCCCCATGCCGCGGGAAAACAAGTCGCGCTACAGTACCATTCATGTGAATTTGGCACATTCCACGTTCACATTCACGTTACATGTAAATGGCCATCTCGGCAAGACGCTGCAGACAGCTGTCTGCGTCGAGTTCCCACGCTCGCCGCGACGTGTGAAGCTCCCGGAACACCATCCCGGTGTGGACGCATGAGCGTCCCTGAGCGACGCGATCTAAGCGTGCAGCAAGCGAGGCAAGCACCCGACGCGACGCACCGCGGAGTCGTGTGCGTTCGAAGTCGACGATCCCTCCACAGCTGTTGACATGGGACTCGACGGCGGGACGTTCGCCAGCCGCACAGATTTGCTGCGGCGTGCCAGCTGGCGGTTGTCGCAAAGTGACGGTGGCGCCCATCGCTCAACGCGAGGTGGGCAGCTCGGGGTGAGCGATGCACTTGCATCGGCCGGCCTTGAACGGCGAAACCGGCAGCAAGAGCAGTTTGATGGCTTCTCCTCGTGCACCCTTTCGGGTGCCGCGTTTCCGAGCCGACCGGGTCCGAAGGTCATCGTGGCATGTTCGCTCGGCCAATTGTACCTGCGTGATGCTGTCGTCGAGTACCTCACAAAAAGCGGCCAGTTCCGCGAGGGAATGTGTGATACCGTCGAGCTGACTGCAGCTTTTGGCCACATCCAACGCCTGCGTGACGTCTTCGAAGTGCAGTTGAAGCCGAACCCCGAGTGGTTCACCTCGTTCGATGAAGCGTCCGCGGCGCAGAGCCGTGCTGGGCCCTGGCGCTGCCCCATAGATGAGGAGGTGTCGACCAACGGCCAGCACGCCTTCGTAGCGCTGCGCCCGTGTGGCCATGTGATGCGCGAGAAAGTGGCCCTTGCATGTGCTCGTACCGGTAGCTCGCGGAGACCCATGGCCTGCGCCAGCACGAGCGCAGACGCTGCGATCGATGCCGGCGCCGCCGCCACGAGCGCAGCATCAAGTGCGCGTCTGAGCGACGGCATCAGCTCGATCCAGAACAGGAGCTGGGACTGCCCCGTGTGTGCTGCGGCTGTGGAAGTGACTGTGAGGCTCTTGTGCGACGACGACGACGTGATTGACAAGGTACGCCGCTCTCTGGTGGCGAAGGGTGAAGAGAAGAAGGCAAGTAATGCGGGCAAGCGCAAGCGACCCGACACTGAACCTCATCGAGCGGAGCGCGGAGAACACTGAAGCGGTGCGGACCGGCTCCGCGATCGGATTAGGTACGCGATCCGGCGCGCGGGCGACCCTCGCCTGCCGGGGCGCGCCGCGTCGCCTAGCGTCGCCGGGTATTGCGCCCACGACCAGAGGAACGATGTGCAGGCTGAAATAACTATAATATCATCCCTTTTCAACTATCGTACTTATTACTCTCCCTCGGGGGAGCGCGGCGGCATCCGTACGTACGAGGCATCCGTCACGATCTCGCCGCCGCGCAGGGGCCGCTTGATCACGCACGTGAGCGCCGCCGCCTCGTCAAGATCAAATCCGAGCTCCTCCGCAAAGCCCCGCAGCCTGGTGAGCTCGTCCTCATTCCGAGGCAGCGAGAGGACTGTGCCCGCCAAGCCGCCGATGCGGCCGACACGGCCGGCGCGGTGCAAGTAGATGCTCGCGCTGCTCGGCACGCTCACATTGACGACATGGCTCGCGCCACGCACATCCATTCCGAGCGCGAGCATGTCTGTGGCGATGAGCACGCGCACGCGACCTTCGGCAAAGAGGCGCAGCGAGTGCGCACGTGCCCTCCGAGACGCATCCGACGCCTCGTCGCGACGCCCTCGGCCGTCGGCGCGAATTCGGGAGCCTACGACGGCGCTGTCGGTGCCCGTCGCATCGGCTCCAGTGATGGTCACGGCCGAGACGCTGCGGTTGCGCATTGCGCGCCGCAGCTGCTCCGCAGCGTGCGCCGACTCGACGAAGACGATCGCCCGGGCGCTGGACTTCTTCGACTTCTTCGCCCTTTTGGCGGCGCCCTGAGCCAGCGCCGCCGCCGCCGCCGCCGCCGCCGATGCCGCTGCCCCCTCGATCTGCTCACTGTGCGGTGCGTCCAGAGCCTCGCCAGCCGCGTAGTCCGCTTCGTCCATCGCGTCAATCGCTTCGCTAACCACTCTCGCGGCTGTGGTTGTGCGCGCATCCTCGCGTACCGGTACCATTGGACCGCCGCCGCCCACGGACTCGTCAGCCTCATTAGGGCTCATCCAGGCAACGAGCTCGGCGAGCGTCGCGGCGAGTGGCACATTCGGTGGCAAGGTCACGTGCCTTAGTGTGCGCGGCAGCCGCAAGTTCTGCTCTGCAGAGGGCTCCAGCATCGTCGGTTCCGCTCTTACGCCGGCAGCCTGCAAGCAGCGCGTCGCCGCACCTGCAGGCACGTCTGCGGACACGAGCCACATGCTACCCGCCGCCCATCGCCGTTCCGTGGCAGCGCCAGCTGCGGTTCCTCCCAGCACCTTTCGCACCTCGGGCCATCGGTACGACTCGCACAGGGCGCCGACCTCGTCCAGCACGAGCGTGCGCTTACGAGGCTCAGCGAGAGGCAGCAGGCCCACCTCCAAAAGTGAGCCGACAATGTGAGGCGTGCCTATCGCAATATCGGGCGGCGATTTCCAGAGCTCGGCCTCGAGTTGCTGATTGCGCTGGCCCAGCAGCGCTTGCACCTTGATCGCGTGGCCCTTGCGGTTCGTTTTGCCTTGGCCAGCGAGCTTCTGCAGCACATGCAGGGTCTGCAACACGAGCTCACGCGTCGGGCAGAGCACCAGAGCCTGGAGACCTCCGCCAAGATTGGCCACGTCGAGCCGTGCGACCAACGGCAGAGCGTAAGCTAGCGTCTTGCCGCTCCCAGTTGGCCAGCGCAGCACTGCGTGGTTCACGCGCGTTGCCGACACATCTGATGGTGAGCGTGGCATGAGTGCGTCCAGTGCAACTCGCTGTGGCGCCGTAGGCGCAATGAAGCCCAGCCGCGCAACCCGCGAGAGAAAGTGCGAGGGCACACGGAGAGAGGTGAAAGTAACTGTCATAGCGGCGAGCTGTGCTTGCTCAACGCCCAGTTGCTCCACGCTCAGCGAAGAGAAAAGGCGCAAAGAGTACGCACCTCTCTCTCCGCGCACGCACGACGCGACGTCCCTCTCTGCACGTCGAATTCCGCGTCCGCGCTCGTATTCCTAAAATTGGCGTCGGCGGCGCGGCGTTTCTCATCACTCTTGGGCTCTCGTATATTAACTATTACTACCCCCGATTTTTGGTTGGTCGTAATCCCAGAGGTCTCTGCAGTACATGTACATTCACGGCGCGTCCGTTCTCCGTTTTCGAAAGCGTCAGCCTGGCGAAACGTCGCGCCGCCGCGGTGAAGTCCAAGCGTGGACCCGCCGCGGATGGCGTTCGTGATCACGCCACGGCACGACCCACGGGTGGCCGTGGAGGCCACCGTCTGGGCCGTGGAGAGGGCAGCAGCGCGGATTGCGGAGCAACAAGAACTGGAGTCACTCAGCGCTCCTTGCTTGACGCCGCGATACTCACCAAGGCGGAGCTTCTCCCCGCGCTCGCCCAAGGGAACCTCGGGAAGAACAAACTCACGACCGGGATCGGCTAGCTCCACGCCCAGGACAAGAAGCTCCACGCCTAGGGCACGCATCGGTAGAAATCCCACACCCAGGACGATGTCGAATAACTCCACGCCACGAGGCAGCACCTCCCTCCCGCGGAGCAATAGCACGCCACGATTTGCCTCCGCACGCTTGTCGCGGTCACGATCACCTAGTCCCCCGCTGGATGGCGATCCTGCAGTTGACTGCCCGCCCAACGAGCCACTGGAACGCTGGGCTGAATTTGAGCTTGCCACAAAGGCTCTCATGGAGGTGGCATCACATCAGCCGGACTTGCCCGTACATGCTGAGAAAGACTCGGCGTCCGAGGTGGTCCGGATGCTTCCACCGCGGACACGATTGCGTATCCTTGCTACTATCGAGCTGGACGACGGCACTCTGCGCGCGCTCATTGTGCTAGACGAGTCGATGACGAATGAAGGCCGACAGCCGAGATCACCTCGCGGCTCGTCAGCCAACGTGGCTCCGCTAGGCTGGGCGACTCGCATGACCGCCGATGGCGAGGCCCTAATTCACCTGCACGCACGCCCCTTTTACGTGGCTGAGGGTCTTCCTCTCAAGGTGCGCTCCGCATTTGATGAGCTATCGACGTTCGTGCGCAAGCTGCCCGTGGGCACCAGATTGCACGTAGTGGAGACGCGGCGCACGCCCAGTGGAAAGCACCGCGTCTGCGTTGTGGTCCTCGGCGATGATGAGCCATCAGGATGGGTGACGCTGCAGATGGCTGATGGCTTGAGGACGATGCGCGTACTAAACGACTCCGAGCTTGCCGAGCCCATCCCTTTCGCGACGCGAAATGCTTTGCTGCGACCTGAGCTCCGTGACGCTCGTGAGAGCAGGCAGCAGCAGCAGCAGCAGCAGCAGCAGCAGCAGCAGCAGCAGCCCGAGTCTGCTCGTGGGCTGGAGCGACGGCCCTCGCTGGTGTCGGGGACGCTCAGCTCGGCCCGAGGAGAAACGTGGCAGGAGGCTATGCGGCTAGCAGCGGCCGAAGCAGTGAAAGTGAAACGACCCGACAATGTTCCCGCCCTACAGACAGGCCGTGTGGATCAAAAGAAGTCAGGTGGGAAACTAGGGAAGATGACGACGGCTGGTGCAGGTGGAGACGTCGACCAGACAGAGAAGGAGAAGTCGACAACGTCAAGAGTTAGCGGAAACAGCACCACTGCGGCCAAAGACGCAGCAGCGTTCAAGCGCTGGGCGAGTGCCGCGTCCAACTTGCAAATCTCCGAGGCTGTGGATGAGTTGCGCAAGCAGCGAGACCGATTTGAGCCTGCATCTTACTATCAGGTCTTCGTCGACGGGCTGCTAAAGAAAGCCGCCGATATGGAGGCCGCTGCAAACATGAGGCCCACCTTTGTGCGTATAGGAGAGACAATACTCGAGAAGGGAATCAATCTGTTCGATCTGATGCATGATTGGGATCCGAACGCCAAGGGTAAGATGAGCAAGATGGAGTTCAGGCAGCATATGCGGAAGTTTCTCACCATCAACCCACCCGAAACGGTCGAGATTGACGAACTGTTCTTAATCATGGACGAGTCTGGAAACGGTTACCTTGAAACGGACGAGATCAAGAAAGCGTTTTTCAAGTTCACAGGCGCGGCAAAGAGCTTCGCCATCAACGTGGCGGAAGCTTACAAGGCTACCGAAGCCCTTCGACAGAAGGCTCAACTGGTTGCACGCGTCGTCGAGCACACGGAGAACGCGGAGCAGGCCAATGCCGACCTTGAAGCGGGGCGCATAGGATCAATCAAAGCGATACTCGGAGATAAAATGATCTCGAAAGGCCTGAAGGAGGCTGATTTGGCTCTCCGTTGGTCGGGCAAGAGCGGCGAGATTAGCCAGGCTGACTTCCGTCGCGAGGTCATCGCTCTGATTGGGCCAACTGCGATCCTGGAAGAAGTCGACGCGCTCTTCGCCGAGCTCGACAAGGACGGTGGAGGCAGCCTAGGTCGGGATGAACTGAAAGAGGCTCTAATTTCTTTGAAGAGGGAGGCCGAGGCAAAGAAGCTTGCCGTTCGTGAGCTTGGACTCCAGTACATCCAGCTGTTCAAGAAGATGAAGGTTGCGCAGGCCGAGTTTGCTAAGGATCAAAAGGTGGAAGATGATGCTGCCAAGGAGGAGACGAAGAGGGAGGCACAGGAGGCGCAGGAGCGAGCCGCAGCGGAGGCGGAGGCCAAACAGGCGCGAGCCGCGGCCAAGGCGGAGAAGTTGGCTACCAAAGAAGCAGAAGAACAGGCGATGGCAGACAAGATTTTGGCCAAGCGCCGAGGATTGAGTGGGTCGCTATCACTATCATAGAAACGGGGAGTAAAAAAATCTTTTAAGGACCGTGCACGCGTCGTCATGGGCACCGAACGCCGCACAGCGAGACGTCGCAACACGCACGCACACACCCACCGCCCCAGTCATGGATGGAGTTGTCCTGCCTCCGCTGGCCTTGGCTGGCGGTCTACTGGCATCGCTCACCGTGATGGGATCGAGCCGCAAAATGTTCGGTTCGGAAGTCGTTGCCCGGTACCTCGTTCCGCATCGTGCCGACATTGGCTTTGCAACCTTTTTCAACATCGGCTTCTCAGTTGCGATAGGTATCGGACTACTCGACAGCAGTTTTGGTCCCGGGGGTCAGCTTCACGGGTACTCGGCGACGATAGTGCAGCTCGGGTACCTACAGAGCCTGATAGACCGCCGCGATTTTCATCGGTTGCTGATCTTGCTGCCGGTGGGGCTCGCCCTTGCTCTGGCCGTGCTGAATGAGTGGTCCGTGGCCACCGCCTCGATCGAGGTGCTCTCCTTGTGGGCTGTCAAGCTCATTCTGCCGCCCAGAGCTCAGGCAGTAACCGCACGCGTCAAGCCCAAGGGCAAGGGGAAGGCGAAGGCGGCCGCCTCCAATAAGGGCTCTGGCGCCGAGGTGGACGACGGCGTCGGCGAGGCCGATGCCACCGAGGTATGGACGGGGGAGGCGCCGGGCGACGCCGAAGCCGAGGCGCGACCGAGGCGCTCCGCCCCCAAGAAAAAGGCAAAGACTGTGCCCACTCGCCGGCGCTCGAGGTCGATGTGAGTATAACGACTAAGATTCGTTACCTCCTCGGACCTCGCAACCGAATGTTGTAATGCTGTTGATGAGTTTATTGATGAGTCTGTGAGGATTCATAACATGGGGTGTTTAGCGGAAAGAAGATGAGTGTTTCTGATGAGATCAAGTCGCGGTGTCGCGCACCTGGCCCGCGGCCAGAAATGAACATTAATCATTATTTTTGCGCCGCTGAGCGGCCTACGGCGTCCGGGGATGAAATTTTCGTTACTAAACTTAGGGAGCACTCGCTTTCCCCGCCTCTTCAGCAGCGCAAGCATCATTCACAGGCGCCGTATCGGCTTTCACGTCTCGTTTTCGTCGTTGCGAGAGCCCCTTGTCCTTCTTCCTTACGATGCCACGCCGCGAGGGCGACCCACCGCCCTCGGAGCCTGCCTCGTGGGCTGAGGCGATCAAGCAGTACCACAAGGAAAAGAAAACTCGGCCCCGCCCCGATGAGGAGTACAAGCGGCCAGAGTACATCACGCAGTTCCAGAAGACGCGTGAAGCCGTGGAGTACCATCCGATCCTGCAGACCTTCAGGGATGGAGCGCGCGAATCGGACGCGCGTCAGCACGAGGCGAGCGCCCGTGTGAAGCAGATCAACGCGGCGCGCGACCGCCAGATCGCGCAGGAGCAGCCCTTCGACATCCTCACCTTTGCCAACAAGCGCGCATCGCTGCCGCAGCCGAAGCCTGTGGGCGCGACGGACATGATGAAGCCCTTTGACACTACGGCGGAGCGACCCACCTTTCGCCACCCGCTTGACTCGTGCTACCAGTTCAACATCCTCACGAACCTGCCGCTCTCGGAGCAGCACTACGCGGAGCCCAAGCTGCGGCCGAACGTGCGCGAGCCGCTGCCCACGACGCTGACGGGCGTGGAGGTGCGCAAGCCGCGGCTGCAGAACAAGAGCCAGCTGCCGCGCGATTTCGACATCCTCTCGAACCGGTACGTCGAGGGTCACGAGGCCAAGGTGCGCCTCGAGCGCGAGATCCAGCGCGGTATAGCCTGCCAAAAGTTTTGGGAGACGCACGATTACGAGCCGCTCGCAGGGCACTTCGTCGACCCGGACAAGGAGGCAGCCTACCAGGACATGATCGCCATGGAGCTCGAGAAGCAGCCGCTCAAGCAGTTCAACCGGCTGCCACCCAATCTCCAGCGGGGCGAGGGCTTCGTGTACGATATCACGACGCACCAGGTCAAGAACGAGGAGCTCTATCATAAGGAGAGCGAGAAGCAGGCACGCAAGACGGAGCGCGATGCGCTCTCGTGGAGCCGCGCCGAGCAGCAACGCAACCACGGCCTCGAACGCGCCGAGCTGGGCGAGCGGCGCGCCGTGAACCGTCAATCCCACCAGCGCTATGTCGAAACGTTTCGCCACGGGTACAACATCGTCGACCATCGCGACTACCGCGATCCGGCTACGTACATGCCGCCGCCGCAGACTCGGCCGCAGCCGACGCTCTGGCAGGCCGTTGGGCCCAACCGCCCTCCGCCGCCGCCGCCAGTGCCGCCGCCGCCGCCTGCCATTGCGCCGCTCCTCTCGACGATGCCGACGGACGGGCCCTGGGCGGAGACGACCGGTCGCAGCCTCGCGATGAGCATGGCACGCTCGGGCCGTTCGATGCCGGGTTCGCTCTCGCAGATCTACATGAGCGCCAGCGTGCCCGCGCCCCGATCCACCGCCAGCAGCATCTCAAAGCTCGCCGAATACGAGGCGCGCGAGTAAAGCGCGACGGCGAGCACCCGGGGTCCACCAAGCGGCCCCTTTCCCGGTTCTTTGCGCGCGAGTCCTTTCGCTGTCCGTGGCACCGTGTGGGTGACATGTCGTGTACTTTATGAGCCCCGAAGGGGCATTTAGGGGTTTTTTGGCTTTTGGCCGCGCAGCGTTCACACGCGCGCGATGTCCGCACGATCGCTCGCGGCATTCCAGTCGACCATTGTCGCGGAAACCCCCTTCCAGGCGGTCGCGGACATCATACCTTTGTCGGATGCAAAGGCCATCTACGCCTCGGATGCGAGCACCGGCAAGCATGCCCTCACGTTTTCTGCGCTCAAAGAGTTTGTCACGTCCATGGACCTTGCACGCTTCGGGTTGACGCGCGAAATGGTGATCTGCACGTCGATGCCTAACGGCCCCGAGGCGGCCGTGTGCTTCTGGGCCCTCGCGGGCCGCTGCGTCTTTGCGCCGCTCAACCCGAACCTCACAATGGCGGAGGTGCAGTTCGAGCTGACTGACCTGCCGGCCGCTGCGATGATCACGCTCGCGGGAGACGAAAAGGCAACCATGGTAAAGGGCTGCTGCGCCCAGGCTGGCATTCCGGTGATCGAGCTGACGCCGTCCAGGACAACTGTCGGCCTCTTCACGCTGTCGGGCGCGGAGGTACCCACGCCGCCGACGGCCGAGCCGACCCGTCCGAGTGACCTCGCGCTAGTGCTGCACACGTCGGGAACCACGAAGAAGCCCAAGATCGTGCCGCTTACACACCACAACCTCGGGTATGGCATCCAGTTCGTCGCACGCACGCTGCGCCGCACCTCAGCGCACACGTGCCTCAACGTGATGCCGCTCTTTCACATCCACGGGCTGATCGCCAACGTGGGGGCATCTCTCTACTCGGAGAGCGCGGTCGTGTGCTCGAGCTTCTTGGGTGGCGCCGACTTTTTGCGCAAGTGCCGCGCGCCCGAACGCGACTCCTACCCGAGGCCCACGTGGTACTCGGCTGTGCCGACCATGCACGAGGCCATTCTTCTTGAGGCTGAGAAGGAGAAGGCCGACGGTACCCTCGATCACTCGCTCACACTCATGCGCAACTGCTCAGCGGCGCTGCTGCCGCCCGTTGCAAAGCGCTTCCTCGCCGCATTCGCGCCTGGAGCGCCCGGTCCTTTCACCGTGGTTCCGACATACGCGATGACCGAATCGTTCCCTATCTGCTCCAACCCGCCGCATCTGGAGGTCAAGCTGTCGACTGTGGGCCCGGCGATGGGACCGTCACTCAAGATCCTCAAAGGATACCCAGAGGACGTGGAGGTCGACGTGGGCACGGAGGGGGAGGTGTGCGTCGCGGGTGAGTGCGTCACCGCCGGTTACCTCATACGCGAGCACATGAGCCAGGACCCGAACATCGAGGCGTTCTCACTCGGCGGGTCTCCGCCGGGCCGCATGCTGCGAACGGGCGACAAGGGCTACCTGGACAGGGACGGTTACTTGCAGCTTGTGGGCCGGTTCAAGGAGATCATCAACTGCGGCGGCGAGAAGATCTCACCGCTCGAGCTCGAGGATCAGCTGCTCGATGTACCGGGTGTCCAGACATGTGTGTGCTTCGCCTCGCCTGCTGAGCTGCTGGGCGAGGTGGTGGGCGTAGCGTGCGTCGTCAAGCAGGGCTATGAGCCTCCAACCCTCGATGCCCTGCGCCAGGGTATCTCGACCGTGGGCAACCGTTTCAAGCCGGCGGTACTCGTGTACTTGGACGCGATCCCCAAAGGGCCCACGGGCAAGCCGAAACGCATTGGGCTTGCCAAGCACCTCGGGTTGCCCTCGCTCGCCGGCGGCATGGCTGTCTACTCGGTCAAGGGCACGGGCGACACGCTTGAGCTACCCATGCTCCATACGAGGACGTTTTTAGGCACGCCAGTCGTAGTGCCGACGTGGACGTTCCCGCTGACCATCCGTCTCGAGATGAATCCAGATCTGATCTCGTCGCCCGACCACTCAACACACGTGCTGGAGATCGACGATGCGGGGTGCAACGGGCTCAGACTCACAGTCACGTGCTACGACCATGAGACGCCGTGCCCGATCAGCAGCGCGCAGGCCAAGGAAGCCTTCGCGGACGTGCTCATGAAGACGACTGAGCGCGGCATGCTCTGGGAAGCAGCGATGGCGAGCGGCAAGCAGGTGGCTGAGGACTTTTGTGCGGACCTCTACGTGACAGACGAGAGCAAGGAGCTCAAGCACTCATGGAAGCCCGGCTGCCACGACTCTCCCCCGGGCAAGCTGATGCGCCTGCTTGGCGTGCTCGACCTCCATGATCAGCGAGATGCGGCAGAGGCTGCGGCGCGCAGACTAAGCGCAGACAAAGTGAATAACAAGCACGATCGTTAAATTTCGTCGGCCGGCGCGGGCGCGTGATGGAGCGCGACGTCGACGGTTAGTAACGGCAGATAGTTTCTTAGATAGTTTAGACTTTTACGAGCGGTTCGGTTAGGGGCGCACGTTAACGCGCAACACACGGCGCGTCCGACATCCGACGCGCCGCACGCTCCCCGACCGGCCCGAGCCGCCGAGCGCGGGCCGGCGCATGATTACCACATGGCATGAAAACCGCATGATCGTTCCACGCGCGCGATATGAATCGACGCGTCTCAGAGTTATTATCACGCGTTGCGTAATCACAGGCGTATCACAGGCGTACGCACGAGGGGGGCGTCTGTAGTGCAGCGGTGTGCGCGATCAACTCATCAACAAAAGCTCCTGCCTGTGTACTGCGAGGCCATGACCGCATCGGCAAAGGCACCGCTCGACTGCACGCCCGCGGCCGAGATTTCAACCGTCCTCATCTCCGCCCCCCCGGTGGAGCCCCCCGCATTCATGACCACGCTCGCGACGACGACCGCGTTCCCTGGGAGGAGCAGCGGCTGCTTGCCAAGCGTATTGCGCCAGCGACGGCCGAAGCAGCAGCACGTACAGCTTGGTAGCCTACATCTTGGTAGCCTCTTTCGGAACCGGCAGAGCGCAGCCATACACAGTATGAGTACGATGACGAAGCCGAGCATGACGCCGATCAAAGGGCCGCGCGCACCCTCAGGCCTGGAGGGCGGCGAGGGCGGCGGCGAGGGCGGTGGAGGCGAGGGCGGCGGTGGTGATGGTGGTGGCGAGGGTGGAGGCGAGGGTGGAGGCGATGGAGGAGGCGACGGCGGTGGCGACGGCGGTGGCGAGGGTGGCGGCGAGGGAGGTGGCGAGGGTGGAGGGCTGGGCGGGGGTGACGGTGGGGGGGGAAATGGAGGAGGTTGTGATGGCGGGAATGGCGATGGAGGCGGAGGCGGCGGAGGTGGCGGAGGTGGCGGAGGTGACGGTGGCGGTGGCGAGGGTGGAGGTGGCGATGGCTCGGGAGAAAAGGGGCTCGGTGGTGGGCATGGCGATGGCTTAGGTGATAGCGGAGGCGGCGGCTGTGGTGATGGTGGAGGTTGGGAGGGCGGCGGCGAGGGCGGCGGCGAGGGCGGCGGCGAGGGCGGCGGCGAGGGCGGCGCTGAAGGCGGTAGCGATGGAGATGGCGATGGCGATGGTGGTGGCTCGGACGGCGGCGGTGAGTCCTCACTTTGTAAGCCGCCGGCGGGGCGGAGAAGCAATACGAGTAAGGTGACGAGGACCTGGCTCGAAAAGTTGCGCATCTTTAGATGTGGCCGCCTGCAGCAGCAGCATGGTGTGCATCGGGTTGTTGTTGTTTGCGCCTGTCTGGGGGTTACACCACGCTGAGGCCTGTCCATCCTGGTGGCGGAGAGGGTCGTGAGGCCATAAACGTGCATGGCTGTACAGGTCAGAAACGCGAGCGACCCTCAGTGGCGTCAATCTTCGTCACAAGCCTACAAAACGAGTTTTGGGACTGAAGACTGGCTGTCTCCACAGGAAGGCATCCCCAATTTTTCACAACACCATTGCGCCTTTTCGACACGTCCAGCCTTTTCGGCGCCCATTGGGTGCGCTCCTACTCCGCCTGCCCTAGCGCCTCACGGGCCTGCGGCAGCGCCTGTGAGACCACCACCTCTACTGACTCCCATGCCGCTTGCTCATCGCTGCTGCGCAGCTTGCTCAAAGTCGTCGCCGCTTATGAAGCCCGATTGTACGTCGAGCGCCCAGAAGCCAATTCTCGCCCTGAGGAAATCAGCCTGGCCTGCGCGCGCCTGCGGCCGCGCCTACACTGTGCGCCCGTGCTCGCGCCTATGGCGCGGACAACGGGCCCGATATCGACCGCCACCTTGAGCGCCACCACGAATGGCTCCGACTCTCTCCTCACTCGCTTTGCATACCTGGCCACCGCAGATGACTACCTGTTCATCCTCGTGCTCATTGGCGACTCGGGTGTCGGCAAGTCATGCCTGCTGCTGCGCTTTGCGGTGCGCTCACGCCACGCCCTGGTCTCGAAGCGAAGTACAGCCGTCATCTGCGGCCGATGGCAGCATCGGACAGAGCACGCTGTCACTGTGCTGCGGGCGCTGCCGCCGCCGCCACCACCGCCCGCCACGGCCGACTCACATCCGCAGCGCCCGCCGCACCCGCCGCACCCGCCGCACCCGCTGCGGTCTCCAACTGATCAGATCGCCCGCGCGGGCCTGCTCGCCTCCTCAGGACGACAAGTGGACGGACAGCTACATCTCGACGATCGGCGTGGACTTCAAGATTCGCACGATCGAGCTCGATCAGAAGACGATCAAGCTGCAGATTTGGGACACGGCGGGGCAGGAGCGTTTCCGCACCATAAGCAGCACCTACTATCGCGGTGCCCACGGCATCATCGTCGTGTACGATGTGACCAACCGAACCTCGTTCGACAATGTCCAGCGGTGGCTCACGGAGATTGATAAGTACGCGCGCGAGAACGTCAACAAGCTGCTGGTCGGCAACAAGGCCGACATCGCCGACGATGTCCACAACCGCCAGGTGAGCCAGGAGGATGGAAAGGCCTTCGCGGAGAAGGTCGATGTGCCCTTCCTTGAGACGAGCGCCAAGACGGGCACTTTTGTGGACACGGCGTTCCTGATGATGGCGCACGAGATCAAGAACAAGATGACGACGGGCAGCAGCAGCAGCTCCGGCAAGAAGGTGAGCGGCAGCTCCTCCTCGCAGCAGAGTGGCGGCTGCTGCTGAGCCACCTCGCCGGCCGCGCCGACGTGGCACGCGCGGCCGCAACCACCTAGGATACGCGCCCAACTCTCACAATTGCCGTCGAGTGATCGCGCACGCGGGGTCGTCTCCGCGTGCATCGTGTGGCTCTCGAGCGAACAGAGTAAGCAGCGCTGCGTGAACACGTCAATCATGTGCGGAACCGGTCGAGAGGACCGCGCGGATTGTTCGGTTTATGGTGTTCGCCGTCGTGCGACAGACCATGGTGCAGACGATTTGAACAAGGATCAGGTTCAGGAGCGTGTTCGAACTTTATATCTAAAGTTTGACCAAACCGAAAGTTGACAAACGCGGGAAACGTAAGCGATCACATGAGCGCCTTGCGTGACGCGACTCGCGATCGCGATGCAGGGTGCGGGCACCACCGACGACGGTGTGCCACTGCCTCCGCCGCGCTCGCCGCCGACAGCTCCGCGCCACGACTTTGACGTAGGCATGCCCGTCGAACTGCATTCGCTAAAGAGCGACGAGTACAATGGGTGCTTGGGTGAGGTAATCAATGCCGCCAACGAAGCGGGTCGCTTCGGAGTGCAGCTCGATGCTCCGAGGGGCTCCAAGCTGCTGCTCAAGGGTGAGAACCTCAGAGCACTCGACGAGGCTGCGATGGTGGAGCGCCTCGAAACGTTGGCTGCGCAGCACAAGGGCGGCGCGTCTGTGGATCCGGACCTGCTGTCGCACATCAGCCGACTGCACGGCGCTGGCACAGACGCCAACGCGCTGCGGGAGCAGCTGCCACCCAGGGCGGTGGTGCTCGAGCTCATGATGCATGAGCTTGAGCCGAGCACGCTACCTGCGCTGACAGAGCTGCCCATCCACTACTTCAGCGCGCCGGGCACCACGGTGAGCGAGCTCGCCGCGCAACTGGCGAGCGACCTCAGGATGAAGGTGTCTTCGACCTTCCTCTACCGTCCCCACGCGGCTGACAAGAGGTCGGAGTACTCGCCAGAGCCCTTGCCAGAGCCCTCGTCTCAAGCCGCAAGTCCCATGAGGGCCCTCGCCGGCGAGCTCACGCTCGGAAAGCTCGACAAGGAACTTAAGGACGTGGATGGCTTCACCCGGCTCCGCATTTCAACGGTCGGACCGGTAGGGCCAACAGCGTTGGTGACCGCGTCTGTCGAGCCGAGCGGCCCAGCAGCAGCACAGCCCACCGGCACCGCCGCGACGCCACGATAACAGTTACGGAAATATGACTGTCACGATTTTTAACGAGTAACGTCTGAGAATAAGTTTGAGAATCAGTCTAATATATACCGGACGGTCTTTGCGCCCGGGTGCTACCGTGGGGGCGGCCGGAGTCCTACCCCGGGGCCATCCTCCGCACCCAGGACCCTACGGGTGGCGCCGGTGCTACCCCTCGCCACCTGCGCTACTACGTTAAGCGCTACGGCGCTTCTGCGGCGCGGCAAGGGCGGCCGGAGGCCTACCCGGGGGCCGCCCTGGCGCCCTGCCCCGCCCCCAGAAAGTGAACCCGCCCCAGATAGGCAGGGGTTCGAGGCGGGACCTCACCCGCCCGCCGGAAAGTCTGACCGCCTCGCGTGAGGCAGGGAGGGAGCCCCCGAGCATTAGGGAACTACCCAGCCGTCAGCCGTGTCCCTCTGGGGGACCGGCAGGGATCATCGCCTGCATGGCCGATTCGACCCACTCACTCAACTCTTTGGCCAGCCGCTTATTCGAGCGACGCACCTCAACGACGCGCCGCTGGATGTCGCGCAGCAGCCCCTTGGCCTCTTTGACCGCGCTGGCGGCCGCAGTGGCCTCGTCGGGCACGGGCGCTGCGAGGAGCCGAGCGGCATAGCTCGTCGCCAGACCGAAGCGCTGGAGGCTGAGCGCCGCGCGCCTGTGAACGCGGAGGCAAGACGCCTGTGAACGCGGAGGCAAGGCGGCGGATCGGCCATGCGGTGGAAAAAGATGCTCAAGCTTGGTGGCGGATGGGGCGGCAGCGCGCACGAGCAAACGACGAGTGCGGTGCGCCGATGGAGGAGGGCGGTGCGTGGATCGAATGTGTCGTGCGCGGCAATACGTTCGGCGCGGCTCGCTCGGGCGATGGCAGCGCCGCCTTGCTGGAGCAGAAGCGAGCACTTGGCCGCATTGAGTAGCAGCGCCACCTGCAACATGGGCTGTTGGCCATGCACCACCAAGACCACTCGATCCAAATTTACGCCCTCCTCCTCCTCCTCCTCCTCGCCCCCGCAACCGCCACCGTGCTTAAGCGCGCCCGCTTCCTCTGCAGAACCATCCGAGATGGTCTCGGCTTGTCGCAGCAGCTCCTGCAACCGCGATGCCGTGTCCTTGCCCCCGGCCTGCGCGATCGTCTCGTCGGCCTCGTAGGACACATCAACGGTGTTGGCGTCCTTAGTCAGCACCATCGCGGAACGCAGAGGCCCAGTGCCTTCTGGTGGGCGTATCAGGCACCTCGCACCTGGCGTCGCCTTGGAGGCGAGGGCACGAAGCCCGAGCACGTACTGTTCAATCGCCGCGGCCGCGTCCCGCAGCTTGAATAGCTCATTGCCTTGTAACTTAAATCGCTCGGCATCGGCCTCAGCACCGCCCGCCTCCTCAAAGGCCAGCAGCGCCGAGCACTTCGCCGCTGGCACCACTGCCTCGCCGCCCGCCTCGTACTCGACTTCGTACGCATCGTCGCCATCAAAAGCCATCAGCAATGCCCGTTTGGAGAGACCGTCGTCGCCTGTGATGCGAATGCGCTGGCCAACGGACAGAGGCCCGAATCGCCGCTCCTCGGTCGCTTCGGCGAAACTCATGCCGCCGAGCTCGCACACAGGCGCCGCCATCCGCCTTTCATGTTAATACACAGCCAATGTTTAGAAGTCGGCACCCAAGACACCGGACCGGCGTACATACGGATGCGGTTAACACTAGCTCGGGGACCCCTGGACCCCCTATTATCACAGCCATACTCGATCAGCCGCCGGGCCGGGCCGCTGAACGCTTAGCCCCGCCCGGTCGCCTTAAGCGCGTCCTTGATAAGGCGCATCTTCATCTCGGTGATCTTCTTCCGGATACCCTTCGCGTCGCCCACCTGCGCACAACACGTGAGCAGCACAGCTGTGAAGACAAAACAATACAATACAGGCCAGGCCTCAACTGAGACACATGCTGGCAGAGAGCTGAGAAACAGCCTATAAGAGAAGATCGGCGAGACCCAAATATGAACTCGGGAGGGAGCGCGCCCGCCGACATGGGCGGTGAACCCCCAGATGGGCGCGCCAGGGGGCAACCATTAGAGGTTTAATAGCCGCCCCCTGAAGAGACGCTGGCTCCGTCCGTCCTCGCGCATGTCAACGACCCGGCATAGAGCCGGATTCGAGACAGGGAACCACTCAAGCTCTCCCCTCCAAGGGGCAATCACCCGAGGAGCTCTGCATGTGCCCCAAAGAACACCAACAGAAGGCCGCCACACAGCCAGCCAGAAAAGAAAGAGAAAAAGAAAAAGAAAACGAGCGCTCGTCACGCAGAGCCTCGGTGTCTCGGTCCAAAACCACGCCTCTGCGGGTGGAAAAAAAGTGGACCGGGACGTGTGTGCAGGTCGTGGGGCCCCAAAAAACCTTCGGCGGCAAAGCGAGATCAGTACGGGATCGCTTGCCTTGACGGCCCGAGTGAGATCAGAGCGGGATCACTCGGAACGTGAGCACGCTGATCACCGGAAGGATCCAAGCACCCTGAAAAAGGATCGGGCGTGCTCTTCATGTCCAAGCCCAGTCAGCGTCGCCCACTGCCGTGC
>Ga0210241_101211_pt1 | contig 20449 bp, 9 predicted proteins | sample ChrtobMetP5a_8mM_FD_155488 | JGI IMG/M metagenome (GOLD analysis project Ga0210241, IMG submission 155488) | Chrysochromulina tobin associated microbial communities from unialgal haptophyte culture, Seattle, Washington, United States - P5a_8mM | ecosystem: Host-associated > Algae > Haptophytes >...
TGTAACTGTCGCAGGTATTTGCGCACCCGAGCGCCGAGGTGGCACCGCCCAATTGGGCTGCCGGCTGGCAGCAGGCATAGCTGGAGAAGGCGATCACATAGCTGCGTCCGTTGACCGAGGTCAATGAATTAGGGTTAGAGGGGGGGGGCGAGGGCGGCGGTGGCGAGGGCGGTGGAGGCGAGGGCGGCGGCGAAGGCGGCGGCGAGGGCGGTGGTGACGGTGGGGGTGATGGCGGGGGTGGTGAAGGCGGTGGTGGCGGTGAGGGCGGTGGAGGTCGGGGAGGTGGAGAGGGTGGAGGCGGCGACGGCGGTGGCGGCAGTGGAGGCGGCGATGGAGGTGGAGAGGGCGGTGGCGGACTCGGTGGCGGGGGGAACGGTGGCGGAGACGGTGGAGGTGGTGACGGCGGCGGACGTGCGGGAGGAGGCGAGGGCGATGGAGGTGGCGGGAGCGGCGGTGGCGGTGAGGGCGGCGGCGTGTATGCACGGTACGAGTCGTATTGAGCATTGGCAACCCCGCTCAGCAGGCAGAAGTCAGTGCACAGGCCGCAGCCGCTCATAAAACTGCTGAAGAAGAAGGCGTTGCAGCCACTGTAACTGTCGCAGGTATTTGCGCACCCGAGCGCCGAGGTGGCACCGCCCAATTGGGCTGCCGGCTGGCAGCAGGCATAGCTGGAGAAGGCGATCACATAGCTGCGTCCGTTGACCGAGGTCAATGAGTCGCAGACTGTTGGTGCGAGGGCGATGAGCACCCACCGGAGCATGCCTGCGCTTTGCCGCAGTGAACCGCGCGGGTGGCTTTTTGAGATCCACGCAGTGTGCGGCACTGCCGGTGCTGATGCAGTGCGCCTGGACCTGAGGACTGGAACCCGCATCGGCCAGTGGGGCCGGCCATCGCCACAGCAGCAATTCGTGCTTTCCATCGTCGCTATCGACTTGCAAACCGTCGTTTTTTATGCGGTTAACTTGCATGCATTCCCTTCAAATTATCAGGAGTTCGCAAAGCCCCCCCCGCGTGTCAGCGGAGTGTCCCACTCGAAAAACGCCGCAACGGGCACATTCTGCGCTTTAGGACCCAAAATCTTTTGAGCGGACCACTTGGGTCCACATGCCGATTGGATGTGGATGCCGACCGCCGTCACCATCACCTCCACTCTCGCCCGCCTCCACCTCTGGTAATCCGTTCCAAAGCCGCTTCCTGCCTGCGGTGCTGTCTACGGCGCTTGTCGGCCGACCGCGAAACCCATCACCACTGCCTCGAGAAGCGCACCGTACACCTCCTCGTGGCGTTCTGATGAATTCGGACGTAGGGCCAATTGCACAAGCAGCACATGCCGTGGAGGTCGGTGCGTCCACACAGCATGCGCGGAGGGGCGTGCAATCCGCACCGCCTCCCTCTCTCGATGTTGGACCAAACTCCTTATCGGACCAAACGACCTCGGCAATTCGCGCCAGCGGAGCACTGCCACCAGAGCAAGGCGATGCCGGCGTGCCGCCACCTTCTGTCAGCGACGTACCTCAGGTGCGCCCGGTGGCCTCAGTGCTATCTTCGGCAGTCGTCGGGAGACGATCGCGCTCACCATCGCCGCCACGGGAAGGGCGCACCGGGGCCACAGCATCGTTGCTGTCTGCGGCGTCGGCGTTCATCGGGAGACGATCACGAGAAGCATCGCCGCCACGGGAAGGGCGCACCGGGGCCACAGCATCGTTGCTGTCTGCGGCGTCGGCGTTCGTCGCACGATCGCGAGAAGCATCGCCGCCACGGGAAGGGCGCACCGGGGCCGCAGCATCGTTCCTGTCAGCGGCGTCGGCGTTCATCGGGAGACGATCGCGAGAAGCATCGCCGCCACGGGAAGGGCGCACCGGGGCCACAGCATCGTTGCTGTCAGCGGCGTCAGCGTTCGTCGGGAGACGATCGCGCAACCCATCGCCGCCTCGAGCGCGCACAGAGGCTGCAGCTCCACAGACTGCAGTTCCACCGCCCGAAGACGGTTCAGACCATGAAGCTGAAGCACCCGCAGGGGAGGCGCAGGCGTCCGCGACGCGACGGACGCCCACACCCTTGCCTGACTTAGAGCTCGATAGCCCCAGCATCACGCCGCCCGTGTCGCCCTGGATCCAAGGCTCCAAGCTAGAGGCAACTCCCCTCCCCTCCAGCGATCGCTCGAACGGCTCGAACGGCTCGGACGCCTCTCCCATCGCGTATTGGGAGCGGGTAGCCCGCGCGGCCTCGCCAGAGGGGCGTGCGGCTTCGCTCTCCCCTCAGGCGAGAGCCTGGGCGGAGACAGCAGAGGGGAGGGCGGCTCTATCCCCTTCAGGGAGAGCTTGGGCGGTCTCGCCTAAGGGGAAGGCGGCTTCGCCTGAGGGGAAGGCGGCTTCGCCTGAGCTCGCGCTGAGCGGCACTCAGCCTGAGAGTGCGGCTGTCCGCCGCTCCAGTGCCGAGCGCGCTCGAAGTGCCCCTCGCCGGGGTTCGTCACCAGAGCAGCGCCTTTCGGCCATTGACGATAGCGGTGTTCGGCAAGGTCTTGGCCGATTCAGATCTCCATCTGGCCGATTCAGATCTCCATCTGGCCGATTCAGATCTCCATCTGGCCGATTCGGGTCTCCATCGCGGACCTCGCTGCGCGGTTCGACGGCGGCAGGCAGCCCGTTCACATCCGTTTCGGGGTTGCATGGGGTTGAGCGGTTGCATGCCGAGTGGGTGAACGCGGCCTCACCGGCGGCAGTGGGCGGCCACGGACGCCGGCGTGCCGTACTCGCCGAGAGCGAATTTGAGATCCGGGCGGCGGCGGCGTGGCTGGAGGACTCGGCATTGGCGACGGAGGATTCCGAGGGCGTGACGCGCGAGGACACGGAATGGCTGCTTCCCGTGTTGCGCGACCACTTCCTCTTCGCCTCCATGCCAATGCCTCAGCTGCTTCGTCTGCTGCGGCTCATGGAGCTCCGTCATTGCTTCGCAGGCGAGGCGCTCGTCCGCCAGGGTGATGAAGATTCATCCACTTGGTTCGTTGTGCGCACAGGCGTCCTCGAGGTGTCTGTTCAAAAGGAGGGTGAGCTCGCGCCTATCGCCGTGGCGCTCCTCGGCCCGGGCGCCACGCTGGGCGAGATGGCGTTGCTTTATAAGTCGACGCGTACGGCCACGGTGACGGCGAAGGAGCCGTCGAGTGTCTTCAGCCTCTCGCGCGCTGCGTACCAGCTGACGCTCATCGAGGGCACGGACATGCTCGCCGAGGATGGCACGATTCGCAACGACGACGACGGGCCGTCGGCGCGCTTGCAGGCCCTGCGTCGCTTTCCTTGGCTCCTCCGACAGGTGCGGCCACTGCACCGCGAACGGCTCGTCAGCTCGACCTCGGACGTGCAGCACGTGCATGAGGGGGAGCCGTTACTTGCAAGTGGACACGTGGGCGGCGTGCTGGTGCTCATCATCAGGGGGGAAGTGCACGTCGCGGGCGATGCGCACAAGGCGATCCGGGACGGCGGCGCTTGGCGCGCCTCCACAGTCGGAGAGCTCTGCGCCACAGCCACGCTTGGTCCGGGCGACGCTCTCGCGATTGGCAACCCAGATGAGGAGGCCTTGCTTGCTTGCTTGCACGCCACGGGTGACGGCAGCGGCGGTGAGAGCGAGGGCGACGCAGTCACTGCGCGCCACATCGAGGTGCCCAAGACGGCGCCGTCGCCCATTTTGGGAGAGCTCGTTCGAGCCTCGCGCTCGGCGCTCGGAGTGGGGGGCGGGAGTGGCGGCGGCGGCCGGCTTCGGCTTCTCGGCGGCACGAACCACCGCTGCGCTGCGGCCGCTTTAAGCGATCTGGAGTTGGTGATGATCCCGATGAGCGAGCTCGTCTCTGTACTCGCCGACGCGCCCGCACTTCTCAGCGGTCAGCAGGGCATCCGCGCGCTGCTCCGTTGCACCGTATGGGGCGCCGTGATGGGCGCGAGGCTCTCTCGGGCCGAGTTCGACTCGCTCGCCTTTGCGTTCAAGCCGCGCGAGGTGAACGCGGGAGCGCGGCTCGTGGAGGAGGGCAAGCCGGCGCCTGCGATGCACGTGATCCTCTCTGGGGAGGTGCGCGTGAGCCATCGGACGGCAGATGGCGTACGCGAGTCGCTCCTGTACAGGGCGGCTTTCGGCGACGTTCTGGGCGAGAGCTCCGTCGCAACCAACGAGCCCGCGCTCGCCACCTGCGTCACCGACGGCCCATGCGTTACCCTCGCGCTCACCCGCGAGGCATTCCGATCCATTTTCCGATCGGCGCTCCCGATGCACGACGAGCATCACGCCGAGCTCGAGCAGCCTCGCGTCGCGTCGCACGCGACTGGTGGACTGGTCAGCGGACTTGTGAGTGGACTAGACGGATGGGCAGGAGGAGGCAGCAGCGCACTGAGGGTGCAAGCGCTCTCGGAGCTTCAGCCGATCGCCGTCGTAGGCACTGGGTCCTTTGCTCGTGTGGCCATCGCGCGCCACGGCCCGTCGGGCAAGGTAGTCGCTCTCAAGAAGATCAACCGCGCCGCCACCTCGAGTCAGCTGTTCCGGCGCCAGATCATGAACGAGCGACTCGTGATGGGTTTCGTGATGGGTTCCGTGGCGCACCCGTGCATCGTGACGTTGCATGCAACCCTCAAGAGCCGTTGGTCGCTCTTCTGCGTCATTGAGCCGCTCCTGGGTGGCGAGCTCTTCGAGCACTTGCGCCGCGTCGACACGCTGCCTGAGAGCCACGCCACCTTTTACGTCGCGTGCGTCACCAGCGCCTTTGAGTACTTGCATGCACGCCACATAGCCTACCGCGATCTCAAGCCGGAGAATTTGCTGCTGGCCGCGAACGGATATGTGAAGCTCGTCGACTTTGGGAACGCGCGACGGTTGCTCGGGCGCACGTACACGCTCTGTGGAACGCCCGAGTATCTGGCGCCCGAGATGATTCTCGTGCGCGGCCATGGTAAGGGCGTCGACTGGTGGGCCCTGGGTGTGCTGCTGTACGAGATGATGATGGGGGCGGTGCCGTGGGTGCTCGACCCGACCACGCACCAACCAGATTTCGGGCTGCCGCCGGCCGCACTGTACAAGGCCATCCTCAACCCGAGCTTCCCGCTCCATCTGCCGCCCCAGCTGAGCCCGAGGGTGTGCGACCTGGTGCGTCGGCTCCTCACCATTGAGCCTCTCAACCGACTGGGCTGCCTCACGGGCGAGGCCAGCGACGTCAAGAATCACGCCCTCTTTGCGGGCTACGACTGGGGCGCGCTCCTTGCGCAGCGCCTCCCGCCGCCCAAAGTACCCTTGCTCGCACACGACGCCGATACCTCCCTCTTCCGCTCGACGGAGGATGCTCCCGAATTCGTAGATGAGCCCGAGTACGACTTTGACGGGCCGACCGACTGGGACCGGGACTACTGAGGTGCGAGAGCGACGACGTCTCGATGAGATCGGCGATGCGATCATAAGAGTGTAATACGCTCGGTTGGTGTTGGCTGTTGCCTGCCTCCACGGACCAAGCTTCCACCGTAGCGGTGGCCGGTACAATGCCTGTGCGCGCTGTGGAGTGTGGACTGTGGTACTAGAATCTAGAGAGTACTCCGAGGAGTACATGATTACTCTTTACTGTACGGTCGAGGTCTAGAGTGCGGTGTAGAGAGACACGGTCTCCTGAAATGGATATATATCGATGGATCATCTCGCTAACTTTTGAGTAATAAGTTCCACGGACAGCATGGATGGACCTCGTCTGATTCTTCAAGCCTTCTTCAAGCCAAAACGCAAAAGCTCGGCACACAGGGGACGCGGGGACGGTGGGCCTGAGCTCTACATTAGCTGTAGCCGGGTCTACGCACCCCGGCAGACGCCGACTCGCAGAGGCTTGGTGCTTGCGTGGCAGGGGCACACTCATCGCGCACGCGTGTTCACTAGCCCTAGCACAGCACGATCACCGCTCGCCGCGAGGTTCAGGTTGGTCGCATTGAGCTCGTCCATCACCTTCTGCCGCATTAGCATGAGCTCGTGGTTGTGCAGTGGCGGCTGCTTCGCGTCGTGCTGTGCACCCCTCCGCTCCGACCGTCGGCTGCGCCCCAGAGGCTGCGACTGCGGCTGAATTAGTCTCAACCGCTCCGCCTCAGATGCCTCGATGGGCGCGGCGGGCAGCGCGAGCGGCGCGAGTGGCAGCGCTAACCGGATCGCCCGTCGCTCGCCGCGTTCGCTCACTCGAAAGAAGAAGGCGATCTTCAGATGCTCGAGCTCGGACTCGGGCGGCATCGAGGCGTGGTACATGCGCGCGAGGAAGCAGCCCGCGGCGCCCGCCCGCGCCCCGTACGTAAACGGCTCAGCTGCGCCCACGACCCTCATGCGACTCGGCGCCTCGCCGTCGATGTCTTCGCTCAGCTTGACGACCACCGTGAACTCAATTTCTGGGTAGTCTTCTGTGTCCTGGTGCACGTCGAAGCCTGTGGCTGAGAGGGTGGTCGGCGCCTGGCGGAGCGCGTGGGCATAGTGGAGCGTGACGCAGCGCCCGAAGCGCGCGTGGAGCCACGCCGCGAGCGCCGCTTCCATTGCGGCAAACCCGGCCACGTGTGCGCGGACGGCAGGTAGGAGCGAGTGCGTGAGCAGCAGCGTCGTCTTCGCCTGGACGTCAGCGTCGTGGCGGGCGAGGGTCTTACCGTAGGACGCGTAACCATAGCACTTGGAGCCATTGGGCAACGGGAGTACGCCGTCAGCGCTCCAGTGCGCCCGTAGGTACGAGGCGCACGCGCTCGCGTCCGCCTCGGCCGCCGCCTCGCACGGCATCACGCCGGTGGTGCCGGGATCGCCGAGGCGCGGTGCCGAAGGCTCGAGAGCCGCGTACATGCTCACATTGTGCACCAGCTGCTGCTCGCGCTCGAAGTCCTCGAGCAGCGCTGTCGGCAGCTTGGACGCCGCCTCCCACGTCGCATCGCCCCGCGGCTGACCGTGCCATTGGGTTAGGTAGCGCCGGGCGGCGCCGAGCTCGCCATTGCTCGCCAGGAGGGCCTCGGCAACGCGCGCCCCGGACTGTGCGCGCTTGCCGGCGGAGCCGATGCCAAGGCGGCCGCCGCCACCACCATCGCCGCCGCCGCCGCCTCCTCCTCCTCTGACGCTGCCCTCGGGGTGGTCCGCGCGCCATCGTGCGAGATCGAGAGCGACGCCCGCCGCGGACTTGCCCTGTATGTTGGGGCGCTCGCCAACCCTTGGAGCGCGGAAGAGACCTTTGTCGCAAAAAACCTGCCAGTATCCGGACGCTGCGGATGACGTCACGAGGCTCAGCCCCTCGGCCGCCGCCGCCGCGAGGGCCTGCTCGTCAGTCATCGTCTTGCCCGAGGCACCGCGCGCCGGCGCTGAGGGTGGTACTTCAGGCGGCGCCGTGGCCGCTGCCATGGCCGCTGGCTCAGCAGGCGCCGCTGCCGCTGCCTCTGCCTCCTTAGCTGCCACTGCCTCGCTTGGCGCGTCACGCTTGGGCGGGCCGACAGGTGCCGACAGGTGCTTGGTGATATTGTGCGTGCTCAGCTCGGACGGCGGCACGCTCAGGCCGCCGTGCTGCATGGCTGCATGCAACGCACGTGGACACGGTGCAGCTCCGGCTTCGTAGTGGTTGGTAGGAGCGCGCTGTCGGCCGCTAGCTCGCCGCACCGCGCCGCACCGCACCGCGAGCTCAGGATCATTCGTCGGGGCGGGCTCAGGATCATCTGGCTGAGTCTTCTGCCGCTTGGGCCCAGAAACCGAGGCGCGCTGTGGCATCGTTCTGGGAGCCGAAGAGTTGCCCTTCCATACGCCAGTTGACGGTGGCGAGACGGGTAATGAGCATTCACATTCACAGTCAGGCAGAAGTTTTCGTTTTGTTCCTTCGCGCTGCGCACGGCGCTCGCTCACCACACCACAGTCTCAACTCGATCACCACACCACAGGCTCAACGGACGCCTCCGCACCCCTCGTTCAACATCTCTCCCTGCGTGCAGGGTTTTACCTGTCGCTTGCTGCCCTATGCTGCCGGGCGGTATTGTGATAGGCAATCAGGTGCACAGGTGGGGGAGGGGGGAGGGGGAAGTGGGGGTATTGCATCGTCATCCATGGCAAATTCACACTCACGCGTAACCGCACAAGCTCGGGACAAGCTCACACCTCTGCCAAGCACCTGTAGCAAGCCCAATTGAGCAAGCCTCACGCGCGCGCGCGCATCACACTGTCCACACTCTCGACTCCCCTCGTTCTATAAATCCCCTTCGCCTCCCTCCAAATTACCTCTGACTCCTTTGTCACGAACCACATATTCAGCGGATCGTCATGAGGTTCGTCGGCGGCGCGTTCGGTGTGGACTTGCAGCGTCGCGGCAGCAGCCCGCTGCATCGCAGCGCGGGCTTGCTCCCCTCGATACGCTCCGTCGTGACCTGATCCACGGACTTGACCGTGGCAAGCAGGCTCGTCGTGGCGCCGCGAGCGGCCAGCATGCGACCGAGAGCGGCTTCCGCATCCACCTTGAGCAGAGAGCGGCTCGATTGCATTGCATCGCCGCCCTGCTTGCTCGCCGCCGCCGCCGCGAGGCGCACCGCCCGCGCCGAATAAATCTGTGTGTAAAGGCCGACGGCGTCGCGCGCATTGGCCCAGCCAGGCAGGCGGCGCAGCAGCTCGAAGCCCGCCCGCAGCGTCGGCTCAGCGTCAGTGTCGAGAGCGACCTCCTCCATCTCGCACGTCTTGCGCAGACACGCGAGGCAGTCGTCGGCGTCCCAATCAGGGAAGCTGAGTTCTTGGGAGAAGCGCGAGCGGAAGCCCGGGTTGACGGACTTGAGCATTTGCTGCATCGGCTCGGGATAGCCTGCGAGCACTACGACCGTGCGGTGCAGGTGCTTAGGCGTCGTCATCAGTGCAGTCAGCTGATCGACCGCCTGCTCACAGAACAAGTCCTTCGTATGGGCGCCGGGCTTGCCGCCGAGTGCGTAGGCCTCGTCGATGAACAGCAAGCCGCCAACGGCCTCATCCATCAGCGCCGTCACCTTGTCCTTCGTCTGGCCCACGTAGCTGCCCTGAAGGTCGAGCGCGGAGCACGTGACGACCTTCTCGCTCGCGAGCACGCCGGAGGCCTGGAGGAAGGAAGCAAGCAGGCTCGTTGCCGACGTCTTGCCCGTGCCAGGGGCGCCGAGGAAGATGTAGTTGCCGATCGGCTTGGCCGGCTGGGACGGCTGCAGCTTGCCATCGCGCTCGAGCTGGCTGATCATCGCGCTCGTCTCGCGCAGGTGCTCGCGTAGCCCATCCACCTTGACGAGCTTGCCGAGCGCCCGCTCTGCCTGAGCGAGGGCCGCGCCGCCGCTGCGCACCTCATCGGCCGATAGGCCGAAGTGGCGCAGCTGCAGCTCGGTCGCCTCGACGTCGCGATCGGCGGCGAGAGCCTGCTGGGCCGCGCTCAGCACCGTGACGACCGCGCCCGCATTGCCAAAGTTGGGCTTGATACGATCGCGGGCGAGCTGTCGCACGACCGCCCGGCGCACCTCCCACCGGATGTGCTGCCCAGCAGCCCTGGCCGCGTCCGCCAGGATCGACTCGAGCTCCACGTTGCTGAAGTCGGGAAAGTGGAAGGCGGCGGCAAAGGGGAAGCGGCGCTGCAGCCCCGGGTTGTTCTTCGTGATCATCTCCTTCATCTGTTCCTCATACCCGATCATGATCACCGCGATGTCCTCGCCGGGGCGGTTGTGCACCTTCGAGACGAGCGTGTCGAGCGCCGTCTTGCCAAAGCACGATGTGTGCAGCGCGTATGCCTCGTCGATCACAAGCACCTTGCCCGCGGCGCGCGCAATGTACCGCGAGACATTGGACTCCGTGTCGCCAACATACTTACCGATCAGGTCGGATGGCGTGCACATGACAAGGCCTCCGTTGCTCAGCAGCCCGAGGCACTTGAGGATGCGGCCGTAGATGGTCGCGACAGTCGTCTTACCGGTGCCCGGATTGCCCAGGAAGAGACGATTGAGCGGGATGAGCATGGGCTCGCTGCCGTTGAGCTCGCGCTCGTAGTTGGTCTGCGCGAGCGCGATCAACCCGTTCACCCCTTTGCGCACCTCCTCGAGGCCGGCGAGCGCCTGAAGCTCCTCGAGGGCCTGGCTCAGCTCGCGGTCGCTCACGTCGGGGCACGCGCCGAGGCAGTCGACCATCGTGAGCACAGGACCGTCGCCGACTGGCGTGGTGCCCTTGCCGGAGGCCGAGGTGCGGATGAGCGCGTTCGTGTAGGCGCGCTCAAACATACGCTGCACGTCCCGGGCGTTGCCAAAGCCGGGCATGTTGCGACCACGTGCAACGCGGCTCGCGACGACGTCGGCCACCTTGTCCTCGTCCTCCAAGCGCCAGTGCGCATTGTGGACCATCTGGAGGAAGATCTGGCGGAGCTCCTGCCGGTTGTAGTCCTCGAAGACGACCTCGACGAACCGACCACGCAGCCGCGGCTCTTTCTTATGCAGGTCCATCTCGAGCGCCTCGCAGCGTCCCGACAAGATCACCGTAGTGCGCTTCTTGGAGGGATTTTCGGCCGCCCTCGCCGCGTCCTCCAGCATAGTGTCGATGGCGTGCTTGGCGGAGGTGGACTCACTGATATTCAAGCCCGGCGCGTCGCATAGAAAGAAGACGCCGCCGCGTGCTTCCTGGTACTTCTCGAGCACCGCCTTGCCACCATGCAGCCCCGAGGCCTCGATGAACGTATCATCGCTCAGGCCGAGTGCGTGCAGCAGCTTGGCAAAGGTGCGTGCGGCGCGAGCCTTGCCCGTGCCGCTCGAGCCGCCAAAGATGAACTGCATCGGCGCCCAGATCCGCTGCTTTGAGTCGAGCGTGCTCTCGCAGAGCGTGCGCTGGTACGTACGCAGCACGAGCTCCTTGAACTCCCGCTGCCCCGCCTGCTTCATGATCTCATTGACGAGGCTTTCCACTTCGCTCTCTACCATCTCGGCATTGCGGCTCTTGTACTCTGCCCAGCGCTCAGCAGGCCCGGACGGCTTGCGCGCGTGCGTCATCGTCGTACGCAGCATCCCGCGGCTTTTCGGCTCTTGGGCCTGTGGCAGGATGCTGTCGTCGACGGCTTGGGACGGTAGCGATGACGTGTCGCCCTTGGCTGTCACGATGAGGTCCTGCTCGCAGCTGGCGCTCTGCACCAGCCTGCTCATGCGCGCCGCCTCATCTTCTTTGGCGAGCATACGCTCCTCGTTGGTCAGCCACTCGCCGCCGCCCAGACGCTCGCTCAGCGCGAAGCACGCTGCCGCGGCCGAAGCGGATGGGGCAGGCGACGACGTGGAGGAAGGGACACTCGACGACACCTTGGGGAGTTCCTTGGGGGGTGCGTTTGTCGAGTGCATCTTGGATGGCGTCTCGAGGACGAGGCGGCCGAGCGTCACGAGCCATACTGGATGCCAGCTGCTCAGCTGCCCTGACACCACGCGCTGGCCGTACGACCGCAGTGTCTCCTGCGCCTGCCGCCGGTCCCAGCCGCCTGCATTGCTCGCCAGCGCGAGTGCAAAAAACGGTTCGAGCGCATAGCGGCTCTCGTCGTCGTCCGCCGCGGCGAGTTCAGACGCCCTGTACAGGTGCTCCGCCGCGTCCTGCCAGTCGGCCGCACGCACCGACCGCATGCCGTGGGCGAGGGCACGGCTCGACTCCTCGCCCCGCACCGTAGGCTCGGTGAGGTTGCATGCCTCCTCCCAAGGGTTGACAGCCGCCCGCCCATCGAGCTTGTACGGGTCGAAGCCGAGCACCCTCTGGCTGAGAGCCTTCACGTCTCGCAGTTGGGCGGCTCGGGTGAGCTCACATGTCGCCTGCTGGACTTCCGGATGACCGGGCAGCATAGGGCGCAGCTTGGCTCCAAGCTCTGCGTTGAGGAGGGAGTCCTGAATCCAGACGATCTTGGTGGCTTCGCTCAAGGTGGCCCGCAGCTTGCGTGGGCCCATCTGTATACGATTGATCGCCGCAACTGCCGACGTGGCTATCTGTATGGTTCCGAACTCGATGCGAGCTTTGCCCCGTTCGTGCGCTATGGAGAGCCAGGGTTGCGGTAGCGCTCTTTCCACGTCAGCTTGAGTTGCGCTGTACGGGATGTTCGACACTTCGACCGCGGTGGCCGGCAGCCAGTAGGTCAGCGCGTCGTTGAGCGCCTGCTGGAGCGAACCGATTGATTCCGTAGTCGCCATGTTGGCAGCCGACTGCCTGTTTCGCTCATGAGCGTCGAGTGCCTGCGCGAGCTTCTTGGCGCAAAGCACACCCAGCCAGTTACGAGCCCGAGGAATCACTCCTTCACGAAGTAGCTGGAAGAGCCGGAGGCGGTGGAGCGCCCGACGGGCGAGCAGCGGCCGCGCGCCGCTGGCTTGGATCTTGGTCGCCGCCCGAGCCAAGGCGCGACGGGCCAGCAAGGGTCGCGCGCCGATAGCTTGGATCTTGGTCGCCGCCCGAGCGCGTCGGAGGCGCTGAAAGGCGCGGCGAGCCAGCAAGGGCCGCGCGCCGATGGCTTGGATCTTAGTCGCCGCCCGAGCCAAGGCGCGACGGGCCAGCAAGGGCCGCGCGCCGATAGCTTGGATCTTGGTCGCCGCCCGAGCGCGTCGGAGGCGCTGAAAGGCGCGACGGGCCAGCAAGGGCCGCGCGCCGATGGCTTGGATCTTAGTCGCCGCCCGAGCCAAGGCGCGACGGGCCAGCAAGGGCCGCGCGCCGATGGCTTGGATCTTGGTCGCCGCCCGAGCGCGTCGGAGGCGCTGGAAGGCGCGGCAGGCCAGGAAGGGCCGCGCGCCGATGGCTTGGATCTTGGTCGCCGCATCATTTACTTTTCCGGCTGTGGTCCACTCTTTCGTTTGGGTGTCCGTGATTGGCGGCCCCTTGAAGATGTTACCCGACGCATCCAGCTTGTACTTGGGCTTCGTCTTGTCCACGAGGATTCTCTGACCGGTGGACACGTCAATGACAACCTCATACTTGTCATTCAGGAAGTCCCAGTCCCAGCCGGGCTGCGAAGGCGGCGGAAACAAATCAGGTCAAGATTGGCAGAGCGATGGGACCACGTCTAGGCGAATGGAGCGCGGCGTCGGCAAGGAGCTCGCGCGCTCTGCGGCTGGCGCGGCGGCTGCGCACCATCTTGCGAGCGCGATGCGTCGACATGTCGCTCTTGGTCATGGTGTTGTGGTTGGTAGCTTGCGAGTGTGCGAGTGTTGCAATCGCGAGCTCGTCGCGTTGCAATCCGCTCGCATGTTCTCTCGCTCGCTTCTTGTCTGAGGAGCGTCGTTCTGAGCTAATGCGTAGTTTCAAAGTTCAAAGCCCCCTGTATCGAGACCACGCGGATTGCCCACTTGCCGACCCAGAGCTCTGGGTCAAGTGGGCTCTATGGACACCTGACAAGACGGGGTACCTGATCCCAGGCGCGCCAGGAGAGTGACACTGTAGACTGTACGGTAGTAAACACCATTCCCACGTATGTGTCGGCCTGTCGAGCACACGGGAGCCCAGTCCGCCCTCTCCCAGTCTTCGTGCCCCTACTACCAAGTCCTCGCCATGCGTACGCTGCACGGTGCACACGCCCTGGCATATGCCCGTGCATATGAACCCCGTGCATATGAACCGTGCACATGCCCTGGCTGGCGGCTCAACGCTCCAGGAAGCCTCACACAGTAAAGCGGGCGAGGAAGGTGCGCACCTCCATAGGCCGGATCGTGACTGTGGGGAAGGCGAAGGGCTCTCTCACCTTGAAGGCGCGTTTCTCGATGGCGCTGAATTGCGCCGTCACGTCCATATTAGGCTCGAAAGTCACCCACCTGATGACAAGGGTTAATCAGCTGCGATTGGCGAGGCAATCAGGGAGATCTGTTTATGGGAGGCCCTGCGCGAGGATGCAATCATCATGCAATCAGCATGCAATCAGCATGCAATCAGGGAGAGCTGTTTATGGGAGGCCCTGCGTGAGGATGCAATCAGCATGCGCACTTGTGCTTGGCGGCCTCCATCTCATCCTTGTTGCGGTTGGCGGTGAGGCTCGTCTCGACCGCCCCGCTGATCTTGAGCCCCGCCTTGCCGAAGACTTCTTGCAGATTGAGCGTGACAGGCTGTGCGAGCGTGGGGTGCTCCCCTGCCTCGTACAGGTGCGACAGGCGGAGGAGCCACTGGCCGTCATTGAAGGACGCGTAGTTGCTCGTGAGCGTCACCAGCTTCACATTAGGAGGTAAGGCGGCGGAGACGGCCGAGAAGGTTGTGCCTCTCACGACGGGCGGTGCGAGCGCGAGCAGCGGAGGGAAGTTGAGCTGTTCGGAGAGGACACGACGGATCTCATGCGAGCGCTCGATGGTGTCGAATACGATCCAGTGGCGCCCACGAATCGTCAGCCCTTCACACAAGCAGCCGCCGTCGCCCTCGTGCCCGTGTGCCCCCGTCCCTCCGATCCCGGCACCGATGTCGTTGCATTGGCACATGGTCTCATTGAGAGGTTCCCCTACACCTCGATGGTCATCGTCCTGCAGCCGCCGATGCACGAGGAACTCGAGCGCGCCGTCAGCCAGCGAGGCTCCTCCCTGCGACACGTCCGTGAGGATAGCAAGCTCATTCGCGCCGTCATCGAGCGTCATCATCGCGTTCACCGGGTAATAGTTGCCCGCGATCGGCTCCGAGATCCTGTACGGCTTCGGGTACGACGGGCCGCGCAGATTGTACTTGCGCTGCACCATCTCCATTCCATTCGAGTCCGTGTACCAGGTGCCATTGGAGGCGAGTGCCGATTGGTACTTGACGATCACCTCCTTACCCCAGTTGTTGGGCAGCGGCTTCAGGTCGTGATGCGCGACCGGTGACATCCACGGCGTGTCAATTGGAATCGGCCCGGCCGTCCACTCGAGCTCAACGTACGCGCGCCCCTCGTAGAGCCTGATCACATGCGAGGCCCATTCGGAGAAGGTTTGACGAACCTCAGTCACCAGCGGCCCACGTACCACCTCGACCGTTGGGGTGCGCGGAGCGCCGGGGTAGAAGACGGTCGACGAGTTGGTGCGCATGATGTACGCGCCGCTGATCTGATCCGAGCACGGCCCGTCAAGATCCCACAGCTCCTTGGGGATCTGCGAAAAGTCCGTGCACCCGCCCACGGACGCATTGTACCATCCCCACGTGATGGCGAGATCAGTCGAGATTCCGGAGGCCTTGTTGGTGATGGTGGAAAGCAGGCCGGTGGTCGCGTCGAAAGCAAGCTTGTACGTGTCGCTCTCGACGATGAGCGGAGGGTCAGGACCCTCCACCGCCCCCAACCCAGCCACTGGCGCCAACTCGTCGAGCTTCAAAACGGTCCGTTGGTCCTTGGGCAGCGCCGTCGCGGTGGCCGTCGCCATGCCCACCGGCGGCAGCGCCATCACGAAGATCAGCTCGTGCGTCGCCTTGTTCGCGAGGTCCGCCTGAGCCTGCGCAATCTGCGCGTCCGTCAGGTTGAACTTGTTGAGGTACAGAAGCGGGAGCGACTTGGTGCGCTGGTCGAGGGGCACCACCTGGCTAAGGAGCGTCTGATTGGACGCATCGACCACCTTCCAGGCTGCGCCGCTCACCGGCAGACGCACCACCTGCTTGTCCACTGCATGCGCGAGCGGGTTCCATGCGATCACAGTGAAGGCGCTCTTGCCGGTGCTCGCTGCGCACACGGACATATTGAGGCAGTTGGCGCCCACGTTGCAGTTGCAGTGCTGGATCGCCTCGGGCTGGAGGCCCAGCAGCTTGGCAAGGCTCACCGAGACCCCCTTCTCGACCTCCACAGACGACTCGGAGATCCGTTGCTCGTAGTCGTTGGTCACCGACTGCTTCTCTGTGCCGGACATGCCGTCGTGATGGGTGGCGACTCCGACAGTGCCCTCGAGCGAGTCGGTCCAGGAGGTGCCCACCGGGGGCTCCTTTTTGAACGTGGGCAGGTCGACCTCGGCCGCGCTCGTGTTCGTGATCACCTCGAGCTGACGAGCTGCGAAGAGCAGATTCGTCGAGAATCGCACCTGGCGCTTGAGAGCTGGGCGCGAGGTGAAGTAGCCGCTCCAGTAGTTGTGGGAGTGGTCGCCAAGAGGGAAGATGTCGTCGGTGCGTCGCTCGTACGACCCACTCCACTTCTTCTTCTCGTCGGTGTAGATCGACGGCGTCGAGTAGAACATGTTGATGGTGCCGTTCATGTTCACGTAATGAATGAGCTTATCGAGGTTGCGGTACCAGTGCTCCGCATTCTGGTAGTTGAAGTCGGTGCCGCATGCCCAGAGCTGGTGCTCCGAGAGGGTATGGTTCGCCTGGTTCTGAGCATTCTGCACGACCTTGTCCACCCACATGTCAACATTCCAGTCGTGCCTCGCCGGGTCGTCGTTCACCTGGTCGCCGTCGTCATTAAAGTTCACCCAAGTGGAGTAGCCTCCTCCGCCGTTGCCGAACAGGTTGCCCGCGAAGAGCTGGGCAGAGTCTCCAAGTGATGCAGAGCCCTCCCAGATGAATTCGAAGCCGAGGTGGGAGCCCGAGCCCTGGTAGCGAGCGGAGCGGTCCTGCCAGTCCATCCGCCCCCAGAAGATGCTCTCGAAGCCAGCCTCCGCGCCGAGCAGCCACGCCTCGGTGTTCGAATGCCCAAAGGGGTCGATCTGCCACGTACCACGCGGGTTGGCCGCCGGCCCAAAGTTCTTGATCAGGAACTGGTGCCCGCGCGTCGTCTGATCCACCATGTCAGTCCACAGCGGCGACGCCTCATCGTGCATGCACCACCCGCCGTTGATGAACTCGAGCTGCTTGGCGGCCACGAGGTTGCGCACAAGATCGCGACGGTCGTCGGGCGCCTGCTCCCACCAGCGTGCGAAGAAGGCAATCTCCACGTAGATGAACTTCCGGTTCGGATCGCGCGCGAGCGAATCCACGACCGTGTCTATGACATAGTACACATTCTTGGTAAAGTATTGATCGACGGTGATGAGCCAGCCGGTGTCATCGTGCGAGTGTGGCACGAGGTGGACGTTGATCTTGCCGGGCACCGGCCCGCCCTTAGTGTTGTACTTGCGACTCGCCGGGTACGGGTACGGCGGGGATCCGCGGGTTTTCTCGGGCAGATTGGACCAGAACTCGATGGTCGGCGGCGTGTCGCCAAGGAAACCGCTGTTCGTCACGGCGAGCTCATACTCCGAGAGGCCCTCGATGACGTTCCCGAATTCGTCGTGGCGTCCATTCAGGTCGCGCCGGTCCCGCTGCGCTTTGCCGGCCGGGGCGACGGCTAGAGCTTGCGAGACCAGCGCCGCGGCGGCGAGGAACACCTTCATGCGTGACCGGAAAGATGTTCCCTGATGAGTTTGCCGAGATTGACGAAGCCAATGTTTTGCAATATACGTGTGTGAGCTGCGCGCGCGCGCAATTCATTTGACGAATCTCTATTCTGCCGCATTGCCTCGGCGATGGGTTCCCGTCGACTCCGAGTAGCTTTCAGAGGGCGACCCGTCCCTGCGCAGCCGCTTTTACGCAAATCCTGAGCCCAACGAGTCAATGGCCGGCCCGAGCAGCGTTGCGCACACGCTGCAGTCGCCCGAGCAGGTTGTGCGCAACATGGATCGGCTTCGCCACGAGGAGATGCCGTCGTGGAACGGCATCGCTGCGTTGCGCAACCTCATCGATGACACACAGCCCGAGGTACAGCAGCGCGTGGTTGAGGCCGGCGCAGCTGCCTCGATCATTGCGACGATGCAGGCGTGGCCCGACCATGCCGGCATCCAGGTGTGCGGCGCGGGCACGCTCGTTAGGGTAGCGGAGGTGGACGCGGACGCGCGACGGGCCGTGCTCGAAGCGGGCGGGCTCTTTGAGCTCGCGGCGGCGGTCGAGCGCCTCTCAAGGCCGGAGCACCTCGACACCGACGGCGAGCTGCTCGGCAAGCACATCGTGCACAAGTCCAACTTTGCGCGCGACTGCCTGCTCAAGGTGGCTGGGAAGCGCACGGACCTGCGCAACAGGAAACATATCGATGCGGCCATCGCGGGCGGCCTCGATCCCTCGCTCTTTGGGAAGCTCGACCCGAAGGTGCGCGCGCCGCGACGGGCGCCCCCCTCCTTGCCTTCGCTAGCCTCGCCTCGCCTTGCCTTGCCTTGCCAAGCCTGCCCTCTCTCGCTGTGCCGTACGACCCTCCCGATAGGCGCTGAGCATGCGCCGCTGCCCGCTCGATCGGCCGCATGCGTTGCAGACACGCGACCAGATGGAGCAGAAGGCGCACGCCAACTTTCTGAAAAGGAAGGAGCGCAAGGACCAGCTGGAGGAGCTCGAGGTACGCAGATTGCTCCAAGGAAGCCCGTGGCCTCTGATGACCTCTGATGACCTCTTTGATGACCTCTGATGGCCTCCCTCATCAGGTACGCAGGATGCTCCACGTCAGCCCGTGGGCTCAGACCCTCGAACGAGATCGCGAGATTTGCGTGCTCTTCCCGGGGCAGGGCACGCAAAAGAAAGGGATGGCGGACGAGCTGCTCGCAAAGTCGCCTGCGGCCCGAGTGCTCTTTCACAAGGCATCGGCCATCCTCGGATACGATTTGGCGGAGCTGGTCACGAACGGGCCGCAGGAGAAGCTCGACCAGACACTCTACTCGCAGCCCGCCGTGTTCGTCACGTCGCTCGCCTTCATCGAGAGGGCCAAAAAGGAACGCTTCGCGCAGATCGGGCGCACAAAGATGGCCGCCGGCTTCTCTCTGGGCGAATACGCTGCCCTCGTGTATGCGAACGCGATGACGTTTGAGGACGGAGTGCGGCTGATCCAGGCGCGCGCCGAGGCCATGCACGCCGCCACCAAGCTTGTGTCGGACACAGGCATGGCGTCGATCGGCGGCGTGGATGACCGGACACTCGTGCAGCTGATCGGCGAGGCCACCGCCGCCGTCGGTGGTGACGGGCGCGCGTACATCGCCAACTACATGTTTCCCGAAGGGCGAGCGTGCTCGGGCGACGCCAAGGTGCTCAGGAAGCTCTGCGAGCTCGTCCTTCGGCTCGGCCCGGGAAAGTCGGCCAAGCTCATGGCGGTCTCGGGCGCCTTCCACACGCCTTACATGCAGCCAGCCATGGAGGCACTCGGCGCGCTCCTCGACCAGATCGAGATCAACGATCCGACCATCTATGTGCTCTCCAATGTCACGGGCGGGTACTATTCGAATGCCGCCCATATTAGGCAACTGCTCAAGCGGCAGCTCGTCGAGCCGGTGCGCTGGGAGCAGTCCATGGAGGAGGCGACCAGGCTCATGCACGGCCTCACGGGGTACATTGAGACGGGCCCAGGCAAGCAGCTCAAAGCGATGATGCGCCGCATCAACCGGGACGCGTGGAATAAGATGATCGTCCTCGACTAGGCTCGTTCAGTAAGTACATGTACGACAGATTGGCGCTGCGTCGTAGTATCTAGCAACGTAGGGGTCCCCTTGTGGTCCTCACTGTAGACTTTCACAGTGACACGTACGCATGCAACCGCCTCGTCGCGACGGTTTGCGTCCACAGCCCCGTAAAGGTCGAAGTTGAAAGGAAAATATTCGTGGCTTTGCTGCTGGTGGCGCTGGCCAGCCCTCTGACCGATGCGGGTTCTATACCTAAAGTCTTGGCGCACTGCATCACCACCGGCAGTGCCGCACACTGCGTGGATCTCAAAAAGCCACCCGCGCGGTTCACTGCGGCAAAGCGCAGGCATGCTCCGGTGGGTGCTCATCGCCCTCGCACCAACAGTCTGCGACTCATTGACCTCGGTCAACGGACGCAGCTATGTGATCGCCTTCTCCAGCTATGCCTGCTGCCAGCCGGCAGCCCAATTGGGCGGTGCCACCTCGGCGCTCGGGTGCGCAAATACCTGCGACAGTTACAGTGGCTGCAACGCCTTCTTCTTCAGCAGTTTTATGAGCGGCTGCGGCCTGTGCACTGATTTCTGCCTGCTGAGCGGGGTTGCCAATGCTCAATACGACTCGTACCGTGCGTTCACGCCGCCCCCGTCTCCGCCGCCGCCGCGGCCGCCGCCCCCGTCTCCGCCACCTCCAATGTCTCCGTCGCCACCTCCGCCCTCACCATCGCCGCCGCCACCCTCGCCTTCGCTCCCATGCCCGTCGCCGCCGCCGCCGTCGCCCTCTCCTCCACCTCCCTCACCATCTCCCCCCCCACCAGAACCTTCTCCACCACCCCCGCCTGTGCCATTTTCGCCAGAGCCTTCACCGCCACCACCGTCACCACCACCGCCCTCTCCGCCTCCCCTGCCTCCACCAAAGCCGCCCCCACCGTCGCCTCCACCACCAAGCCCACCGCCTCCATCGCCCCCGTCTCCTCCTCCGCCCTCGCCACCTCCAAAGCCGCCGCCTCCGAGTCCACGACCCTCGCCGCCTCCGCCCTCGCCGCCACCGCCCAGACCTCCGCCTGCACCGCCTCCATCGCCGCCACCTCCCTCGCCACCGCCGCCATCACCAGAACCGTCGCCACCGCCACCGCCCTCCCCTTGCCTACCCAATCCATCTCCACCGCC
>Ga0210241_101230_pt1 | contig 20260 bp, 13 predicted proteins | sample ChrtobMetP5a_8mM_FD_155488 | JGI IMG/M metagenome (GOLD analysis project Ga0210241, IMG submission 155488) | Chrysochromulina tobin associated microbial communities from unialgal haptophyte culture, Seattle, Washington, United States - P5a_8mM | ecosystem: Host-associated > Algae > Haptophytes >...
CGCACCGGCCGTAGCCGTGGCCGTCACGCCAGCTGGGGCGTTCTTCGGATTCATCGGCGAGGCCGCCCAGCCGGCAGCAGCGAGCGTCCAAGCATCGGCAGCCTTCAGCGTGCGGTCCAAGGTCCTCTCAGCCGCTTGGCCTCAATCTTGATGAAGAGGTTGTAGGCATTTACCGCCCGTGCCACCCGCACCGAATGCCGCTTGCTCGCGACGGGCAGTGCCTCGGGCGCCTTCAGCATCGATGCATGCACCTTAACGGTGAAGATGGCATGGCACTTCAGCGCCTGGCTGCACGCTACAGGCCAGCTGCCCTCCGCCAACCGCACCTGCAGCGCGGCAGTTCACGATGGGCAGTTGACCTGGAACCAGGAGGCGGGCGCCGTCGTGCCAAAGCCGCTCGGCATGGCCGCAGGACGACAGCACGGGCTGAACGGCAAAGTACATGTACTTCCCCATGGGAAAATCTACCAAAAAACCCTGAATCTCTCAGGGCGCCTTTAAACACAACACTTTTGCAAATCTCCGTTTAACTTGACCTTGTCGTCTGGAAACCCTCGAGAGGGAAATTCTGAGACACTGCCGACCGCATCCAATGCTTTCCAACCACGTCAGACGTTCCCGGGACTCGCGTGCGCACGGCAGCAGATCGTCGTTATATGTGGCACTCCAGATAGCGTTGCTCACGCTGGCCGATGGCTTGGTGGTCCGAGCCGGATATGTTGCACGCGGCTCCCAAGACTCAATGCGCCAACATGGGGCTCTCCCTGCTCGTTGTCTTGCGGTGCACATGAGCGACGAAGAAGACAACGTCGAGGCCTTCCTGACAAAAGCAATGTGGCAGAGCATAGGAGGTTTTGAGTCCGGAGCATTCGCGGGCGGTGATCCCGACGACGATCAGGAGAAGTCGATTCAGAAAGCCTTTGGCTCTATCGACATCGATGGAGATGGCCGCATCAGTGGCGACGAGCTGCTCCATTGGGTCACGCGTGGCTGGGGTCCCAACGAGGCCAGCGAGGACGTTGCTAAGCTGGTGACTGCAGCAGACGGCGATGGCGACGGCTTTATTGACTACGCTGAATTCCGAGGTGCGGTGGTCAATGCTGTTAGCAGTCTCTCATGAACCGTAAGGGCTAAGGCGCCGCCGTTGTCCGCAGGCACAGGCATATGTTGGATTCGGAGTGACGAATGTTGGCTGCCGTATCGAGTGTTTGCCAAGTTTGGCCCTGGAGTCCAAGAATCGGTTTCGCTTGGCGACCGTCACGCGTGTCACGCCGTGCGTTGACCGATCGGACCCGGCCGCGCGGGGCCGGTCTTACTATGAACTATCGCCTCTATCGACGGATTCGTGTCGACCGGTACGGTATTAGTACGGTATATCGCGTCTAGCAGCTCTCACAGTCTCGTACTCTGGAAACTGAGTCTCGCACGGGTCAGACACGCCAGTCCGGTCTCCGGACTCCCTCCGTGTTGCTGTTGGCTCTATACCAATCCGCAATCGTATAGGTATACGCTCCTCGTATTCGACATTCGTATCGATCCTTAATCGGTTAAGACCGGTAAGTCGCACCGGCGTGACGATCGACACGTCTCGGTGGACGTCGCACACAGGGTCCCACATGAGCCATGCCCACAGCGCACAGGCCACAGCGAGGGGCGGGGGGGAACCCTCCGCCCCAGCAACCACGGTACACATGCAGTCGACCTCAGAATAAACGCATGGTGTGCACATCCGTGCACAAGGGCTCTCTCGCTCTCCTCTGATCAACGTTAGGCAACGGATCCATTCCGAGCCATCACGTCAAAGAAGACAAGGGTTCACACGCCATGCTGACACTTCGCTCTCGGTGGTCGCTCAATCTCAGCCACCACGAGAGAGGAGGCGCACTCTCGCGCGCGGCGCCGCTTAATCTCGGCCCGCGCTGGCTGCTCTCCACCAGCTCCGGATTGAATCGGCAATCATCAGCGTCAGCCGCCATACATGTATGCACATTCGCATGCACGCCACGCGGCCTCGTGCGTTACATTCGCATGCACGCCAAGCGGCCTCGTGCGTTGACCGTGTGTCCACCCTGCACGCCCCACCTGATCATCGTCTCCTGATCATCATCCGTTGGATCATCATCTGCGCCACGAACCCACAGCACACGGCGCACCAGGGGTAGCCCAGGGGTAGCCCAGGGGCGCTGCTTAGCTGCCGCCTAGTCCACGGCCGCTCGTGTTGACCCCACCGCGCGGAGCACTCCATTGCCCGCGCGAATGCCCTCCCTCACGCGTTATAGTCGTCGACTGCTGCCGGCACCGGCTGGCGCGCCGTGCGAGCGGTGCACATGAGCGGCGTGAACCAGCCCAAATCGCTCGCCTCCCGCGACGAGACGCGCTTGTCAGGGTCGATGCACATCATTCGCTTCAGCAGCTTCTCGCATTTGGGTGAGAGGTCCTTACGCAGCGCGGCGTGCGCGCCCGAGCGAATGCGCTGGTGGAGCTGTTGCTCCGACACGCCGTTGAAGGCGACCTTGTTGTGCAGCATCTCGTACAGCACCGCACCGAAGGCCCACATGTCCACAGGGTGCCCCTTGTAGCCCTTTTTCGACTGGTCCATCGTGAGCTCCGGCGCCATGTAGATGGGCGTTCCGCAGAGCGTGTGCAAGCGTTGCCCCTTGCACCGCTTGGCGAAGCCGAAGTCGCACACCTTGAGCCATCGGTCGCCCGCAAATAGGATATTGCCCGGCTTCAGATCGCGGTGCGCCACGTCGAGCGAGTGCAGGTGCAACAGCGCCGCGTTGATCTGCGCGCCCATGTAAGCGCAATCGACCTCTGGGATCGCCGCGTAGTTGCCCGCTTTGTCGCGTGGCTTGCTGGTGAGCTTCTGCAGGTGGCGCTGCAGCGAGCCGCCCGAGCAGTACTCGAGGATTGCATATGTGTGCATCGGCCCCACGTGCTCCTCGAGCAGGTTCGCAATGTACTTGTTGTTGCCTTTCTTCTTAACGGTCCTCAGCGCCGCCAGCTCTCCCTCGCGCAAGTACAAGTGCTGGTAGTCAGCCGCGCACTTCTTGTTGTCAAACGACTTGACAGCGACCTCGAGGCCACCGTCGATAGCGATGGCGCGCACGATGGTCGAGAATGCGCCCGCCGCGATCGGTCCCTGCGTCGCGTACCCGTGCCGCGCGAGCGGGTCCGCCGCGCCAGCGCGCCCGGTGGCGGGCTTGCCGCCTCCCTTAGCCGCTGCCGCCGCTAGCTTGGCAGCCGTCTCGGCCGCCGCCTTCGCGCGCGGAGAAAGTTGCGCTGCCGCCGCTGGCTTCTGCTGCTTCGCTGCTTTTCCCTTGGCCGCCTTGGCCTTTTTCTCCCCTCCCTTGGCCTTCTTGGCGCCCGCCGCCTTCTTGGCCGTAGCCTTCTCGGCAGCAGGAGCGGCAGAGGCAGCGGCAGCGGGCTTGGTGGCTGCGTTCACCGCGGCCTCGATTGCCTTCTTGGTCGCCTCGGCGGCCGCCGCCGCGCCCTTTGCAATCTCAGCCGAAGCGAAGAGCGCGGCGGCCATCGTGCTCTTCTTGCACGAGTTGAGGAACTCACGCGCCTGCTCAACGGTGCGCTCGACGGTGCGCACGCTCTTGGGCGCGCCGGGCGGCGTCAGCTCGGGTGAGTTATGTATGCTCGGGAGGCGAGAGGTCGTCTTTGGCTGCTGCGGTGTCATGAAGCTCACGTCCATCTTGAGCGACTTAACCGTTTCTGCGTCGCGCGCCTCGGCCGCCTCGAGAACATCCATGAAGTTCTCCACCGGAGAGATGTTGGCCGCTTGCGGAGCAAGTGTGCGAGTCCTGCCACCCGAGCCGCCCGCGCCGCCGCTGCCCCATTTGACGGGCGAAGCCGCCGCCAGCCGCGAGAGAAGGGCGGCCGCCATCCCCTTTCGGGGTTCAAAAAGTTGTGGAGCGAAGGATGTGATTGCGAAATCTACCTGGTATTCACAACCGGAAACTTGAATGAAGAGCAGTCATTGGACCGGCTCCTGATTGTACAAGTACATGTTCCATCGGACGTTCTCGACGATTGTGAAACTCGTGGCCGGTTTCAACCATAGCCCGAGGCACTTTTTTAATTAAAAAGCGAGCACATGTCTCATTAAGAATAATTATTTTTAGAGTTGAAGCACTTCTCCTATCTAGTGAAATAAAAGTAAGATTCTCAATTCGGATGAGTATCAGTGCGAAGTTTTGCTTGAGTTTTACTCTTCTCTGCTCGGGAGTGACGTGTTTCGTTCATTAACACACTTCTCGTAACCCTAACCCTAACCCTAACCCTAACCCTAACCCTAACCCTAACCCTAACCCTAACCCTAACCCTAACCCTAACCCGAAATAGCACTCTACTCACTCAACGAGTAGGTTGGTCACAGCAATACCACAGTTAAATAATCAATTACTATGATAATGTAACCGAGCTTGTTCGAATGGGAGATTAACCCACGAATAGCTCAAATAAAACCAACCTGTTTTCCACATAGATGATCTTCCAGACTCAACACAACGGCCGCCATGCCTTTCGCGTACGCGCTGCCCGACGACATCAAAGAGGCGCTCGAAGGCCAGTCCGCTGAGATGAAAACGGACAAGTTCTGGCGAGACCTGGCGAAAGGCATCGACGCGGGCCTGCGGTTTCTGAAGGAAGAGGCCGAGGCCTTCGACTCGGTCTCGGCAAAAGAGTACCGCAAGCAGGCGATCAAGATGCTGGAGGAGGCCGAGACCGAGCTTGAGAAGGCCGCCAACAGCGATTTGAGGCTGTGGTATGTCGCCTATGAGAAGACGAAGGAGGCGATCATGATCCTCAAGGACCCTGCAAAGGCTGCTGCGGTGCCTAAGAAGCCTGGAAGTCACGTTCCAGTGGTTGCGCAAGGCGGTATGGGCGTCAGGGGAGGACCCAGCCTCACGCCTTACACAGCCGCCGACATCGCAGCGGCAGATGCGGCGGAGGCGATTAAGGCCGCCGCCGCTGCGCCCAGCGCCATGCCCGCCGCCGCGGCGGTCACGTGGTCAAAAGATGGCACAATGAGCTCGCAAACAGTGCCGACGCCGACGATGCCGCCGCCGCCGCCTGCCAAGATCCCCTTTGATGAGGCGGCGGCACGTGCGAACCCGTACAAGTGGGAGCAAGACGACGAGGGATCGGTGATCGTCAGTGTACCAGTGCCGGCGGATGCGCAGAAGAGTGACGTGACCGTCGTTTTTGGCAGCACGCACCTGAAGGTCACAGTGAAGGGTCACCCGCTGCAGCCCGTGCTCGATGCGGCCCTGCTCTATCCGGTGCGCACGAACAGCTGCTCATGGAGTTTCGAGGGCGCGGGCGCGAAGCGCAAGCTGGTGGCCACGCTCGAGAAGGTGACAGCTGAGCAGCAATGGGCCCATCTGATCGAAAACGCTGAGGGAAAGAAGGCGAAGGAGATCCAAGCGATGGCGGAGAGCATTGAGGGGATTGGTCTCAAGCAGTGGGGCTCGTGAGTGGTCTGAATCACGGAGATGGCAAGCGGGGAGCGATGAGGCACGCAGGCGGTCGCGAGGCCGCGGCGATAAGATTGAGCGGCTTGATGCGCGGCGATAAGATTGAGCGGCTTGATGAATCCATGACGGATCTGATTCTGACGTTTCTGTTGTCCTAATGATTGGCCCGTGGAGTGGCCAGGGTGGGAAGCCGCAGCAGCTAGGCGAGAATAAGGAAGAAGCTGTCTCCGTATACTGTGAAGGCTGCTCGAGGTAGGTCTCTCACGCCGGGCCCCCAGGCGCCGCGTAACGTAGGTGTTAGAGTTAGTACCGTTGGGTTTTTTAAGTACCCCTGGGCGCCGGGTTAGTGTTAGTCGCGCGTCGTGAACCGCCGCGCTCGGCTCTCGGCTGAAAACGATGGCGGTGGGGCCGCGTCCGAAGCGGACCGGAGCAACGCCACCGGACTACACCGTTCACTACACCGCGTACCGGGTTACACTCGCGCGACTACCTTTAAAAGTTTAATGGCTGGAAAATTCTATGAAACGACTCAACGGATGCCTTGCTCTTGCCCGGAATGGAGTGCCACGGGTACATGGTGGGTTAATGGTTCACATCGGTATCGCAAGTTCGCAACCGGTGCCACCCGCGATCTCGAGGCACATCGTTGACGGGAGAATCGAGAGCACGTTGAGGGAGAATGAGAAGGCGAGCACGAGGCCGAGTAGCACGCAGGTTATCCATGTAAAGTAACAGCTGCGCGGGCGCGTGCGCTTGCGCTCCTGCGTCTCCTCCTTTTGGTTAGGCAGCAGCGGTAGCAGCAGCAGCGCTGCGAAACTACACGTGTATGAGAGCACGTAAGACCAAGCGACAGTCTGCCGGAACGCGAGCGTATCATTGACGTAGTTCTTCGAGTCAGACAGCGAGGGAGAGAAAAACTTGCCGAAGATAAAGTTGCTCAGCACGGTTGAAACTGTCCCGCTAAGGTTGCCGACCGTGGTGAGGAACCCGTACGCGAGCCCCTCGCCGCCCTCCTCGGCGAGCTCGACGACGACGAAGGCATTGACGATGAACATGGTCGCACGCGGTATGGCGACGATAAACGACTCGCCAAGGAAAAAGTATTGGTTGCGCACGACGCCAAATATGGTCAGGAAGGTAAAGGGCACGTCCGCAACGACCATTGCGATCGCCGTGACCATGATCAGCATGCGCCACGACACATTGAGGAGGTATTTGCGCGTGATCCACAGCCCGGCTACGAAGACAAGAGACGAGGCGAACGTGAAGAGGCTGGACTGCAGATTCTGCACGTCGGCCCAGTAGAGCGTGATCTCAGCCGAGGCGGTACTAAAGATTCCTCCGATGCAGCCGGCCAGTAAAATGTACATCACGACCTCGAACGTCGCACCGCTCGAGAGCATCGTGCCGACACTGCTGCAAGCGGTGCTGCAGTTGGGCAGATTGGTCGGATCGAGCTCCGGCTCCTCGACGAGGAAGAGTGAAATGGGAACCTGTACGAGGACGACGATCGCGAGGATGCCGCAGATGGCGTTGAATGAGAGACCCCATGAGAAAGAGCCATTGTACTCGGGCCCATTCATCAAAAAGCCGACCATCAATACACCCATCATCGAGCCCATCTCGCGCACCATGTACGCGAGCGTCTGCGTCGAGCCGCGACGTTTGCTTGACTCGCGCCGCGCGTACTGTACAGTAAGCGCGTCCCCGCATACGTCGGCTAACATGTAGCCGCACGTCGCGAGCGCCATGAGCGCCGCGTACGACGCACCATCCTTGCTCGCGTCCTCGTTGCAGACGGCAGACGTGTTGTACTTGCGATCCGAGCCCATGCAATAGTAGGCTGGCGGCAGCGGCATAGACCACGCGATGACTCCGAGGCAAATACTCGCTATTGACCAGCCGAAAGCCATGTACGGCTTCCGCCGGCAGCCAAAGACAGGGAAGCTGTCCGAGATCAGTGCGAACAGGATCTTGAACGACCATGCCATGTCGATGATCGCTTGCTGTGACGAGCTGACGTAGGATGGAACGTTCAGATAGCAAATGTAGAGCCCATACGCCATGGACCTGATCGCCGTGGACAGCATCCCTACTGCAAAGTACTGGCACAAGTAGCCCATGCGGCTGATGTTGAGCACATCAATCTCACCGCCCGCCTCCAGCGCGCCGTTGCCCAGCGTGTCCTTCTTCTTCTCCTCCGGCAAGAGCGGGTTGCTCTCGCTGTTCTCGCGCCCCGAAACGCCCTTCTGCTTCATGACGCCACCTTGGCGAACCGCGCGCACGAGGTGCAAAGCACACACTCACACACTCGGACCCGAAGCACTCGTGAACCAAAAAAGGGATCCCGCACGCACGTGGCGTACCGGTACCGGTACCGGAAAAAAGACACCGGGGGGAGCCGGGACACACCGGTACCCGGATCGATTTCTATTTTCATTCCGTGGTGTTTCACAACGCGGGCGGCGCGAGTAGGCGAATCGTCAATCGTGCAGAGGGTGTTCGGTCTCTACATGTAGAGCAACCGTGCGCGGGGACGAGACCCGCAATGAAGACCCGCTGGCCAACCCCCATACCCCGACCGTCCGACGAGACAGTCTCACCGCTCACCTCTAGGAAGGGGTCTAGGCTAGACCTCTAGGGACCTACTCGCGCGCGCGCGCCTCCTCTCGTCAACCTGGTCACTCACAAACTCACGCGGCGTCGTGGCCGTCGTGGGCGAGGACCGGTTATGGTTATCCGCTCGTCGCGATCTCGTCGTCGATGTGCCGGCGATGGATAAGGCACGTCCGGAGCCCACACTGCGTCGACACACTGCGATTTGCGTAATGGTTCGGGACTGGCTCGGGATCCCCTTGGGAAGTGCCCATAAGTTTCAGCTTTACATGAACTTGTTAACGTAAACAATACAGCAAAGAGGGTCTCTCAGGCACCGGAGCAGTGGCGAGAGGGAGACTCACAGGTCAGCGTACGTTCGTCATGGCCAACCAAGGTCGAAGGAAGAGAGAGGCACAACTCGACTCACCTATGGCCTCGTCCCGGCTCCCATGCTGACATCACACAAGGCTCTGCGGCCCAGGCATCCCGTGGTGCAATAACGCATCCCTCCTCGGCACCAAACAAAAATACCTCATCGATAGAACTGGAGCGCGATGGCGCCAATGATGAACGGGCCAATGAGCAGGAGAAGGCCAGCGATGACAACGGGCGACTTAATCTTCTCAGCGTCCGACATGTCGTCCATATTCGTTTTGAAGAATTGATCTGGCTCCGCATCTCGTGAAAGGCCTTTCGGCTCATTTTTGTTGCCGCCAAACTGCATGGTCGGCGGCAAGCGGAGGCGTGATACCACCGCACGCTGAGGAGTGGAGACGGCCGCACGCGGGCCCTGGACCAGCAGAGCCGAAGAGCCTCCGAGAAGCACGAGGAACGCTAGCCGCAACATTGCCGCGGGATGTCGCGGATCGTCGATCTGGATCTCGAATGCCGAGATTTTCCTTTTGACGAGATGACACCCCAGAAAAGCCCATTCAGGGAAATGTTCCCAAGTGTGTCTCGAAAAAAGGCTCGGGGAAAGTGGAGCAGTTGGGATTTGCTAGTAATGAACTGATGTATCCCGATATCCGGGTGCACTTTGCCTCCGCCTCGAGCCTACGGCTACGCAGCCTTGGCCGCAGACCTCGCCTCCTCCATCGCCCTGAGCTCCTTGCGCAAGATCTTCCCCGCGGCCGACTTAGGCACGGCCTTGACGAACTCGACGAGCTCGGGCACGATTCGCTTGTACTCGGCGACCTTGTCGTGCAGGAACGCGGCCACATCGACCTCGCTGAAACTCTCATGCCCCACCTGCCGGACCACATAGGCCTTGGGCTGCTCGCCTGATTTGGGACACTGCACACCGATCACAGCCGCGTCTGCGATGGCGTCGCACCCGAGCAGGACTGCCTCGAGCTCAGCAGGCGGGACCTGGTACCCCTTGACCTTGATCAGCTCCTTGACGCGGTCCACGACGTAGTACATGCCCTTGCTATCCACGTACCCAACATCGCCCGTGCGGTAGAAGCCGTCGGCATCGAAGCTCTCCGCGTTCGCGTCAGGCCGGTTGAGATAGCCCTTCATCACATTCGGCCCCTTCAAGCAGAGCTCGCCGCGCTGATCCACGCCCAGCACGGCGCCGTTCTCGGTCGAGACGATCTTGCACTCCATCCCCGGCAGTAAAGTCCCCACAGAGCCCGACGCGTCATTAGCATGCATGCTCGCGACGGGTACTACGTGCGTGGCAGGCGCCGTTTCGGTCATGCCGTACCCCTGTCGCACGCCGCACTTGAGGCGCGCGCGCACCTCCGCTTCGAGCTCCGAGCCCAGAGGCGCCGCGCCCGAGAAGAGCTCGCGCAGCCTGGGCAGCGGCAAGACTTTTTCGACCGCCGGATGCTTCGCAAGGAAGCCCACGAGAGGTGGGGCCACATGCGCGACAGTCACATGGTGCTGCTTGAGCACACGTAGGAAGAGCTCGGGCTCGAATTTGGGCAGGGTGACGACGGTGGAGCCGGAGGCGAGCGCGATGTTTAGGATCACGGTGAGCCCGTAAATGTGGAAAAAGGGCAGCACGCCCACGAGTGTGTCCTCGGTGCTCAGCTGCACGTGCTCCGCCTTGGCCTGCAGCACGTTGGCCAGCACGTTCCTGTGCGTGAGCTCGACACCCTTGGGCATGCCACTAGTGCCGCTCGAGTAAGGAATGACGGCAACGTGCGTGGCCGGGTCGAAGATTGCCGCCGGCGGCGGCGCGCCGCCCGCAAGCAGCACGCTGAACGGTTCGATTGCGATGGCACTCGAGTCGTCTGCCACGGCGGCCGCAGCGTCCAGGGTGTACATCCGCGTCAGATTGGCGCCCTCATTGGTGATAGCGAGCTTGGCGGTCTCTAGCAAAGGGCCGGCGACGATGAGCTGCGTGGCGCCCGCGTCCTTGAGCTGGCGCGCCACCTCGAAGGGAGTGTACAGCGAGTTGAGGGTCGTGACTTTGCACCCGAGGAGCAAGGCACCGTGCAGAGCAATCGGATACTCGATGCAATTGGGCGAGAGGATGCCGATCACGTCACCCTGACCCAGGCCGCGGGCGGCGAGCCCGGCCGCAACGCTCTTGATCATCGGCTCGAGTTCACTGTACCGAATCATCTTGCCCGTTGGCCCATCGATCAAAGCGGGATGGTCACCGAACTTGCGGCTCTGTCCAATGAGGTACTCCGGAACGGAGACGGCGGGTATGGGCGGCATGGCAATCGACGACCGGTGCGTGGTCAGCAAACGGGCCGCGCCAGTCCCGTAGCGTGCTGCCGCAACGCAGCCCTGGAGCCGACGCACTACCCTCAACATCGATTGATGATGATTGTATTGCACCTTTGATATGGATGTGATGTGTGAAACCGAAACGCAGTGACACATGCTTGATCACGATACTAGCTCAGGCGAAATCGGGCGAAGTCGGCCGCCCGGATCGCTTCGAGAAGCTTGTCGTTGGCCTTGAGCTGGTACCAGAGCGTCTTCTTGGCGTACGCGTCACCGTCGGCCTCGAGCTCCGCGATAATCTGCGGCAGCAGGTGTGCGCGCTCCACCTGGCAGCCCAGGTCATTGTGGAGTCTGGTGAAGTGCACGTGGAAGTGGTAAAACTGGGGCTGGTAGTGCACAAAGACGCGAAGCTCGTCCACTGGCACGCCGTAGACGGCCTCGATGACGCGGCATCCCTCGTGCAGAATGTGCCGGAGCAGTGGCAGGTGGCGGGCGCGAAGGTCGCGCAGGCTGCGCAAGTCGCGCCGGTGGCAGATCGCGAGGCAGTAGAGGTCCTGGACAGAGGCATGGCAGCGCCACGCCACGCGCGCGAACTCATCGGAGACGCACGGGGGGTGCGACTTCCACTTGGTGTCGATGTTGAGCAGGAAGCCGCGCTCTGGGTCGGAATCGTTGAACAGCAGCCGCTCCGTCTCCTTTTTGAGCGCCAGCAGGTTGGCCACCCACGCGATTGCCTTCGGGTCCATCGATTCGATGAACGGTTGCACCACGCTCGCGTACAGCGCGGCGTCCTCGGTGATGAGCGTGCCGCGCTCCGGGCGTAATCGTGCAATCTGCTTCTCGCTCGCGGGCGCGATGACCTCAACGCTGTACGCGGGCCGCAGGCCTGCCGTCGTGCAGAGGCTCGAGAGCGAGCAGCGGCCATCGTAGTAGCAGTACTCGGCGCCGCTGTAGGAGGAGACGTTCACGTCGAGCGCGCCGAGCAGGCCACTGGCGAGCGAGAGAGGCTTCGGCACGAGCTTGACGAGCGCCGTCTCGCCCTTTGCCTGCCAGCTGAAGCGGCCTAGCACGACTATCATCGAATCGCTTTCGCGCAGCACCTCCTCGGTCGCAAAGTCGGCGAGGTTGACGAGCTGATCAGTTCCGGTGGCCCGCCTGCGTCGCAGGTGGTAGTAGGCGAGAAGCGAGAGGGCCGCGAGGCCGCTCGCGAGCGTGGTCGTGGACACGGCACGGGACATGTTACTTCTGTCCCGGCGTCCAGAAAAAAAGACGTCAGCCGAGGAGTCGGGCGCACAAGGTCGTCAGTCAGTCGTCAGTCAGTTTCGTGTCAACATGATATGAGGGAGGGGGGGGGGGATGTAAGTGTACGCGCTCACACGTTAGCCGCCTCGGGCCGGTGGGTGGCATTCGGTCCCTCCGAAGATGAGCGTCTGGGGACACGCTGGTGCACGGAGCCCGTCGCCCAAAGTCGCATGCATTTCATTCATCAGACCCTTTTTTGGTACTTTGATTTCGATCCCTTCTTTTCTGTTTCAATTGCACTCATCTGCTAGCACATTTTCAGGTCGCTCCAGACGATCAATGGAACTGAGCACAGGCGAAGAGCTGGGCGCCTCTGCGCGCTCACGGTCACGCTCGCCCGAGGCGACATCACACCAGCCTCCCACCACACCCGCCGTCGTCGTGGCTCTATGCGATGAAATGGCCATCACTCCGATCATGGATTCGCAACTCGATGCTCGGTGCTCGGCCTGCACGACGGCTTCGAGAAGGATACCGCACACATGCCAGAAGGCACGCGGCGTTAACAAGCGTCACACAACACCCGCTGGAGACGTCCTCCGCACAAAGCGCTCGTCAGTGGCGGCCGCCCTCGGCTTCAGGGCACCTCATCATGCAGAAATCTCTGTGGACGTTGACAGTTTGTCGGTGACGAGGAGCAGCATGAATGACATGAGCGTTCGCATCATGGAGGGTGACGTTTTCTCGGAAGCATCATCCTCTCAGGCGCCTACCCCATCGCCCTTGCCCGTGCCGACTCCCACGAACGAGCCACCACCGCCCATCCGTCCGCCCTCGCCCGTACTCTCGCCCACATTTGAGCAACGTGAGCCAGCAGATCTTGAAGGCGTCGTTGTCATGGATGAGGACGCCAGTCTGGCTCCCGCTATGGATGTTGCCAACGAATTGCCGCTGGATGTGGCGCCAAGCGCACCCCAAGTGACTTTGGCCAACGAGAAGGAGTGCCTCTACCTGCCGCCCGAGGGGACGTTTGTCTGCGTGGCACTGCGGGAGGGCGTGCTGCCGCCGGAGCTCATCGTGTTCACCATCGATGGCGGGTGCATGGTGGTGACGCACGTGGAGGCGCTGCGTCTCCGTTTGCAAGCGCACGACAATGAGCCCTCGTGGTCGTGTGGCACATGTGGTCGTGGTCCCTTTGCTCGAGCCCGCGCACTTGCGTGCGTGCATTGCATGACGTGCGCGCCGATGGCCGAGGACGAGCTGCGTCGCCTCAAGGAGCAGCGCCGTCACGATGGGTGCGCTCAGCCCACCAGGACCCACAGCGTGTTCTACGAGTGCAGGTGTACACTTGCCAACACACGTCTCATATTGTCTCTCTCGAATCCCGCACAGGGTGGCGCACGTCTCCAAGTACCAGCGCCGGCTCACAGCAGGTGTTCGTGAGCCGTTGTCGACCGCCGCGGCCGCACCAGGGTTGTACAATTCGCCGGCGACCACGAGCGGCGCCGCTGATGATATGGTCCTCGATGCCGTCGGCGCACTGCGAAGTGCACGTCGGCGGCCAGCCGCAGTCGTCTCTGGAGCACCCGTGGTGGGCGCAGGAGACGCCGAGCACCACCTGGCACTGCCGTCGCAGGTGCAGTGGTTTAGCGCGTGCCTTGTGATGCTCTCGTTGGGGGGCGTCCAACTCGTTGTACCCAACATGCAGGGCGCTGGCCTCATGTTGCCTCCGGCTATGTCAGCTCAACTACTTGCGAGTGCACTGGCGACCATGCTCGTGCTAGTACCACGGCTGGCGGGAAATGGCTCAGAAGCGTCCGATGCCGCACCTGTTGCGCCAGAAGTGGCTCCCGGTGAGGATGCTAGAATGCGCACCGCAGAACGCACACCGTCACCGCCACCATCGCATGTGACCGTCGCCGCTGAAGGCGCCCCAGGTGGACAGGCACTGCTTGTGTCAGCTCCACTGCAGATCGCCCACGCCGGCAACGTCCCTCACAACGTACCGCCGCCGTCGCGGTCCTCCCGCGCTCAACACACCTCAGGGCTGTTCCCCAGCATCGAGCCCAGTCAGACAAGTCAATTCTTCGGAACTTCCTCTTTCAATTCTAAGTCCAAGTCAATACAGGCTTCCAATGCGCTTCCCGCTTCGATACATATAAATATGAAAAGACCGGTGTCTACGGGTACTTGTATAACGCGCGAGCTCTGACTGACACTATGTTGAAACACCATAGGGTAACTACCTGAGTGTTGAAGCCCTCCACCAAGGTCAAAAATCTCGCGCAGTCTGACGGCCACCAGAGACCAGTGCATTTTGCCAATTGCATTTTGCGTTGCTTCGACACCGTTATTCGCAATGGTTATTCGACGAATTAAATTCGACACGCGCTGGGGCGGTACGTTAGTACAATGGTTATTCATCCGCCTATCCCCCCCCTCGTCCCGGAAGCTTGTAGCTTCGAAAACCCGAGCCCCTTTAGCTTGGAATGCGACCAATTAAATGCGACCAGCCGTCGCGGTCCCCCCGCGCTCACCACAGCGTCTCTAAGGACGGCTCCGCTCCCCGTTTGGTCCCGTGTGTGTCCCGTGCGTGTCCCCGGCGCTGCCTCCCCCCGGAGCCCCCGGTGTTTACTGTTTTTGAACTGTTTTTGAACCGTACCAGTTGCTGCAGGAAATGAAATGTAAGACCCAGTGTCAAGTTTCGCTCCCCGCGGACGGTCCAGACAATTTCCGGCAATCAATACTCGTTAAAATGCATGTTAAAATGATGATGAAAACGCGAGGGGACGGCGCGGGCGCGGCGCGGCCGCCGGCCGTCCTCCAAATTGATCCACCATATCAAATCGATCATCCACCCGTGCCGTCTTACGTGCCGCCCTCGCGTTGGCGTTGGCGGGATTGAACCACGTGGGCAGGTCGTCGGCGCTTGGTGCCCGGGGTGAAGGCGACTCTGTTCCCATCCGTGGGGGCATGAATGAGGGGCCACCCATCGTCCGGTCCAGAGGCGGTGGCGGCGGCGGTGAAGGGCTGTACTTCGGAAGCTGGGGCCGCAGGTGTGGCGGCAGCTCCGGCCAGCGGCGATCGGCCTCAACGGCCACCTCGTACGCCGGCCGCAGCGCGGGAGGCACTAGATCGCGCAAACTCAGGTGCCGAAAGGGCAACGGCGGAGAGGCGAGCCTCGCACGCACTTCCCCATCCGGCAGCGCCTGCCGCTCGAGCGAGCTCCGAAATCTCCCGTGTGAGTCCATGGCGTCCTTCACAGGACCTCGTGAAACTGAGATGAGGTGTCCGTCCGGCAATTCGACCGTTGAGCACCGCCATTGTGTCGCAAAGCTCTCGTCCACCAACAGATGCGCCCACGTCATCTCCCTCATCCGCATCGGCTCTCCCCCCGCGGAGACTGTGTCCGCCCCTCGCGCCACCGCCACTGCCGAAACCGCTGCCGCTGCCGCTGCCGCCGCCGCCACCGCCGCTGCACCCGCCACAGCGGCTTCCGAGGCGTGCCTCGCGACCGCGCCTTCTCTTTCGCTCGACGGTGCGGCGACGGCCGTAACCGCGGCCGCGGCTACGGCAGAGGCGGCAGGCGCGGCAGGCGCGGCAGGCGCGGCAGGCGCGGCAGGCGCGGCAGGCGCGGCAGGCGCGGCAGGCGTGGCAGGCGCGGCAGGCACGGCAGGCACGGCAGGCACGGCAGGCGCGTGAGCTGGCATGGGCAGGCGGCACGGCCGAAACTCTACGCGTGCGAGCTCGAAGGCGAGTCCATCGCCACGCGCCTTGACGTACGATTCCTTGCGCGACCACGCGCGTCGAAAAGCCGTCACGCGCTCGCTGTCCGCTTCAGATTGCTCCACGAGCTCCCACTCCTCAGCAGAGAGAGTGCTGCCAAAGGTCTCGCGCACCTCGGCATAGTCACCGAGCTTAGGGCCGCCGCGCAGCTCGAAGGGCGCGGAGACGTCAACGCCAATGAGCAGCGCAGGGTCGCTCGCGAGCACCACCCAGTGGCCCTCGTGCGATACGTTGAAATTGAAGTTGCCACGCTGCGGAGGCTTTTGCTGCGGAGGCTGTGGCTGCGGAGGCTGTTGCTGCGGAGTCTCCTCTTGACCGAGCACGTGCGTCGCGTCAAAAGGCTTGTTGCCCTTGGTACGTGCGATTACAACGCGCTCATCCGGTATGCCAAGCGCATGCGCAACGCACCGGCGCTGCAGAAGGCGGCTCACCAGCGCACGCCGCCGGTCGACAGGGAAACGGTACTTTGCGATAGCAGTCTGCTCGACCGTAGGTAGCAACGCATTGAGAAAGCGCCACTCGCATGCGCCCGGGTGCCACGTCTCGATCTCGACGGCCCAGCGCAGCTCCGTTCGCTCGTCCGACGGCCAGTGCGGAAGCCCGTCCAGCTCGGCGTCGGTCGGGGTCGCTAATGCGGCGCCCATCGTCGGCGCGCCATGGTGGGCACGCGCGGACGGGTGTATCATCCACTGCCACATTCACGTCACTTTGACGAGTTGCAATGAGCTCCTCACCCGGTAGTTTTACCGGTACGGTAGTTTCACCTCCTCTGCTTTGTGTACAGGTTCAGGTTTGCGTTCAGTGCACACTGCACCGGCACAGGTTAGACCGGCCATTGGCGTCAGTTGCCATGGCTCCTCCCGTCTGTAATGCATTCTTCTGCTACGCAGACGGGTGCGACTGGAAGTACATCCCTGTGTGCTGTAAGGGTCAAGGCGAAGTGCTTTGCGTGACGACTGATTTCTTCTGCACGTGTGACGAGCGGAGCCTTGGCTCACCCAGCTGCGTCCCCGATTGGGCAAAGGGCGAGTGCTGCAATTTCGGGCTGTTGTGCTGTTCAATCGGTTGCAAAGCACCCACTTCGTGCTGCAATTCTTGGTGCCGCTGCCTCTGCTTCTACAATGTTGTTACGTGCCCCTGTGGTAAGGGCAAGTATCTGAAGGATTGGGACAACCTCGCGGTGAGCCGCCCTCGAATCGACCTCCTCTCCTCTCTCCCCCTCGCTGCGGCGACATTAGCAGTTACATGCGCGTACCATGGCTGTCTTGTCACAGATCCTTGGCTTCAGCTGCTGCCCGAAATTCGGATGCCAGCTGCCTTTGAACGGGCCTCGCAGATACCATGAGCCAAAGTTGCCGAGGATGATCAGTCGTGCAAATAAGTACAGAGTGACACCTGAGGAGCTTCAAAAGACTAAAGCCGAAAATGAAGAGCTGCGCAAGCAGCTCGCTGATGTTAACGCCAAGCTGGGTAACATGGATCGGGCGGTTGGCATCGCTGCAATGGTGATGGATCGCTAGGCAGACGATGAGTGTAACTTTGTTGAGATCAACGAGGTTTGAAACGCGTCGGGCGGATGCCTGTGCGGCTGTGCCTGCCGTGTTCCCGGGTGGCTCGACTCATGAGTCATGTGCCGTGAATAGGTGGATCGAGCCAGGATGAGGAACGAGGCTCGTTTAGATATCACTTCAGGGTTCAGGCTGAATCACAACCAGAGCGCTTTGGAGCATGGCAATGCATGGGTGTCTTGGCACTGTTGTCGAGCTTGTACGGCACGGCTTCAGGGCGCTGGGCGGTTCGGTGGTGTCCACCAATGGCCGATGCGGCGTCTTGGCCACTCGACTTGGGGCGTACTACGGTAACAGGCTACAGCTGTATGCACTTGTATGCACGAGCGTACCCGTCGTTCGGTTGACGGATCACAACAGTGCGTGATTCTCGAAACAGTTGTACGTGTAGGGTACAGCGGTCAGCGCAGTAGTACACCCCACCGTACAGCTGAACAGTAAAATTCAGCACTTTAGCTGCGGCGACTGCGACGCGTGTGGGCTCCTGAGTGTGGCGCGCTGCGCCCATGGCTGCGCCTGCGGCATGGCCTGCGGGCCGGGCGGCTGGGCGCTGGCGCGCCTCCAAGCTCCAACGACCGGACAAGCGCGAAGCGGCGCCCCACAAGTGTAATTTCCAAACATACGTTGCTGTATACAGCAACCACATCTCAGATACCGACTCCGGCCACCTCCGAGGTGGGTGCCGCACACCTGCACCTAAAACGTCATTGCCCGCACGACGGGTAGCAGGCCAACGCGCAAGCCGCAACCGTTTAGCGATGTCCAACCCAAGCATTAAAACTGTGAGTCCCACCCCCTCCCGCCTTCGATCTGCCCTGCGTGGCCATCCTCGCGGCATGTGTCAAACCCGAAAGCCCCGCCACGCAAGCAGCCACCTCGCGTGATCATGCGTCGTCAGCCATCCAAAGAGAATCACACTATCACAAAACAGATGGTGGATATTGTTGGTAGGTCAGCGCATCTGTGATAAAGCCAAAGCGCTTCTTATCTTTCGGCTGGGGCTTCGGTTTGGCATTGAACTTGAAGAGCGTGGCGCCAAAACCCCACGAAACCAGAGATCCTTTGACGGCCGTCTCTGCCTCGCCTCCCATCCCAAGCAGATAGAAACGCTTCTTGCCGTCCTGGAGCGAGACGCCGGTATCTGCCGAGACCAGATTCGATCGTATACACAATAGTGTCGCAACATAGCGAGCGAGATTCGAAGCAACAGAGTCGTCACACATTTCAAGGGTCGAGTGCACGTATGGCGTCGACTGCATTCGAGTGCCCCGCACGTACCCGCGTGCACGCCTACCGCCACGTCATACTCCTGGTTCTCGAAGCGCACTATGTTGAGGCCGAGGTTGCCCATCACGTTCACATCGCCCCGCTCGAGCGTGCCGCCGAGGCCCGCGTCTGTGCAGCGGCGCACAGCATGCATTAGTGCTGGCGGGGGAATGCCTTGAAGGTAGGCGAGGGAGGCAGCTTCTGAAAGGGTGCGCGCGCGCAGGGAGTTAGGTTGGGCGGATGGAACTGCTGCCGACGCACATGCACTGCCAATCTTGACCTCGCGGACTCCTCGTTCTTGCGTCGAGAGCAACGACACCTCAGCGTCGGGCCCATTGCTTGCCATCGAGGTCTGTGTGTTGAGGCATGGCAGTCTCGCCTCGAGCATCTCGATGACCTTGACGCCCATCAAGTCCGTCAGTACGGACGCCTCATAGTAATCTTCATCGGGCACGTCGGCAAGCGTCTTATCGCCGCCGCACACGGCCTGGAACTTATTTGTAGTAAGCTGTGCAAGGCGGCTAGAGCAAATAAACTCGCCGACAGTAAACTCGGACCGCAGTGGCGGCAGCGGCTGGTTTTCGTGGCCGAGCACGAGCTTGCCCTTGGCAACGTACTTGCTCATCAACGCGTCAAAGCGCTTCTGCGTGCCCCCCGGCGTGCCCTGCGAGAGTTGACCCTGATTGATGCGCACGATGAGCGCATCGTAGTTGGCGGTGAGGAGCTCAAACTCCCTGGTATCGTACTTGTTCTTGTCTGAATCGAACCGGACTAAGTCGCATGCCCCACCCGCTTGGATCACTCCATTAGCGATTGGAATCGAGTCGATGCGGTCTCCGTCGAAACCCTTGTCCGAGCCACCGTTCTTGGCACCGGGCACCTTGAACTGCACGATGCACACCTTGTACTTGGCATCCGCAGGCGAGTCGCGTAGCATATTGTACCGCAGCGGCTTAGGTTCCTTGAAGAGGTCGGCCACCCCGAGGACTTGTCGCCAAAGTGGAGTCAAGGACTTGAGCGTGGACTCAGCAAGGGTGCCCAGCTCGGCCCCTGCCCCTTGAGCAAGGCTGCCCAGTGCGGCCCGCTTCTCCTTCGCCCACTTAGCCGCCGCCATTGCGTCGCGGGCAAGCCTCATCTTTTCCTCGAGGATCGCGGTCTGGGTGGACGTCATTGGCCGAAGCTGGCATGCAAGTTGGCACTTCTCGTACAGGTTGAGAGCCTTGGCGGGCTCGCCCATCTTCAGATGCATATTGCCAGCGCTCAGCAAGTAGGTTGGGCGCTCAGGCTCGTGAGCCTGCTCGAGGGCATTGAGAGCCTGCTCGAAGTAACCCAGGGCGCGAGCCGTTTCACCCCTCTTGCTTGCCTCCAATCCGGCACCATAATGTCTCTCGGCCAGAAGGGCGGCATCTCGCTGCTTCTGAGGGTGGGATGCTGTGGTCGGCACCACGTCGGGCTGCTCGTGCACGGGCTTTGCAGGTAATGCTTGCCCACGCGAGCCGCTTCGCAGTTCCACCTCTGCCTCGATCGCACTTTCCGCCGCCTTCTCCGCCGCCGCCTTTTCCGCCGCCGCCTTCTCCGCCGCCGCCTTTTCCGCCGCCGCCTTCTCCGCCGCCTCCTTCTCCGCCGCCGCCT
>Ga0210241_101231_pt1 | contig 20257 bp, 15 predicted proteins | sample ChrtobMetP5a_8mM_FD_155488 | JGI IMG/M metagenome (GOLD analysis project Ga0210241, IMG submission 155488) | Chrysochromulina tobin associated microbial communities from unialgal haptophyte culture, Seattle, Washington, United States - P5a_8mM | ecosystem: Host-associated > Algae > Haptophytes >...
CGGGGGCGGGGGCGGACGGGGAGTCAGCCGGGGAGGAGCCGGCTGGGGGGGTTGTCCCCGGGCCGGCCGGGCAGGTGGCGGCCGGGGAAGCGGATGAAGAGGCGGATGCCCCTGAGATTACGGTGGCGGCCGAGGCGGCGCCAGCAGCGGCAGTGGCGGCGGTGCCGGCAGCGAGAGTGGCGGCGGAGGTGACGGCTGCACCACAGGCCCCATTTGGCGAGGCGGACGAGTTTACGCTCGCCGATGCCGCTGCGGAAGTCCCGCAGTGGGCGAGGCACCTGACCCTGGAGGAGGCCTCAGCCATCGCCTCCGAGAGCCGTCCGCCGAAGCGGATCGCCCTCGCACTGCCAGGCGATGCCGCAGCCGGCAGCATCGCCGCCAATGACGAGACGGGGCTCAGCCGCCTGCTCGATCACGAGTTGCCATTTGCACGCATCCTATTATTTCTGAGCCCCGAGGAGGCTACGCTTCTGGCGACGGGGACGTGCCGCGGCATCAGGCAGCACTCCGCGCCACTCTACAATCGCTACTGCCGCGTCTTTGTGCGCCGGCTCGAGGCGGAGGCAAGGCAGAGCCAGCGCAAGGCCGGCAGCAGCCGCCTTGTCCCCCCAGACGCACTGAGCCGGGCACATTTCCCGATGGACGAGCCCGACGGCCAGCCCGCTGACGGCGTCGCTTCCGAGGTTTGGGCCGAGGTGTGTGCTCATGGACGAAGCGGCCTTGATTGCCTCCGATTGCTTCTGCTGGCCTCTGATGGCCTCCCTGATGACCACTGATGACGAGTCGACCTCATCAGGTGTGCGCGCTCGTGGACGAAGCGGCATGCCACACGTACTGCAGCGCCGACGCCGGCGATGAGGCAGACGCGCCGTGGCAGCTTCGGGTGGCCGTCGTCACCCTTCGAGAGATGGCCTCTGTGGGGGCATTCCAGGTGCAGACCCTCGCCGGAGACCCCACTAAGCTCAAGGTCCTCAAGGAGAACTTCGAGAAGCTCACACCCGCGGACCAGCGGCTGCTGCTTGAGCGCGGTGTGGTCGTGCGCACCGAGTCGGTCGTCAACGTAGCCAACGCCCGGGTCGTGTTGAGCCACACGCAGTTGCCCAAGCCGCGGCCCGTCAAACCGGACGTGGACCTGACTACACAGCTTGCGGCGTGTTCGCAGCAGTGGAAGGTGGCAGAGGCATCGCTTCAGGCACTCAAGATGGAAGTCCGCTCCTCCTTCCCCACCGACACCAAAGTGGTGGTCTGCGGCGAGGGCGCTGTCAAGTTGTGCAAGCCCACTGGTCAATCGTGGACCCGTGTCGCGTATGGCTGCCCCGGAGGATTGGCGAGCTTCGAGCGAGAACTCAGCGACGAGGAACAGGCGCGCGTCCACAGCGCATTCTCGCGGCCCGAAGAACTGCTTCATGTGCGGGGCGAGGCTGTGGGTGCGGAGCAAGGCCGGCGAACGCGACATATGAGCGTCAACAGCAGCGGCCGTGCGCTTGCCGTGGGCTTCAGCTTCCCGGACGAAGCTGCTCGACTGCCATCGCACGCGTTTGCAGCACGGCAGGGCTGATTGCGCTTGTGGTCTTTTCAGACATATGACCTGCGGATGCAAAACACCGCCGACGCTCTGAGGACCTCCAAACCTCGATTGTCACCTCGATTGTACATGTACAATAGAGCGCATATCTGGACCACTTGAGCAGACGCAAAGGCTCGGGATGCGATTTGGCATTTGCGACCCTTGCGACAGAAGAGACGGTGTGCTTTGAATACGAGTAGACGAGAGCTGCGACAGATCGCGATCCATAGTATAGAAGAACAGACTTGCTAATTGCGACCCTGCACCCTCATATCGCGACAATAAAAGTTTAACTTCGTCGCTCGTGCGAGTGCCCACACTACAGTGCGGGCAGTTAACAGTGCCGTACCGGTAGCAGCCCGCGGTTGTCGCGTCTGTCGTGTTAACGTTCACACGGCAGTAACAGTGCCGCAGCACCGGTTGTCGCGTCTGTCGTGTTAATGTTCACGGTGGGACCGCGACGAAACTGACTATTAACTGACTGTTAACGTTCACGGTACCCGGTACAGTACTGTCAGTTCTCATGGCTGATGGGCGCGTCCGCGTGCGTGGGCGTGAGGGCGAGGAAGTCGTGTGGTCGCGCAAGGCAGCGCGGCGAGCGGGAAGGCTCACGAATTGGCTCGACGACCTCGACCCGTCTGAAGACACCATCTTCCCCGTAGAGGAGACATGCGCAACGGTGCTGCGCACTCTCGGGGCGATGTGCGACGACGATTGGTCAGTCTCGTGCCTCGATGAATGCTCACTCACGCAGCTAGCCAGTCTCATCGAGGGCGCCAGCAACCTTATCGCAGAGCAGGCGCTCGAGTACGCTCAGATTGCTTTTGCCTGCCGATTGGACGGCAAGTGCGCCAACGAGCTTCGTGAGCTGCTCGGCGCGTTGGACGACTTTGAGAGCGATGAGGAGCGCGTGGCAGCGCTCGCAGAGCCGGCGTTCACGCTAAATAGTCCAATGCCGCAGCATACCGCCGCGGCTGCGTTGCCCGTGAACGACGACGCTGCGGAAGCCGCCCTGGGCAAGGTCGACGTGGGCACGCTGATTGAGCTCAAGGGCCTCAACCGAGCGTGGCGTGCTCTCGGACGCCGAGCGCTGTGCTCGCGGCTGTGCAGGCGCGAAGGGCACGCCGACCCTCGGCAGCTGCACGAGATCACAGAGCTCAACCTGGAGCTACTCATCGAAGCCGGCCGGCCGTCGGAGGCGGCGAGGGCGGGGCGGCTGCTCCACCTGGAGCGGCTCACGGGGTATGGCTTCGTGGTGGATGTGGCCGCGGTACGAAATGTCGACTTGGTCGAGGAAGAGGACGAGGAGGAAGAGGAGGAGGAGGAGGATAATGAATGGAACAAGGAGCTGCTTCGTGGTCCGGCCAAGCACGCTTTGTGCAGCTGCGTCACGGGCGAGGGCGAGCCACCGCTCAAGCTGCTTCTCGGAGCCATCGCCTGCGCCGGCTCTGGAGACATCAGAGGTATCCCGGTGGAGCAGATGCGCGCTGGCACCCTCACCCATCTCAACTTGAACTCCGAGGAGGCTCAGCATGGCTATGGCATCGGTCCTGAGGGTGCCATGCTCGTAGCGTTTGTCCTTCCAGTCATGGGCTCGCTAACGAGCCTCAATCTCGAAAACAACCAGCTCTGCGGAGTGGACAGGGTCGTCGGCAGAGGCACCTACACTGCCGAGGGCATTACTGCGATCGCCGACGCGTTGCGCGTGAATAGCTCCTTGACACAGGTGCTCGCTTTCTGCCACCCAGAGGTGCCTCTTGTGTTACTCTAACCCTTGCCCTTCCTTTGAATGGTATCGCAGTTGGGCCTCGCATACAACCTGCTGTGCGGCATCGATGAGAATGGCAGAGGAACTTACACCGCAGAGGGCATCACAGCGATTGCTGATGCTCTTCGCGTCAATAGCTCGCTAACGAGCCTCGATCTCGAAAACAACCAGCTCTGCGGAGTGGACAGGGTCGTCAGAGGCACCTACACTGCCGAGGGCATTACTGCAATCGCCGACGCGCTGCGCGTCAACGGCGTGTTGACCAAATGCAAGCTCAAGGAGAACCAGCTGGGTGTCACAGGCTGGACCGCCATCTTCAACGCGCTGTGTGATAGCCCTACCAGCAAGATTGTGGAATGGGATCTCAGGTATGAGTCGCTTAGGTTTGCGTCTCTTGAACCCGAGATCGCCAAGCCGCTTGCCGAGTACATCTCGGCCACGGGCTCGCTAACCTCGTTGTCGATAGGGGATTACAACCTAGGCGACGACGGTGTCGAAGCTCTCTCGATCGGCCTCAAGGAGAGCAAGAGCTTGGCAACACTCGACCTGTCCAACAGCTATGGCATGATGACCAAGTTTGGCCCCAAGGGTGCAGCAGCATTGGCTTCGGCCATTGCTGTTGTGGCCGGCTCCTTGACGGAGGTGTGCTCCGACCCACAAACTACCTTCAGCCTATACCTTCTGCGCCAATACGCTTCTCGTTTCATGCTCACCTCTGTCTCTCTGTGCTTGCTTGCACGCAGCTCGACCTCAGCTGGAATGACATTGGCGCGGAGGGTGCAAAGCCATTGGCTGATGCCCTTTGCGTCAATAGCTCCCTTACGGAGGTGCGCCTCTCGGACCTCGAACGCGTGCTCTCCATGCTTTCATGCTCAGATCCTTGCTTGCTGTGCGTAGGTAAACCTCCAAGGCAACCGGCTCTGTGGGGTCTGGAAAACGGACGAGCCAGAAAGGAAAGCTTACGATGTCCAGAAAGGCACCTACACTGACGAGGGCATTAGCGCACTGGCTGACGCCTTGCGCGTTAATTGCTCACTGACGTCGGTACGCGCCCGCCTGAACCCCAGCCCGTGGCTCTAGGCTGACCCGTGCCATCTCCTCTCAGGTGAACGTTGGCTACAACGAGATTGGCAAGGCGCAGGCGCTCAACCTTGTGAGCATTTTCAAGCAGAAGGACCAGATGAAGTCAGTTGGCCTCGCAGGCTGCGATCTGGGCGTTGATGGGGCCAAGGCTGTCGCTGACTATGTCAGCGTCAGTACCGTGCTGACGGAGCTCAACATTTGCGACAACTCAATCAATGCCGAGGGCGTCACGGCGATCTGTAACGGAGTGCAGGGCAATAAAGAGACCAAGCTCGCGTCACTCAACATCGGGATAAACAACATCGGCTCAGTTGGAGGAACAGCTGTGGCGGCTATGCTAGCCGTCACAGGGTCGCTAACGTCTCTCAACTTGGACGCAAATGAGTTGGGTGATGAAGGCATCAGTGCTATTGCAACATTGCTGAAGGATACCACTGTGACCAGGCTAGCGTCGCTGGACTTACGCGCCAACGAAATCGGCCCCAAGGGCGCAGAGTCGCTGGCGGTCTGGCTGGCCGTCAGTGGCGCGCTCACCATGTGTCATCTGAGTATGAACCACCTGGGAAACGACGGTGCAGCAGCCTTGCGTGAGGCAGTGAAAGGTCGAGCTGGTTTTGAGCTTGACCTTGGTGATGAGCCGCTGGATTAAAAGCTTATTTTAAACCAGTGTTCTTCAGACATCAGACCGACACCCTCCCTCCGTTCACGCGGCCTTCATATCCGCCGCACGATGTTCCATCGTCCACATGCGTTAGCCATCAGCATCACCTTCAGGTACCGGGTAGCTTCATGCACCTCTTCCACGTATCCCTACTTCTTGTCTGCTCGCGTCAAGACACCCGAAATCCGCGAGCCATGCTATCAGAAGGACAGTCATGGTCATTAAGGCCCCTGCAACATTCTCAAACATCCATTTTGTACGTGCCCTTTGTGTCCACCACCTTTAGGCGCTTGTAGAGGGCAATGAGGTCCTCCCGGCCCGTCCAGCTGACGCAGACGATCGTGCTCGACTGGCCCGCGATATAGTACGATGGCACCACCCCCTCTGTGCGCCCAGGCAGCCAAAGCAACCCCGCGTCGCGCAAGAGCTTCACATAGTCACGCGACGTCTCCTTTTCTGGCCCAACGCGACCCGCCACTGTCTGATGAACGTCCTCGGAGGAGACCATGGGCGGGGGGATCTGAATCGAGCGCCATAAGAAGTACGCGAGGTTCCCGTTCGGCCGTCCCATGTTGAGGTCGACGACCACTGGGTCCTGGGTGACCTCGTCGATGACAAAATCGAGGCCCCATTGGCCTTTGAGGTCCAGATACCTGCCGATGGCCACACCAGCCTCGGCCATCGCCTGCTGCATCGCCGAAGGCGCTGCCGAGGGGACGAAGTTGCCATGGTTGGATGTGCCGCACATGATCTGATCAGCGACGGCGATCGGGGTCGTGCCGCACATGTAGACAGTGGGCGACGGGCCGCCTTTGGCGCCGATCATCTCCTCGATCGTGTACTCCGAGCCCTTGATCCAAGCCTTGGTGTTTACCGGTGCAAGGTCGGCTTCCGTTGCATCGAGCACGAGGCCGGCGCAGCCGAGGCCATCCGTCGGCTTCAGCACAACGCGCACCGGCGGGTCCTGCGACTTGAGCTCCCGGAACGCGGCGTGCTGCTCCTCGACGGTGGAGCAGATGTAACCTTTTGGGACACGCAGTGACTGGGAGGAAATCTCGCCGTTGCGAAGTGCGGCTGGGAGCGATGGACGCTGGCTGGACGGATTGTAGTCTGCGTGGAGCCATCCCTTCGCCTCGCGAAGAGACCCAAGAAGCGGGTGCTCATCCTGATCGCCCATGAAGTTGAGGCCGCATGATGTGATGTCCTCGCGCACGGCGGCCGAGGGGTGGGAGTGGTACAAGTGGAAGAGGCATCGGCGTGAAGCCGGAATGCGACGCGTCGTGAGCTCATTCAGGACCATCTGCAGCACCAGGGCGGAGCGATCGCTCGCGGCGACAGCTGGGTCTGAAGTGCCCCCTTCTTCAACGGACAGCAGCGGGTTGTACCAGACCGCTTGCCACTCACGGAGGCCGTAGAGGTCGCACCAGATCTGAAAGCTATCGCGCGCGTCGGGTATGTCGGGAAGAGCAATGAGGTCGAGCCCCGGACGAGTGCACGCGAGGGCGCGGAGCGAACGCTGAAGAAGACGAGCCCTTGCCCACATGCTCGTACGGGGCCACCATGCAAAGATGATTCTTCTCTGGCCCGCTGTTTCTGGCTGCGTGGATGGCCCGCCACCGAGCAGCGCGTCATACATGGACGTGTTGGGGATGGGCTTGAACGTCTCAGAGGAGACGCTCTCGGATGTCTCGGACTCCTCGGACGTCTCGGACTTTAGATCCGTTGGCACCTTCGCCTTGACGTTCTGGTCGAGAGAGCGCAGCTTGGTGACGCTGAGCGACACACATTCGCTGTGATACCTGTACCGCAGGCCACTGGGGCCGGTACCCTCGGGGCTGACAGCGCATGCCGAAGGGGGTGTCGACGGCGCCGACGGCAACCTCGTCAGGTCGACGATCTGCTTCAAAAGGACGGGCAATGGACGACCGTCCATTTGATGGTTGACCGGCGGGTAGGAAAAATAGAAAGAGGAAAAGCCGACGGCTTTTTCTCGCCTAGGGGATTGCCGTAACCCTTCCAAATCGGGCAGAACGCGAGCCCGGGAAAATCAAACTTTTATTTGCGCATGATGTCGGTCGCCGCAGTGCGCAGACTAAGCATCTAGTCTTACAGTACTGTACGGTACAGTAGTGCGAGCTCGTCTTCCGAGGTTGCTCTCCGATCAAGGAGAGAAACTGGAGCACTCGACCAATCAGCCAGGACCATGCGCTGGCATTGTGTGCTCCTGCTGCTGCAATTAATCTCCGCTGTGCAGTGCTACGTCTACTCGTCAGTGCGCATCCCGCGCACCGCCAGGACCAGACGATCAGCTCTTGACTGCAAGCATGAGCCAGCTGATACGGTTTGGAAGCCTTCCGCCTCAGCAGATGTGGCTACGGTTGGGAAGCCTTCAGCCTCATCAGATGTGGTTACGGTTGGGAAGCCTTCAGCCTCATCAGATGTGGTTGTCGCCATTCTCGAGCCTGCGTCCGCGGCAGCTCCAACCGCAACGGCACCTGCGTCGGGGTCTGCGGCCGCAAGCGTCGCCGACGTGCAGGGGAGGCGCGGCGCGGCGCGAGAGTCGTTGCCGTTGCGCTTGGATGGAGAGTGGTACGATTTGGATGCATGGCGTCCATTGATTGCCTCTGATTGCCTCTGGTTGCCTCTGATTGCCTCTGATTGCGCTCGGATGGAGAGTGGTACGATTTGGATGCATGGCGTCCATTGATTGCCTCTGATTGCCTCTGATTGCCTCTGATTGCCTCTGAGTGCCTCTGATTGCCTCTGATTGCCTCTGATTGCTCCCTCATCAGGTACGATCTGCATGCGTGGCGCGCCGCGCACCCAGGCGGCACGCATTGGATCGACGGATTCGCGCATCGCGACGCGACCGATGTGTTTCACGCCTTCCACTCCGCCGACGCAACTGCGATGACCAAGCGTCTCCCGAGGCTCCGCATGCCGCCGCCCTCGCTGCCGCCGCCCTCGGACCTGACGCTCAGCTTCCGGCGACTTCGTGACGAGCTCGTGCGCGAGGGCTGGTACGGGCGCCCTGGTTGACTTGAACGTCCTCTCACTACTGGCGTGAACAGTCTCTGAGGCTCACCCATTCCCTTTTTGGCAGGTACGAGCGAGTATGGTGGCGCGAGGCAGCCAACCTGACCCCCGTGCTCGCCCTGTTCGCGATCGGCTCACACCTCGCTCGTCCAATGCCTTGGCTTGCTACCGTGCTCCTCGCCCTCGGCAGCACGAGCGCAGGCTGGGTGGCGCACGATTTCGTCCATGGGCGTGGCCGCTTCTGCGCAACCATGCGTGGATTTGGCGCCCTTTTCAACGGCCACTCGGCCACCTGGTGGTCGAATAAGCACAACCTGCATCACGCATGCACGAACCAGGTGGGAGTGGATGAGGACATCATGGCGGACCCTTTCTTCTTCCTATGGGCGCCCGACCCGGCGCGCGACTCACGCTGGCGACGGCTGCAGCACGTGTACGCCCTGCCCGTCTATTCTGTTCTATTCGCCCTGTGGCGGCTCAACTCGGTCCGCACGGTGTTCACGAGCCGTCTGGTCGGCGAAGGGGCGTGGCTCGCCGTGCACTACACGTGGCTGCTGGCGTGTCTGCCGTGGCAGGTGGCGCTCGGGCACGTCTTCCTCGCCGGCTTGATGACTGCCACCATCGTCACCGTCTCTCATCAGACGGAGGACCTCTATCACGAGCAACAGCACGATTGGGTGCGCGCGCAGATCGGTGCCACGCGCGATGCGGCCACGAGTAACCCATTCTCCGAGTGGTTGTGGGGCGGCATGCAATACCAGCTCGAGCATCACCTTTTCCCCACAATGCCTCGCTACCGCTATGCGCAGCTCGTACCCCGCGTGCAGCAGCTCTGTGCCGAGCACCAGATCGAATACCGTGTCGACGGCGAGGCCGCCGTCGTTGCGCGCAATTTTGGCCGGCTCCGAGAGGTCGCAGAGGCGCCAGCGCAGCCAGACGCCCTCGCCACACGGACGGACACAGTTTGGAGCCGCCGACAGAGCGCCGCGTGGACGGCATCATCATTGACGGTGCCAGCTTGATGGAGATGTGAGCCATGCACCAGCACCAGCCAGCGCAGCGGTGTGAGAGCATGTGATTGTGTATGAGAGAGACATGCGCAGCACTACATGTCCCCTTCGGAGCCTGCTACTACTGTTAAACCGGCTTCTAAGGGTAACTGCTTCTCGTCTACACAGGGACAGCACGTTGCACATATGTATGTATATATAAAGTACGTATGTACCAGCGTATATATTGATATATTGGTATGTATATATCCACTGAAGCGGAGGCTGGAGCTTCTCAGAGGTAGTATAGATACCCGACCGCGACCCGCTGCGTGGTCATCTTGGAGCCGTAATCTGAGACGGTGCGAGGGGGGTATTAGTCTTTTGGAGGCCGAGGGGTGCGGAACCGTCCTTTGAGACGGTGTGGTGTGGTGAGCGCGGGCGGACCGCGACGAAACGGTACTTTTCACAGCCAACGTTTCACATGCTGCGGTGTGGCCGCGTGCGGCTCCTCGCAACATGGTGTACGGCTCGCCAGATGGGTTGCTCGAAGCGAACTCAGACGGCTTCCTCGTGCCATCTGCATCTGCACCGTTGATTGGCCCACCGAGCGGACCTGGAAGCGTAAGGTTCCCGCCCAGGCCACCGACGAATGCGCCAACGTGTGGCGCTCCAGTTTTTTATGACCCGCCTCCCGTCAACGCTGTGTATCCCAAAGTGACCAACACCATCTTTATAGGGCCGCAAGAGGGTCCCGGAGCCGCCAATATTCCGCCGCAGCGGGTTCCACTCAACATGAAGACGGCCGCCCCCGATGTTATGTACAGCCTGCCCCCGGTGGACACCGTCAAGCCGAGGACGAGTTATCAGATCAGCTTCAAAGGGGCGCTTCTGAAAGATCCACCTTCTATGACGCAGAAGTCGTACGCGAATTACGATGGCGAGCTCACGCACCCTGACTTGTACAAGCCCACAACCAACCGGAAGATGTCCTTTGGGAAGGCGCCGCAGAGGGTCGACCCGGCGAACAACAAGCTGACGCAGATTTGCTTCCTTTCTCATCGCCCCTGTACGCCAGCTGCCTACAAGCACACACGAATGCCGGCGCGCCGCTTTGGGCCCGGCCCTGGCTTGTCGATCGACCCGCGCTTCCGCTCCATGCCGGACCTGACCAAAGAGTCTTTTATGAAAAACGGGTCACCCAGCGTGGAAGCGATCAAACCGCGCAATCAACGCGCCATTATCACGGGCTCGGTGCGCTCGACAATCATGGACGCCCGGATGGAGCTTCTCTCACTGAACTCAATCATGCGTTTCTAGTGTTACAAACCGAACAGCTAACCCTAACCCAACCCTAAGTTTAACTTGAGCTAGCCTAACGACATGAAAACGATCCTAATTCCTATAGCTATACCCGAACCCTAACCCCATTTACGAAGCGGTAATCCAAACTATCTTGGCAATCCCACGCACATCCTTCGAGGTTGAGAATGCCAGAGTCGCTCTACGCTGTGCACAGCGCGCTGATCACGACGCAAGTCAGTTTCGGCGGTGGAAGCGTAGTCGGAAAGCTTGGAGCCGCGTTCAATCCGATGCTGTTCGCACTTCTCCTTCATGAGGTGCTCGCGAGCGTCCTGCTGTGGGCCGTCTATTGCGATAAAACGCATATGACCCATTCACGAGCAGACCCAAGTCACGGTATTTCCAGCATGCCGTCCTAAAGTGCTTGCTTAGCGACTTGAACCCTTTCTCCTTCGGGGTCCAATCCAAGATCTGGAGCCCGGATCTCAACACCATTCCAAAGCATGTCCCTGGGGAACATGAATCCCAGGCATTTAGTTTGCTGGGGAAGGGGCCACAAGTCTCGTTCACCGACCATGACAAGTTCACCTTCTGATAGATTGGCATCCAGCTCTCTCGCTCAACGAATTTTCGCATCTCATAGTAATTGCACCCTAGCTGACGAGAGCCTGGGTGCCAGATGACGTCCGACTCGTTACCCATCGGCGGATTCAGGCAAGGAAGCTGAGAAAGCACTGCTGGTCCATGGCCAGTATCGCCGTGCCCGTAGCCGCCACGACGAGTCGAGGGGCAGAGTGCCGGGTGTGGATCCACGTCGCACATGAGAGCTTCCCGATTGGGTCGAACGCGCAGCAAGCAGAGGGGTAGGGGGACGATGCTGATCCTCGTCATGTTCAAGCGAGCTCGGCTCAGGTGCGAACAGAGCGCAAACTCTGAGGTTGTCTCGAGGTCAGCGAAGATAAAGGGTTCGTCGTTAACATGTTGAGCGTCGAATTGAGAAGCGAAAGTATGAAGCATCAGAGGGCCGGCACCGAGGGCGAAGCGATCGTTGATGCCGAGCCAAAATTGGCTGTTCGGCACTGCAATCTGCGCCGTACCCCGCATCGTCTCCAAGATCCTGTGCCACGAGAATGGAGTCATCACTGCTACGTCCAGACGAGTAAAGCAGACGAACTCATACTCTCGATTCACCTCGCGCTGGTATGCCTGTATGATGCGACCAACCTGCAGGCACATTGCAGGCGTCATTGGCGGCTGGGCGAGTGTGCGAGAGAAGAGCTTCATATCACCTCACGAATGGTGTAGCGCTCGCGATAGATGTTCATGAGCTGCCGAATGGTATAACCAGTATTTCTCTGCGAGCGCGATGCGAACGCGGGATCTGTCGATCCTGGCTTCGCTGAGAAGCAGATGTGGGCTTCAGATGGGCGCGAAACTGGTGGGTCAAGATGTGATGGCCTACCACGGTGCGGCCTTGTGCGTTACACTGAGCTCGATGCTCGAAGCGATAGCGGAGATCGACGTTGGCTTGATCTTCGAGCTGAACACGGCAAGCAGCGAGGTACTTTTGAAGAGCAGCATGGCCACACTCACCGTCGGGATGCCGAAGCCACTGGCAGGGTGTGAGAAGCTTTTTGGGTGGCGGCTTGCCGCCGTTGCACACATGGCACGAGGCCTTGCAGCTCTTGTTCATGAACCGTACGGCTCGGTCGCACTCGCCTGTTTCTGCCCACACCTCGCAGCTCGAGTGGTCGTCCACACATCCTGGGTCGGGTGCGTTCAAAATGTCTCGCGCCAGTGACTCGCGCAGTGAGACGTAGGCGGAGAACATAGGATGCGACGGACAAATGATGCAGCGGCCGCATGCGACAGGGCAAAGAGATCCCGTTGAGCAGAAGCTTGCGCTCGCTCGCATCGCACACCGGCCCATCATGGACGGCTCCGGGACGGGGCTTGTGCAGCACTTTGCGGGGTTGGCGCCGGCACGACCGTCCAGTGAAGTGTACGGTTGTCTCGGGGAAGGACGGTCTGCACGACGGGTCCTTCCCTGAGGGGGCGGTGGTGGCGATCGCACAGGATATGGATCCAAGGTGATTGGCCCGGTGTCGCCACCAATGTCTGCGCCGGAGAGACCATACGCAAATACATCTACGCCTCCTGTACGGCGCAGGGGCGCTAGCAAATTGGTTTGGATCGTGTGAATCACAAGATTGAGCGAGCGCACGGAGCCGTAGAAGCCGATGGCAATACGCGCCACTCCTGAGCTGCATGTTGAGCTCGGAGTGTGAGCTGCAGGCTGATCTGCAGCTTGCTCCGCACTCGCAGGCTGATCTGGCGGAGGACGTGAACCTGTAAGACGCGGAAGATGCGCATCATGAACAATACAAGATCTCGCAGATAAGAGTCCTTGGCCGTCACAAGCCCTGATCCCTCCCAGACCCCACTCCCCCGGCCTGCTTTGATCGCCACATTCCTGGTATTGACCGTCGCAACTGCAATTGAGACGTGTCCATGACGGTGGAAAGCCGCACCGAAAAGAGACGCCATATCCCTCGCAGGAGAAGCGGCCACGGCACGAGCGAGTCCATACGACGCCGTCGTGGCAGCCATACGTTTCATTGTAGATGCATGGCGATCGGCTCAACTGCTCCTCGAGGATGACTGAGCACATGCCACTCGAAGATCGGGGTGCAGTAGCTGCGATGGAGTGGTGGGCAGCGGATGCTTTCGTATGTGTTGTCAGTTTCTGAGCATGCTCTGCCAACCACTTGGGCTGTGCGGCGACATGCTCGTTCAAGAGGAGAAACCACCGTAGAATGCAACGTCTGCACATGACGGGTCGTGAGCACCTCAGCAAGCGCGGTGAAGCGTGCCGCCTCTCTTCCCCTGTGCCGTCTCCGGAAGGAACTTCCTCCTTTCACGAGAACCCGAACCGACCGTTCGAGATGCGTGAGATCGTGTGAACATTAAAACGAAAGATTCGACAAACGGTGCTACGGCACTGTTACTGCCCGATCAGGATACACGATTGTGTGCTGTGGGCACGTCATTCAAGCAAAAAGTTCGTCTTTTCCGGTCTTTTCCCACTCGTCAAACGTCAATGGACCGACGACCGTACCGAACAGGGCGAAAACGGGTTGCCGATGTGCGATGAAAGCAAGGCGATGTCCGATGTCCGATGAGCCCCGAAATCGAATGACTTTGCGTCTTGCGCTCTCCTTCAGTCAGTCAGTCAGTTTCGTCGCGGTCCCCCCGCGCTGACGCTCTCACCACACCACCTTGCGCATAAGAACAAGGCAAGAAGAAGGCGTCGTGTCCGTCCGCCCGGGGGTCGTGTCACGTGCAGTCTCGACCACCGCGTCGTGATTGGAGCGTGTTTTCGTGTTCTGAGCTACATGTATATATGTATATATAATATAATGATACGATGTACAATTATAATGTAACATACGAACTGATATACCCGAATCCCTTATTTGTGCTTGGTAAGTTGGACCCGGAGGAGGCCGCCCCCGGCTTTCTTTTTTACCCGCTCACAAACGCCATCGCGCCATGCTCACTGCCGCCGTTGTAGCCCACGCGATGGAGCGCGCGTGCTTCGTCCCAGAGCGTCGGCCCGCGCTCCCAGATGGTCGCGCCGCCGAGGCAGATGTCGCCGTCGTAGAGCGCGATCGCCTGCATCTCGGCGAGGCCGCGCACGGGTTCGTCAAAGCTGAGGCGCATAGCTCCGGCCCGGAGGGGTGGCGAGGTCTCGATCTCGACAGTGCACGGATGAAGCTCCCCAGGGTGCCGCACGCGCGCGTGGCAGCGAAACGGCCGGCCTGGGACAAGCTCAGGCGGCGGTGCTCCGCTGATCCACGAGGCCGAGGCCGGATGCGTCCATAGGGAGCGCGCGAAGAGCGCGGGGTGGTCGGAGCCTTCGCAGATCTTGACAACATTGGTGGCTGCGTCCTTCTCGACCACGTACCAGCGGGTTTGTAGCCCACTGACCCGTGCACGCTGACCGGGCGTGTACACGGCGTAGCCACGGTGCTCGCCCACGTCGCGACCACTGTCGGCACACACGAACCGACCGGGAAACTGCGGCAGGTAGCCTTCCAAGAAGTCGGCAAAGTTGCGCTTGCCTATGAAGCAGATGCCCATCGAGTCCGGCTTGGTCGCTGTGAGCAGCCCAGCCGCGGCCGCGCGCGCGCGCACCTCGGACTTGTGTAGGTGGCCGATTGGGAAGTCGCAGAACTGCAGAGCCTCCTGGCGCACCTTGGACAGAAAGTAGCTCTGGTCCTTGGCCGCGTCGACGCCCATGAGCAGACGCGTCGGCACTGGCGACCGTTCCTGACCTGCGCTATTGCCGGTGCTGCTGGCGCTGCTAGGGTCACTTGCAACGCTGCCATGGGCGAGACGTGCGTAGTGGCCTGTCGCCACGCGATCTGCTCCAAGTGCACGCGCGTGCGCGAAGAACCGATCAAACTTGATGAAGCGGTTGCACATGACGTCTGGATTGGGCGTGCCGCCGGCCTGGTAGCCTTGCAGCAGCGGCTCGAAGACATCGTTCCAGTACTCACGCACGAAGGAGATGCGGTGGAAGCCGATGCCTAGCTGTTCGCACACCTTGCGCGCATCGCGTGCGTCACGCTCGCTGCAAGCCTCCTGACCCTCCTCCTCGGCCACTTCCCAATTGCTCATGTGCACTCCGATCACGTCGTGCCCCTGCTCCTTGAGGAGCAGCGCTGTCACGGACGAATCGACGCCGCCTGAGATGCCGACGGCGACCGTCGCGAGGTGTTGACGTCGGCCGGCTGCCCGTGAGGCGAGGACGGCGTGCAGCCTCCTCGTCAACATGAGCACGAGAGAGAGTGAGGCGAGCGCTGTGCCTCTCTCGCGCGCGCTCGGGAGGCGGCCAGGTCAAGTCAAGTCAAGTCAAGTCAAGTCAAGTGAAGTCAGGTCAAGTCAAGTCAAGTCGGCTGTGGAAGTTTGGAACCCCTACACACACTTGGTGTTGTGAGATCACATTCACTTTGTGCAAACGCGACAAGGCGCGGTGATGAAGGAATCATCCAGCAGGACCCTTAGGATTCCCGCATCACCGCGATGGAGCATCGCGCACTATGCATTCGGTCGCGCTCGTCGCCGTCGCGGTCGAGCCACGCTCAAGCGCTTTGAGGACCCACCACCGTCCCCATCGATCCGCCTGGGCGCCCATGGGTTAGGCATTGGGCTTGCGTTTAGAGGGTCTCACCCGCGTCTCTGTGACAGTTTTGTTGTGTTCCTCGGCTTCTGCCGGGCTGGGGGGTTAGCCGTTCACGGCTGGCTCACCGCGGCAGCCAGCCTCGGCTGGTCTGTCAAGATAAGACGTTGAGACCCAGCCCTCGAACACATGTTCACATGAACGACCGCAACGGCGCCGCAACGTGAAGGCACAACGCGGACGCTGGTTCCTGGTATTGTACAACCTTGTTCCAGGCCCCCCCAGGCAACCCCCAGGTCCGCAGGTGCCTTTCCCGTTCCCCCCAACGTAGAAATACTGGACGTTGCGCGGGTGTTGCGGTGTCGGGGAAGTGGGTCCGAGGTGAGTGCGCGTGCGGCCGGCGCGGGGCGGCCGGCACACCGCGAGCTAACGCGAGCCCCACTCCAGCCGCCTAGAAAGTACGGAATGAAGAATCTTAGAAGAATCCCGCCTGTCGACTTGTCGACTGGGTCACACGGTGTGACAGATAATATTTTGTTCACTGTCCCCGAGCAAAACTCAGGACTTGACGACGTGTGACCGCAGTGACACCGGCGCATGTCTCGTCGTAGCCTTGCTCAAGCGAACGCCTTGGCCGCAATGTCGGTGCGGAACATCGCGCCTTCCTTACAGTCAAATTTGATGGCGTGCACCGCCGCGTAGGCCTTGCCCACCGCGTCCTTGAGGTTGGCGCCCACTCCCGTGACAGCGAGTACGCGCCCGCCGTTGCACACGATGTCGCCACCTGCCACCTTCGTGCCCGCGTGGTACACTGTCACGCCTTCCATTGCGCCCGCTACCTCTAAGCCCAAAATCGGTGCGCCCTTGGCATAGGTGCCGGGGTAGCCCGCGGCGGCCATCACGACCGTCGCCGCCGACTGGCTCGACCACTTGATCTCGGTCGACGCGAGATCGCCCTCGGTGCACGCCTTCATGATGAGATACAAATCTGAATCGAGCAGAGGGAGCACGACCTGCGTCTCCGGATCGCCCATCCGGCAGTTGTACTCGAGGAGCTTCGGTCCATCCTTCGTGAGCATCAGGCCCGCAAAGAGCACGCCCACGTACTTGCGCCCTTCGGATGCGAGGGCCGTCACAGTACGCTGGATGATCGCCGCCGCCTCCTCCTCAAGCTCCTTTGTGAGGCATGGGCAGCGAGCATACGCGCCCATGCCCCCCGTGTTGAGGCCCTGGTCACCGTCGAGCGCACGCTTGTGGTCCTGCGCTCCGGGCATGCACACGGCCGTCGTGCCGTCGCAGAAGGCAAGCACGGAGCACTCGGGGCCGTACAAACACTCCTCGACGACGCACTGGTCGCCTGCCGACCCGAAGACCTTATCGACCATCACCTGCTTCAGTGCGTCGATCGTCTCCTCCTTGGTCGTGGGCATGAGCACGCCCTTGCCGCCGGCGAGGCCGCTGCACTTGACAACCACGGGATAGTCGATGGACTCGACGTGCGCCTTTGCGGCCGCGAACTCGGTGAACGTCACGTGGCGCGCTGTCGGCAGGCCATGGCGCGTGAAGAATTCCTTCATCCATGCCTTGGAGTTCTCGAGCTCGGCGGCCATCTTCGTCGGCCCAAAGCATGGGATGTTCTCGGCGGCAAGGGCGTCGGCGATGCCGGCGACCAGCGGCCCCTCCGGACCGATGGCGACGAGCGCGACCCCGTGCTGCTTTGCGGCTGCCACGAGTCCGGGGATGTCGCTGTCCTTCACGTCCGCAAGGTTGGAGATCTTGGGGTGGCAGCTCGAAGTGCCACCGTTCCCCGGAGCGACCAGCACCTTGTCGACTACGTCGGATTGGGCAAGCTTCAGGGATTGAGCCATCTCACGGCCGCCAGAACCCACCACCATCACGGTCACCATTGATTTTTGCCTCTTGATGAGCAGCTCACCGATCGCGGTAATCGGGTCTGCAGGCCGCGTCTTGAGCACCTTGGTGACCGCAGCCGTGATCGCGTCAGGCACCTTATGGGCTTCCAGATATGCTGCGCCGTCCGCCATCGGGAGCCGACGCACGCTCGACGCACGCACGTAAAGGCCGAAAAACACGCCACGACGCTCGTGGGATCGAGTTCGCGCCACGAGATCGGACTCTCGGAGAAAAGACACCGAGGGACGCCCCGCTTGCTGGCCTGTTGCCAGTAGTCATGTAAGCGCGCCGCCCCGGGGACGCGCCTGCATGAGCGCCGCTGTACTGTGTGGTCCTGTTTCAAATTCACATACACGAACCTCACAGCCAGTATGGTAAGCGGCGCGATTAACGGTAAGCGCTTTCTCCCGTGAGCTGACTTTTTCTGTTTCGGTGAGTAACCACCCAAGACAGCGGCCGGAAAACGGGGGACGCGGCTCTGCCTCATCGAGGCGCGCAACCCCGTCGCAGCGCATGCTCGAGGCCATAACCTCAAATTTGGGGCTCCAGGCCAGAGCCGACTCGTCCAGGGTGTGGGCACGACGAGCTCGGGGCGCGCGCTGCGCAGAACAGACGTGCTGCGGCGCTCGTACAGCACTGCGTCTTCATACTCTTCATCTTCAGCGAGCATGCTCGTGGCGTGGAGGAGTCCGATAGATCAAAGGGCGACGATTCGAATGATGCTACATCCGACGTACCAATCGCCGTCCTAGACGTCAACGACACTCGGACGTCGGACCTGTTCCGCAGTCGCCGCGTGCTGTGAGGGGTGCCAAGCGACACGCACGCTGCAGCTGGTGCAGGCGATGCGGTCAGCCAACGTGCGCGCCGACGCGATCGTGTTCAACTCGGCGCTGAGTGCGTACGCGCGCAACCGGCTAACGCTGTGGAAGCCCGCGCGCTAGCTGCCGCGCGACATGCGCGTGCAGCGCCAAGCGACACACGCGATGTGGCAGGTGCAGGCGATACGCTCAGCCAACGTGCGCGCCAACGCGATCGTGTTAAACTCGGCGGTGAGTGCGTACGCGCGCAACCGGCCGCCGCTGCGGACGCCCGCGCGCCAATGCCGCGTTTCATGCAACGCTGGAGCTTTCCGCCCACCACGGTCTCCTACTGCGAGCTCCAGACACTACGTCGACGTTGCTATCGTGAATGGTACTTTTCAAGTCGGATCCTTAGTATCGGACACGCACCCCTCGTCGGAAACGCGCCGCAGCTGAGCCGCCCCGTGCTCTGCCTCCGTGATGAGGAAGCCATCGTACGTCAGTGTGCCATCTCCTGGCGCTCCTCGTGAGTCTTGAGGTGCCCAAGCTCGTGCTCTCATGTGCCCTACGTTCAAGCAGGATTTAATCCAGGTGTGGTTTGCATCATACAAATCTTCCTCTTTTTGGTAATGTGTACCAGTTGGCCGGCACGCGGAGGAGTGCCGCCACCGATGCCGTCAGACTCGCGCCCTCGCCGCTCCCGCTCCCTCGTCTGGGCGCCGTCGCCATGTCCGTCACCACCACCTCGCTTGATGGGGTGTGTGGTGCGGTTTGTGGCGACGCGTGCGTCCCGGGGTTTGGGTGTGGACTGGCGCGGTTTGGGTGTGTCCTGGCGCGCGCGAGTCGGTGGGTGGGTTGGTTTTGAGGGGGTTCGGTTTGTGCGGTTCGTGTGTCTGTCCCGTGTGTGTCCCGGCTCCCCCCGGTGTCTTTTTACCGGTAGCAACTGTACTTCGCGCCACGCAAGGGGCTCCCAGCCCCTTGCGCCACGGCACCGCCGCACTCAACTCGCTGGCCGGCACGCAAGCCTCCCCTAGCCGCGCGTCGCCTGCGCTCCGCCGAGCCAAGGAATGGTCGACGAGGCCAAACTTCTGCCCTTCCAGCGCGATGGCGTGGCGGCCGGACTTGCACTCAACGGACGGCTTCTCCTCGGCGACGAGATGGGGCTCGGCAAGACTGTGCAAGCCATCGCGCTCGCCTGCCACTACCGGGCCGAGTGGCCGCTGCTCATCTTCGCTCCCACGTCCATGTGCTTGCCCTGGTGTGAGGAGCTCGAACGTTGGTGCACATTTCTGCGCCCGGGCGACATCAACCTCGTGCGCTCCCACCACAATGGTGCCCTTCGCTTGGCACCCGTCACCATTGTCTCATACGGGCTGATCACGAATGGCAAGGAGAAGGAACAGCTGGCTGCAGCGCTCGCGGCGGCCAATTTTCGTGTGGCCATCGCCGACGAGGCGCACTACTTGAAATCGAAGGACTCCCAGCGCGCGCAGCTCGTGCTGCCGCTGCTGGCTGCCGCGCGGCGCATCATGTTGCTCACAGGCACGCCGGCGCTCAACCGGCCCGTCGAGCTCTACACGCTGTGTCACACGCTCTGCCCGCGCGTGCCGCAGTTTTCTAGTGCGGACGCGACATGTGCGCATTGCCATTGGTCGTCGCGCGCTGACGTGCGGGTTGTGTGGTGGTGGGTTTGGATGGTTGTGAGGTTCGTCAGTGTGATCCGTGTGCCCTTGTGCGCCCGCGTGTCCCGTGTGTGTCCGGTGTGAGTCCCGGCTCCCCCCGGTGTCTTTTTACCGGTGTCTTTTTACCGGTACGGTGGGCTACGCGAGAACTGAGACAGGCAGGCTAACGGAAGAAATCAAGATCGGACCGCAGATGATCGGCATGATTGAAAAAAGCGCTTCACTCGCACGGACGGCGGAGGCAGCGGCAAGACAACGACGGCAGAG
>Ga0210241_101234_pt1 | contig 20199 bp, 11 predicted proteins | sample ChrtobMetP5a_8mM_FD_155488 | JGI IMG/M metagenome (GOLD analysis project Ga0210241, IMG submission 155488) | Chrysochromulina tobin associated microbial communities from unialgal haptophyte culture, Seattle, Washington, United States - P5a_8mM | ecosystem: Host-associated > Algae > Haptophytes >...
ATTTACGAAAGGATCTCCAACATGAGCGACTTGCTCGTCAGGTCAACAACGATTTGCTCAAGGAGCAGCTGCAGCGCGCGACCGAACGCATTGAGGAGCTGCTCAAGGAGCGCGAGCGCGAACGGTTTGAGGGGCGCCACGCGTCGGAAGTCGTGACCGACATGATGATCGACGAGGGCGAGTGCCTGCGAGAGCAGCTCACGAACAAGGCGAAGGCGCGCAAGACACTTGCAGGTGCGTCGGCTGTGCCGCAGACGGAGCTCACCTCCCGGCATGTCAACCGGCTTGTGCAGCACATCGAGGCTGTGCTCTTTGGTGCGGGGCGTGGCGATCTGGAGCGCACGAAGCTGCTGCTCGCCGCCGTCCTCGATCGACCCGTCGTGCAGCGGCTCCTCGGAGCTGGGGCGCCGCAGACGCTCAGAGCAATTGAAGTATCAAGGGCGTTGCTGGCGAGCGCGCGTGAGACGCTCGCGCAGCTCTCATCTCACGGCAAGCAGGACGAGTTTGATCAGCATGGCCGCCGGAATGATCAACGCGGGACGCGGAGCATTCATGCCCACCTTGCGTTCGAGACGCTCTTGACAGCGCTAATCCCTGACAACGCGACCGATGAGGGCATGCTGCGCACCATTGAGCGCATCCTTGGCATCAACCCCGAGCAGGCCGCGCGGGGCGTGAAGCGCAAGCAGGCAGCGGGCGGCAACGCGTTCGCGTTCGTCGAGGCGCTGCATGCGGGGCGCAAGCGACGCAAGACTGCCATCGACGAAGGGCGCGTCGTTTGCGATCGGTTCTGGCACGCCAACTGCCGCTTTGACACCAACCCGCGGAAGAAGAAGCGCATTCGCCTTGGCCGCAACAAGTACAAGGAGCACTGGCGGCATATTCAGTATGAGACGAACGAGGCGATGGCCAAGCTCTTTTTCGCCGGTCACGAGTACTCTCAGTACCTTGAGGGAGGCGGTCAGCCATTCAAGGAGGACATATTCTACCAATCCAAGTGCCCGTGCATTGAGCAGTCCAAGTTTGAAGAGTGCTCGTGCCCAACATGCACCATCGCCACTGAGACCGTGCGCGCGTGGGATCGGCAGCGTGCCGTCTGGCACAGGGAGGCTTGCGAGGCGTGCTCGTGCGGCCACTGCGCCAAGGGCGGCACGTACCGCAGCGCCTCAAGCTCGTTTGCCAAGCTGCGCTCCTTCCTGCACGCGCCTTGCGGAAAGCGGAGCTTCAACGAGCTCATCATCTCGCAGGGCCCCAAGAGCTGCGAGAAGGTCGAGATGTACAAACGGCAGTGCTGCCGTGTGGCGCTGCCGGAGATCTCGGGGGCGGTCAAGGCGATGGCGGCGGCGGACAAGGCGGCGGCGGCGGCGCTGGCGCTGCGAGGTGCCGCGACGGCTGCTGCACGCGAGCCGTTTGCGGCCGACTTGTTTGCCACAGTGGCGACAGAAAAGGCGGCGGCTGAGGCGGAGAAGGCGGTGGCGCCGACGGCGGCCAAGGCGGAGAAGGCGGCACGAGATGTAAGGTACACCGTGGACGAGATCCGCGAGCTCGGCGACTGCAACCTCTGTGGCTGGGATGCGTGCATGCCATACTGCCCTCTTGAGTGGGATGCTTCGAAGCCCGCTACGTGGAAGGAGTGGCGCCCACGCATCGAGAAGGATGGCAAGTCGTACCAGTCGGAGCTCCGCACGATCACGGGCACTCGCAAGGAGCTCATGGAGCGCGTGAAGACGATCTACTCGGACGCCGACCCCCATCAGTGGAAGGACTCGTGGCTCACCCAGATGCGCCACTTGCTGTACGCCACGGGCGAGGCCGACGAGCTCTTCATCTCGACGGACTTCAGTGCTCAGTTTGACCACAAGTGCGCGTGGACGCTCACATGCGAGCACCCGCCAAGGAGCAATCAGGCCGTCTATGTGGTCACGCGCACGTACCTCGACAGCAACGGTGTGCGGAAATTTGATACTGATGTTTGGCGAATCTTCAGCGAGGTCAAGGGCGACGCGCTCTTTCATAACACCGCGCTCTCGCTGATCGTCGAGTATTATAAGGCACGGTTCCCACTCCGTCAGGTGCACGTCTTCACCGACGGATGTCGAGGCCAATACAAGGGCAAGCGAAATTTCTATCGCATCGCCTGCTTCCCATCCGAGCACCCTCTGGCGATCAACATGTTGGCTAAGGACCCTATGGTGATCAACGAGTCGCTGGACGAGTTGTTAACCGACCCGACCCCCGGCACCGCGGTGCCCGCCGCAGCGCTCGCCATCGCACCCGTTGACCCCCCTGTCGCCCGCGCCGTTGCCCCCGCCTGCGCCATTGCCCCCGCCGTCGCCCCCGTTGCCCTTCCTTCTAGGGGCCGCAAGCGCACGGCGCCGGATGAGCCCGATGCCCCTGAGGATTCGCATATCACCGAGCGTGATGGTGTGCGAATCCTCCACCATTTTGCCACGAGCCATCACTTTAAAGGCCCGCATGATGCCTATGGCAAGGACCCAAAATTCCTTGGCCGGATGGCAGAGCGCCACCAGCGTGTGCGCCTGGCAACAACCCGGGACCTCTACAACTTTTGTGTCGAGACGATGCCGGAGCCCAAGAAGCTGACGGCCAAGCAGATCATCGCCCCGATGCCCATCAGGCCACCAGCTGAGCTCGCACGCCTCCCACCCGAGCAACTGCCGGAGCATCTTCGCCTGCAGCAACCGACTTGGGCGGAGGCGCTGAAGGTGGCTGAGGCTGCTGGTGCTCAAGAGCGGGACTCCACCGTAGCCTCAGGCGAGGAGGAGTGCGAGGCTTGCGAGGCGGATGAGGGTTGCGAGGAGGGCAAGACGGAGGTCGAGTCGGAGCCAGAGGAGCCAGAGGAGGTGGAGCCAGAGGAGGCGGAGGTGGAGCGGCTGGAGGCGGCCTCCGACAGCGAGGCGGAGGAGGATGGCGCGGGCGATCTCGTATTCGAGTTCGACGAGAATGGCGGTCGGATTCGGCCAGAGGAGGAGGCGGCGCACATGGCGGAGGAGGAGGCAGAGATGGAGACGCGCGGCGCTGTTGTCGAGCAGCCATCAGCAAGCCGCAGCAGCCGCCGCCGCTCCCGTCAGGTCCAGATCCTGCAGCAGGCGGCCGGACAGGAGCATACTACACAGGGCGAGACGCGCACCGAGCAGCAGGGGCAGCGTGCTCAGGGCATTTTTACAGCGCAGAAGTACTTTTGGATGTACTTCGCCCCAGGGCCGAACAGCGGTCTGCAGATCGTGAAGCCAGGCGAGCGTGCAGGGCCAGGACAGTGCCATGCAATCCTCGACGCGGCCGCCAACCTTGATGCTGACTCGGTGACGGCGAGCAATGAGACTTACGAGTACGCGGGTATTGACGCGAGCCAGCCCGAGATGCTGTACACGAAGACGTTCACGTGTGCCGCGAGCTGCTGCCGTGATCGCTCATCCATCTCCCTCGATTCGCGTGCGTGCCCCTTTCTCGCCTTCACGGGTCGCTGGCAGCAGCAGACGGTGCACGCGATGCACGGGGTGACTCGTGTTGCTGCCGAAAAGCGGGTGGCGGCGAGCGAGTTTGCCAAACGCATGAAGGTTGATCATCTGTACGCTGTCTTTGGCAGCTACAAGGAGTTGGGTGATCGGCCGTATTGGCTGCTCTGGTGCATCCAGCTTCCCTATCAGGCACCGAAGGCGCCGAACAACCTCAAGGCGCAGGATGGCTCGACCATCCGAGGCGGGACGTGGATCTTTGATGCATACTTCTTCGAATCGACCTCAGCAGATCAGCAGCGGCGGAGCTACAAGCTGCTCGATGGTGAGAAGGTGCATGTGACGGTTGAGAGCCTCATCCAAGAGGCCGATCTTGAGTTTGACCGTGATGGCATGCACGATCGCATCCTTGGGGACTCATCGCACCTCAAGATCATGCGTCACAATTTCTCGAATGTTGTGACATAAAGAGACTGTTGTGACCTACAGAAACTTCTCGTGGGCATTATGATCAAAGCATTTGTTAATCTGAAGATCATGTATGTTAGTTCTTTCAATCGGTGCATGATAAGACTCATGATAAGACTCAGATTTGTGTCGGACCGACGATGAAATTTTCTCGAGTCTCACAGCATCAGGGACAGCGCTGAGCATTCTCGCCACCAACCGCCTGCGCTTCGATCGGCTGCGGCAACCATCAGCCTCCTCCTCTGCCTCGTCAGCGTCCTCGCCATCGCTCTCAATTAGGATTCCTCGTCCTCGCCCTCACTGTCGTCGTCGTCGCTGCCCTCCTCCCACGTTGCCAACCAGCTGCGCTGAACGCCCGCGTCAATGCGCGCCATCGCAGCGTCGGCGCTCCACGCCTCATCATCGCCATTCATCTCGTCTTTTGCCGCATTTCCTGCTCATGAGCATTGGTTCCGCGACACCCGTGCTGCCAACAGTCCATCCTTCCAACCTGGTCAAAACACATGTCAGCTGCGACAGAATCCCCTTAAGTTGGTAGTTGACGCGAGCCCCGGAAGCAGTGCGAGCTGTGGCGTACTTGTCCAGCGCCTCCTTATCAGCAACGCGAACGAGCGTGAGCTCAGGCGTGACGAGCTCCGGCATGACGGCCTTCGTTCCACGATCCGCATAGTGACGAAGCGCCTTCGTTCCACGATCGCGTCGTTTTGAACACGTGAATAATTTTCGCCCCCCGCGCCTCCGGGGGGCCCGTACTAACCCCAGGGAGTCTCGAGACACCCTCTGGACACCTCCTGGGCAAAAAAAAGCGTCATGTCCTCAGCGGTCCGACCTGACCTTAGAACCGCTCGCTCGTGCACTTAGACCATCTCCATGCGCGATGATTTGACGAGTCGAGCGGTCGTAGGCGCCCAAAGTTAGTTTCCGTATAAAAACAAATGATGCACGTGACGTGAGACGTGGCCCACAGGGCTCCAGCCTCCACACACGAGACACGTGGTATACTAAACGACACCGGCCATTGACGATTGACACCGGCCAGGCGCCCTTCCCCTCGCCTTGCGCAGCCGCAGGCCGCGTCGTGGCAGCTCCGGGCAGGCGCCGAGATACAGACAGCTGGATACAGATAGGGCGGGCACTTGGTACACTTGGCCGTTGACCACTTGTGCGTTCGTGTGCGCCGACGTCTAGGTCTCAAAATTACATGTAGAGTCCGTGCATGTAGAGTCCCTATGAGTGCAGATTCACCCAGGCCGCCAGGTATGACCCTTTGTGGCTTTGACGCTGGCGCGCACCCGTCGGTACTGAGCAAGGATAACACCATTTCAATACTCATCGCCCGTTCGCTTCAGTCGAAGGCCCCCACAGTTCGCTGCCGAAATTCGCACGGTATTTGGGCAATGCGTCCTGGATGTCGATGACGCGGCGGTCGTAGTGCAAATGGTGCTCGGGCGCCCAGCTTGCAGGCAATGCAGTGCGCTCAAACAGCGCATATGGCACTACGACACGCTTAGGCCCGAGGGTGGCAAACACGGGCGAGTAGCATTTGGCACAGCGCTTGCGCGTGACGTGCTTCGAGGTTTGCGTACTCAGCAGCGATGGTGTTTCTGTGCCATCCTCTCCTGCTGTTATTTCCACATCCTCAGCAGCGAACACAAGGTTTGCCAAGAACGGTGCACCAGAAAGGGTACGGCAAGAGCTGCAGTGACAAATGCTTCGTGCTTGTGGCACGGCGTCGTTGATGATACGTACGCCGACATGCTTGCAGTGGCAGCGGGCTTGCAGTGCAGACGATGCAGCCGCCGTGAATGCCAACAGACAGGTCTGCATCGTGTGTGGACGCTCGCGGTTGCCTCGTACAATGTACTGTACTGTACGTGCCGCAGGGACGGAGGCCGCGTGAACGCGAGATGCCTACACACACGTCCTGAGCGGGCAGTAACAGTACCGTTGCACCGGCTACCCCAAACTTTCGCACTTACAGCGCGCGCGCTCGCGCGGCTCGGCTCAGTCCTCTGATGACCGAGCGCGAACCCTACAAGTTCTTGAACAAGTGAGCTCGCTCTCGCCCACGTTTGTGCCTCGAGAGCCTCGACTGGCCCCACCTTACGCCACCGCCTTGTGTGCGCAGAGATGTCCTCGTCCACGCGAAGCTCGTACTTGATTGGCAAAAGCGGCGTGAGATAGTCCGTAATTGGGTGCATCCACTGGCCAAGGCGCCTGGCGGCGAGAGCGTCCAAGGGCAAGTTCCTCTTGCCGACGGCGCACCGCCTGGAGTGACGCACGACGCATCTCGGACGCATCAGCAGTCTATTCGATCCGTCCAGAGTCGTATTGGTGACTCCCAGAGCGACGATGCGGTGGGCGGTGGAGTCAAACAGCGTCTCTTCGACGCGGACACGGCGGCGGCGGCGGCAGCCGAGGCGCATCGACGTGCGCAGCAGGAGGCCGCCGAGCGAGCAGCCGAGGAGGCAGCTGATGACAGGGTGACTGAGGAGGAGGACGACAAGGACGAGGCGGAGAGCGCGCAGCAGCCGGCGGACGACCTCGGCGCCGCCATCAAGATGTTCCCGAAGGAAGTCTTCAACGGCACTATCCTTGAGCTCACGGATGACGAGAAGGAAACAGAGATTGACGCCATGGACGAGGTAGACGCCATGGATGAGAAGAAGAACGAGGTGGACCCCATGGACGAGATGGACGTCATGGAAAAGCCGCCGCTGCTGTGGCCGCCCGGGCTTACTCGATGCCCCTTTGATGTGCACTGCCCGCTGCGACCGCACGGCTGCCTGCGCGGCAACCCCACACATCTACTCAAGGAGTCCCACACCGTCGAGCACGTACGGCGCCAAGCGCGCAAGGTGGACTGGGCCCATCCTTTTGGACCGCTCTACCGGCTCGTCAGGGATGCCGGCCTGCCGCACGCGCACTGCACCACGCGGGACGCATGCCTGCGGGCGCTCGACACGGCGCTTGACACCCATCTGGTCAAAGACATGTGCATCGCGCTCGACTGACGCAAGGCTCCGCGGGGGCCCACCGGCTGGGTTCGCATGAGAGCAGCAGTGCTGACGGCTCTCGCGATGTTGAGAGGTTAACGTGGGGCCGCCCGTGGGGCCGCCCGTGGGGCGCGTCGGCCGTCGGCGGGTTAGAGCGCGTTACGTCTTGTCTCGACTTTGTGTGTCAAGGTCTCGTCCGTCGGTCGCTCTTTTCTTGAATTCGCGAGTGCCGACGGTCCGGTCGGCGCCGGGTTCGTCCGGCTGAGCGCTGACCGGCACGCGCTCGCGAGACCGCCGCGACGCGAGAACGTACCGCGGATAGGCGTGTGAACTCAGAACTGTGAAGTGTGATTAATTCATTTTCTGACCTTTGCTCCATTGCTCTTGCTCTTTGCTGAGCGAGTGAGACGGTCATCGACGGAATTTTCCCGAATGCGAATCGGCCGAGATCGCGCAGTGCGCCGAGTCCGCAGAACGCGTATCGATCGATCGTGGTTCCGTTCGTGCATAACCATAGTCCATCGTCGCGTATAAGCCGATTGCGAACCCCGCGTGAAAACGCCGGTTTTGCTTCCATGCTCGGCTTGCGTCGCCACAACCGTCTTGTCGCAGTGGGCACGCACAACTTCATCTCCACAACTTTCCTCAGACGATACACCCCTCTCAGACGCCCTGAGAGAGGGTGAGGACGGGTCACAAACACAAATACACCCCATGCATGGCTGTGGGCTGTCCGAGCTCCGGTGGGGCATAATGCGCGCAGCCATCGAAATGGCTGTCGCAGTGCGACCACAGTCGCGCCATGTAGTTGCTCACCAAACGATTCGACCGTCGGAGGCGAAAGTGAAATTCCCGCCTGCTGCAGGTTGGGCGCCGCCTGTGGCCTGCATCATGCCAGGCTGCATCATGCCGGGTTGCATCATGCCGGGCTGCATCATGCCAGGCTGCATCATGCCGGGTTGCATCATGCCGGGCTGCATCATGCCGGGCTGCATCGTGCCGGGTTGCATCATGCCTTGCTGCATCATGCCTTGCTGCATCATGCCTTGCTGCATCATGCCGGGCTGCATCATGCCGGGCTGCATCATGCCGGGCTGCATCATGCCGGGCTGCATCATGCCGGCGCCCGGCGCCATGCTCGGTGTGGAGGGTCCAGCTGGGGCACCCGGCGTGGCTGGGGCAGCCGACGTGGACGGCGGCGCGGAAGAAACAGGCGCCGCGGGCGAAGCAGGAGCGGCGGCGCCCGCGGATGCCGTTGCGGGCGTGCCGTTCATCATACCGGGCTGCATCATGCCGGGCTGCATCATGCCGGGCTGCATCATCCCAGGCTGCATCATGCCGGGCTGCATCATCCCAGGCTGCATCATGCCGGGCTGCATCATCCCAGGCTGCACCATGCCGGCTTGCATCATGCCGGGCTGCACCATCCCGGGCTGCATCATGCCCCCTGTGGGGGTGGGTGCCGCCTTGGAGTTGGGGTCGAGCGCCATGGATTGCGGCTGGACCGGGGACACATTCGGGACGGGCGCAGCCCCTTCATCCTTATTCCAGTGCTGTGTCTTGCATGTGACGACCATCGAGTTGGACAGGCCAGCGAATGCAGGCGGCACCCACGTCACACGCCCCTCGTCTGCGTCACCCTTGTGAACGACTGCCTCCTCCCTTGGCCGGCCAAGGAGCTGTCAGTGGGCGAGCGAGTTGTGAGCATCCATTGTCAGCAGCCATCAGGTGATAGGAGCCCGCAAGGCATGGGGGGGGGGAAGCAGCGGCAAATTGGGGGGCTTGCTCTGCGCACCTCGAGGAGATTGCTTGACACAGAGATCTTGGAGTCGTTATCCTCGAGCCCCGCCCACAGGTCTTCCTCGTCGTCGTCAGTCACCGCCATCAGCTTCGGAAGAAACCTTGGCGCTTTGGCAAAATCGAGCCCGTCTGTTCGCCACGGGAAGAACGCAGAAAGGGGTGGAATCTAAACCAGGGAGATAGAATAACTCCGCAAGAAGTCCGCAAGGATGTAAGAGAACTTGTTTTCAGATCTTCGATTTCTTCACCACTCCCAAGCAAGCAAGCAAGCATTTCTTCACTCCATCGCGTCATAGCTTTTCTACGCTCGCCTATCGCCGCAGGCGCTTTGGACCGTCTTCACGTTTCGCATCCACGCTCACGGCACCGCCGGGTGACCCCACTGCCTCAGTTTCGGAGCCTGCTGGCGTGGTCGTCGCCCCCGCCATCTCCACACCGCCGCCTTCGGCCGCCGCTACACTGGGCGCCGAGGCGGAGATTCGAAAGCTCGCACTCGCCTCGGCCTCAAAGGCACCTTCGCTCGAGCTGGCGACGCCATCGACCCCACTGCCAGCGTCGGCGCCATCTTGAGCGGCGCCGTCTGCCACGGCTGCACCGCAGCTACTGCCGCCGCTGCCACCGCCGCCGCGCGAGTACCGCCGGATCTCGCTCACAATCTTCTTGCGCACCTGCGGCACACGGATATCGGTTCCTTCGAAGTCGATGGTTGCCGCGTCCACCGGCCGCTGCGCCAGCTGAAACGGCGCGCGCATCTGCATGGAAGCAAAGAAGGGGTGATCCATCGCGGCGCGCACCTGTGGAAAAGGGAGCAAGGCGCCGTGGTGAGCACTTGCATGCATGGAAGCAAAGAAGGGGTGTTCCATCGCGGCGCGCACCTGTGGAAAAGGGAGCAAGGCGCCGTGGTGAGCACTTGCATGCTCGGCATCCCTGGGCTCTCCATGGCGGCACGCACAGAGCAGCGCTCGCGCGGCCGGAACTGCCGCATCTCCGTCTGATGAGGGGGGCAATCAGACGCACTCAGGCCAGGCACTCAATGGCGCACCGAGCAGCGCTCGCTCGGCCGGAACTGAAGCATGGCCTGCAGCAGCGCGATGGCCTCGGGCGGCGCTCCGGGCGTGAGCTCTTCGAAAGGCGTCGCCGCCACCGGATCGAGCGAGTTCAGCAGTTCCCGCATCTCGGCGCGCTCAACCCACTGGAACGGCCCCTGCGGCGTGCCGATCACCTTGAAGATGACATTGAGCTGGTCGAGCGAGGCGGGGGACTCCAAGTCGTCCGAGTTGGGAGAGAGCGGGAAGCAAGACTGTCCGGGGAAGAGCGCGTTCCGCTCGATGGCCGGCCTTTCCGCTTCGGGAAGCATCAAGAGGAGTTCGGCGAAGATGCACGCGAAGGACCACGCATCGATGGCGGTGGTGTACCGCTGGAGCAAAATGAGCTCCGGCGCGCGGTACCAGCGCGTCACCACGTGCGAGGTCATCTGGCGCGTCACTTTGGGGCCCGAGCCTGTGCCCGAGCCTGTCATGCTCACGAGCGAGGGTGATCGCTGAAGCCCCAGTGCTGCCGGCGCGAGCGTGCGCTCCTGAGCACGCCAATCCTCCTCGTTGACGACCCGGCTGAGCCCAAAGTCGCAGATCTTGACGTCGCACGTGCCCGAGAGAAGCACATTGGCGGGCTTGAGGTCTCGGTGTAGCACGTGTGCCGAGTGCAGATACAGCAGCGCCGAGAGCATCTGGTGGCAGATCCATTGCACGTGCGCCACCGTGATCGTCTGCGACGACGCGATCAGCTTGCGTAGGTCGAGGTCGACAAAGTCGAAGACGACCCAGAGGTCGCTGAAGGATGATTCCGAGGTGGGGGCAAGCACGTCGCGGATGGAGATGATGTTGTCGTGCGAAAGGTGGCGCAGGATGCGCAGCTCACGCAGGATCCGCTTCGCCTCCGTTGCCTGTCCGAAGCAGTTGTGGATCTTCTTGATGGCCACCTTCTCCTCGGGCACTACTTCGTCTCCCCTCGAAGGTGTGGCCTGCATCGCGGCCCATACCTCTCCATCTGTGCGAGCCGAAAAAGATCGGGCAGAGGTGCACACTGACTAGCGTGAGAGGAAGACAGAGTGGAAGCGTCTCGGGAAGGGCTCCGATGCAGAGCTGGGCTGGTGCGCGGAGGTGTGCCAGCAGCTGCGCACTTGCGCCGCTCCCGAGGTGGTTGATCAGCCGGTAATTCTCACGCACGTCGGCGCGGACGCCTCGGAAGAAGCGGCTCTCCGATTGCATAATTGTCGCGTTGCGAAAAGGAAGACCCTCGCTTTCCTTTCAGAGACGCTGAACAAAAGTACATGTACTTGAGATACCGGTACCAAATGACGAAACACGTTCCGCAGAAACATTCCTCGAGGCTCATGCCGCGTCTGAGCGCGGTCCTCGAGTGTATAGGTTCCCAACGCGGCCCTAGCGTTCCGGCGTTGAGTTGGTAGTCGTTATTTTTACGGTACGAAGGCTTCCTTCACCTACACCGACCTGTTCCGGTGTCTCGCTAGCGTGCGCTTCACACGCTCATCGACGTGCCGCAGCCCGAAGCACAACCCAGTGATGAGCATGGGTTGATGCGCGCGCGCTCAAGCTCTGTGAACGGCATCCTGTGAATGGATAGCACATGTGTGGTATTTTTTAGCATGAAAGCATCTTTCTCACTACAATTGTAAGCAGACGGAGCTATATTCACAATTTTAAGAGACATATGTACTCGGTACTCGGTGCCAAACCGATCCTAGGTTGCATCTCGCGCTTCGGGCGCTTCACCGAGATTATCTCCGCGATCTCTGCTCATCTCGACCGAACATAACCGAACATATCTCCTTGGAGTTTATCTGCGAGATTGGATCTCCGATATCTCCTTCGTTCTGGAACTGAGTACTGTCCAGGAGTAAGACGTCCTTAAAGCTTAGTGACGGTTATCACTTAAGTGACGGTCAGGAGTGTACCGCCTGGATGTCAGCAAGGCGGTTGTTCTACATGTAGTGCCCCATACCACACACAGTGCTTGTTCTCAGCACTGAGTGTCCGGAGTCATACCAGCACTGAGTGCCAAGTGCTTTGAGAGTATGACTGCACTCAGTGCTGAATGCACTCAAGTGCTCTGAATTTTTAGTGCATCAAATGCTGAGTGCTTCACGGGTGCAGAGCATTCAAGAAAAGAGTGCTTTGAATGCTTTGCGCCAGGTGTTAAGTAGGTGTTAATAGGTCGACAAACTGACAGCTGTGACGTTTGGCGATCGGCCCGACGAACGCAAACTTCTTCGTCAAACACAAACTCTAAGTGACGAACAAACCCGGGGGAAAATTCCGTCGCTTTGAAACTACAGTACCACCTCTCCACACGCGCACTCTGTCGTCGCTGTCGCCACCTCCATGGCCACCGCTTGAACAGCTGCGCACCCTGTGCGCGACCTATGAGCGCACCCGCGTACGTCAGCGCACGACAACTGTGTGCAAGCGGTGTGGGATCGAATCGAGGCAAACCCTCACCTTAGCGTGAGCCGTGACACGGCAGCGTCATGGCTTTTGAAGACCGCATCGTGTCTGATGTCTGCTGTCTCAGCATCCTCGTGCTCGACTCTCGCGCTTGTGCTCATGCGGCTTGGTTTGATTGTTCTGCCCTGATCCGTCTCGGATACGTCTCGGACTGGTGCTTCCTACTCGCCTCACTCACCTTGCAGCTCAAGGACGTCGTACTTGATCAAATCGCATCGTTGATTGTCGGCACTCGGCAGGCGCCAAAAGCAGACTCGGGCCTGCCCGCCACGCAGCGCCGCGCAACGGCAGCGACCGTACCGGATGTGTCTATGGTACTTAAGGATGTCTTCCGGGAACGCCACTCCAAGAGCAGCTGGACGTTAGTCCCATCCGCGATCCGACACCCTTTTCGCCATCAATTTTACATGGAGGTTGGAGGGTACATCTGCGCTCCGCGCTGCCGCGCACTGCGATACTGAGGACTCCGAGGAGGAGGAGGAAGAGCAGGGGGAGGATGGGGGGGAAGTAAGGTAGAAGTAAGGGGGGAAGAGGAGGTCAGGAGGAGGAGGAAGGGGAGTAAGATGCCGCACTGTGTTTTCAGATGCTCGTCTGTGTCATAGCACTCAGTGCTGAGACCTGAGTGCTTGTCATGTTCATTGCATTCAGTGCTGAGTGCAAGCTCAGTGCTTCATTTCTAGAGTGCACTCAGTGCCAAATGCTTATTCAGATCTAGCTGTTTTTACGTCAAACAGAGAATGCGCAAAGCATTGTGTGTGGTGTGGGCTAGTGCCTTGTAGATGCACATTGATCATGACATTGATGGGGTTCGTCGGTGGGTTATTGACATGGTTATTGACTCTTTGGAGCTTGAGAGTGTGCGGGGGCTTGGGCGCCGAGGTCGGCTCTCCATGCTTTCGTGCGTGACGGCGAAGGCGGTCACTTCACGATTCGATTTCCGGGGACCCGTCACTTGTTACAGACTTACTACGATTTCCGGCATTCCGGGGACCCGCGAGGGAATCTTGGTGCCCGCCTTTTCCATTACACCTACCCGCCGGCGATGAGAGCTTCACCGTTGAGCGGTTGCGTCTCGTCACCCTCGTTTCGATCCATACAATTGTACGGGGCTCCAACATTTTTGCGCCTATTTCAGCAAGTTTGCGGTGGATACATGTAACGGTTTGCCAACACCGACGCGGTCGTCGTTGCAAAACTCCACAAAGCCTACTGTGCGACGCCGATGCTGGTCCCGGATGGTCCCGTGGTGTTCGTGCTCGGCGGCCCTGGCAGCGGCAAGGGCACGCAGTGCGCCAAGCTCATCGAGCGGTACGGTGCGGCGCACTTTTCGGCGGGCGACCTGCTGCGCGAGGAAGTGAAGAAGGGCACTGAGCAGGGCAAGATGATTGATGAGATGATCAAGCAAGGGGCGATCGTGCCGGCTCAGGTCACCCTCGACCTGCTCAAGGGCGCGATCCAATCGACAAAGGGACCGTACCTCATCGACGGCTTCCCTCGTAATCTTGACAACCTGCAAGCGTTTGTTGACCAGGTGCAAGGTGGTTGTGCGCTGACGCTGTTCTACGACGTGTCGGAGGAAGTGATGGAGGGGCGGCTCCTGAAGCGCGGCGAGACGTCGGGCCGGTCCGACGACAACGCCGCCACCATCAAGAAGCGTTTCAAGACGTTCACCGATCAGTCGGTGCCGGTCATCGAGGTTCTGCGCGGCCAAGGCGTCGTCGCACAGATCGACGCGTCCAAGGCCCCTGACGATGTGTTCACGGCGACCTGCGAAGTGTTCGACAAGATTGCCAAGCCTGCAATGATTGTGCCGAACGGCCCCGTGGTGTTCGTGCTCGGCGGCCCTGGCAGCGGCAAGGGTACGCAGTGCGCCAAGCTCATCGAGCGGTACGGTGCGGCGCACTACTCGGCGGGCGACCTGCTGCGCGACGAAGTGAAGAAGGGCACTGAAAAGGGCAAGATGATTGATGAGATGATCAAGCAGGGGGCGATCGTGCCGGCTCAGGTCACCCTCGACCTGCTCAAGGCTGCGATCAAGTCCCGCAAGGGACCGTACCTCATCGACGGCTTCCCTCGTAATCTCGACAACCTTGCGGCCTTTGACGACCAGGTGAAGGGTGGTTGTGCGCTGACGCTGTTCTATGACGTGTCGGAGGAAGTGATGGAGGGGCGGCTCCTGAAGCGCGGCGAGACGTCGGGCCGGTCCGACGACAACGCCGCCACCATCAAGAAGCGTTTCAAGACGTTCACCGATCAGTCGGTGCCAGTTATCGAGGTTCTGCGTGGACGCGGCGTCGTCGCACAGGTCGATGCGTCCAAGAGCCCGGACGATGTGTTTGCGGCGACGTGCGAGGCTTTTGACAAGATCGCCCAGCCGAAGAAGATGCTGGTCCCGGATGGTCCCGTGGTGTTCGTGCTCGGCGGCCCTGGCAGCGGCAAGGGCACGCAGTGCGCCAAGCTCATCGAGCGGTACGGAGCGGCGCACTTTTCGGCGGGCGACCTGCTGCGCGAGGAAGTGAAGAAGGGCACTGAGCAGGGCAAGATGATTGATGAGATGATCAAGCAAGGGGCGATCGTGCCGGCTCAGGTCACCCTCGACCTGCTCAAGGGCGCGATCCAATCGACAAAGGGACCGTACCTCATCGACGGCTTCCCTCGCTCGCTCGACAACATGCAAGCGTTTGTTGACCAAGTGAAGGGTGGTTGTGCGCTGACGCTGTTCTATGACGTGTCGGAGGAAGTGATGGAGGGGCGGCTCCTGAAGCGCGGCGAGACGTCGGGCCGGTCCGACGACAACGCCGCCACCATCAAGAAGCGTTTCAAGACGTTCACCGATCAGTCGGTGCCAGTTATCGAGATCTTGCGCGGCCAAGGCCTGGTCGCAACCATCGACGCGTCCCGCTCGCCCCATGAAGTGTATTTGGATACATGCAAGGCGTTTGACAAGATCGCCGATCCGGTCAACGTGCTGAGACCGGATGGCCCCGTGGTCTTCGTGCTCGGTGGCCCTGGCAGCGGCAAGGGTACGCAGTGCGAGAAGCTCATCCAACGGTACGGTGCGGCGCACTTTTCGGCGGGCGACCTGCTGCGCGACGAAGTGAAGAAGGGCACTGAGCAAGGCAAGATGATTGATGAGATGATCAAGCAGGGGGCGATCGTGCCGGCGCAGATCACCCTCGACCTGCTCAAGGCTGCGATCAAGTCCCGCAAGGGACCGTACCTCATCGACGGCTTCCCTCGTAATCTCGACAACCTTGCGGCCTTTGACGACCAGGTGAAGGGTGGTTGTGCGCTGACGCTGTTCTACGACGTGTCGGAGCAGGTGATGGAGGGGCGGCTCCTGAAGCGCGGCGAGACGTCGGGCCGGTCCGACGACAACGCCGCCACCATCAAGAAGCGTTTCAACACGTTCCGCGATCAGTCGGTGCCGGTCATCGAGGTGCTCCGCAACCGTGGCCTCGTCGCCACTATCGACGCGTCCAAGGCTCCCGACGGTGTGTTCACGGCGACTTGCAAGGCGTTTGACAAGATTGCCAACCCCCTGGTCACGTGGCGCAAGACACAGGTCGCGGAATACCTTCAAAAGCACGATGTGAAGGCACGGCTCGAGTACGCCCTTCAAGCTGCGATCGGCGCCCAGGCGCCCGATCCGACGCACTTTGTTGGAGAGAGCATCACGCCCCCTGGCCCGCGGCGGCCACGGAGTGCATGCGGCACCTTCTTGCGCATCATCACCGTGAACGACGTCTACAAGCTCGACAACTACCCGCGCGTCGCCACCGCGGTCAACGCCGCTAAGAAGGCCCAAGCGGCCCTTGATTGCGTCGTCATCTCGACGCTCAACGGCGATTTCATGTCTCCGTGCCCGATCACCGCGCTCGACGGCGGGCGGGCGATGACCGAGGGGCTCAACATGGGTAAGATCGACTTCGTGACCCTCGGCAACCACGAGCTCGACTATGGGTTCGAGTGCCCAGTCCAACGGATGAAGACGTTCAAGGGCAAGTGCATCAACTCAAACGTCACGACGTCGCCGCTCGACACGTTGCCCAAGTACCACGTCATCAATGTGGGTGACCGCAAGGTCCTACTCACCGGCCTGCTTTCGGACGACACCTCCATCTACGCCCCGGCCAACAAGCCCACGGTCACAAACCCCGCGGTCGCGGCGGTGGAGGTCTGGGAGGCCGCCAAGGTACACTTGGGGTACACCCCCGATGTGCACCTGCCCATGACCCACCAGCTGGTTCCCGAAGACAAGGCCTTCTGCACCGCCCTCGCGAAGCACAAGGAGCTGGGGGCACGGACGCCCATCATCTTGGGCGGGCACGAGCACGAAATCTACATCGACTCGGTCGGCAAGATGAAGATCGTCAAGACGGGCGCCGACGCAGAGCAGATCGGATTCGTCGACATCTGGTGGGCGACGGATGGCGTGATGCATTCGCAGGTGACACTGGTGCCAGGCGTCGAGTTCGACGAGGAGCCGACGGCCAAGGCCTTCCATCTGCAGACGGAGGAGTTTTTGAAGCGGGTGATGGCCTCGCCACTCTTCCAGATCCCGCATGCGATGAGCTCCAAGACCGTCCGCCACTCGACCTCGGGAGTGGCAACGATGCTTCTGACGTACGTCAAGCGTGGGATGGCCAGCGAGGGAGTCGAAGTTGCCATGTGCCAGGGCGGGTTCGTCCGGGCGGGCAAGGATTACGAAGCTGGAACGTTCACGATGGGAGACCTCTTCGCCGAGTTCGCGTTCGAAGGGCCGTTCGCGATCATTCCTCTGAAGGGCTCCATCATCCAGGAGTCCACGTCAAATACTCGCAATATGGCTAAGCCCGCGCCCAACTTCCTGCACTACGATGAGGGAGTCGTGATCGACGACAGTGAGTCGCACACGATCGTCTCCGTCAACGGTGTGCCGTTTGACCCAGAGAAGATCTACACGGTCGCGATCTACCAGGTGCTCCTCACAGGGCTGAACGTGATCGAGCCTCTGATGACCTACGTGACCGCCAACGTCAAGGTGCCCGACGCAGAGAGCTGCCGCCTCTGCAAGAACATCGTGATCGAGACCGCGATGAAGGACGAGTGGCGTCGCCTGCTCGACTTCCAATCGTTTGATTTGGACGGCGATGGCAAGGTGGAGGTGTCAGAGCTCCGGGTAGGAGTCGATAAACTCTTCGCAAGTGCGACCAAGCACGGCATGCTCTCGATGGAGGAGATTACGGCTCTCATCAAGTCGAGGCAAGGCCACCTATCCCTTGTCGAGCAGCTCGTGAAGACGCTGGACGCCAACGGCGACGGCTTCATTTCGATTGATGAGATGATGGCGCTGGCCATTGACTAGATGATGATGATGAGATTATGAGATGATGGCCTGCTGATGCATGGTCGCCGTCGACTGGGCCGTATACTGCGCTTGAACAGCAAGATCATGGGAATATGCATGGGATCCACGGGTGGTACGTCAACGTCCAACTGGGACGTGGCGGTGACGCGGCGGCGGCGGGACGCGGCGGGACGCAGGCGCATCGCGACTGAGCAATTTGTGTGCGTGACTGTTAAAACGGGTGTGCTCGCGCGGGAACGGGACCGCAGAACGAGACACGGGCGGAAGAAATGTTACGGAGCGATCTGATCCTACGTTTGACCCAAAGGGGTAGGGGGAGGTATATGGTATTCTACTATCGTCTTTCTGGATGATCCCTTCATGCACACTCCTCCCCCGCCAGGCCCAGCACCACCTGATTCTGAACTCTGTGATTTGACCCCAAAGGGGTGGGGGGAGGTATTCTTCCTGGATTCACCTCTCCCCAAAGGAGTAGGCGTAGGGGGAGGTATTCTTTCATGACGAATTTTTAAGGTACCACCACAACGCGGGCCGCCTCGGATCGCGGCGCGCGCGCGTAATATGTTCACTTACGCCGGCCGCCTCGGATCGCGGCGCGCGCGCGTAATATGTTCACTTACGCCGAGCGCTCGATGGTGACGAGCAGCTCCTCGCTCGATTTGAGCGGCTCAATGCGCCCGCCCGAGGACAGCACCGACGAGGAGGAGGTCCTAGAGCCTGATGCTGTCCTCAATCACGAGCCCGAGCAGGTTGCCGCTTCTGTCGAGCAAGCTGCACGAGAATCGAAACATAGGACGGTCACGGTGGATATTGATGCGGTCCATTCCATGGTGCCACGACCCCCTCCGTTCCATTTTCCTGGCGCCTCCTACCAAGCCCGGCTCACGCGTGCTAGGTCTGCGAAGCGCTCATCGGAGCGCCACTCCCTTGAGAACAGCCCGGGCTCGCCTTGTGCCAGTGCTCAGCCGTCTGCAGGAAAGTGCCCGATAGAAGACATGCGCACCTTCGCGCCTACAGACGTCGTCGCTTCACCCGAGGAGCAGACATTACGTGAAGCGCTCGCGCAGCTTGGTCTGGGGCATCGAGCGGATAGTCTGGCTCCAGCGCTGCTTCGAGCAGGTCTGAAGCCCTCGGAGCCGGAGAGCTCCAACATGCACAGTGCCACACGAAAGCGTGATGATTTAGAGATCAACGACGTCGACGACGACAACCTGGACGTCGAAGAAGATGCGGATATGGCACGAAAGCGGGTTGCGGAGATGGACGACACCGACAACGACGATTTGGATGCGGACTCGGATGATGTTGTGTCACTCAGACCGCATGTTGCGATGGCACCACCTCCGCTGGCATCAAACCAGCTCACCGAGAAGGACGCTGCGGAACTGATCGGCGAGCTTCAAAGGGAGCTGGGCACCAGCGAGCGCACCATAAAGCGGTTGGTCGTGGAGCCAACTGGTGAGGCGGCCAAGGTTAAATGCGACGTGATTCGCGAGGCCAATGTGTACCGATGCTACCTTCTACTCCAGGGTGGCCACAACAAAAAGGGTGAGAGCGGTCCCTTGGCGTTGCCGTGCGCATACAACCCCACCTTGCTCTCCGATTGCATGCACTGATTGTGCCCGTGACCCGGCTCGTGCATGTTCGACTCTCCGCGGCCTTAGTTTGCATCCTGGAAGCAGTTCGCAAACGCAAGGGCCGCCTGTACAACTCAGAATATCATATCGCACTGCCTGCGTGCGACGCAAGAATGATGCCAACCGAGAGCGCGTCCAATAGCAAGATGTCTATTGAGGCGCGAAACGCGGCGCTGTTTTGTGGCAGGCTGCGTGCTTATACCCTAAGCGGGGTCGAATTCGTCGCTTACGATGATGGGAGCAAAGCTGGGAGGGCACGAGGCAGCGGTGGGGGCAGTGCACAGCAGGCACGCATGGCCATGTGCTTCTCCAAGTCACCATCGCTTGCGGGCAAGGCCCTGGCAAGTCACCTGATGATTCGCATGCTGGTACAGGCAACGCCCACGGCAGCGCGCCGTGCGGATGGAGATGTACCTCCGCACATTGAGGAGGGTTCAGAGTTGATCGACAGATTACGAGCACTGCCCTTGGAGGCTGGGCGCGGATCGGTTCCTTTGGGCACGAGCTTACTCAAGCTCGTACCTCCAGTTTGGAACGAACAGAAGGGTGTGTTTGAAGCCGTCTTTGTGGGACGTGCGAATTGCGGGTCCAACAAGAATGTGCAGCTCGTGGACACTGCTCGCCCTGACCAGCCAGCGCTCATGGTGGGCAAGCTTCGCACCAACGAGTTCAGCGTCGACTTTAGCGGCATCTCTGCCTTCCAGGCGTTTGCAGCCGCCCTCGCCGTTTTCGATGTGAGCTCTGTAAGGCGACGCTTTTGAGGATTAAAAATTTGTCCCGATCACAAGGTATCGTAACTATGCCGTGCCATGTGGGGTATTGGTGAGGCGACAGTGCAGGGGCGGACTTGGAATTTAAATCCCGGAATTTCGGAATTGTAATCCTAGCCCCCTCGAAATTCCATGACGTTGAAATTCCCAGATTCCAACAAAAGTCGTGGAATCGGGA
>Ga0210241_101245_pt1 | contig 20041 bp, 13 predicted proteins | sample ChrtobMetP5a_8mM_FD_155488 | JGI IMG/M metagenome (GOLD analysis project Ga0210241, IMG submission 155488) | Chrysochromulina tobin associated microbial communities from unialgal haptophyte culture, Seattle, Washington, United States - P5a_8mM | ecosystem: Host-associated > Algae > Haptophytes >...
CGCTCACCTTGAATGGGACTCACGCATCTGAACGCGGCGCGGCCGCGAGAAAAGTCGAGTGGGGTCCCGCATTGCGGGAGTTCGAAAATTTTGTCGGATCTCGTTTCACGCCGGCGTGCAACACGTCGCCCGCCCGCCGCGGCGCGACCCGGCCCGCGCCGGGATGCCGATCGCGTTTTAAGCTTAACTGTTATCGGAAATTACGAAAAGGACGCTAGGACGCGACGGCGAATCCGCGGCCCCCGTCACGCGCGCGCACCGAGTCGTTCGCGTCGGTCCCTGTCACACACACAGGCTCAGCCGTTAGTTTCCTACGAGCAGGCGTACTCAAGGTGCGCCGGGGCCCCTATCGCAGTGCGAATCTCCTAGAAACGCTAAAGCGTGCGCGCTATGAATCTCCCTCCACGTACACCTCGCTGCCATCGTCAGCGAGCACCACGCACGCATGGCCAAGGCTGCGGCGCTGTCTATCCACGAGTCCGCCCCAGGAGGCGGCATCGTAGTGGGGGAAGAAGGACACATCCTCCACTAGGCCAAGGGCGTCGTACGCGCCGTCGGCCTCCCAGTCCGCCTCGGGCCCAGCGGCCTCCGGATCATCCCATCCCTTCCACAGCGCGGTGCGGATGGTCCGGCCGGCCACGATCGAGCCCGCGGAGGCGCCCACGTACAGGGCGCCCTCATCGTTCACGCGCTGCCTTACGAGCTCACTCAGGCCGCTCGCTCGCATGGAATGCCAGAGGAAGAAGGTGTTGCCTCCGGTCACCCAGATGCATCCCGCTTGGCTCAGTGCGGATCGTGCATCGTTGAGTGCCTGCTCCCGCGCGCAGTCGATGCATTTCACCGGCACACCCAATCGTGCCTGCAGCTCACGCCCCTTTTTGCAAGCATCTGCCCAGCGACGTTGGCGAAGCTCTCCCGGCGAACGCTTGGAAGAGGGCTGCACCACGAGCGCTCCGCCATCGTCGTCACGTTGCGTCACACGAGAGGTCGAAGGCGCGAGCTGCGCCGTCACGAGCATGGCTATCGATGCACTGCCTGCGCCGCCGTCTGCCGCTCGCTTCAGCATCCTTTGAAACGAAGCCTCTAGCTGCGGCGTCGTCAGGCCTGAGCTCGTGAGCAGAAGACGTCGAGGCGTCGGTGCGCCAGAAGCAGCGGACGAAGCGCTCCGTCGTAGATAGGTACGCGTGAGCAAAGGGCCACCGCGCAGCCCGGAGCAGAGCAGCATCGCTGCTGTGAAGAACGGCATGCTTCGATTTTCCTGGTCACGATTTTCCCAAGCTAAGGCCGGTGTCCGTGAATGAACTCGTGAAAGCCACGTGAAACAAAGAAGCAGGCAAAAAAAAGAACTTTTTCTTGCGTTCAACTGACCTTTTCGCAACATTCTGTAGAATGAAAGGACCTGTGCTGACTATCGCGGTCCAACGTTGTAAATTCCCCCACCGCAATTCAGGGGGTCCTGCCAATGTGTAGGTAGCTCGGTAAGTTACAAAGTTCTCTCTCTCACAGTGCGGGTGCGTGACCGTGAGGGACCATATTGGTGAGGGAGAGTGACGACCGCTATTGGACGGCCGCCCACACGCCATGTTCGCGCAGATCAGTCTCCCTTTCTCTCGGACGTCCGTCACTTGTTCATCTCGTATGGCCGCTTCCCATAGAAGGGCACGACCATCTTTGATTTGAATGCGTTGTCCATCCATTGGGACATCTCGCCCGTCTGGGGGTGGTAGCAGAACTCGTTGGCCGCGCACGACGCGAGGAACTGCTTGTTGTCGTTGACAGAGAAGGCGTGCGTCTTATCGACGTACTCCACGACGCCCTTCCTTCGGCCCGCCCAGCGACCAATATCTCCGTGGTTGAGGTCACGCTGCTGCTTTTCGCGCATCAACTTGTCGCCATTGCCCTCGACCCACGAGACGCCGCCGTGCGCGTCGAACGTGTAAATCGTCGCCTTGTGCGAAACAGGGTCGTAGACGGCGCGCTGCGAGCCCGGCGCGTTTGCATTGTGCGGCGCCCAGCCGTAAGTCCGGCCAAGCGCGTCAAACTTGTTTGGGTCGCGCCGCAACGGCTGCACGTCTGGTCCTGGCACGAAGGTGCGCATGTGGTCTGTCTTCATCAAATGCGGTACTGGGGCGACGTGGATGGGCGTGCTCGTGGCCGGCTTCAGGTGCGTGAAATGGATGGGGTCCTTCGAACCCGACGCATGGTATGATGAGCGTGGCGGGAAGACAGCTGTCGACTGCAGAACCGACACGCCATCCTTCTTGCACCAGTCGCGGTAGGCAGCGTCGCGCTCGTTGGACCTGCGAGCGAGAGAGGCGAAGAACCAAACCCGTATCAGAATGCATGAGAGTTCAACGGCGTCGCGCGTCGCGCGTGGTGCGCGGTCGATGCTCGGAAGTGCGTGCTCACCCCATTATAAAAACGGAACGCCGTTTTGAGAAGGCTGTGGGAAAAAGCGCAGACACGCGATGCTTGTCACGGGAAATAAGCGCCCGCGCGCGTCAGAGGAGGCAGAAGCCGGTAGGGCGCGGGAGGTGGTGGTGCCGAGCACTGCGGCCTGGTATCGCGACGAGGCGGTTTCTTCGATCGAGCGGCACTCACTCCCCGAGTTCTTCGATGGCTCCAGCCTGACAAAGACGCCCGAGACGTTCCTGCACATGCGCAACCTCATTGTCAGTCTGTTTCGCGAGCAGCCTGGCTTGCACTTGAGCGTGACGGAATGCCGCCGGCACCTCGCCGCCGATGTGGGCTCCGTCATGCGGCTGCACCAATTCCTCGAGCACTGGGGTCTGATCAACTACAATGCCTCCTCGAACGTGGCGGTGGCGAGCGCCTCACGCAGCGGTGTGGTGCTCGATGGGCCGAGCGCGGCGTCGGTGAGAGCGGCGGCAGCATCGGCCAGACCAGCCACGGGGACCTCCTTGCCGCTGCGCGCATCCATGGCCAGCGGCGGCGGCGACTGGACGCCGCAGCAGACGATGGCGCTGCTCGATGCACTTGAGCAGCTCGGCGATGGGTCCTCATGGGACGAGGTGGCGACGGCGGTGGGCCGCCCAATCGAAGAGTGCATAGGCCACTTCCTTGCGCTGCCCATTGAGGAGCCGTACGCGCTCGAGGCGCTCCCGCCGCCGACAGCCGCGCCGTTGCGTGCGGCCGAAGCCGCGAGAGCAGCGGCGGCGGATCCCGCCGTGAGCGTGGCGGCGGCGGCGTCTGACCCGACGCTATGCCAGCTCGCGCTGCTCGCGGCGGCCGTGGGCGCCGTGGGCGCCGTCGCTGAGCCCGCCGCGCCGAGGGGCGAAGCGGGCAGGGCGGCTGTGGACGCGACGGCGACGGTCGACGCAACGGTAACGTCACTCCGGGCGGCGGCACGCGCGGCGCTTCTGAGCGTACAGTCGCGTGCGGCGCAGCTAGAGCAAGAAGAGAGCGGCCAGATGGTGTCGCTGCTCGCGACCGCCGTCGACACGCAGCTGCGCCGGATGGAGATCAAGCTGGTGCAGCTCGACGAGATGCAATCTCTTCTTCAGCGTGAACGTGAACAGCTCGATCGGATGCGCCACCAGGTCTACGCAGATCGGATCTCGCTTGAGCAGCGTCGCTCGTCGACGGCGCCGCCGCTGCTGCCCTGGGTCGCTGTGCAGCTTCAGCAACCCGCCGTCGCCCTTGCCGCTCCCGCCACGGCCATCCCAGTCGCCGCCGCGCGCGTCGCCGTCCCTGCCGCCTCTGCTGACGGCAACGGGGACGGCATGGGCGCTGCCGCGATGCAGACGAGCTAGCCTAGCCTAGCTCCCTCTCCCAACGGCAGGTCCTACAACGCCCCTGCACCGGGGGCTTGCGGGTGCTGCGTAAGGCGCCGGGGCGCCTGGGCTGGTACACGGACGGAAGGCAAGGGTATTTATCGGCGCCGGGTGACCCGAGTACAAACATTGGCTCCCGGGGCGAGAGCCGCCGGGGGGCAAGCACCGATTGCACGTGCACACAAGTTGCTCTGTGGCGAGGCGTGTTGGGCTCGTGACCGGGTTGGTCAGCGTTGAGCCCCTCGCGGGACCGAGACCGAGACCCGACGGAGGCGTTTGCATCAAGTTTGCATCAAGTTTGCGTAAGCGCGCGCGACGGTGCGTCGCCTCACGGGGGCCTGAGAGGTCGCACCGCGAGCCGCTCCACGGACAACTGTGAACTGACCCGCCCAGTGCGGCGCCACGATGATCGATGTGTACCGTGGGTCGGGGTGAAAGTAGAATGTTGAAGCTTCATAGCTTTTGAAGTCGTGAACCCTTGCCGACGGTCGAAGGTCGAATCAGGTGTATGGTCGCCGGTCCGCGGACCGCGCCGATCTAAACAAGCTTGAAGCTATAACCCGGGCGGGTATGGCCGGGTTCGTATTAAGCTTTAAGGGGGCTAATGGGCGCGTAATATGTTAGTAATGTATGTAATGACGCTTTATCCAGGGCGCAGGGGTCGCGAGCTCGCGATCCGGGGCACGCCGGCCGCCGGCGCGACGCAGCCACACGGAAGACGGAACCGCGTGGTCCGTGGACAACGCACCCGCGCCGGTAGGCCAACCGAACGGTCTCGTGCGGTACAATTGTGCGCAATGTGCGCGGTAGCGGTAGAGGACCGAGTAATCCGACGCGAGTTTGGAGTTACAGTTAGAGTTACGAGTTTTTACCGCGGGTTACGCCGGACAGCGGACACCGGACCCGAGACCCGTGTTGAAAATTATTACCCAAAATCACGAAACAAAATTGTTGAAATATGAAAACGGGTTTGTGCGCGGCGGTATACGGTATAAATTTAGCGTAATTAACATAGCTACACGAGCCGACGTATACGGCGCCCGGATGTCCGGGGGTAGGGCCGGGTGCGGCGTCGGTCCTGTACGAGTCTGAGTACGAGTCCTACACATACATGTAGGAACCTCATGCACGATGGAAAACATGCGTCGCTAATCTTCCTAAGTACACAATACATGCGAGAGTTGTGGGGCGGCGGCGGCGAGGTGCATCACCGCCGCCAGTAGCCACCCGTGAGATGCCCTTCTCGTCCTCATTTGGGGGGAATAAATGCATCCACCTTAAGCAGCTCCTCTGCCTTGTTGAGGAAAAGCTTGGCCTGCGCCAGATTGCCCTGGAGCAAAAACGTCTGGCCCAGCAGCCGCGCGTGGGCCGAGGCTTGCAGCCGACCCGCCTCCGTATCCAGGTAGTGTTTGTGTGCGCCGCTGGCGCCGCCGAAGCTCGCACGCGTTTCGCTCGTAACGCTCGTAGCAGTCGGCGGCCGCAGCTGCTGGCTGCTTGCAGCGATTGGAGTTACTGTCCGTGGGGACTGCAGCTCCGGCGCTGCAGTGCCGGGGCGGTAGCCAAAGTCCTGCATGAGCTTGAGCTCGGAGTTCCGCTTATGGCTCGCTAGGGCGCCGCCGCCGGTGCTGCCCGTAGGGTGCCAAATGAGGGACGTCACTGTGTTCGTCCCGGTGTTGTCCTTGTTCGTCATGCCCGAGCGCTCGTTGTGTAGCCGATTACGCCACGTGCTCATGAGCGCTTGATCATCGTATGTCTGGATTCCGTAGGTCGCGTTCTTGCCCTCGGAGATGTGCTTGACACGCGGCATTGCGGACGGGGCGCTCGGAGCCCAACGACGTCGAAAGAAAGTACCGGACCAATACGGCGCTTTTATTCCTAATTTTTTTTCCGCCTGCAATTTTACCCCAACAAGTTGGAGTCCGACCTGGATCGTCTTGCCTCGTTCGCTGGCTGCGCCTCCTGTCGCCGGAGCGTCCTTGGACCTTGGATTTGGTGTGCTTGCCTTGGTTGGACCTTGGACGTGTCCAGGGACGTGTCGCTTCTCGCTTGCACAATTCGTACATGTTCCAAACCAAATCGCTATCTGTGCATGTAAATATTTCTGCGCCTAGAACGACCCCCCCCCGCTCATGCCCCATGGACGAGGTCGCGGGGTCACGCCAAAAAGTAGCCCCATTTCCCGTTTCGGAACTTCGCGTTTGACGAAGTCCATATTCATATGGAAGCGGCAGCGGCGACAGTCGAGCTCCTCGCCACGCTTGAGGCCGGTGCGATCGCTCCTCTGCGCGCGAGCTACGCCATCGAGCTTGCAAAGACCGGCAAGATGCTGCCCAAGCGAGAGGATCTGCCCGAGCGAGCCTTCTGGTCAGCCGATGAGCTCTCGGACATTTTCGGGAAGCTCTATGCTCTCTTTGGCGCTGAGGAGGCAGAGCGGCGCTTCGCGCTCTTTTTCGTGGCCATCTCATGCCACTGGTTCGATACTGAGCACCCAGATCCGGACGGCTTCCATCTAAACATCGTCGCGCACTTTGCGCGCGCGTACGTCTCGGACCACAGTGCTGGTGCCGGAACGCCAGCGGCTGCAAACGCTGCCAGCGGCGCGGGGCCGAGCGCAGTGCGTGAGCCGACCCTGCGCAGCGAGGTGCTCGATCCGCTCAGGATGAAGCCCGACTGCGCACTGCTCTGGGACTATGCAGTGGTACCCTCCACGACGGACGGCTTTGTGCGTGGTGCGTGGTCGGCCGAGGCGCGGCACGCGCTGCTGCTGTGGCTCTCGCACCCGCGCATCGCCGTGTGGATGCAGACGGATGCGCCGCGCGACGGGATGCGAGGCCTACCCGAGTACGCTTCGCGCAAGTACGAAACCTCCGGCTGGTGCTGCCTCGAGCGTGCGATTGCCGAGCTTGCCAAGCCGGAGAGCTTCCGCCTCGACCTCGCCGGTCGGCCGCCGCTGCCGCCGTTGCATTCAGCCACCGCAGCCGCGCAGCAGCTGCCGCCGTTCCGCTATCTACGTGCCATGTGCCGCGCACCGCGCCGACCACCACAGCGCCCGGAGGCCTTCAAGGCACTCCTGACCGCCGGAAAGTCACCGCGAACGCCCAGCGCGCCTGCCGTCTTCGACGCGCCGACCGACGCGCTGGTTGCAGTCGATATGTACTCTGCGGCGTTTGGCGCCGTGTCGGCGCGCAGCCGCGTGCTCGATTGGCACGCACTGCATTGGTCCGCTGCCGACGTGGAAGTGATGGGGGCTGCGCTGCCCGCCTTCAGGGCGTGCTCCTCGCTCGACGTGTCGTGCGGCACCCTCGGCGGTCAGGCCGCCTCCGCGCTGCGCACCGCGCTCAATGCGCTGCCCGCCCTCGCGACCCTGTGCGGATCGGGCAACCACCTGGGCGGCAAGGGCGCCGCGGAGCTAGTCGACGCGCTCCGCTCCGCTCCGGCGCTCACCTCGCTTGCGCTGGACGCGAGCGGTCTGCGAGATCGAGGTGGGGTCGCGCTGTTGCGGGCGCTGCAGCAGCGCAAAGGTGCGCCGCTCCGGGCACTCTCGCTACGTGAGAATGAGCTCGCAGTCGAGGCTTCATGCGCACTCATCAGCCTGCTCGAGGCATCGCCATCTCTCGCGGTGCTCGATGTAGCATGCAACCGGCTCACGCTCGACGGCACCGAGCAGCACACGATGCTTTCGCTGCTGCCCGTGGCGCTGCGTAAGTCATCGCCGCTCACGACTCTCAGCCTGGGGGCCAACGGGCTGGGGCCCGAGTGTGCGCCCGTGCTCGCCAGCCTACTCGCGAGCAACACCACGCTCACCGCCCTCGATGTGCGTTCGAATGAGTTCTTCACTACTGCGGCGTCCACGCAGCTCGCGGCCGCCGTGCTCGCCTCGCGCTCGCTCCAGTGTTTTGGGGGCGTGCCCGTGCGCGCGCTCGCGCAGCACAGCCTCGACGTCGTGGACATGGCTGAGGAGGGGCTCGGAGCCTCGGAGGCCTTCGTCCTCGGCGAGCTCCTGCTCGGCTCGAGTGCGGTGCTTGCATGCAACGTTGACGGATCCGAACTGCTGCCGATGCCCGAGCTACGGGGCACAACAGCCGACGGCAAGTCAATGGTGGAGACTGTCGACCTGTCGCATGCAGGGCTGGGCTACGCGTCCGCCATCGTACTCTCCTCGCTCCTCTCCGCCAATAGCGTCATCCTCCACCTCAACCTGAGCCACAACAGGCTCGGCCCGCGCGCTGTCGCCGCCCTTGCCGACGGTCTCTACTTTCAAACGTCCCTCACGCACCTCGACTTGAGCGCCAACCCTTTGGGTGAGGCGGGCGCGCGCGCACTCGCCGAGGCGGTCGCCGTCGCGCCAACGCCCCTCGATGCGCTTCTCATCGACGGCGGGGCTCTTCCAGTCAAGGAGCTACGCGGCACCAAGGGCACGCGAACGGTCGATCTTGACAATCTCGGGCTTGGACCCCTTTCGGCGCTGCTCATCGAGGCCCTCGTGCGTGGCAACCTCGCGTGCACGTCGCTCTCGCTCGCCGACAACGCCCTCGGCGACGAGGGTGCCGCTGCGATCGCGGGTGCGCTCAAGACGACGCGAGTGACCGCGCTCAACCTTTGGAACAATGGCCTAGGCGCCGAGGGCGCACGTGCAATAGGCAAGCTATTCGTGGTGGCCCACTCTCCCGTGACGGAGCTCAACATCGATGGCTTTGCACTGCCGGTCAAGAAGCTGCGCGGCATCCTGGGCGACGACGCCAAGCCGTTCGACAGTCTCGCGCTCCAAAAGAAGAAGCTCGGTCCTCTGGCGGGCATTGTCATCGGCGAGCTCGTGCGCACGAACGTAACGCTCACCAACCTCAACCTGAGTGGCAATGCACTCGGAGCGGCGGGAGGGCTCGCGCTCGCGCTGGCCACCGCCGCGAACCCATCTCTCGCCACCGTCGACATCCGCAACAACAAGCTGGACGCCGAGACAAAGGCCGCATGCCGCGCGATGCCCGCTGTGGCCAGCCGCCTTCTCTACGCCTCAGTGGGCGAGGAGCAGGCGAGCGCGGCTGAAGAGGTGAGCGCTGCCAAGCCGGGCAAGACGCAGCGTACGAAAACGACGGGTGTGGGCGAAAAGGCCGGCGCCACCTCACGCCCCGCCACCAGCCCCACCTCCGTCAAGAAGGTGGGCACCGTTCCCCTCGGAGGCGACGCGACCGCCATGCCGGGCAAGTACAAGGTGGGTCGATGTTGAGCGCCAGACCGCCAGTGGAAAGCCCGCACCGGCTCCGCGGCTCGAGCGCCGCTGCGGCATGCGAAACGCCGAAAACCCCAGGGCCGCACCTATACTAGGACAAGTACGCGCTATCTATATATCTATATCTATATATTACGCGAGATCCGGACGTTTAGATTACCTTTCACGAAATTCACACTTTAAATCGATCCTACGCGTGGGTGAAGCCGCTGGACGAGATGCTCAATGCGAAGCGCGGCCGTGCGGACGACGAGGAAGAGTCACCAACGGGAGAGTGCGACGCTTCTGTGGCACCGTCACGTGGCACCTTGGCGGCTTCGGGAGGCGCCGAGGTGCGGGGCGGGCCCGCCATCCACGCGCTGCACTCGTGGCCGCGTGGTGGCTTTGGCGAGCTTACGCATGACCACAAGGAGCCGGACGGAAGCGCGCCACGCGGACCAGCTTCGCGCACGCCCGAGGTGTGCACTCTACTTCTGAACTCACGGGAAGCCTTTTACCTCGCCTTCGGTTTGGAGACGCCGCGGCTCATCATCTACCAAGACGACGCACTGTTGACCAGGGATGCTTGCTGGGCCACGTTCTGCGCCGCCGACGAATTCTTCTCTTCGATCTACACGGCTTACTGCGCTTTGCGTGCCGCCGGCTGGCACATTCGCGACGGCATCAAGTTCGGAGTCGATTTCACGCTGTACGAGCCTTCGAGTGGGCCCAGCGCCCACGCAACGCACTCGGTCCTCGTGCTGCCGCCTGGCGCAGGCGAGCGCAACTGGTTGTGGCTGCAGAGGCACGTGCGCCTGAGCCACACAGTGGGCAAGCAGCTACTCTTGTGCACGATCGAGGCCGCTGGAGGGAACGAGGCTGAGCTCCTGCGCACGCCTGTGGGGATCTCGCAGCTCGAGGTGCGGACCCTCGCAGTCAGCACGTGGGGCGCGAACCGGGAGCACGGACTTCAATCCCTTCCATGAGAGTATTAGCAAGGTTGTCCATCGTATTCATGTTTTCATCCGTACTTTGAAATCAGATTCCTGCCTGGTTCGAGTCCCGTCCTGCTGTAACCTCGCCTGCACGGCACAGGACCGGACTTCATACCGCTACCGTGCTCTTGAGCAAACTAATGCCGTGCGAGAAGACGATGAGTGGTCGATTGGGCCCGACTTGAATGAAGAAGCGCTCGAGCTGCAGCGGGTCGGCGTAGCACGCGGTGACGCAGATCGCATTCACCTGCGTCTCTGAGACGCGGCGGTATGAGATGAAGTGAGCGTACTCGCCATTGACCTGGCGAGTCTGGCCAGCACTGAAGGTTACCTGCCGCAGAGCCTCTGATGTGTAGAAGAGGTCGTCGCGGCCCTCTGGCTGTTCCGACTCGTGCTCGTTGATGAAGAGCTCAATTCGCTCCGCATTGGGCGTCAGGCCCGGTGCGAAGACCAGCTTGAGGCGGTTCGGGTTGCCCGTATTTGAGCCTAGCCCAAATTGATTGTTGGGATCCGTCTTGTAGTCGACGCGCTCGATCGCGTCGTACCCTAAACCGCCTCGAATGGCGGATCTGAAGTTGAAGATGCGGTCTTCGCGAACGACTCCAGCGGCATCAGCTGCCCAGCGCATCTGATAGCGCACGCCTTCCTTGCCAACATCCGGCAGGAAGGCGATTGAGAGCTTCTTAAAGCCGGGCACGTCAACCTCTTTGAATAAGGCGTCCCTCGGGATGACATCTTTGGCGGGCAGCTCGTAACCTGCAAATTGTTGCGAGGCTTGCCATTCGCCCTCGAGCCACTTTGGGAACGCCAGCTCCATAGGCGGTGACAAGCCAGGGTTGGACGGCTTCAATAGTGCTGCAGAGTTGGCACCGTCAAGCTTGGCTTGTATGGATGGCGCGGCAAGTGCTGGGCGCGTGCCGAGGAGGGAAACGGAGGCGAATGCGGCTGTGGTGAGCAGCGCTTGGCGCGAGAGAGTGGGCTCTCGCATGATTTTGTGGAAAAAATGCCATCATCATTCATAATGAATACATGTACTCACAACGTTAGGAATCCGAAACGGCACCATCGTGAAAGCAAGACAGGACACTCAAAATGAGACGCATGCGGGCATCATTCGAAATATGATCACATCACCCCTCTCACATTTTTCATCACAACATCGATCATCGTTCATCCAATGCGTTCATCACAACACACCATGAACACGTACAACCAAGCGTACAACACACCATCACGTATAACGCAATCTCAAATACGTGAAGGGCAACACCTCGTCAAGTGTCAGACGTGAAGGGCTCAAGGGCAACACCTACCGTCGTCAAACTGATCAAAAGTCTGCCAGACTACATGTAAGATGATACAATAACTGTTGTCAGCTACCGACCCCGCCCCAGCTGCCTAACCCTTACCGAACCTTCTGCCGAACCCGTCTGATGTTCTACTAATCTGCCGACAGCCTACCTTTTTACAACGGTAGGGCGGGTCTCCAGTTGTCTCCTACTCAACTGTACATGTAGGAGTGTAGGTGCGCCCGCCGGCTTCTCTCCGTTGTGCTCTAAGTTGTGCTCGGGCAATCTGAGTGACAATCCCATCCGATCAATCCCATCAACTCGCTCATCATGCACTCATCAGCCCCCATCCCTGCGCCGGTCTTACGCTGGTCCACCGCCACGCGACCACGCGAGACGCGACGGTCTCGCCGTGCTCCGAAAAGAAAAATGGGTCTGGTGACGAGGGCCCTTCCCTTTTTTGTGTTTGTGCGTCCGTCCGTGGATCCAGAACGACGTTTAAAGAAGATGACAATGAGAAGATAATGCAATCATACCAAATTTGGGACACAAAGCGCGCGCTTCACGAGGCTCCCAAGAGCTCCTCCGGACGAGGCTTCGATGTGACAGCGTCTCTGCTGGCGCTGCTACGCAGCACATCGCGCCGCCGACGCGCGCCCCGGCCGGCTGCGGGCCCACCGACGCACGCCATAGCCGGCACGCGCGCTCGCGCAGTCACCATGGCCACCGTGCGGCCACCGTAACTCCTGAATCACTCCAGGCGGCTGGCAAGCTACCGTGCGCCACGACACTTTCGTCTCTCGACGCCGCCGTCGTCACGCGACGGCGGCGTCGAGTGACTTCTTTTGCGTTCCCTTCGAGGGGCGCGCCAACGGGCGCGTCACTACACCTCCGACTCCCTCTGCGACGACCCGGCGCTGAGTGCGCAGACTGCATCTACGGCACCGACTGCGCCGACTGCGGCCCGCGCTTCCCGCCTCCTCCGCCCATCTGCGCCGAGACGTGCAACTGGGCTTCAGACGTCGATTGCGACGACGGCGGCCCCAGCTCGGAGTTCCGCCCGGCCCCGGGCCGACGGCACGTGGACCGGGCCATCGTCACAGTCACATCACTGGTATAAAGGTGACAGTGTGTGTACATGTCACTGTACATGACCGAGTCTAGAGAACTAAAGTGTCTAAAGTAAGAGCTATACACCACCGAAACGAGAAACGAGAAACGGGGGTGGGGAAGCCGGTGGTAGCACTCTTTTTCTTTGGCGCAGCAGCGTTTGGATCCGAATTCCGTATATTCTTCAAGAACGCGCAGCACCGTTTGAAGCGCGGACGACATGGAACTTACACTGTACTAGGCGGGACGCGGTAGGCGGTAAGGCGGATACAGTATCCATCCGCTACAAAACCGACGGGACCTTTACCCCACCCCACGGGAAAATTCCGCGCACCTGCATCTCTTGCTCCACTCATGCGTGCTCTCTCAACGTGCTCCCCTACGATCTACATGTACTCGTGTTCATTGCTCGTGTTGCATTGTCGTGTTGGCGGTCGCGGAAAGAGCCAGGCAAAGACATCTTGGGCAAAGAACCAGGCAAAGAGCCAGGCAGTGCTCGAGGGTCCCATCCACTTCACTTTTTTGCTGCCTTCCACGAAGAGCTTCGTCGCGAGAGTGGCCGCTTTTTGATCACAATCACGATGCGTCCGTCCGTCATTTTGATTTCTGATGAATTGACGAACCTGGGTCTTCACTGCACTTCCAATGTTCGCCCTCAAGAGAAAACTTCTGATGACTGTGTTGAGGGAAAAACCCTACGTGGCACCACGCCCGTCCCCGCCTTCCTCCACATGGGCCGGAGACCCATGCTCGCATTGCTGCCCGCGCTCCTGTCCTCGGTGCATGGAGTGTGCAGGAACTCCTTGATGCTCGCGAAAACAGAGCTTGTGGGGGAGATTATCTTCGACATGGCCTTGCAGGAGGACCAGGAATGTCAATGGTACATCAATCCGAACCGGCGGCTGGATGGGATCTCATTCAATACGAGCGTGGCCGAGTTTGGCGGCAGCGACTACGTCGCCTTCTACAGCTCGTCCAACTTGCCAGAGAGCCAGTATGTGGGACGCTTCGACTCGACACACCGAATCTCCGAGTTCATGGTGATGACTGGAACGGACCAGGCGACCATCGTCCTGTCAGCAAGGGCGCCCAACACGCGGCTGCGCATCTCCTACCGCTGCCTGTACGATGACGGCCTCCTCCCCGCATTCCAAATCTCGCCGATCTGGATCGCCCTATGGATGGGCGTGTGGATTCTCCTGATCTCCCTGTGCTGTGCGTCTACCTGTTGGATCATGCGTTACCGGCGCTCCGAGCTGCGGAACCTCAACTCTGCCAACGGGCGGGAGCAACGCGACGCGTTTGGCAACAGCCTGGGCGCCGGACTGGGTGTCGGACTGGGTGCAGGACTGGGTGCAGGACTGGGTGCGATCGGCGCCGACGGCACCATTCAGCGCTCGATACTGCTCGTGCATGTCGAGCTGATGCGCCGACTCGAGCAAGAGCGACACGAGCAACGAGACATGCGCAACGCAATCGAGTCTTCGACGAACGCTGCGCTCCGCGCGCTGCCGACAAGCCCGTGGCAGGGGCTCAATAGTGCTCACGACGGCGCGATCGAGGGGGGCAGCTGCACCGGCGGCACGGACAAGGAGGCTCACGACGGCGCGATGGTGGAGGGTGCGGACTTGCTGCTCGAGTGCTGTCTCTGCATGGAGGAGTTTGCCAAGAATGATCAGATCCGGCTGCTCCCGTGTCAGCACTACTTCCACCGCGACTGTGTCGACCGCTGGTTCGCCGCGCGCGCGTACCAGCAGCGCACCTGCCCCCTGTGTAAGCGCGACCCTCTCGAAGGGCGCTGCCCTCACCCCAGCGTCGCCACCACGAGCGCCTCGTCGGCGTCGCCGTCGGTGGCCGCCAGCGACACACCATCGTATGCGGCACCACCGACAGCCTCCACAGCAGATGGAGGTGACGTGGAGATGGGCGTGCTCCGTGACCTGCATGCCGAGGCGGAGGCTCCACAGCCCGCGGGGCGAGCGCAGGCCCAATCCGAGTCGTGATGTGCGATCGACATCGCCGTCACGGGGCGAACGCCACGCCATCCATCTTCCAAGCGCCACAGCGCCCCGCGATGCACGACACGACATCCGCCACCGCCAGGCATAGGCGCGAGGTCTCGGAGGGTCCACGGTCGGGCTCGGGCCGGGCCACTGCGTCGGCCGTCGCCGGGGCCGCAACGCCCGAACGAAAAGCTTCGCTTCGTCAGCGAACGCGTGCGCGGACCGTCATAAATGCCAATGCTGAATTTATGTTTTTTTTCAGCATTGGCATTTATGACGGGGGCATTTATGACTATCTTTTTTCATCAACGGTTGAACTATCAACGGTTGGACGTTGGTGCGCGTTCCCGGTTCGAGGCGCTATACACGGTTCGAGCTCCGAGCCGGCCTCCCCCCTTACTACGCTATGTGACCGCGCCCGGGTCGGCGTGTACCTTCATCTCACGTTGGACGACGTCCTCTCTCTCACTTGGCTCCTCGACGTTCAAGCTCCTCATTTGGCGAGAGGCCACTATCCTTGCAAACTGCGATCACCTCGTCGATCGCATCCTTGCTTTTCTGTGTGAACGATTTGGCCTTGGTCGCATCAGCCCCCGTGACAGCCTCGTTGAGACCACCGAGCATGATCAGCACATCCGCCCCGATCCCGTACCGCTTGATAGTGCCTCTGCGACCGGACGATGACCACACGTACAACGGAACAAGTGAGCAATGGGTAAGGCCGCAGCGGTTCAACGCCATCACGGCACGAATAGGTCAACGAAGAGGGAAGAGCGCGCCGGTGCGACGGCGGCACAGACGCACATTTGTATCTTCGCATCGGGTCCGAGCCCAGGTCCTTGCACGAGCGCGAGCAAATTCCCCTCCACGGAGGAGAACGGTGGCTTGCCAAGCAGCGGCGCGACGCTCACTAGATCCGAAGCGCTGACCAGCCGGCCGACGGTGTTGAGGGCCTCACGCGCCGCGACGATGTCAGCATAGGCATACTTGACATCGGCGGCCGAAAAGGTCCTTTGCGCGTCGCCAGGCTTCTTGCGGTTCTTCGGCGCAATCGCAGCTTGCATCGGCACCTCGTCGTCGTCATCCAGGTCGTCATCAGCGCGCGCAGCTCGAGGAGCGAGCACAGCGGCGACGGGTAGCCCGAGGATAGCGCGGCGGATGCACGCCGTTTCCAGCCGTCCGCTCGTCGACAGCGCTGCGAGCGCAGTGATCACAAGCGCCGCCATCGGCCCCGGCGCCCCGGCGCCCCGGCGTCGATGAATTCGGCGTGATTTCGGCGAACGGAGAATAACGAAAATAGTCCGAACGTACAGAACGTGCATGTGTGTGTAACGAGAGTGCTCCAGCAGCTTGGCACGCAGAGAGAAACCTTTTAGTGGGGTTCTAGGACTTTGATTTTCCCTCCGAGATCACGAGAGATGCCCTTCTCCTACGCTCTCGGTCTAAACAAGAGGGGTTGGGGCACTCAAGCATGGCGAGGTGCTCAGTATTGCGACGAGCCTGCTTCTGGGCTTCGCTGCTGCTCCTATGCTCACCGCCTCGCGCTGTGGGTGCGCTCATTTCGGCGCTGGCGCGCAAGGCCCAGTGGGGCTCCGCACAGAAGACGTTTAAGGGCTTCCGCCCGATGCCCAAGTCTGACTACGACTCCTCGTTGCAGAGGTACCTTAAGATCTTAGGGCGCTCGAAGCGGCTGACGGTGCACGAGGAACGTGTGCTCTCGCTTGATGTGCAGGAGCTCCAGCGCTGGCAAGCGGTCCGCGAACAGCTAGTCGAGGAGTTGCAGCGTGAGCCGACGCGCTCAGAGTGGTCAGACGCGGTGGGCTTCAATGCGGCAGCGGCGGCGAAGGCAGCGGTGGAGCAATTGAGCAAGCAGAAGGAGCTCCACGAAAATGGGGTATCGGTCGCGCTAGCCGCCGGGCTGGGCACGTGCTTCGAGGGGCAGCTGCGCCTCATGGAGGCAGCTAAGGAGCGCATGATCGAGGCCAATCTGCGTCTGGTCGTTACGATCGCGAAGCAGTTCTCCAACCGTGGCGTCGCGCTGCAGGACCTGATCCAGGAGGGGACGTTAGGCCTCATCCATGCCGTCGAGCGCTACCGCGGTGACGACCCCTCACGCGCCAAGTTCGCCTCGTATGCCGCGTGGTGGATCAAGCTGCATGTGAGCCGGGCCGTGGGTAGGGGGAGTGCTATCCGGCTGCCCGCGCGGCTGCCCGCGCTGATCGCTGAGGCGTCGCGCATGCGCGACACGTTCACGCTCCAGCACGCGCGCGAGCCCAACGATCGCGAGCTCGCAGCCCTGCTAGGCGTCTCGCAGTCGAGATTGCGTCTCGTGCTCGACTCCTCAAAACCGCTGCTCTCGCTGGATGCGACCCATTCGGCGAACCTCGCGGGAGGCGACACGCGCAGCCTGCTGGACTTTGTGCCCGACGATGATCATGAGGAGCCGATGCATCAGCTCGAGACCTCTCTGCAGCGCCAGGCGCTCTCCGAGACCCTCGGCCTCTTCCTGTCAGCCGAGGAGCAAGATGGTCAGTTGCCACCGAAGCTCGAACTGCCCCCAAGGCACGACCGGCCGCTGCCCCGGGGCTGCCACGAGGCTCGACGCACCCGGCGTGGCCTGCACATCACCCCTGCCCTCTGCTCCTCCGAGGTCTTCCGTCGCCACTCTCCTCCCCCGCTTGCCTTCTGCTCACTCGCCCCTCTGTTCCTGTTGCCCCTCTGCCAGTGCTCGCGCGCTGTTTCGGATTGGACCGATGGGACGGCGAGCGACGAAGCCACGCTGAGGTCGCCGCCGAGCTACAGCAGCCCATCGAGTACGTCACGCGGACCGAAGTGCGCGCTCTCCGCAAGCTGCGCGGCCGTCGCGGGCTGAGTGACCTACTCGAGGCGCGAGGCTTAATGCGGTGACTATAAAGGCGAGCACCACACGGGGCCCGTGAGCACATGCTGGGCGATCAGGGCCGCGTGACACCTCGCCGCGGAGGCGCGAGGCGCCTCTCGCCCTCTCATATTGTATCACATACTAGCAGCATGGCTCATTACACAGATTGGACCTCTGGGATCACCCAGCATCTGCCATGAAACCGCCGATCGTTGTGGTGTCACGCGACACCTCTCTGGCACTTTTCCGCCTTCCCGGCACTGCCGCCGAGTATCGTACATGTTCCTGATGCTCGTCGCACGATGCTGTCGCGTACTTGTTGTACTTTTCACGCGATACTACAATATTCGAATTTTTAGCGCCGTATACGGTAATAGTCCGAGGCGGCCGCGGGGGGTACTCCTCGTCCTCCCGATTGCGCGGTATCGTGCGTTTTGTCCCAACTGGAACTGCAATGGAGGTGACACAACCGTGTTCATGTGTGAATAGTGGTGGGTGTCTGTAACCGATCATCATATGGTCGAGGTTGTCCAGTTGCCTTTCCGGGCGAGTATCCGGTCAGAGCCAGTCCCTGACTCTGGTCCGTGACTGGACGACAGCGACCTCGGTGGTGGTCCTTGTCTTCGTGCGTGTGCGCAGTGGCGCCAGTGCACAGCTCAGTGGAGCATACTAACAGTGAAACCAGTACGTCTTAGTACAACAGCATGTCAACTACTGGCTCTTCAATGGTAGCGGACAACTGGTCTATCGACTTCAAACAACTGCGCACCGATTTTGACAAACCCAAGTTCACCATCAAGCTCTGCCAGTCGCTGAAGAGTCTCAACCCGAATGAGAAGCTCAGCATCAGCGACTGGCTGATCAAGTTCCGTGCTGCCGCTGGCGACATCTGTTCCATCGCTTTTGCTGATCCAGTTCCACGCGATGAGTTCAGACTGCACTTCAACCTCGCTGGCGAAGGCTTCTGGACCGACCTCGACGGCTGGAGCGAAGTCGAGTTCTTTGATGACCTCTACTCCAGGTACCTCGTTCGTTACGCCTTCATCAACGGCGTCGTCGCCTCCTTCCTCATCGGCCATGTCGAGTGGGAAAAGGAGCCTGCACTCGCTCGTTGCATTCGCAACCTGCCAGGCGTGCTCGGATGGGCCTCCACCGGCAACGGCAAGGCCATCTATGATTGGCTGGTCAAGCATGGCTCCACCGACGACGCTGCGACGCAGGAGCTCCTCATCACCGAGTGGTCGACCTACCTTATCGAGGCTCGCCTCACGACGCAGGGCCTCCCTCGAACCAAGGTCGTCTTCCACAACTCGTCGTCAGCGGAGGACGTCATCGACCGCATGACGGCGCTTCTCGACCTGTACGAGAAGGTTCCCGAGCATTGCACGGCTCCAGCACACATCTTCATCAAAGTTGTGGCTCAACTTCTCTCCGAGGATGTTCTCTCCCTCGGCGACTGGGGTAGGCGCTTCATCATCGACCTCATGACCGGCAAAGGGTCAATCACGTGCACGAGATCAGCATGGGTTGCCGATGAAGCCAGCCCCCTCATCCGCGCCGTCCTTCCGCAGCGCTCGCTCGCATTCGCCTCCACGCGCCACGATGGTCGCCAGCCTGGCGCCCTCAACGCTCAACGCGCCGGAGCTTCTAACGGCCCACGTTCCCTTCAATCTGGTACTAACCGCCCGCCCTTTCAAGCCAAGGGTGGCCCGCGGGAGGGCTACAAGGGCAAGCCGAAGGGCGACGGTTCCAGTGACAAGATCAGGTTCGGCCAGTGCAGCTTCTGCGACGCACGCGGCTGTCAGAACGCCGACGATCCCAAGGCCGGCAAAGACAAGTGCTCCGTCTTCGGAGGATGCGCGTGCAAGGCTAACGCCTCGCCCGACGAGAAGCAGTACGTCGAACTCCAGCGCAAGTTCCTCAAGGAGGCCGGCCCGAAGTCCAAGTACCACGCGCCACCTTACCTGAAGGGTATGGAAATCCGATCGAATGTCTGGCAGTTCACGAAAGACCTTGCGCAACACTCTGGGTTGAGTGTCGCCTCTTCGACCGCATCCTCCTCCTCAGGTGTACGCATCAGCCGCGAGAACCGCCTCCGCCAGGTCGGCAGGTTTCGTACTATGGCCGCCGCCAGCCTGGACGAAGGGGACACCGAGGGTGCCGCATACCTGTACAAGTGCGCCGATCGGATAGAGCAAGACGACTCCGGCGATGAGGACTCTGACGAGACTTCAGAGTGTGCTGAAGTTCACAACCTCGCTGCTGCGGACAACGAGTTTGTCGGCGCGTTCAACAGGCTCGCCCAGGTCGACGCCTTTGACAGAGGCGCGTTCGAAGGAGCAGAGGAGCTCCTTGGCGACATAGGCGACGTGGGCGAGCTCAGCACGATGCAGGGCGTCGGCCGCAACTGGGACGTTGCGAACGCCTACGTGCAATTTCCTATCGAACCCGTCGAGATCGAACTTTCGTCTGATGCCTTCCAACGCGTCGCCTTCAGTATCGACCATGCGCTCAAGGAATATCGACGCTTCGATCTCAACGCCTCTGACTCTTCGGATGACGAGCTACCCGCTAAGCGCTTTGATCTCAACGACTCCGACCCCTCGGACGACGAGTCGCCTGACATAGGCCGCCTCCTTCGAGGCGGCCCTTCTTCGCAAGATGCCGCTGCTGTTGCCAAGGCCGCTGCAGACGCTGCCGCAGACGCCGCCGCGGCCATCCGGTCGACAAAAAAGGCCGCTAAAGCAGCGCGAACCGCCGCAG
>Ga0210241_101247_pt1 | contig 19963 bp, 20 predicted proteins | sample ChrtobMetP5a_8mM_FD_155488 | JGI IMG/M metagenome (GOLD analysis project Ga0210241, IMG submission 155488) | Chrysochromulina tobin associated microbial communities from unialgal haptophyte culture, Seattle, Washington, United States - P5a_8mM | ecosystem: Host-associated > Algae > Haptophytes >...
GGTGGGGGAGAGGCCCTGGGGGCAGTGTGCCGGGGATATCATACTCGCAGCAGCACGCAGAGGCCGCTGCAAGCTCGTTGCCACGGGCAGTTTTGGGCCCGTCGCATACCCCCGGCAGGCAGCAAGGCCGTTGCCAGGGAACTTTAAACGGGCGCCGTGGAGGGGGCGTGGAGGAGGGAGAGGAGGTGGGGGGGGTTGACCGCAGCGGCGGGGGGCAGGAAGGGGGGGGGGGGCGTAGTGCCGTCGAGGGCACGCACGTGATTTGGAACCCAAAGAGGAACGACGAGCCAATTGCGCCGAAGATGAGGGCGAGGCCCTGCGCAAACCCGCGCAGGATGTTGTCCGCGTACTTGATCGTCACCGCCACCAAGATGCCGCCCATAGCTTGCCACGTGACGGAGAGCCACGTGAACGAGTTGAAGCCGTAGAGCCACCCCTCCCTTTCTATCTTGGGGTCACCGCTCACGAGCACGCCGATGGCCGCGATGACCGAGCAGTAGATCGCGAGCTGGATGTTGCGTAGCCAGAGCGACGGCTTGCTCGCGCCCTTGAGCATCTTCTCAAAGTACACGCTCGCGAAGGCCGTACATAGCGCCGCGAGCACCAAGGCGCCGACGCCTAGTAGGGGGTTCTGCTCGATGACCTCGTCCGCGAGGCCGCGCCCTACGGACGCGTGCTCGTCCTTGGCCTTTATCTTCCCCTTGTGCCCGTGCGCGTGCTTGTCGTTGTCGGCGGCGGCGTCGGCGGCGGCGGGCGAGGGCCGAGACGACGATGACGGCGGCGGCGGCGCGACGGCGGGCTGCGGCACGATCTGCACCAGGATCACGCCGAATGCGAGCACGCAGAGGGCGAGCCACTGGTTCACCGAGAGCTTCTTGCCGAGAATGAGCACCGAAAAGACCGCCGTCCACACGATCTTGCTCTGGTAGGTGATCTGGCCTATCGCCGCCTCGACATTGGCGTAGCCGACGTACAGCATGGTGTTCTGCACCGTGTAGAGCAGCGCGGGCACGGCGAGCTGCGCCCACTCGGTCGGCCGCTCGCGCAAATCATTCACGATGCTGCTCATCGCTTTGAGCACGCCGCCGCACTCGAGTGCGTAGAGTAACATGCAGACCGGCAGCTTGATGGCAATCTCCTGCATGAGCACGGCGACCTGCGACGAGTACGCCGCGCCGTTGATCTTCGAGTAGCGCATGATGAGCACCGCCGCGCCGTTTTGTACCGAGAACGTCGCCAGCGCCGCCCAGCCCTTCCAATCGACGTGCGCGAACGACATGCTGTGCCGATCGGCGACGGGCAGCGTCGGGCGGTAAAACCTCGATGAAACACTCAACGGCCGGAAAGGGGTGCCGCCGCGACGCGTTCGACACCAAAGCTCGGCCGCGAATGTATGAGGTTGTGCACGATTCGACCTGAGGACGCGTGACGAAACTCTCACCATGATCCCGCGACATGCGCGAAAGCCAATTTCTCTCCTCTGAAGCCGCTGCTCCCAGCACAGACGCCATCCGCAACAAGTGCGAACACCCTTCGACTCGAACAGCTTCCACGTCAGCAAGACCTGGAACGAGCGCGAGCGCGTCGTGAAGCTCGGCTTCTCGGGCCTGGCCAAGCAAGGGCGGTACGATGTGCTCTTGCTCACCAGCAAGTTCCAATTCATCCAGAAGCACGTGCTCCTCGTCGCCAAGGCGACCTTGGACCGGCCGCAACGCCCGTGCACCGACAGCAAAATCGCCGTCGATGACGCCGTCGAGGACGCCGTCAACCGCGCCCGCCACGGCGTCAGAATCGCTCGCCGCCGCGCCGCCTGCAGCAGATTTGCAGGACAAAAGCTGGTGGCAACCCATCAGCGAATGGATGGGCTCCAGTAATCTAGGCATCTCTGGAGTACTCTTCCAAGAGAGCTCTTCCAAGAAGGAGTCGCACGACGCCTCCACGGTGTCCTTCTCGCAGCCCGCGACACTTGCTTCCGCGAGCGCTAACCATATAACTGTGCCTTCAGCTTCGCCGTTTCACGCCACCGCTGATTCGACGCCACGCAAGCAAACACCGCAGGCTTCGCAAGCTCCACCTGCCGAAGAGCAAGCTTCTATTCTTGGTCAGTTTGCTCCACAAGCCGAAGGCGCTCGCTCCTTTGAGACTTCTATTCTTGGTCAGTTTGCTCCACAAGCCGAAGGCGCTCGCTCCTTTGAGACTTCTATTATTGGTCAGTTTGCTCCACAAGCCGAAGGCGCTCGCTCCTTTGAGGCGCTCCGCGCAGAATCACGGGCGGCCATCGACGGCGCCATCGAGGCGGCCCATCAGGCAACGAGCTGGTTGTTTTCTGACAATATGGTGCCACAGGAAGAGGCCGTGAGCAATCAGCTCGACGATAGACACATTTCCCCTCGTGGCAGCCCTCTCGTCGCCACTCCCCTCTTGCCAGGCCCTGCACAGTACCCTGCACAGTACGCAGGTGGTTACAGAATGTGGGCGAGGATCAACGTGGCCCAGTTTCAACAGACGAACCGCGTCAACCTGATGCAGATCGACATGCTCTCGCTCGGCGTGCTGCATACGCAGATGGGCAACCTCACGATGCAGTCGACCCTCATGATCGGCTTCGCGATGACCATGTTCGCCGGCGGCTCCTCCAATCCCCTCGTGAACGACCAATCGCAGGTCTGCGTCTACAAGTCGTGGTACCACATGCTCTTCGGCCTCATCTTTTTCATGAGCGTCACCACGAGCACGTCCTGCGGCCTCATCCTCGTCGTGATCACGTCGTTCATCAAGCAGGTCTGATGACCTCTGATGACCCCTGATGACCTCTGATGACCTCTGATGACCTCTGATGGCCTCTGATGGCCTCTGATTGCATGCCTCATCAGGCGACGCAGGAGGCGGCGCTCATCGTCTCAACCGGTGCGGCCGTCGCGATGACGCGCAAGCACCTCGACGTGCTGCGACAAGTGTTCATGATCTTGCTCACGGCCTTCACCATTGCCACCGGCAGCCTCTTCATCCTCTACGTCGCGCTGCCCAAGCGGATCCAGCAGCTCGAGCCAGCAGCCTCGAGCTCCAACTCGAGCTCGGGCTCCACCTCGGGCTCTATCTCGGGCTCTATCTCGAGCTCCAACTCGAGCTCGGGCTCCACCTCCACGGGCCGACTGCTGGCTGAGGAGGGAGGGGGCAGCGAAGCCGACGCGGTGTGGAGGCAGTGCATCGATCAGAATGACCCCGCGGATCACGCGTCGGTGCGCGCCTTTGGGACAGCCCTCGGGCTCGTGCTCAGCAGCATCCTGCTCTTGATGGGTTTCATCCTGATCATCATGTACCGTCGCGTGCGCCGCTCGTACGAGCCCAAGGTGCTCATGGAATGGTACCGCGTCCACTCCGCAGAGGAGCAGACGAAGGTGAACCGGCTGCACGCAGTCGATATTGGCTCCATGTCGTACACCAAGGCTGTCGAAGAAACTCTCCAAAAGACGGTAACATGGGGCAGGAGTCTGGACATGGGACACGGGACAGGAATCGGGTTACATCAATCGCATGGGTTACACGGGCTACAGAGTGCCAGTCTGTCTGCTTGACTCAGTCGAGTGCGAAGGATATACTATTCGGTATTGCTAATTAGGTTAACCCGGTATGCGCGCGAACGCGGACCTGCTCGAAATGACTGCGAAAGGCGAGGCGGACGTTTTCTTCGCGTATTCACGAGGCTCCATATTTGGCTTCGGAACTATTTCGATTTGGGAACGGGCGACGCCCGCCGCGAAGGGGCAATCCGTCGTGGGCGCTCCTTCCGTCGAACGCGTCTCCTCCTGCGCCAACCGCACTCGTGCAGCCATGAGCGGCGCGCCGTCGCCGCTGCGTGAAATTTATGGCGCCGCATCGGGCAGCGCGGCGCACGGGCGCTTGTGGGAGTACCCGCCATCGATGCACCCGCGCAGTGGCGGCCAAGCACCGTGGTCCATGATCCCAAGGCAGCCAAAGTGGGAGGAGAAGACGGCGAGGCGCTCGCCCTATTCCTCGCCGGAGCGTCATAGGGAGGTGGTGCCCAAGGAGGAGGAGGAGGTCGTCGACGAGCCACCTTCTCCTCGGGAGGACATGGCCAAGATCCTCGCCGAGGCGGCGAAGGCCGCGGCCGAGGCGGCAAAGGCGGCCGAGCAAGCGAAGGCCGCGGCCGAGGAGGAGTACAAGCGCCAAAAGGCGGCGGCCGTGCGCGTGGCGGTGGAGCCCGCGAGCCCGAAAGTGGACCCCGAGGCACCCAAGCTGGTGCGCAAGCACGTGCCCAAGCGCATCGGGCCGGTCGATGTGCCGTCGCGTTATTGGGCAGCCCATGTGGGCGGCCAACAAAGCTTTGAAGTCGACGACGAGCCTCCCGAACTCCACGACTGGCAGCCGAGCCGGCGGCCGCTCTGCTACTTTTACGAGCCGCCCGAGACGTTTGACGAGACCGCGTGCCCGGTGCCCTCGCTCCGCGTCATCAGCCTCGAGAAGCGCGAGGAGGAGCGCAGAGTCGCGGTGGCCGCGGCGTCTGCTTACGAGGCCGCGTACAGGGCCGCCTACTTGGCCAAGATCCCACAGCCAGAGCGATCGGGACTGACTTCACACGAGGAGGAGCCCGTTTTGGGCGGCACTCTACATCTCCAAGCCATCTCGAACCGATCTCGCTCGAGCTCGCCCAGCCCTCGATCTCGCTCGAGCTCGCCCAGCCCTCGATCTCGCTCGAGCTCGCCTAGCTGGAGCCGCCCGACGGCGGAGGGGAGCAGTTCTGCCGTTGGGACGGCGGAGGGCAGTAGCTCTGCCGTTGGGATGAGCGCGAGCGAGAGGCTCAAGTGGCGACTGGACCAGCAGAGGAGCGCCCGAGACAACGCCCAAGAGAAGGCAGCGGCAGCAGGCGCAGCAGGCGGCGGCGACGGCAAGGAGTCCATATCAGGCAAGGAGTCCAGATTAGGCAAGGAGTCCAAAGAGTCCAAGAAGGCGGCGGCGGAGAAGGCGGCCCTGAGGGAGGTCGAACTGCGTGCCAAGGAGCAAGCCAGGGAAATCCAGCGCAGCCTCTCGCCACTAGCCTCGGGCGGCCAGATGTCGAGCAAGTATCCGTGGCCGCCCAAGGTACGCTTGGCAGAGCCCAAGCGGGCTCCTATGGTCCAGCCGGGCATGCAAGTGCTCACCACGGCGCCCCACCCTCTCCCCACAGGTACGCATGACAGAGCCCAAGCCGCCGCCTGTGCTGATCTCGCCCCACCACGCGTACCAAGAGTTCCAGCTCCAACGGCAGCTCCACCCGCCAGATCTCGTGCCTTGGAGAATGACGGCCAAAGTGGATGCCGTGACGCCCAAGTCGGCCACGACGCCGCCGAACACGTCGCCGACCAAGGCGCCCAGCGCGAGCCGAAGCAGCAGCAGCAGCAGCAGCAGGCGCAGCGGCAAAGCCTTAGCGTCGGCTCCCTCGACCGCCCGCAACGGCGCTCCGTCGACAGCCCGAAAGGGCGGCGGCGGCGGAGCAGGTGGAGGCGGCGGAGGCAGCGGCGGCGGCGGCGGCGGCGGCAGCAGCAGCAGCAAGAAGCCTCACCCGCCGAGCCGAATCGTCAAGCCGCGCAAGCCAGCCGTCCAGACGATCGAGATGCCCTCAGCGGACGATTGGAGCGCCGCTGCTGCTCTCGCACACGGCCTGCCGTCGACGTTTGAAGGATTGAGTGACGGGTGCGCCTTTTGCGGCGCGGCGCTCGGCGCGGCGCGCGGCGGCGGCGGCGGCGGCGGCGGCGGCGGCGGCGACGGCGGCGGCGGCGGCGGCGACGGCGCGGCCACATGCAAGTGCGACGAGTGCGGCATCCGGTATTGCTCCGAAGAGCACCGTACCAGTGCTTGGATGTTAGGGCACAAGCACAGCTGCGGCTGCGGCCTGCCGACGCCATCGGGCGTGTTTGCGGCCAACGCCTCCACCACGATGGCCATGCTGCAAGAGTTTGGCGGAGCGCAGCGGGCGGTGGCGGAGGCGGCGCTGAGCCGGCTGGCCGTGCTGCTTGAGATGGCGCGCCTGCAGCAGCTCCCGAGTCGTCCCACCACTCCGCCGGGCTTGCAGATGAGCGCCTCAGCAAGCTCCAAGGCGAGCGGCAAGGCGCACCCAACGGTCGAGCAGCATTCACATTCACACCCAACGGTCAAGCCTCTTTGGACGACTCATCTGTCGCCGTCGCATCCAGCATGGAGGCCGCCGGTTGCCACGGGCGGGGGTGTGAATGTGAATGCCGAGGGTGCCGAGGTGCATGGGGGCGAGTCGCTCGGGGCGGGGGCGGCTCACATTCACATTCACACGCAGCTCGGCCTCAGAGATCGCCTCGACGCAGCGGCAGAAGAGGCGTTGCAAGATGTGGCCGCAACGAGCATCCAAGCCGCCAGCCGAGGCCGCGCCGGTCGACGCGCGGCTGCGTCAGCTCGCGACGCTGCGTACGCGGACGCCGACCATTCACATTCACACTCACATGCAGACCGCTCTGAGTCGTCAAGCTCACCCGGCGGGCGCCATGGCGGGCGCCTCACCGGCACCGGAGCCAATGCCGTTACGCCTGCGGCGGCGGCGGCGACGAAAATGGACCCTTACACTGAGGCCGAGGAGGGCGCCCTACTGCGGGTCAGCCCCGTCTTCGTCGCAGGCCTCGTGCGCGCGATGAACGCATATCGTAGCGCGGCTGAGCTCCAGTCCCTCTGCGGCCGAATCGTGTGCCTGCTTTCGGAGCTGGGCAAGGAGCAGAGCCGGGAGCTCTCGTGCCAACACGGCGCTCTTGAGGGCCTCTGCAGTGCGATCCGCACCCACAGCACCGACGGCAACGTGCTTCGGTGGGCGGCGATGGCGTTGCTCGGGCTCACCGCGGACTCGGCGGTTCGCTCTCATCAGGCGGTCGAGGCTGGCGCCGAGGAAGCGCTTCGGCTCGCCATGCAGGTGTGCTGATTGCCTCTGATGACCTCTGATTGACTCTGATGACCTCTGATGACCTCTGATGAGGAAGCACTTCGGCTCGCCATGCAGGTGTGCTGATTGCCTCTGATTGCCTCTGATGACCTCTGATGACCTCTGATGAGGAAGCGCTTCGGCTCGCCATGCAGGCTGCGCAGCCGGTGACCGCCCGCCAACGGCAGCAAGGCTCGAAGGCCTCGCGCACGCCGAAGCCGGCGTGGTTCGAAAAGGTGAAGCTCGCTCACCAGTGCATGCAAGTGATCACCACGGCGCCGCGCATGCACGTGCTCACCACGACGCAACCACCCTCTTCCCCACAGGTGAAGCTCGCTCACCAGTGGCTTGTGATGCACGGCAAGCTGCTCGCGAAGCCGATCCTGGAGGACGCGAAGACGGCGGCGGCTGAGATGGCGGCGGCCAGGAATGCGGCGGCCTGGGCGGAGGCGGCAGCGGCCAAGGCGGCGGTAGAGCAGGCGGCGGCAGAGCAGGCGGCGGCAGAGAAGGCGGCGGCCGAGAAGGCGGCGGCAGAGCAGGCGGCAGCGGAGAAAGCAGCGGCAGAGAAGGCGGCGGCGGACAAGGCAGCGGCCGAGAAGGCAGCGGCTGCGACGTCTTTTAAGAAGGTCGCGAGCGAAGTGGCCAAGAAGGCAGATACAGGAGGTAACCCAAAGGGGAAACAGAAGTGATTGGACGGTTCCAGTTTGTACCCAGGGGGCACAGTGTCGGAAGTGCCGCTCTTTGCTGCCCCACCCCCTGTCCTGGACATCAATGAAACTTCGACGTTCGAGGGCTTCGAGGTTCTTCGAGGCACGCGAGGGGCCTGGGGGCGGTCGGAGGAGAGTGCAGAGAGAGTCGTCGTTTCTATTGAGGGGCACGGCACGCGGCGCGCAGCCCCCGTGTACGGGTACGCGCGTTTCCTAGTCCCACAACGATAGTGTAAGGATCCAAACGAGAAACGTCAAACGACGCGTCGACGACCAAAAACCCCATGATAACAACCGATCCCGCTGAACAACTACAACAACAGCCTGAAAACAAGTTACTTGGTGCACTGTCTCGTCCTCCCGCGGTGCGTCCACCCGCCCGACCTCCACCGCACGCACATCCGTCACCGACACACGCACACGATGCGTTGGCCGTTGCTCTTACTACCAGAGGGTGAAAGTCCTGCTGGCGTGGAGCAAGCCTGAATTGGCCTCGTCGCCCCCCCTTGCCCATGCCCCCCAAAATACAGTCTATACAGTGCTCGGCACGTCTCTTCCACATAGCACCCAGTTCGTTCCCAGCAAGGAACGACCCACACACGTGCTCTCAAGAGACAGTGATCAGTCCGAGGACGAACGAGCTTTCTCCGAGCTACGTAGCTGGTAGCTCTCGTACCTCGTTCGCGGCCACCCTCAGGGCTTCCCCCTCCCGACCTGTGAGAGGGGCTCCTCCGCAACCTCCTCGGCCGGTCGACTCGGCGCTCGACTCGGCGCTCGACTCGGCCGCTCCCTCTGCCGCCTTCTTCTTTGCGGCTTCACGAGGGTTCGTCATCTTACTCGTCATCCCCGATCCCATCCTTCTCCAACTTCGTCACCCTAAGCGTCACCCCACCGAGGGGAGCGAGGGGATGTCTCACCGAGGAGCGAGGCCTGCAGACTGGGCGGTGCTGCTGGCCGGCTGCTCGCCCATACTGGGCCCTGGAGGAGCGCCCGGCACGGCGCTCGGCGGCACGCCCATGCTCTCGAGCTGCTCCCGATTGCTCTTCATGGCAAGGTCGTCCTCCTGCTGCCGCGCCGCCTCGTGCGCCCGATTGCTCTTCATGGCAAGGTCGTCCTCCTGCTGCCGCGCTGCCTCGTGCGCCCGATGCTCGGCTTTGCGCTGCTCCAGGGCCCCCGCCTCCCTCACCGCATCGATGAGCTCCGCACTCGATTTGAAGAGCGCGATCGGCGACTCGACGAACACAAACGACACCGCCTTCCCAATCTCCCTCCCGAGGTCCGAGGAGTTGGCATCCGTCGATGCTTTGGCAACAGGTGTGGCAGTAGGGCTGGCGGCCCCTTTCTCAGGAGTCGGCGTGAGACTGTCCCTCGAACGGCGGGGTGGCGGAGACACTTTGTCTGACGGCATCTGAGGTGACTCGGGCGTAGCTGGCGCGAGCACGTCCCTCGAACGGCGAGGCGGTGGAGCCGGAGGCCCCGTCTGCAGAGAAACCCTCTTGCCCGCCTTCTTCGCGGCCGCGGCTTTCATCGCAACCTCAACCAACGCCTCCTCAGCCGCCGCCTTCTTAGCTGCTTCCATCTTGGCGAAAGAGGCAGTCCGCTGTGTTCTTGGCGATCCCGGCAGATTCTCGTCCCAGAGATCGAAGTCCACATCATCCTCTTCGTCGGCCACCTTCTCGGCCGCCGCCTTCTCGGCCGCCGCCTTCTCGGCTGCCGCCTTCTCGGCCGCCGCCTTCTTTGATGCAGGGGATGCGGACAAGTTCTCGAACTTCGCCACGTTCCAGAGATCAAACCCAATGTCCTCATCATCCTCATCCGCTGCCTTCTCGACCTCAGCACCCATCACCCTCTCCGCGACCGTCGCGTCATCGGCTGCCTTCTCGACCACCTTTTCGGCCATCTTTGTCGTCGCCTTCTGGACCCTATCGCTTGCCTTTTGTTGACGCGACAGCCATGCAAATAGGACGATGACGAGGAATGCACCACCACCACCAAGCAATGGAGCTGGCGCAATGCTCCAACACCAGCGTGCCATGTCGGCGACCTGTGCAGCCTTCAGAGAAGCCAGCGGCACAACGATCGACATGAAGTCCTCTATGATGCCCCGTGGCTTGCGTGGGGCAGGTGGCGCGGGTGGAGGCGGTGCAAAGAAGGACATGAAGTCGTCGTACAGCTTGGTTGCGTGCGATGGTGCCGCCCTCTCTGCAGCCGCCTTCTCGGCCGCCGCCTTCTCGGCCGCTGCCTTCTCAGCTGCCAGCTTTTCGGCCGTCGCCTTCTCGGCCGCCGCCTTCTCGGCCGCCGCCTTCTCGGCCGCTGCCTTCTCGGCCGCCAGCTTGTCGGCCGCCGCCTTCTCGGCCGCTGCCTTCTCGGCCGCCGCCTTCTCGGCCGCCGCCTTCTCGGCCGGTGGCGCGGGAGGAGGCGGTGCAAAGAAGGACATGAAGTCGTCGTACAGCTTGGTTGCGTGCGATGGTGCCGCCCTCTCTGCAGCCACCTTCTCGGCCGCTGCCTTCTCGGCCGCTGCCTTCTCAGCCGCCTTCTCGGCCGTCGCCTTCTCGGCCGCCGCCTTCTCGGCCGCCGCCTTCTCGGCCGCTGCCTTCTTTTCGGCCGCCAGCTTGTCGGCCGCCGCCTTCTCGGCTGCCGTCTTCTCGGCGGCAGCCTTCTCGGCTGCCGCCTTCTCGGCCGCCACTTTCTCGGCCGCTGCCTTCTTAGCTGCCAGCTTTTCGGCCGCCGCCTTCTCAGCCGCTGCCTTCTCGGCCGCCGCCTTCTCGGCCGCCGCCTTCTCGGCCGCCGCCTTCTCGGCCGCCGCCTTCTCGGCCGCCGCCGCCTTCTCGGCCGCTGCCTTCTCGGCCGCTGCCTTCTCGGCCGCTGCCTTCTCGGCCGCTGCTTTCTCGGCCGCCGCTTTCTCGGCCGCCGCCTTCTCGGCCGCCGCCTTCTCGGCCGCCGCCTTCTCGGCCGCCGCCTTCTCGGCCGCCGCCTTCTCGGCCTCCACCTTGAGCACCGCCGCCTTCTCGGCCGCCGCATTTTCGGCCTCCACCTTGAGCACCGCCGCCTTCTCCTCCGCCACCATTTGAACCTCAACCTTCTCCGCCGCCGCCCTCTCCATTTCATCTGGAGGAGCAGCCCTCGCCGCCATCCCGGCCGCTGCTCTCGCCACCGCCTCCTGCATAGTCCCCGCCCATGACGCCGCCTCCCCTGTCGCCGTCGTCGCAGCTGCCCGCACGTTGGTTAGGCGGGGGGACTGCGCGCCCCACTTGGGTACCGCGTAGCCGACCAGTACGGAAGGAAACACGACAAGACCAACCAAGAAGAGAGCACAGGACCACCGAGGTCGGTTGTAGTTCCAACGTTGGACTTGAGGCTCTGCCGCCGCTGCAACAGCATCTGGCGTGAGCACGGAATTGTCGCTTGCCCCTCTCGGAGGGCTCGTACTCTCTCTTGGCGCAGGAGTCTTTGTCTTTGAAGCATCCGTGCGCTGCCGAGCTGGTGATGCCACGCTGCGCACGGACGTGGTCGATGGGGCGCCAGAGACTCGAGAGGACTGGACAGGTGTGCCGTACGCATGACCGCTGCGATGCTCGCGGTGACTCCGCTCGCCGAGCGGCATGCGGACACCTGTCACAGATGACACTGTCTCCTCGTTTGACTGCACCCAAACGGCGGCGGGCTCCGCGCCGCATACCGGTACAAGTTACCTGATTTATCAACTTTCATGCAGGGCGACCGCCCAAGGGCTTCTCGTGCCACAAATTGGTCCGACTGGTCCTGTTTGCGGGAAAGCGAAGCATGCTTCGAGCAGACGTGGGGTGAACTCACCAAGTTAACGCCCCGAACAGCCGCACTAAAACGCTCTTCTACAACCTACGTACCTCACCGCATGCCACCGCTCATCCCGGTCGTGTCAGGAACGTCTCACCTCCTCAAGTCCCTGGGCCAAAGATTCGGGGCAGAGCCTTCCCGGCATACGCGGCCGCCGTGGTGTCCATGAGCGTCGTCTTCGAGCCCGAGCCGGGCGGTTTCAGGACGACCCGCATCGTCAGCGCCAGCCGATCGATCGATCTCCCAGCGAGATGCGGCCTCGGGTCCGACATATGGAGCATGTGCCGGTTCATCAGCATGCACTCGCCCGGAGCGAGGTCGAGGTAACGGAACGCGAAGCCGCACTCCGTGGTCGAGGCGTACTCGCCCAGTACCTGTGGGGAAGGAAGGGCGCCGTGGTAAGCACTTGCATGCAAGGCAGGGTCCATCTTAGGTGGTCGAGGCGTATTCGCCCAGCACCTCCTTGTCGTGGCCATACGTCGGCGCCGCCTCGGGCGCGGGCGCGTCCCCTCCGCTATTCCGCACCTTGAGCACCGCCCCGGTGGGGTGGAAATGGTACGCGGTCGGCGGGTCACGTCCGGTGGACGACGCGGCATCCACCATGAACATGTTGCCCTGCATCGGGCAGGCGCTATCGGCCGACAGCAGGTACCACAGCTGGAAGCCGCCGCACGCCGGCCAAAGGTCCCATTCGGTATCGGTGTGGATCATCGGGAACGGTGCCCCTCGCTCCAAGCCCACGCCGCAGTAGATGCAGTCGCTGAGCGTCAGAGAACGACCGTATGGCGAGGCGTCCACGTGGAGGAGAAGCGCCTCGACGAGCGCATCGAGCGCCGCACGTTCGCTCACCTCGTCCACTCGCCACTGCGACGCGTGCTCCTCGGCCAGCTTCGTCAGCTTCGGGAGCAGACTGCGAGCTTTCGGCGCCACGATGGCGAACGCTCCGTCTGCGCAGGAACGGCAATCTAGTACGTGGCCAGCTCTGAAATTGCGGGCCGAGGTACGAGGAGCGTGGTCGAGAAGCGGCAGCAGGGTGCTGTAAGCCTGCTGCTTGAGCAGCAACGAGTGCACCGTGTGCCGCATGAAGTGGCTCACCGCCGACTGCTGACGCCGCTCGGCAAGGCTCTTCTTGTGACGGCGCTTGAAGAACTGAGACGACCCAACAAACCATACGAGAAGGACACCAACTAGCGCTCGCGCGAGGATGGTTCCAAGGTCGTCCAAGGTGCCACTTGCCATTCCAAATATGAAGACTTGTGAGACTGGATCACAACGTGTGACGAGCAGGTTTTTCGGGGGGGGGGGTGTGAAGACCGGTGTCTTGGGTGTCGAATTCTAAACATTGGCTGTGAAGAAAATTCAAAGTTGTTGGCATGGCCGCGATGGATAGCAAGGCCCATGTATTCTACCTCCTCCTCGGCATACGGCGCGTGGTACGGAGTCGCGTCCCTGCCGCCTCGCAATAAGATCGCGGAACCGCAGCTGGCGCTCCTCACCGCGCTCGCCAGCCCGGCGGCCCGGTCAGGCCCCACGCAGGGCGATGGGCTCATGGCAGCAAAGGCACGGCGGCAGGCGGCTCCTCCGCCACCTGCCGGTGGCCCGTGTGACAAGTGCAACGGACCGCATCCGACAAATCTCTGCCCCCATTTCAGACAGGAGCGCGACCAGCACGAGGATGCACAAGCCAGGCCGCCGCCCGAGGCGCAGGCGACCTCTTCGCCGCCTGCCATCGTCGACGGACGGCTGGTGCCACAGCCGGGTGACGGATCCTGCCTGTTCCACTCGCTCGCCCATTGCTTGGGCACCGACGCAGCTTCGCTCCGGAGCGAGGCCGCCTCCGCGATTGAGGCCAACCCCATGCTCGAGATCAGCGGATCCCCGTTGAGTAAGTGGATACTGTGGGATTCTGGAGTGTCCCCTACACAGTACGTGGCCAAATTGCGCTCACCGGGATTTTGGGGCGGTGCGCTCGAGATTGCCGTCTTGGCCGCGATGCTCGGCGTGCTAGTCTACGTCTACGAGCCAGCTTCCAGCCAGTTTAAGCGCATCGCCTGCTTTGGCAACGCAGATGAGTCCTCGTTCACAGCGGTCGCCCACATCGTGTACCGCGGCCGCTCGCACTATGACGCGCTCCAGATTTGAGCTCGCACTATGACGCGCTCCAGATTTGAGCTCGCACCACGACGCGCTCCAGATTTGAGCGCAGCAAATCGTTCTATTGCATGGGGTCGCTCTGAGGGTCGCTCACCGTGCTATGCGTCTCCTCCGAGGCCAGTGCCCGAGAAGCGTGCAGCCCTAGGCCCCAAGCGTTCATCAACGTAGCCGCCGCAGTCAACCCCCTCAGTGGTGCAGGGGTCAGGTCGCCTTGCGCGCCGCCGATGACCCTCCAGGTTTGCGCCTCCACCATGAGCGCCCAATCTCTCATTAAGTCTCTATACTGTGTGCTGTTTGCTATTTTCATCCTATGTGCACTGTGTGCATGAGCATGCGCATACTACGTCGTATTAGTCTAAGGGTCTTTACTAAACAACAATGTTAACTTCCGATGTGTTTTCATCTCGCGTTCTGAGCCGCAGCCAGACGCGCGCCCTGCTGCCGACGCAGCTGCTCCCGCAGCAGGTCCTGGAGCTGTAGTCGCGTGAGGGTGAAGCCATCGCCAAACTCATCGAGCAGCTTACTCACCACCTCGGGGCGCACCTTGTGCTGCTCCTGGGTGAGGAAGTTTACCATTGACTTGCGGGTCACCCGGTTCTGAGTGCCGCCACCAAACAGGTCAAAGCTGCGCAGCAGGGCGTACTGCTTCGAGAGGCGGAGCTCGGCACCCGAGCTCGTTGCAGCCTGCGCCTGGGCGTAATAGCCGTCGAGCCACACGAGCAGGTCGTCCCGGCTCACAGGCGACGCTCCAGGGTCGTCTCTGTGGGTCGGCGCCTCCATGTGGAAGCCTAAGCGCGCGCAGATGTGCCGCGCCGACTTTGGGTCGATCAGCCCGTCTCGGTCGGTGTCGAGCAGGTCGAATAATGCGAGCACCTCCTTCGATTGGGTGTCGGTCAGGTTGGCCAGTCCGTGCATTCGCACGAGTTGAACCTGAATCGCGAAGGAAGGTGTGTGAATTGGCTGTTAATACTCGCGCCGTCGTTCAGCGTTCAGGCTTCAGCGTTCAACACCTACGGCATGCTACTATACAGTACGAATTATACTCCTAAGAAGAAAACCACCTCGGTACCTACTACATGTGGCGACAGAACACCCAGCGTTCGCACTAGTTGTATCGGATGGCGATGGGCGCGTTATGATGGGCGTGATGAGCGTTGCAGCGCGGAGACTGTGCCGAGCAGCACGCCGAGCGCCGCACGAGTGGCAAGGCGCTCATAACGGTAGTAGAAGCATGCTACGGGGTCATGGTACGGTGCGTCCCGAACGGGACGTCCTGGAGTACTAGCCATCACCGCTACCTCTACCAGTACCGGTAGCCATAGTAGCTGCGGTAGCCGTAGTACGGGCGGGCAAACGGATCATAGTACGGGTCGTAGTAGTGGCCGTAGCGGTAGCCGAAGCGGTACGGCCGCACGTAGACGGTCTCCGGAGGGCAAGCAAAGGCCATACCGGTGGATGCCACTGCGACAGCTTGAGGAATGGCCTGGGCAGTCGCATCCACCGGAGCCGCGGCGGCAGGAGCAGTCGCGTCCACCGGCGCCTCCACGGTCACGGGAGCAGCATCCTGCACAGTTGCCTCCACTGCCACGGGAGCATCCGCCACGTATTCTCGCGCCGTCACCACGGCCGCGGGCTGCTCGGACGGCAAGTGGAAGGTGAGCGTCTCGCCCTCAAAGCCCTCGGGTACCTTGATCTCGACAAGGCCACGTGGCGTGTGCACGAAGATCGTATCGCCCGGATTCGTGCCCGCAGGGATCGGGCAGCTCATGATCTCGCGGCCCCCAGCCATGAGGAGCCGCGAGGCTGCCTGGTTCAGGTTACCATCGCAGTCCCGGAGCACACGCTTGCATGCGTCGCGCCGCGCTCCCGTGAAGGATTCCAGCTTGTTGACAGCGTCTTCCGAGATAAATACACCACCGTAATGCGCATACCGCGGTACGGCGGTCGAGTAGTAGTCGTGCGACCGATCGCGGCTCATACAGTCCCCCATCGTGGAAAAGTTGGGACAAATAAGGCAAGGTAGGAAGAAATCAAGGAGAGGCTGTTCGTTTTCCCCTGAGAGCCGGGGTGAGCCTTTCATGGCCTTTCATCGAGCAACTCCAAAACGACGATTTCTCGTTCTCATCGCGGAATCGCCTCTCATCCCCACGGCGACCCTCGTGCGCGACGCGGCCCATTTGAAATGCTCTGGAAACAGCCGCCGCCACCGCCGCCACCGCCGCCGCCCGCGTACGACGCCCTGGCCTTTGCTGCCGACACACTCGCCGCGCTCCCGCGTGTGCTGCTCTTTTATGCTGCCATCGTGGTGCTGCACGCTGCGTTGCCCTCGTTCAAGTGCGACGGCTACGCGTGCGATTGGAGTGGGCGGCCGCTTCGCTACCGGCTCAACGGGCCGCTCATCCTCGCGGCAACGGTGGCGACCTGGGCCATGCTGCCGCTCGAGCAGCAAACGTTTGCCGCCGAGAAGTACTGGCCGTGCCTGTGCGCATCCAACGTCCTCGGGCTCCTGTTCTCGGTGCTGCTCCTCCTCTGGACGCCTCACGAGCCCGCGTGCCGCTGCCTGACGGTGGACCAGAAGGCGCTGCGCGATCGCGCCGCAAAAGGCGAGGACGTGTGCCGCACGGCGATCACACCCTCACCCACCCGCAGCGCCGCGGCGCACTTTTTCTTCGGTCGCTCCTTCAACCCACGCCTGATGGGCGACGTCATCGACCTCAAGATGCTCCTGTATGCCGTGGGCGCATGCGCTCTCGTTTGGAACCTGCTCTCCGCAGCGGCGCTGCGCGAGCGCTCGACGGCCCTCCCGGGCGCTGTGCCGGGCGCTGCGGGCATCCCGACGGCGCTGCTCGTGTACCTCGCCATGTTTGGATGGTTCGTACTCGAATACATGTGCCTTGAGCTGGTGCATCTGTATACCTGTGCGTGGAGTGCCGTTGATGACCGCTGATGGCCTCGGAGTGCTCTCTGAGTGCCTCTGATTGCCACTGAGTGCCTCTGATTGCTCTCTGATTGCTCCCGCACTTGGCCCTTCAGACGACATCATGTGCGAGAAGCTCGGGTTCAAGCTATGCTGGGGCTGCCTCCTCTTCTATCCGTTCTTCTACTGCATCGGCGTATGGCCACTCGTCGCGGCGCCAAGGTCACCCCACACCCTCACCCCACTCCCTCACCCCTCACCCCTCACCCTCACCCTCACCAGCCCTCGTCGCTGCCCCCCCAAGTCCGCCGTCCTCTGATGACCACTGATGCCCTCGGATGACCATCGATTGCCGCCCTCATCAGGTCCGCCGACATCTCGCCAGCTCTGATGACCACTGATTGCCTCTGATGACCATTGATGCCCTCTGATGACCATTGATTGCCTCCCTCATCAGGTCCGCCGACATCTCGCCAGCATGCGCGGCGGCAATCGCGACGCTCTTCTTCGCTGGATGGGTACTCACTCGTGGCGCCAACCTCTGATGACCATTGATTGCCTCTGATGACCATTGATTTCCTCCCTCATCAGGTACTCACTCGTGGCGCCAACCTCCAGAAATTCGTCTACAAGCGCCGTTCCGAGCACCCATCTCGGGGCGATCTCGACGCGACCTGGCTCGGTCTGCCGATGCGCGTCGTACCGGGCACCCGGCTCCTGTGCTCGGGCTTCTGGGGGCTCGCGCGCCACGTCAACTACTGCGGCGAGATCGTGCAGGTGGGCCCCTGATGGGATGGTCGGATGACCACTGATGGCCTTCCTCATCAGGCCATCGCGGTGGCGCTGCCGGGCTCTCTGATGACCACTGATGGCCTCTTATGACCACTGATGGCCTCCCTCATCAGGCCATCGCGCTGGCGCTGCCGGGCTCTCTGGTGGCCTTGTCGAGCCTCGAGGGCACGCCGCACTACTTGTACTACGTCCTCCTGCCGTGGCTGTACCCCCTGTACTACGTGGCCCTCTTCTTGCCACGCCAGATGGATGATGACGCTCAGCTGTGTGCAAAGTATGGCGAGGTGGCCTTTGCAGAGTACACGCGGCGTGTGCCGTACCGGGTCGTCCCCGGCGTGTGGTGAGGACGGGCGGAAAGGGTGAACAACGGGTGAGCTCAATGGGGTGTGTGGACGTGTCGCGTGAGAGCTGGGACCGTGGGTGGGGGGGGACTCGTGCAAGTCGATGCTCACTTGAGGCAAGGAGTACGGGCACGGAACGGGCTGGCAACACGCCCGGTATAGCGCGTGCCTATCGTATTGAGTGCCATGGCGAGCGTCCGCGGCATTCTAAATATTCAACCACCTTAAGCTTAACGACGCTATCGCTCGTCCGAGAACGTGCGGTGCGCGGGGGCTGCCTGAACTTCCCCCTGAGGTGAAGGTCGGTCTTCTCCGATCTCCGACCCACTTCTGATCGCAGCGACACAAGACTTGACTTGACTTGTAGACTTGACTTGACAAAGGTGTGCATGCATATTTCGTGTACATGTACGGCAAAAGGCGATTCTTTCTAGGAGCGAACGGCATTTGCGCAGAGAAATGCCAGCAACAATGGTGCGCTTACTGGTGCTTAGCTTCGTCGCCCTGGGCACGCGCGCCGAGAGCGCGACCACTCAACCCTTTTATGGGCCTAACCGCCGTGAGCTGCAGACCGCGGTAAGCACTACGGTAAGCACCGTCGCCGACCTGACCAGTACACTTACCAACCCAGACATCGGCCACATTGTCCTTGCCCCCGGCACCTACATCCTCAGCGCCGAGCTCAGCGTCACCAGGAGCGTCATCATCGAGGCGGCGGTGGCAGGCTCGGTCGTGCTGGATGCACAGGCCAGCGATGCCGATGGGAATCAGCGCCGTGTGCTGAACATAACCTTAGGCCCATCGGGCGTCGTTCAAGTCAACGGGCTCAACATCACGGGAGGCTACGCTGAGGAGGTGAGTGCCGAGGAGACCTGCAACTATCCCTATGCCCTTTTCGGGATGATCACATGTTTTTTGTTTTCGCACTTGTTGCTTGCAGGGCGGTGGTGTCTACGTCGAGTCAGGCTCAGTCACTTTCTACAGCTGTCAAGTGCTTGGCAACACAGCTGGCTTTGTGCGCGCGCATGTTCAGATCTTCCCTGATCGCCCTCATAATCGCCCTCATGGGAGGCTCACGTTTGGTCGTTTTGTTTGCAGGGCGGCGGTGTTGCCGTCCGCGGTAGTGCGACAGTCACGTTCGAATCGTGCAGCATCATTGGGAATACAGCTGGTTATACAGTGCGCGCTCATGTTCCAAAGTTCCTGTCGCCCTGGCTGCTTGCTGGAGTGTTCACATGTTTTGCGCTTGCGCTTGCAGGGCGGTGGTGTCGATGTGGTGGTACAAAGAGGCGGTACAGTTGCACTCAGCAGCTGCCAGATCTACTCCAATATATATACAGATCCCGAAGTGCGCGCTCATGTTCAAAGGGCCCTATTGTGACCTCTATGTGACCTCTATGTGACCTCCTCTGTGACACCTCCTCACGTATCCCTATCCCTGCCCAGGGGGCCGGGGCCAATGTCTATGTCGAATCTGGAAGCATCTGCACCTGGGCAACGACACTCGACCCCACCAGCGTCGGTGGCTCAGTCACACCTTGCCCAGCACCCCCTCCACCGTCGCCGCCGCCCTCGCCGCCCTCGCCCTCGCCACCGCCGCCCTCGCCCTCGCCCTCACCACCGCCGCCGCCCTCGCCGCCTTTCGCCGGTGGCATGTGCTCTTCCATCGATGGCGGCGGCTGGTGTCTTGTGCGTCGCGTCCAACGGGGCGACACTTGGCACAGCGCGACTGATCAGCTGGTGGGCACGAATGTGTACGGGACCCCAGGAAGTGGGAGCTTCTCGATTCGGTTCGATCATCTGAACTTCAACCAGTTTTTGTTCTCGACGGGTGACTGCCAGAAGTGGCTGATTGCGACCAAGGATGCCGTGCTCGGCGATTTCTACGAGAACGAGCCACGGGCCATCCTCAAATCATCGATAAGCGCAACTCCATATACAGCCCGCTGGTACCGGCGCTTCTCGAACCCCGAGGATCCCTGGATCAGCTTGACTGACCAAGCTCAGGCGATCGACGCCGGCCAAATTGTGTACGGGGCGAATAGCTTTGGACTGACTCATGCTAGCGCTGTGCTGCCGCCCCATAATGGTGCCGATGTGTACATCCGAGGAACGTCGCCGATACTCTGCACGAGCACGCCATCGCCGCCGCCGCCCTCGCCGCCGCCCTCGCCCTCGCCCTCACCACCGCCGCCCTCGCCCTCACCTCCGCCGCCTTCTCCCCCTCCCCCGCCCCCCCCTCCCTCTCCCCCCCCCCCTCCCCCCCCCCCCCCCCTCCCCTCACCCCCCCCCCCTCCTC
>Ga0210241_101255_pt1 | contig 19851 bp, 15 predicted proteins | sample ChrtobMetP5a_8mM_FD_155488 | JGI IMG/M metagenome (GOLD analysis project Ga0210241, IMG submission 155488) | Chrysochromulina tobin associated microbial communities from unialgal haptophyte culture, Seattle, Washington, United States - P5a_8mM | ecosystem: Host-associated > Algae > Haptophytes >...
GCGTGGGCGAGCACGCGGGGGTGCGGCGCGCGCCATGCGACGAGGACGCGTGTGCCAAGCTCGGCGGGGCGGCGGGGTGGCGGCGCAGCCAGCGCGGCCGCGCGCGGTACAGCGAGCTCTGGGGACATCGCGCCGTCTCGGGCGAGCGCGGCGGCGAAAGCAGCAGAGGCGGCGAGGACGCGGGCGCCCACGCGAGGCACATGCGGCGGCGCACCCAATCAGGATTGTGCCAGTTGACGTTCCCTCCAAGGCCGATCAGCCGCGTGAGCTCCGCCTCCTTGCCGTCCTTTGCGGCCTCGAACACGGCCTTGCCCATCGCGGCCTTGGAACTGCAGGAACCCATTTGTTCAGCGCGCTGGTGGCGTCGAGTGCTGTGGCGGCGCGAGAGAGTCGGCCGACGAGTTTCCCTGACACGCAATCGGAGAAAAAGTCAGGCTCCCGAGGCCCCAAAGGTGCGAAGCATGACAAGCTCCACGAGGGCGCTTCGACGGGCAACGGCCGGGCTCTCGAGTTGGCCACAAGGGCCAGCGCGCACGCCCGATGAGGGCCAGCGCTAACACGAGCACGCCATGAGGTCACAGTCACGTACCTCTCGAGGCCCAGCGCGCGCACGTGATGGACTGCTGCTCACCTTAGATTTCACAAGGGCTTCCCCAAGCTTTCAGCTGGCCTCGCCCCTCTTTTCTCATCGTGAATGGGTTTCTTGCGCCGCGCCGGGCCGACAACCCTGTGGGGAAAACGGGGAGGAGTGGGCTAGCCTGGCTGTTTTGCCTATGAAACTCTTGACGACATGGCCTTGTGCTGTGAAATCCTCTAAAAAGAAACATTTCGAACTTGAAGCCCGCACGTTTATTTGGCAATTTGGGCGTGAACTTTTTGGCGTGAATTCTGCCTCTTTGCCAAAAGATCTCACAACAACATCGAAAACGCTTGTTTCTGTATGGCGCAGGGACCGGTCACGTGGGACGCAGGCTGTGCCTCGACCAGATCTCGTGCCTCGCCTTTCGCTCGCCCCACGTTGCTAACCCGTTGCGCGTCGCCGCCGGATTCCGCTCGGCCCAGCCCGGCCTGTCTCGTGCCCCCAGGGGAATCGAGTTTACTCGACCCTGGGGCTGTACCGCGCGATTCTCAGCTGAACCGCGCGAGCGAAGCTCCTCAGCTGTAGGAAGGTCCCACACACCAACCCAACGTAACACACCATCCCAGCGAGCGAAGCTCCTCAGCCGTACCGCTCGAGCGCCCTCGCGCTCACACCGACTCGAGTCACTTGCGCGAGGTCGTTCCACATGGCGACGAAGACGTCCTTTCCCCACAGCGGGCGCTTGAGCACCCCACGGAGCAGCAGCTTGTGCGCTTGCGCCGGCACTGGACGCCCTAGTCGCTCGAGCTCGGCCACCAGCTGCTCCACAACGGTCGGCATGGTGTGACTCCACTCGTCTGTGAAGGTAGCCGCCACAGTGTGAAGCAGCCGAGCCGCGGGATCGATCTCCGACGCGGGAGCAGCGTGCGAGATCGCGGAGGCCATCGCCAGCACGAGCGAGGGGACGCGGGGGCGAAGCAATTGACGAAGCGCGGCGAAGGCGATCACTGCCCCGTGAGCGCTCGTGGCGCCGTCGTGAGCGCTCGTGGCGCCGGGTGCCGGTACTACCGAGCTGCCATTGCTGCCGCCGCTGCCGCCTCCGCCGCCGCTGCCGCCTCCTTGGGCGAGCAGCAGCAGTGCCCGTAGGAGTGCCAAGCCAGCACCGCGGCTCTCTGGCTCTGCTGAGCGATCGGCGCCAAAGGGGGCGACGGCGAGATCCCACAGCGCAGTGAACGCCGGCTCGCTCGAGCACAGGGCGTTCGGATGGACTTGAAGCATCACAGATGCCAGCCGGAGCGATGGAAGTAACGCCTCGTCAGAGTACCAGCGCACGGCCGCCGCGTTCAGCACGGCGGCCAGGGCGGCGGCGAGGTGCGGGGCGCCCACGGCGGCGCCGATGCTCGCTAGTTGAGCCTGTCGGCTGGCGAGGATGGCGCCGTGTTGGGCGGCGGGTGGTCCTCCCGCCGTGGCGCCCAACACGGCGCCCAATCCCTCATCGAGAGCCGCCATGTCGAGGGCGAGCATGTCGAGGGCGAGCATGTCGACGAGGCCGGCGAGGCAGCATGGGTAGCCTCGCCGGCAGAAGAGCTGCGCGTGCAGCAGCACACACGCCTCCCACGCCTCCCGAGCCGCCGCGCGCACAGCCTCCTCGTGTTGGACGGTGTGGAAAGGATGGCCCCTGGGTTCGTCAAGGACGGTGTGGAAAGGATGGCCCCTGGGTTCGTCAAGGACGGTGTGAAAAGGATGGCCCCTGGGTCGCCAGTGGGAAGGGGCGGCGAGCCATCCGCAACGTGACCAGCCCACGCAACAGCTCGAGCACAGCTCGCTCGCCTGATGGAGGAGGCCATCGAGGGTCATCAGTGGTCATCAGTGGTCATCAGTGGTCATCAGAGATCATCAGTGGTCATCAGTGGTCATCAGAGCACAGCTCGCTCGCCTGATGGAGGAGGCCATCAAGGGTCATCAGTGGTCATCAGTGGTCATCAGTGGTCATCAGAGGTCATCAGTGGTCGTCAGAGCTCGCTCGCCTCCTCCCACAGGCCCTCGCTTGCCGCGCACGCCCCCTCAGCCGCCGCCGCACGCTGCAGTGCAGGCAGCACGTGCCTCGTCATGAGCTGGAGCACGAGGACCGAGGCGGCGTCGGCGGCCGCCGCCGCGCCGATCTGAGCAGCCGTGACGGCGCCGATCTGAGCCGCCGTTACGGCAGATGCCAGTCCCGGCGCCGTCTCGGGCGCCGCCGCGCCGCCGCTGGGCGCCGTGTCGGGCGCGTAGGTCGGCGCCGTCTTGGGCAGCAGGTGCGCCACGAGGGCACGAAGCCACGTGGCAACGGCCTCAGCGCGCGCCGCGTCGTCGGCCGCGACGGCCGCCTCGAGTGACGTTTGGTCGACGAGCGCGGCCCAACGGCCCTCGTATGTGAGCGTGCCGTCGGCCGCTCGGCAGCTGCACTCGAGCCACGCGACCGCCGCGAACAGCGCGTGGGTTTCGTCAGCGGCGCTCGCGTGTTGGCGCTCGCGGATCGCATGTGCATGCAAGCCCGTCTGGTCGCCAAAGAGGTCGGAGGGCGCGAACGCAGCACAGAGGGCGCTGCCTGTGTGGCGGCAGAGGCTCAGCATTCAATCAGAGGCAATCAGAGGCAATCAGAGGCACTCAGAGGCAATCAGAGGCAATCAGAGGCAATCACCTGCGTGGCGGCAGATGCTCAGCAGCGCCGCATAGACTGCGGCCGCCTCCAGAGCGCCGTGATGGGCAGCCTCGAGAGCGCCGTGTTGGGCAGCCTCCTTGGCGCCGTGTTGGGCGGTCCCCGGATCGCTCCCCATTCCAAAGCGCCGTGCTGGGCGGCCCATCGTCGGCAGGCACGCGATGGCCAAGGAGAAGGCGGCGCGGAGGGTCTCAGGGGACCCTTGGCCTTCGATCCAGACGCCGCCGCACACCTCGGCAACGACCGAGCAGAGCTCCAGCCCAATGCGAAGGACCGAGTGCGAAAAGGGTGTCCCTCGCTGGCAGAGCGCGTTGAAGACGTCGAGGCACAGCGTGTGCCACTCCTGCCCCATGGGCACAAACGGCTCTGCTCGAGCATGCGATCTCCCCTCGATGAGATCCAGATCGTCACCTCGAGGACGAGCGTGCAATCTCGTCCCGTCATCAACCCTCATCAGCCGCCGGTGTGCCCGCACCATCGCCACGGCGCACTCGAGAGCTCCCTCGAGCTCAAGCCAGCTCGCCGCTTGAGATGCAATCTCGAGAGCTCCCTCGAGCTCAAGCCAGCTCGCCGCCAGCGCGCCCGCCTCGCGCCCCACACGGAAGCCCTCCGCAAGCGCCGCAGTGAGCCGCTCAGCACACCTTGCCGAGCCCCGAGCGTGCATGCACAGGGCGCACAGCTCCACCAACGTCGTCGTCCTCCACTGAGTGACGTCCTCTTCGGACCAGCCGTCGCCTGCTCCCGGATGGTGTGAACGTTCACACCACACCGGGCGCACGAGCACACCCAAGAGCGCCTCGAAGAGCTGTGAACGGAGCCGCTCGGAAGCGCCGTGGTGGGCGCTGCTCGACTCGAGGGGCGACGTCATTGACGAACCTGATGAGGGCCGCGTGAGCCGCTCGATCTCGGCCCAACCTCGAGGCGCCAGCAGAACTTCCCACACCGGGGGCAAGAGCGCCGTACTGGGCGGCGGCACGAGCCACGTCGCCGTAGCCGCATCGCCGTAGCCCTCCGTGGCCGGGGCGCCGTACTGGGCGTCGGGCGCCGTGCCGGGCGCTCGAGACGCCGCGAGCCCGAGCAGCGTGCTGAGCAGCGCATAAGTATGAGAGCAGGCCGTTGGAGTGCCGAGCAGCGTGCCGGCCTCGTGGGACATGAGGGCCTGCGTGACAGCACAGATGGGTCGCAGGGTCGCGTCCCTCTCGCGCTCCGTGCTGCAGCGCGTGCGCAGGCTCAGCAAGAGGGCCGGCACCACATCCGCGGCCAGCTGGCGCAGGAGCCACCTCACAGCCTCGGGGCGCGTCGGTAGAGCCTCCACAGCCCCGATGAGCTCCGTCAGCACCTCGGCGGCGAGCTGCGCGGCGTACGGGCCGCCTTCGGATCGCATGGCACGCACGAGGCCGGTGGCGAGGTTGGGCAGGGTCGATAGCTCGGAGAGCACCAAGCCCGAGTGCACCCAGTGCTGCAGCGCCTGCAAGCACAAGAGCAGAAGGCCGTCCGATGCGGCGCAGCTGTCGAGGTAGCTCATCACGTCGGCGGACACCTCCTGCAAGAGGGTGGTGAGCGGCTTGGACTGCAGGGGCCGGTGCAGGACCTCAAACGCCACGTCTTGGAGCAGGTGGAGCGCCAGCAGGTGCATCGGCGGCTCGCTCCGCCCGAGGGATAAGCACCAGTCAAGGAGACGATCGCACTCGTGGCCGTCGACGCAGGCGAGCGCGCACAGCAGCGAGCACGCTTGCCGTCGCGCTGGCGTCACCTCGACGGCATCGGTCCACAGCTGCCTCACCAGCGGCACGAGGACAGGGGGCTGGGGCGCGCCGCTCAGCCTCGCCTGTCGCACGAGCGACAAGCAGAGGCTGAGCAGTCCGTGCACAATGGCGTGCTCAGGTGGCGCCGACTGAAGAGCCGCCAATGCGCACGGCCAGCACTCGGGCGTCTGCATCAGGCTCATGATGTAGTGGTTGGCGTCTGCCACGGCTGGTCCAGAGGGCTGCACAGCAAGGACGGAGATGGCGGCGAGGAGTCGCGACACCAGCTCCGGGTTGATGTTGCGCACTGCCGCTGCAGTGGCCTCGTCTGTTTCGGTCATCTCGCGTGCCATGGCCTCAGCTTCAGCCATCGCGCGCGCCTCGGCCTCAGCTTCAGCCATCGTGTACGCCATGTGTGCCGCTCGGCTAAATTCGTGGCCCACTTGCGCGCGGGGCGCGCGGCGGCTTTCGCTCGCGTCGAGACTGCGATCGATGCAAAAGCGAGCGCGTATTCACGTGAAGACAGACCGGGGAGCAACTCACTTTTCCCCAGCCGGCGCGAGCTCCGGACGGAGTCTGTGGAATTCGACTGTATGTGGAACATACGTACGAGTTGCCTTGTGTGAGTGCCGGCGGCCCACACCTGCATATCGGCGCCATGATCGGCGCCCCCCCCCCCCTCATCCATGCCCTCAAAACCCCCCGCGCTCGCCGCCTCAGGGCTCAGGCCTCAAGTAGCCCTCACGTACGCCCTCACGTGCGGTAGTGCTGAGGCTTGCGCGGGCTCGCACAAAACAAGCCGCCGCCGCTCGCTTCCTTGCGCCGGATCAACTCCTCGAGCTTCGACTGCGCAGGCTGCAGCCGCCGGGCGTCCACCCCAGCCGCCTTTGCGGCCTCCACGGCCCTGTACAGCTCATCCAGCTCAGGCTGTGAAAACCATCCTTTGGGGTTGAGAGCACTCTCAATCTCCATCAAGGCCTTCTCGCGCTGCTGCTCACGATGGCGCCGCTCCGCGGCACGTGCGAGGCACATTTGAGCGACGGAACTCACAATGCGATGCACGTGCGCGGCGGTCTGAGCCGGCGCCTCGAGCACGATCACGTCACGCGCGCGAGCCCATTGCGCCACCTCCTCCGACTCCACCTGCCGCCGGCCGTGGCCGCCGCCGCCACCGCCGCTGCCGCCACCGCCGCCGATGCCGATGCCGCCACCGCCGCCACCGCCGCTGCCGCCACCGCCACCGCCGCCGCTGCCGATAACAGCAACCCTGAGTCCATCGCCGCCCAACACGGCGCCGCTCTCGCCGCTCGCACCTGTGCCGTCCCTAAAAGGGAAGGTGCCATCCGCCTCCATGATAGCCGCCGTGTTGGGCACGCCCTCGTCGACCTGCGCGGGCGCGGCCAGCAGCGCGGTCGTCGCCGCCTCCATGTTGCCATCCACCTCCGACAGCACCCTGGCAGCTCGCTCCTTTGGGAAGCCCATCTCGACGAGCTGCTGCACCTTGGCTTTGGCCCTCTCAGCCCTCTCAGCCTCGAAGGGGTCGACCACACCGACGAGTACAATGCTCAGCACGGCGCTGTCCGCGAGCGCGGCGTACTCTGGAGGCACGACGGCGTCGGTGCCCGCGACGGCGCCCGTCGGCGCGAGGGCCGGCAAGTCCGCAAAGTCCGCAAGGATGCCTCCGGGCGCAGCCTTCACCTGTACGTGCGCGAAATTTCGTCGCCTTGACATCCGCCTTGAGCATGCAATCAGAGGCCATCAGAGGCCATCAGAGGCCATCAGAGGCCATCAGAGGCCATCAGAGGCCAACAGAGGCAATCAGAGGCAATCAGAGGCAATCACCTGGGCGCGCGCGAGTTTCGTCGCCTCGTCGCAAAAGCGCTTCGCCTCCTCGTAGCTCTTTCTGTCCGCAAGCTTGAAGAGTACGATGACAGCCGCTGTGGAAAGGTGGCTCGCGGGCAGGTAGTCCGACCACGCTGCATGCAACCAGAGGCAATCAGAGGCAATCAGAGGCCATCACCTGGCAGGTAGTCCGACCATGCTGCATGCAACGGCGCCTCGACATCCGCCTTAAGCATGCAATCATAGGCAATCAGAGGCAATCAGAGGCAGGCAATCAGAGGCAATCAGAGGCATGCAATCAGAGGCAATCAGAGGCCATCAGAGGCCATCACCTGCATGCAACGACGCCTCGTACACGTCAAGCTCGATGCGCACCTCGCGTAACGGCACGCTGTGTGCATGCTGCGCGACGCCCACCGGACGATCCAGCCGCTTGCATGCCCCCGTGCGCCCCACGTCGAAGACGACGACAGGCAGCCGCTCGACGGCCTTGGCACGAGCATGCCGAGGCCCACCCTCCCCACCCTCCCGGGCCTCTCCCTGCATCTCCGCCCACCATGGCGGCGGCGGCCTGTACCCGTACCATCCACCATACCAGGGCGAGTACCACGGCGGCGCGCCCCACCAACTGGCGCGCCCCACCATACCAGGGCGAGTACCACGGCGGCGAGGTGCACGGTCTGATTACCTCTGATTGCGCGCCTAGTACGGCGCGTACCTGTAGAGGAGGGAGGCACCCAGAGGCATCCGAGGCACTCAGCGGACATCAGAGGCAACCAAGGCTACCAAAGTCACTCAGAGCCACTCAGAGCCACGCAGAGGCAATCGAAGGCACTCAGAGCCACTCAGAGGCCATCGGAGGCTGTCTGCGTGTACCAAGGCGAGTAGAGGCCGCCGAGCAACGGTAGGTACAGGGTGCTCAAGAGTAAGCCCTCGGTGAACCCGAGCGCGAAGCCGTCATAGCCGAAACCGTAGCCGTAGCCGCCGTAACCTGCCTCGACGACCGTGATGTTATTGACGGTCTCGCCGCCTTGATGGCCGCCGCCGTCGTGTTGGCTGCCGCCGTCGTGGCCGCCGTGATTGCCGCCGACATCTTGAAGGGATTCCACGTGCTTCTCCCCTCCACCTCGCAGCTGGTCATCCGTGCCATGCCCACCGTGGTGGCCGCCGTGATCGCCAAAGTCGCCGTGATGATCGCCGCCGTTGTGGCCCCCATAATCTCCTCCATGTCCATCTTGATGGCCGCCGAAATCGTGGCCACCATGATGGCCGCCGAAATCGTGCCCACCATGATGACCGCCGCCGAAATCGTGGCCGCTGTGATGAACGCCGCCAAAGTCGTGGCCACCTCCGAATCCGCCTCCGCCAAAGTCGCCGCCACCGCCGACGCCGTCCATTTGCGTCCTAGATCCAAAAATGGAAGAACTTCGGAACTCCTGGAGAGCCCGCTTAGCAAACGAGCTCCCTGGGGGCGCATCCAACATTTAAGCAAGTTCTCGGAAGAAACCGCAAAGGGAAACACAATAGATGGAGGGGTCGCCCCCGACGACCTCCGACGACCTCCGGGCTCGCGTGCCGGTTCTCCTGATCACGGGTTACGCGGCCGCCGGCAAGACGTTCCTCGTGAATCGCCTTCTGGATCATTGTCACGAGCGTGGTCAAAAATGCGGCGTCATAGCGCACCGTGCGGCCGAGGAGTTTGGCATCGCGCCGTATCCGATAGATGCGGGCCGCGCGGCATATTCGGACGAAGTCTTCGACTTTGGCAGCGGCTGCCTATGCTGCTCGCCACGTGGGGAAATGTCTCGGCTCCTCTTCGACCTGGCATGGCGCAAGGACGACCTCGACGTGCTCATCATCCGCACTGGCCCGCTCGCGTCGCCTCTTGTCTTCGCCAAGTCGGTCTTGGTCTCCAGCGACGCCGTGATCGCACGCTTCGAGCTGCGGTCGATCATCGCCGTCGTGGACCCTGTGCTGGCGCCGCGCCATCTCGCGAGCGAGTCGCCCGAGTGGCAGGCGCGCGCGCAGGTACAGGCGAGCGACCTCGTGCTGCTCAACTTGCGGGCCGCTGGCGACGGTGGCGAAGCATCCATGAAGGCATCCGACGACGCGCTGGCCGCCGCGGCGGCGCTCGTCTCGGCCATTCAACCTGGCGTGGCTGTCGAGACGCTGCCGCAGAACACTGGCGCTCTGGATGCAGTGCTGAGCGCCGTGTTGAGCCGTCATGGATTCCGCATCGAGCATGCACGCGCCCTCGACCCCAACTTTGATCGCGTGACTGACGACGTACCCTCGATCCTCTCCCTCTCGGGCAGCCACGACCGACGACTGGGCGCACACTGCGCCGTCGAGGCGTCGGCGCTCTTCGAAGGCCCGCTGCGAACGCTGTGTTCACGGCTCGCGGCCTCAGGGTCGGTGTTAAGAATCAAGGGCGTCATTCGGTTGCGTCCGCCACCGTGCCCGCCTCAGCCCGCCTCGGCAGCAGCATCGGTGGCGGAGGCAGCGGCGGTTGCGCCCGCTGAGGCGGCAGTGAGCGCGCCATCGGCGGCCTTACCGCCACTGCCGCCGCCCGGCTGGCTGTTAGTGGAGGGTGTGGAGGGGCAGTTGACGTTCCGCACGGTTGACGAACCCGCACCTCGTGCGACGTCGTGCGATCTCGATGTGCTTGTGACGACCGAAGACGAGAAGATGCCGCCCGTGCCCACCTCGGCGCCCCTTGAGAAGATGCCGCCCGTGCCCGCATCAGCCGCCGCCGCGGCGGCAGGCGGCGCAGGCGGCGGCGCAGGCGGCGGCATGGCCGTCTTCTCATGGGGCGCCGAGGAGGGCGCGCGACGTGCGGAGACGGAGCCGCTCAGCAAGATCTTTGTGCTTGGGCGCGGTCTCCGCGTCGGCTCCCTCCGACGTGAGTTCCAACAATGCGCCGTGCCCGAGAGCTACCGGTACGCAGCCGACGTCGAGCTGCACTTTGGCTCTCGCGGACCAAAGCCTTTGAACGCCGCGAGCACGGCGACGGCCGACACCCCACGAGCGCCATCGCGAGCGCGCGTTGTCGCGAGCGACCTGCCGGGGGTGTGGGTGGCGCACCTTTGCGAGGAGACGGACCAAACAAGGCAAGTGGACGGACCGAAAAAGGCTCGCATCGTCGCATGGAGGCTGCCCGACGCCGGCGACGAAACTTTGCGCGCTGTGTCGAGCGCCGTGCTCAACGTGTGCGAGGACGCTGAGCACGGCGAGTGTGTCGCGTGCTCTTCGTCTCAATCTCCTGAGACTCAATCTCCCGAGACTCAATCTGCGGGCGGGGACCACGCGGCTGGCGGCACGACGAGATCAACGAGATCGACGACCATCCGCTACCGGCTGTGCGACGGCGTGGCGCTGCCGCCGCACGAGGGCTCGCCGCCGTTGACGCTCTTGCAGGTGGAGGTCGTCTCGGGAGGCGTGTTTGTGTCGTCCTAGCTTATAAAAGGAAGCTTCAAGCCACACATCCGTCCTTGTTACTGCCGGGCGTATGTAGAGCCGGTCCTGGCGTGGGTATAACGTAATCATAATCGTCGACAGTATACAGACACGACATCGTACCGTTGGTATATCTTCTATGACGTAATGATACATTTTACGGTGGACTCTGGAACCAAACACGCACGAATGGCCCCGCTGTCATGTATGGTATACACACGCCGACACTTTCACGTGCGCAACGCCACAACGGTCGGTAGGATATGTATAGGGATATGCACAGTGCCACGTTATGTGAGTTTCAGTCCCAATCCCGCCCTCCCGGGTCGGTCCTCGCCCCGTTGGGCCGGGCGGGGTCGGGTGGGTGGGGTTGCATGCACCCATGCCGTCGACCCGACCCGACCGCACATGCGCACAACACTACATGTATGCACGTTAAACACCCCCCTATGTGAAGTATCTACTATGCTGCAAAGATTTTGCCGATTTTGGGCTTCCGTGTGGCGACCACCACCGCGCGCCGGCCGGCGCGGCCGGCCGGCCGCAGCGGGCACACATTCCGCTGCGGCCCGCATTCTCCATTCATTTCGTCGATTCACATTTCGTTTCCGCCTTCCGGATGCCGTTAAGACGAGACCCAAAGGCCCTTTGACGTGGCTCGGCACGATCGTGTGGGCATTCAAAAGGTTCAGGAGAGTGCCTTCACCTTGGCCAACGCGACGTCCTTTTCGCTCTTGAGTTGCTTGAGTCTGGCATCTAGCTCCCCAACGCCGCAATCATCGGCGAGCAGATCAGCCAGAACCTGCGAGTCGGCCTTAGCCTTGGCCTCGGCCTGCTGGCGAGCGGCCTCTGAATCGGCAACCTTGCGGCGGGCTGCCGCGATTGACTGCATGCGAGCCTCAGATCTCTTGATGAGTTCCTTGGCTGCCTCATCATGTTCCATCTTCTTGGCAGCGACCTCCATGACCGCCGCTTCAAGCTCATCGTCCGAGCCGGTCGGGCCGGCAAACGGCGAGCCGGCAGGGGCACTTGGCGGTGGGGCACTTGGCGGTGGGGCACTTGGCCCGGGCTCACCTGTTGCCGCGAGCAGCCTCGCTGCCTCCGCCACTCGCGTAGGCAGCTGCGACCCTTCCACCCTCGCCTGTGCCTTGCGGCGCTTTGGCGGAGATGCAGGTGACGAGGAGGACTCACCTGCAACCGCCTCGTCGAGATCGATGGCTGCGTTGCGCTTCTCGTCATCACGCTCCTGCTTGGTGCGCTCTCCCGTGATTTCCACACCGCTCATCTTGGACAGGGTCGATTGCGCAAAGCTGTGGAACTTGTCGTCACGCCGCTCATCACTCAAGCCCCGTTTGATGCAGAACTCCCAGAAGGGAAGCAGCTTCTCGTCGTCCGCCATATCTTCGCATAGCTGGCCATCGATCGCAAAATTCCAGAGCGCCTCACATGCGGCAAGTCTGATCGGTTTCCATCTGCACCCTCGCTTGACCGGGCTGACCGCCTGCAAGATGTGGTCACGAAGAGTCACATTTGCCCACAGCTGATCACGATTGACCTCGACCGCAGCGAGGTTCGCAAGTGCCTCGAGTGAGTTTTCACGTTCTTTCGAGGGTCGCACATCACTGGTGGAGCAGATAATGGCATTCAAGGTCTGACCATCCTGCGCCATTTCCTTTGCCGTCTCCTCATCCGAAGCACAGTTGGCGATGATGCGTGCTGCCCACTTCTGCCAGGGAACGAAGCACAAGGAGTTGACTGCTGCCGGGCATGGCGCCGGCACCATGAGGTTCACAACTTGGATACGTATCTCAGTGTCGTCCCAAACGGCGCGCTGAAACCACTGTGCATCCTCCTCGCACGTCATCGTCGCTATGACTTCGCACGCGGTGCAGCATGTGTCTGTGTCTTTGCTCTTCAACCCTCTATAGATGAGGTCACGGTTCTCGATCCACACTGTCAATGCCACATCATCGCGCGGCTGCTTCTCCCTCACTTTGGTCAGAATGCTCTTCAGGCGCCGGCTAATTGAATCCCCCATTGCGTCGAGCTCCGAAAGCTTTCCCATGAGCACGCCCTGTGCCTTTTTTGGTCACAAAAACGTCTCTCGGTTTCCGAACACACCAAGACAAGTCAGGAATTCTGTCGCTGAATTTTACGTAACCTCCTCCTCATTTACTATTGGGGGCCTGGGGGCGGGTTGATCACGGGTCTCGCGTTCCTGGAGCGGGAACTGCGCTCTCCTCCGGTCTTGGACCGTCGCGGCGTTGCCCGACGAGAATACGTGAGTTTGAGGCTAGTTATTAGAAAGGACCTCACATCGCGTCCCTTTGAGCATTCTCGGAGACCAAGAGAAATTAACGCAACTGAGAATGCAATCGCGTGTGTGCAACGAGGAATCTTTCTTCGACTTCGATTTTACTCGCACAATGGCGCTTCAGATGCTCGGTGGCTCGCTCGCGTTCACGACGCCGTCTGTGCACTTTGCGGCCTCGACGGTGACGATGTGCGCCTCCAACGGCAGCCCAGAGGCCCGCGATAAGCTCATCGGCCTCATCGCGAGCGAATGGCCGTCCTACGACGACTCGACCACAACCCTCGGTGCCTTCGTCCACACCTCCATGTGCTCCACGGATGCGAAGGGCCGCGTGGTGGCTGTTACGAAAGCTCCTGCGGTGCCCGTAGACTCGGTGCCCAAGATGATTGGCCTCATGCACAACCAGTGGCCGAATGTCTACGACTCGAAGGCGACGCTGGGCGGCTTCGTGCACACCTCCTTCTGCACGACCGACATGATTGGAATGGTGGTGCCCACCGCTCCTGCTCCTTGCGTGCCCGTGGACTCGGTGCCGGCCGTGGTTGGATTGACGCAGAGCCAGTGGCCCGCGATCGACGACTCGTCGAAGACGCTCGGTTCCTTTGTCTTCACGTCCATGTAGGGCGGGCGCTGCTGCTGAGATCGACGGACGATTCGATGCTCGTGGACTCGAGGCGCAAGGCTGCTCTGAGCGCGAGTCCGACCTGCCATTCTGCGGGCGGGCGGTGATGGCCCTGGATGTGGAATGGAGCGAGATGAGTGCGAGATCCTGGTGTGAGACCGTTACATGCCGCCGTTTGAGGTCTGTGGTTCGTCAAAGACGAGAACTGAGCTGGCACACGTCTGATCAATGGGATGGCCGGGTATTTGTTGTTGAGTTTCATGTGGGTGGGCATGAGCGTGCCTGGGGGGGGCATGAGCGTGCCGTCCTGTGGTGCGTGTGTGACATCTCTGAGCGCGGGGTGTGCACACGTTGGGGTGTGTACAGGTGGACGAGCGGGCCGGCCCTTGGGGGCCCATGCTGCGACACGGATTCAACATGTGTGAACGAGTGAATGCGCGGAATGTAAGTGAAACACGACCTCACACCGCGACCTGGACTGACGCTCACTCTCTGGCCCTGCACTCTACGGTGCGTCGCGCAATGCCAATGCGCAATGGGCAGACCAATTCGGCAATTGCAGCACATGCACATGTGTGTGGGACTATCTATCAAAAGCAATATGGCCTTGCTCCTCCTCAAAAGTCACAGGAGCAAGTACAAACCCGTCAGGTTTACTCGCGCGTGAGCTCGCGCAATCTGCCATCTCGGCATCGAGATTGCCATCGAGAACATTTTTCAGAGTTCCTCACTGGGTGGCGCTCAAAGCGTGTTGCAAACACTTGGCGGGAGGGACGGCTCATCATGCTGACTCATCATCGCGTCCGCCTGCTGCTCTTGCTGGTCACGCATGAGGCGGCCATCAGTTTGCGGATGGCGCCCGCACCGGTGCGACCGACGGCATTCCGGACCACCGCTCCTCAGCTCAGCAGCGCCGCGTGGATCGTCTATCCCTCGGTCGCCACACCGACGGTGGCCGTGCAAGCCCTTGAGATGTGTGGCATCAGCCTAAAGGTGGCGTGGCGATTGGCTGGTATCGCCGCCGCCGCGCTGGCAATCTACCGTGCCTTAATCGCTCTCGTCACAGTCGGAGCTGTGCCCAAGGTGCTCATGCGATTCGCACGCAAGGAGGAGGACTACATGCACGGCAAGATCCGCCTCGACAAGGCCAACCTCTTCAAGCGCGCCCACGCGTACCACCAGCGGGAGCAGCTCGGTGACGACTGGTCGCTCTCGCAGGTGCTCGTTCGTATGCTCAACTCTCACAAGTACGTGCTCGCGCCCTCGATGGTCCGAAACAACGCAGGCGAGGTGCGCGGCGAGGCGGCCGAGGCGTACTTTCGTCTCGCGCGCGGCGAGCCCGCGACCGAGGCCGCCATCCGCACGATCCTGCACCACGCGAACACCGGGCCTACCGACGGCAAGTCCGCCGCCGCCGCCGCGGAGTCCGCCGCTTCCGCCGAGCCCGCCATTAACGACGCCGAGCCCGCCATCGGCGACGCCGAGCCCGCCATTAACGACGCCGAGCCCGCCATTGGCGACGCCGAGCCCGCCGCCAAGACCAAGGCTGCCGAGCACGAGCTTTCGACGACGACGCTGCTCGGCGAAGCGGGCGCGGGGGCCACGGCGCTCGAGACGGCGCTCGAGACGGCGCTCATCGGCGAGCCGTTGCTTGTGGGCAAGGAGGCGGCGCCCACGGACGCGCCTGGTCCCGCCGCCGAGATAGATCGCGAGATCGACGACGAGATCGACGACGAGATCGACGCCGAGATCGGCACCGAGATGGGCGCCGAGATGGGCACCGAGATCGAGACTGAGATCGACGCCGAGATGGGCGCTCTGCGCGAGGCTCTCGCCGAGCGCGGCCTGAGCATCGAGGGCAAGAAGAACGAGCTCCAGGAACGCCTGCTTGAGGCCCTCGATGCGCAACCCGCCGCGCTCGAGACGACGCTCGAGACGGCGCTCGAGACGACGCTCGACGCGCAGCCCGCCACGCCGCCGCCCGCCCAAGACAGCGCAGCGCCGTCTCGAGCGGGCTCCTCGCCCTCCACCGCCACCTCGGTACCCTCCGCCGCCGAGCTGGCCCGCGTGGCCACCGCCGCCGAGCTGGCCACCGAGCTCGCGTATCTTCAGGCCGCTTGCGAAGCAGCGAAGGCCGAGGCGGCGGAGGCGCAGCTGCTCGCGGCGACGCGCGCGGAGGGGATGGCCGCGCTCGAGACGGCGCTGCGAGAGACGCAGCGCGAAACGGCGCTCGAGACGGCGCGGGCGGCGCTCGAGACGGCGCGGGCGGCGCAGGCGGCGCAGGCGGCGCTCGATACGGCGCTGCATGAGGCGGCGCGGGCGGCGCAGGCGGCGCAGGCGGCGGAGGCACACGCGATGGAGCTCGACGAGGAGCTCACAGCGGCACATGCCGCGCTCGAGGCAGCGCGCGAGGCGGCCGCCACCACCGAAGCTCGCGTACTGGCCCTTGCGGCCGCGGAGCGTCATCAGTTGATGACGGCCGCGGACGCGGCGGTGGCAGCGGAGCGGCAGGTGGCCGAGGCGGCGGCTGCGGAGGCGGCCAAGGCGCGGGAAGAGGCCGCGCGCTTCGAGCGGCAGCTGACCAAGTTGCAGACGGCTCCTGCCATGGGTGGATGGTGGGAGAACTCAGGTGCATCCAGCACGAGCACGAGCACGCGCGGCGGCGGCGGCAGCTACGGCGGCGGCGGCGGCGGCGGCGGCGGCGGCGGCGGCTCCGTCGCGGGCGCCGCTACGCTGCTGCCGTCAGAGAGGAGGCAGCTCGAGAGGGCGTTCCAGGCGAAGCTCGCGTCCCTCGAGCTCGAGCTTGCAGGGACGCGCGCGCAGCTTGAGGCGTCGCAGGCGCGTGCTGAGGAGCAGCGACGAGAGGCTACTGAGGTGGCAACAAGAGAGCGTGCTGAGGAGCAGCGAGAGCGTGAAGCGACGGTTGCCGCGCACGCCGCGCACGCCGCGCACGCTGCTCCCGCAGCTCCGCTGGCTGCCGCCCGTAAGCCGAGGCTGGACGTTTCATTCGAAGGGGTGGACGTGAGTCCGGCGATCAGGGAGGTGCTCTCTGGGCTCGACTTGGCCGCGCCGACGACGGCCATGCCGACAACGGCCGTGCCGACGAAACCGACGAAACCGACGACGGCCGTGCCGACGAAACCGACGAAACCGACGACGGCCGTCCCGACGAAACCGACGAAACCGACGACGGCCGTCCCAATGGCCAGGGCTGCGTCCGCCGGTGCACCGCCCAACCTAACGGCGGCCGTGCCGACGAAACCGCCCGACCAAACGGCGGCCAGTCGTGCGCCAGCGAAGCATCCACGATACTCGAGCGCACAGATCGATGAGATGACCGTGCGCCAACTGAAGCGCGCCCTCGAGGAGCGCGGCGAGAGCTACGATCTGACGTGGGCGGAACGGCCAGACGAGCGCAAGTTGCTGCAGCAACACGCCACCTCGCTCCGCACCATGTGCACCGACGCCTCCTCCGGCCCAGATGCCACAGGCACCACACATTCACATTCACATTCACACCTCGGCCCAGATGCAGACTCGGTGGATGAGTTCGCTCGCTTTCGTGATCTCCGGGCGATCTCCGAGCCAGATGCAGGCTCCTTGGACTCGTGGGGCGGTCATCCAAGGCGCTTTCGTGAGCCGCTTCGATCAACTCCGGCGCCCGCTGTACCGCCCAGCGCGCCGGGACAGCGCGTCGCGGGCAGCCCGCAAGGTCCGAGCCGCGGAGATCCCATCTCGGACCGCGGAGATCCCATCTCGGACCACGGAGATCCCATCTCGGAACGCGGAGATCCCATCTCGGACCGCGGAGATCCCATCTCGGGCCGCGGAGATCCCATCTCGGGCCAGCGTCCGGGCAGCCCGCAAGGGCAACCCGAACCGTCCGGTCAACCCTCAAGGCCCGCCTCCACAGCTGTGCCGCCCTGCGCGCCAGCCTATCGGGAGGGCCTCCAAGTGCAAGTGCAAGACCAGCCGCCAGATGGGACGTTTGAGAAGATCAAGAGACGGTTAGAGCAGGAGTCCATGGCGAGGCTGCGAGGCCGCCCCACTCACTTCATCAACCCTGCGCACGTCTGGTCAGAGAACGGACCCAACAGGATGATGCCGTAGAGACCGGGGAAGGGCGATGCGGCAAAGAGGCGGTACCGGGGTATGAATACGGCGCTATACTGCATAGGCACGAAACGCCCGAGTGCCCGAGAGCCCGAGACGGCGCTGTACCGAATAGGCACGAAACGCCCGAGACGGCGCTGTACCGCATAGGCCCGAGTGCCCGAGACGGCGCTGTGCTGCATAGGCACGAGTGCCCGAGACGGCGCTGTGCTGCATAGGCACGAGTGCCCGAGACGGCGCTGTACCGCATAGGCATGAAACGCACGAGACGAGACGCACGAGACGCACGAGAGCCCAACGGTAACCCGATGGGGCGACTCGGCCAGCGACGGCGACGCGCAGAGCGAAGGGCGGGGCGTGCAGCGAGGGGAGCCAGCTTCCAGGGGGTGGTATTCGTGTGTGCGGCCCAGGAGCCCGAGGAGCGCTCACACGTGATCCGACGCATGCAAGTGCTCACCACGGCGCCATGCCTTCCCCACAGGAGCCGGAGGAGCGCTCACAGAGCGTGTGGGCGCATGTGCTGCGACCTGAGATCCTGAGTGCTGCCAGTGCCGCCAAGCGCAAGGTGGGACCCTGCCTGCCGTGAAGGATGGTCCAACAGCTGTGAAGGATGGTCCAACTGCCGTGAAGGATGGTCCAACTGCTGTGAAGGATGGTCCAACAGCGCACCTCTCGTCTCTGGCGCGCTTGCCGCTTGGCTCGAACATACTCGAAAACCGAACGCCATGTCCTCGCTGCCGCGTAGGGTACGCGTCGCTTCGCGTCGCGTGTCCGGGTGTACACACAAAACTGTGGAGTTCAACGTGATCCGACGCGTAGTCTCGTATACGAATTAAACGAATACTAGACCCGTGGGTTTCCGTCAAGTACGCCGCGCCGGATATGCGCGATATCATGATGCGCGATAATCATTCTATCAACAATCACGGTCAAGACTCAAGTCGAGTAATGTTCATGTGATCATTTTATCAAAATCTACGGTATTACGACGTTCCGTTCGGACTTTAGAGGTTGGAGCTTGGACGTTGGTGCTTGGTGCCTTTTTGCGCTTTGGTCGCCGCCGGCGGATCGCGGTCCTCCACGGGGCGCGGCGCCCCACGGAAGGCCTGAGCCTGGTGGTGACGCCTTTGAAGATGAGATCGTGACTCGGCGGTGACGCATGTCCGGAGCTGCTGGTTGGACCCGAGAACGACGAAAGGACCCGAGTCCCGACACCCGAGGACGTGACTGGGTTGCAACCCCCAGAGTGGCTGGGGCCCACGGGCACTTCACAGACGTTGCACAAACGTTTCACATGTGTGGGCCCTCCAAAAGTTGGCGGTAAGTCAATGCCAAAGGTGGACGTGCGTTCGGCAATCCCCTCGTGCGGGCGCGCATTACCCAATGCCCTCGTCGAGCCCGATGGCCTGCTTCGCCCGCTGCTTCGCACGCCCACACCACGCTGCTCGGGGCCTCGGGAGCCAGGCGTTGCGGCAGCCTCGACTGCGCGCCGTGGTCGCATCGAGCTCCGAGGGGCGTGTGGGCGCGCTGCATGCGCCGCGCCGCGACGGAGTGCGCGCCGCCGCCTCCCGAGCGTCACAGCGGAGCCGCGCGCGCCCCCCCGAATGCGCAGGTGTCCGAGCGGGCAAAGGCCTGTAGAGCGCGGCGGACGCGATGAGCGACTCGATGGGCAAGGCCGTGTTCGAGGCCGCAAGTGACGGCAAGGAGGCGGAGCTCACGCGGCTGATCGGCCTTGGAGGGAACGTCAACTGGCACAATCCTGATGCGGTGCGCCGCCGCATGTGCCTCGCGTGGGCGCCCGCGTCCTCGCCGCCTCTGCTGCTTTCGCCGCCGCGCTCGCCCGAGACGGCGCCGTGTCCCCACAGCTCGCTGTACCGCGCGCGGCCGCGCTGGCTGCGCCGCCACCCCGCCGCCCCGCCGAGCTTGGCACACGCGTCCTCGTCGCATGGCGCGCGCCGCACCCCCGCGTGCTCGCCCACGCTCCTCGCGTGCTCTGGCACTCGATGACGCCGCGTGTGCTTTATTTGCCTCAGGGCGGAAACACAGGACTGATAGTTGCCTCATTGTTCGGGTACGAAGGGTGCGTCCGCCTCCTCCTCGAGGCCAAGGCGATCGAGGTCAACGCCAAGGTAAGCCTCGAGCATGCCCTCCCCCAGCACAGGCGATGGGTCCGCTTGCATGTAGTCATTCCGTTTGGCCTCTCGTTTGTCTTTAGAACAACTTCGATGATACAGCATTGCATCGGGCGGCATCCAGGGGCCACCTCGCGATCGCCAAGCGCCTCCTCGAAGGGGGCGCCGATCCGACGCTTCGAAACGATGACGGCAAGACGGCCATCAACATCGCACGGCTGCATGGCAAGAGCGAGGTCGTGGCGCTCCTCAGCGAGCCTCGGTACGCCGCGCGCATGCACACTGATTGCCCAGCGCTGCCGAGCGGATGTGCAGAGGCGCCGTCTTGGGCGCACGCGGACCACGGGTT